>Ga0137407_10000052_pt1 | contig 106526 bp, 103 predicted proteins | sample CZOMad2_2_16fung_FD_108410 | JGI IMG/M metagenome (GOLD analysis project Ga0137407, IMG submission 108410) | Vadose zone soil fungal communities from Angelo Coast Range Reserve, California, USA - CZOMad2_2_16fungal (Illumina Assembly) | ecosystem: Environmental > Terrestrial > Soil > Vadose... | reverse complement strand
AGGATCGTCGCCCGGGATTTTCTTGTAGCGATCGACGTAGCCGTGATAGGCCGCCGAGATGCCGGAGAAATCGGCGATCACGTTCTTGATCTTGGCCTGCGTGATCATCTCCTGGCCCTTGAGAATGCCGCCCAGCAAGAGTCCGATGATGACCAGCACGATCGCGATCTCGACCAGCGTGAAGCCGTGCTGCTTACGAATGGATTCCATGAAACCTCCCTTGTGCCCGATAGTACGCAAGAGCTATGCCTAGGGTAACACAGTTATGAAACAACGCTTTAGATCAGAAACTGGAAGCAAATTCGTCGAAGACTCGACAGATATGTCCGGTCTTCGACAGGTTTAGGGCCCGGTCTTGCGCTGCAACTCTTCCAGCCGCTGGCGCAGGAAACGCACCTCGGCGGGGTCGTGGATGGCGCCGCTTTCCAGCAGGCCGCCGAGCAGAATCCGCGCCGCCTGGAGCTCGTTCATGTCCTCCAGGATGAAAATCTCCATCTGCTTCGCCCACAGAGGCACGTCCGGGGATTTTGTATAGCGGTCGATGGCTGCGGCGTACTGGCGTGCAAGCGCGAGATCGTGCAGCCGATGCTTGGCAAGGATGGCGGCGTGCGCGAGCCAAGGCCAGCGATGGTCGGGATCGGCGAAAAACTCTCGATAGACGAACTCGAGTGCAGCCCGGCTGCGCGCCGGATCCGGGTTCTCCGCATAGACGCGAGCGGCGGCGAAAAGCGGATATTCGCTGCGCGGGTCCAGCTCGAGGACCGCCTGTAGCCAGCCGATGAGGCGGGCATAGTCGAGGCGGCCATAAGAGTTGGCGTTGCTGCCGCTGTAATCGAAGGCCTGCAGGTACAGCATCATCAGGCGCGCAGTCGCATTCGTTTCACCAAAGCTCGCCAGCCGCAAGGCTTGCGCGCTCGGCGGCGGCGGCAGGTCAGCCGCGCGCGGTGCAGCGGGCGCCTGCACTACACGCCAGGCGATCTGCGCCGATAGCGCGATGCCGAGCATGAGCCACACGCCCGCTGGAACGGCGCGTACTGGGCGCTCGTCGCGGGTCATGACGCTCTGCGCTGGAAATCGAATACGCCCGCCGCCGCGAGCAGCGCTGTGTAGAGAAGCGCGCCCGTCACGCCGAGCCAGAAACTCTGGCCATCCGGTGGGCCATAGAGGAGCCAATCGGTCCGCGTCGTGCGATCGAGCGCCGGCAGCAGCACTGCGACGAGCGATAGCGCGTGCTGCGCCAGGGCCTGAAGAAGGTTTTCGGGCGCGAGCGGTCCGGCGGCGATCGCCTGGATGGCGCTGACGGAGCGCGCGAGCAGGTACAGGCCGATGGTCGCTGCCAAGGCCGGCACGAGCTGTGCGAGCGTCATCGCAAAGAAGAGCGCCGCGGCGGCGACGAGGGCGAGCTCGCAGGCGAGCGAGACCGCCCAGCAAGCGACGGCGAGCGGCGAAGCCCACAGCAGGGCCGGTGCCGCGAACATGAGCGCGAGCAGCGCGCCGAGCACGATGAACCCGGCGAGGCGCCCGAGGTACTGGGCGGCGCGCGACAGCGGCAGCGACAGGGCGAGCTCGAGGCGCTTATCGTCGATCTCGCGGCGCACGCTCGCCACGACCTGCCCGGCGACTAGGAACACGGCGCACACGCGAAGCAGCGCGGCGACCACCGCGGCTTGCAGCATGCGGCTTTCGGTCAGCGCAAGCTGCGACAGAAAGCCCGCGAGCGCGAGCCCGATGACGACGGCGGCAAGCGCGAGCCAGCCCAGTCCGCCGCGGCGCGCTTCAAGCAGGGCGAGGCGGGCGAGAATGGCCGCGGGCATGCGTTCGTTTGTAGACTAGTCGCCGCCGCCATGCAACACGCCGCCCTGCCGCAGCCGGTCTTCTCGCGACTGGCCAATGCCACCTGGACCTTCAGCCAGCGCTACTGGCGCCTGGTCGTGGTGGCGATGCTGCTCCTCCTGCACATCGCGGTGTTTCGCGGTGTCGCCGATCCATGGGCTCGCGCGCTGCTGCTCGCGCATCTCGGGCTGCTGCTTCTCTGGCAGCCGTTCCTGCGCGCCGAGCAGCGCGTGTCGCCGACGCAGGGACTGATCCTGTCGCTGGTCGCTTTCGGCCTGATGCTGCGTCTCGACTGGTGGCTGCTCGCCTTCTGGGTCGTGATCATCGCCGGGCTGGTCGGCGGCAAGGTCTACCAGCATCACGCGAAGTGGCAGCGGCGCTGCTACCTCGTCATGCTCGCCTACCTGCTCGCCCTGCTCGCCATTGCGATCCTTCCCGAGATCGCGCCGCGCCGAGAAATTACCGCGGACACGCGCCGCGCGGCAGAGTACGTGCTGCCCTTCGCCTTCGTGCTGATCGCGCTTTTTCCCGCCGAGCCCGAGGCCGCCGAAGCGGCGCAGATCATCGACTTCTTCTACAGCGTCTTCCTGATGCTGATCTTGGTGGTGGTGATCCTCGGCAGCTTCACGTTCATGAGCCTGACGCGCTCGACCTACCTCGAGTCGCTTACCTACACGGTGTTCCTGACCGCGGCCGCGGTACTCCTCGTGGGGCTCGCCTGGAACCCGCGCAGCGGCGGCGGGCTTGGCGTGTTCTTCGCGCGCTATCTCTTTTCCATCGGACTGCCCGTCGAGCGCTGGCTGCAGATGCTCGCGCAGCTCCTGCAGATCGAGAGCCAGCCGCAGCGCTTCCTCGAGCAGGCCGTGGCTTCGCTCGCCGAGCTGCCGTCGGTTGCGGGCGTCACTTGGCGCGCCGGCATGGCGCGCGGCGAGCGCGGCAGCCAAACGCCGAATGTGGTCGAGTTCACCAATGGCGAGCTGGAGCTGCGCATCGCCTCCCGCTATCGCCTCGGTCCGGCCCTGCAATGGCACCTGCATCTGCTCGGCCAGCTGCTCGGCGAGTTCTACATCGCCAAGCTCCGCGAGGAGAAGCTGCGCGAGGCCAGTTATTTCCAGGCGGTGCACGAGACCGGCGCGCGCACCACGCACGACATCAAGAACCTGCTGCAGTCGCTGAACGTGCTCTGCTCGGTGGCGACCGGCTCCGACTACCGCGACTCGACGCAGCTCAACGCCCTCGTGCGCCGGCAGCTGCCGCTCGTCGCCCAGCGCCTCGAGCAGACGCTCGAGCGCCTGCAGCGTCCACAGGTCGAGCCGGAGAGCTACGTCGCCGCCGCTAACTGGTGGGAGGCGATCGCCCGCCAGTACCAGAGCGAGGGCGTGGAATTTCTCCCGGCCCGGTTTGCGACCGACGCGCGCGTGCCGCGCTCTCTTTTCGATAGCGTTGCCGACAACCTCATCCGCAACGCGCTCGCCAAGCGCTCGGCGGAGCCGGGCCTGCGCGTACGCGTGTCGTTCGACGCGGGAGCCTTGCGCGTGTGCGATACCGGAGCCGCAGTACCGGGCGAGCTCGAAGCGGGCCTGCTGCGCGCTCCGGTGCCGTCGAGCGGTGGCCTCGGCATCGGGCTATACCAGGCGGCGCGGCAGGCCGAAGCCGCAGGCTTCCGGCTCGAGCTACAGAAGAACCGCGACGGCGAAGTGTGCTTCGTGCTGCGCAGTGCGCCGCAGGCTCAGGGCAGCACGCCGCCGGCGATCAGCTTGCCGTAGAGCTCGCCGACCGTGATCCACGTGAACTGATCGTCGAACTCGCCGTTGGCGAAATCGCTCGCCGTCGGCGGATGGAACACGAAGACGCGGTCGCCGTTAAGGTTGGCCGCCTCGTCCGTTCGTCCCAGGGTCGTGGCGGTGGTCGCGTCCTGAGCGCTGAGGAGGTTCTTGCCCGTTGAGTAGACGATCGCTACGACGAGGCTCTGCGACATGATCTGGTTGGACGCGCCGCCGCACGCGGTGCCGGTGATGCCGGTGCCGGATTTGCAGATCAAGAGATCGTTCGGCTGGCAGGTGATGCCGTTCGCCTTGAGGTTGGTGGCGTTGGTGAAATGCGGCGTGGTCGACGTGCCGGAGCAGGCGGTGATCAGGTTCGCTACCGCGTAGCGGATGCGGTTGCCCCAGGCGTCGACGACGAAGCCCGCCGGGTCGACCTGCGACATGCCGATCGCGCGCGCGGGCAGCAGGCCGAGCGTCACCCCGGCATTAAGGCCGCCGTAATAGTCGGTCACCGCGTCGCCGATGCAGGCGCCTGTGGCGTCGCGCACCTCGTCGCCGACGACGGTCGACGGCGACGTCGTATTCGCACTGCGCGCGGGGCAGGGCAGCCGGCCGCTGAGCACGGCGAAGGACAGCAGGAGCTCACGCGCCTGCTCGAGGCGCCGGCGCGTCTCGTCGATGTTGCGCTGGTCGGTCTGCGCCGAGAGGGTGTACATCAAGCTCGCGAGCATGAAGGCGACGATGGTCATGACAACCGCCAGCTCGGCCAGCGTGAAGCCGGTGGCTGGACGAGGGGTCAGCGGTTGTCGCACGGCAGCGCGGAGGCGCCCGGATTGCTGCAATCGACCACGATGATGCGGTCGTTGAAAGGGCGCTTGTTCAGGAGGAACTGTGTCCCGTCGTAGGTGACCTGCACCACGCCTTTGGCGCTGATGGCGCCGGCGGCGAGCACGCTGGCGTCCGCATTGCGCAGGTTCTTCGTGCCGGTCGCGACGGTGGTGAGGGTCGAGGCGCCGGTGTTGGTGTTCGCCGCCTTGAAGTAAAGCGGGACGCCGGTCGTTACGGTGGTTGCGGAGAAGGCGTAGGCGTTCGCCGCTCCCGTGTCCGCATAGGCCGCCGCCGGCAGCGTCGTGATCCGCTGGCGCTCGAACGCTCCGCTGGCATTGCCGAATTCGACATAGTCGGCCGCCGTGCCGGTTGAACGCGTCGTGCCGTTGATGCCGCGCCCGGCGAGTATGAGGATCGCGCGCTGGCCTGCAGCCGGCGTCACGTTGGCGACGTTGAGGCAGGTACTGGCGGTCGCGCACGTCGGCGCGGCGGGCAGCGGGTTTGCTGTATCGCCCTTCGCCGCGACGTAATAGAGGACCCGGTACCACTCATTGCGCATGAACCAGCCCCAGGTGCTGTCGTTGGAATTGAGCAGTCCGTGGTCGGGGAAGAGCGGTGCGAGGGGTACCGGGATCGTGACCTGGCGGCACTCGATACCGACCGCGACTATTGACGAGAGGCCGCACAGAGGAGTGAGCAAGGTCGAGCCGCCCGTCGGCGCCGTCGTGCTGCCGCGGAAAGTCATCGTCGCGGAGCCTGTGCTGCTCATCGCCACGGTCGGCGCGGTCGTCACCGTTAGGCCGGGCAAGGTGGCGGCGGGATCGAATCTGCGCAGCGCCATGCCGAGGTTGCTCGCGATGCCCTTCACTTCATAGATCACGTTGGTCGTGACGACGCCGCTCAGGCTGGGAATGGCCGCCGGGCAGTCGAGCTGCGGGCTCGCGGGGGTTCCGGACGTGGTCGGATTGCAGTTGCTAAGGGTTACGCTCCAGACGGCGACGCCCGGGATGGTTCCCGGGACGTAGGTGGTTCCGGAGACGGTCACGCTCTTCACTTCGATCGTACCGCTCGTCCAGTTGACGTACAGCGGATCGCAAAGCGAGCTGCCGCCCGCCGTGCAGATCGTGCTCGCGCCGGCGTTGTTGGTGAAGATGACGGGCAGCAGGCCAGTGCAGACGTTGCCGCTGCACGATGCGGCCGAGCCGTGGTAGCTGGCGGTCAGGCTCGGGTCGGCGAACGTCGCGGGATACGGATACATCGGGTTCGCCGCCGAGATGTTGGTGGACCACGTTGCGCTGTTGTAGACCGCCTTCAACTGCGGCACGACCTCGCGCTCGATGCGATGCGTGATCGCCGCCTCGATGCCGGGCATGATGTCGGCCTTGGTGATGCGCACCACCTGGTCGTTGAACGCCGTGTTCGACTGCGCGGTGACGAACGTGGCATCGGCGGGCGAGGTCGCGTTCTCGCACTCGAGGTAGTTGCGTAGGTCCGGCGATCCGCTCGCCGGCCGCGTCTGCGGCCACGCGGTGCAGCCGGTAGAAGCAGTGACGCTCACCGGCGGGCCGGGCGCGATGATGAGCGCCACGACGGTATCGGCGTCGGAGCCGGCGCTCCCGTCGACGGTCAACTGTCCAAGCGAGTTCGAATTGATGACGGTGTTGGACCCGGTGTACGCCCATCCTGTTGAAATCACGTACCACAGGGGCTCGCCGGAGGCGTCGAGCAGCTTATCCATGCCAATCGTTCGCCAGGGAAAGCGCCCGACGACGGGCAACGTGCAGCTCGACGCCATCTTGCCGTCCGTGCCAGAGCCACTGTTGAATGAGGCGGGCGCCTCGGGGCACGGGAGCGCGCCGGGATTGTCCTCGAAGGCTTTCGCCGCCTGCGCAGCGACGTAGCCTATAAGCGCCTGCTTGGCGCGCGAAAGAACCTGCGCGTTGTACGTTCGGTTGGCGGCGGTGAAGTCGCCTGCAATCGCGTCCAGCCGGCGAACCACGAACCAGGCGGCACCCATCACGAGGACCGCGAGCAGCAGCATGAGCGCGGCCCCGCGCTGCCGCAGCGCGCTGCGCGTCATGGTCGGGGTGCGCGGCGGCGCACTTGGATATCGCCGTCGCCGATCACGTCGTGCACCTCGCCGTTGCCGCGATCGAGCGACTCGCCGGGCTTCAGGCGCACGCGCTTGCCCGATTCGCCGACGCTGATCGAAACAGAGCCGCTGGGCTCGCGCGCGCTGTCGATGCGCGGCGCTTCCGGTGCGTTTTCCGGAACCGATTCGCCGTTGATCCACACGGTGGACGGACCGCCGGAGCGCTTCACGTAGCCGTCGACACGCGTCACCGGTGATGCCACCGCCGTCGCCGCCGCCGGCTTGTCGGGCACGCGGGCCTTGCGACGCTGGTCGAGATTTGCGCGCTGGTCCGGGGTGAAGAACAGGCGTTCGAGCTCCTGCGCTTGAGCCGCCGGCGCGGCGATGAGCATCACAAGGAAGAAGCCGAGCCTCATTTTTTCGCGGCGCGGTCCATGATGGTGATCAGGTCGACCTCGCAGTCGGCGCGCAGCCGTGGCGTCATCGTCGCGCCGGTGATCGCCTGGCCGGTTCGGGCCAGTGCGCATTTCTTCACGGCATAGAACGCATTGCCGGTTTGCCGCAGATCGGACAGGAAGCGCAGCAGGTCGTCCTCGTGCAGGAGCGCAAGCTCGACCTTCATGGTGCTCGCAAAGAAGTCGACGTTGCCCGGTTTGCCGGGCAGTGAAGTGAGCGAGCGCTGCCGCTCGACGGTGTAGCGCAGGTCGAGAAGCTCGCGTTGCGTGCGGATGCGGGTAATGGCATCGGCCCATTCCAGACGGCGCTCCTCGCCCAGGATGTTCAGGCCTTTCAGCCGCTGGTAGACGTCGATCTTTTCCTTGACCTCGCGCTCCTCCTCGGAGATGCGCGCCAGGCGCTCGTTCGCGGTGCGCCGCTCGCCCTGTGCCATGGCGAGCCGTATCTGCGCCTCGCGCAGCGCACGGTCTGCGCTCCAGATCAGCGCGCCGCCCCCTGCGAGCAGCGCGAGCGCAATGACCAGCGGGATGGTGAGGCGCCTCAGCTCTTCGCGGGTAAATCTCATGGCAGCCGCCGTGTGATGGTGACGGTGAAGCGCGGCGCCTCGGTCGACTCGGCCGCGCCGCCGATGTCGCCGGTGAGAACGCCTTCCGAGGTGATGTCGAACGGCAATTGCGTGCGCGCGAGCTCGAAGCCTTCGCCGACCAGAGCGCCGGCGAAGCGCTGAACCTGGGCGGTGATGCCGCGATAGTCGTTGCGTTGCGTGGCCTGCACGCGACCCGAGATTTCGACCAGCACCACCGTGTCGCCGGCGCCCGGGGGCGTTGCGCGCGCGAGGCCTTCGCGCAGCTCGCCCGGCTTGCCGACGGCCCATCGCATGGCGTCGAGCTCGAACTGCGGATACTGCTCGAGCACGCGCGACACGTGCTGGAAGACGCGCTCCGGGTCCATGGTCCGCTCGGCAATGCGGGTGAACTCGACCACGGTGACTTTCAGGTTCTCGGTGCTCGTATCGGTGACCGGAAAGGTCGAGGTGATGCGCTCGTACTGCTGCGTGGCGGTGCGCGCCTCGCGCGTCTGCTCTTCGACCTGGCTGCCGGCGCGCCACACGTCGTACCAGCGGTTGGCGCCGAGCACGGCGCACGCACCGACGCCGACCAGCCCCGCCGCCACGACGCCGCGCTGCAGCTGCCAGATGAAGTAGCGCCGGCGATCTTCACGGCTCGCGAACTGCTCCGAGGGCGGATGGTGCGCAGCGAGGTTCACGAACAAGGCCTCGGCGGACGTGCCTTCAGGCACGCGACTCAGCTTCGTTGCGGAGAGCGCGTCCGTATGATCGATGACACGGAAAACGAGCCGTGCGTCAGGCGTCAGCGCCTGCTCGAACAGCGCCTTTTGCCCGGGCGGCGCCACCACCACGACCTGCACGGCGCTGCCTTCGCGCGGCAGCGCCCGCAGGGTGACGAGGTATTGCACCAGCCGCTGCGTTTCCGAGCGGACGAACAGGGCGAGGGCTTGCGGCACCATGTCGACCGTGCGCTCGAGCCGCGCGAAGCGCAGTCTGCCATTGTCGACATAGCACTGGCGCAGGCCCGCGCGGTTTGCGGTGACGAGGAGCAGGCGCGCGTCGCGCGCGCCGAGCCGCTTCGCCAGCGCTGGCGCGAGGAGCGGGATCGAATAGACGCCCGAGAGCTTGGCGCCGGCCTCTTCGAGCGCGTCGAGCCAGGGCGTGAGCTGCTGGGTGTTGGTGAACGAAGTGAGCAGCACCCGCTCGTTCTTGCGCTCGGCGGTGGCCACCTGGCCGAGCGTGAGTGCCGCTGCCAGGCGCGTGTCGCGGTAGCGCTGCGCGAGGCGCCGCGATAGCACCGCCTCGCGATCGGCGCCGCGCACGTAGGGGATCTGCTCCTCGTGGAAATCCTCGCCGGCGAGATCGGCGACGACGGCGAACAGGGCGCCGCGCTGCCCGTGCAGGTAATCGCGGAAGGCGCTGATGCCGAGGTCGTCGCCGCTGAACTTCGCCTCGAGCTCGAGCGCCCTGCCGGCGGCACGGTAGAGGTAGTGGTCCTCTGCGGTGAAGTACAGGATGCGACGCGGAGCGAACATCTCAGAACTTCAGCTTCGAGATGGCATCGTAGACCGGCCCCAGCACCGAGAGCATCACCCAGCCGAGAATCGCGCCGAGCACGAGGGTCAAGGCCGGCTCGATCATGGCCTGCACCTTGCCGATCGCCTCCTTGACCTCGCGGTTATAGAAGTAGCTCACGTTGAGGAGCGCCGTGTCGAGCGCGCCGGTGTTCTCGCCGATGCGCATCATGCGGATGACGAGCTTCGGGAAGAGGTCCAGGTCCTCGAACGCGGCGGTCAGGTTCTTGCCCTCCGCAATCTGCTGTCCCGCGGTCTTCAGCGCCTGCTCGAGGGGACGGTTGGCTACGATCTCCTCGCAGCTCCTGATCGCATCGAGCACGGTGATGCCCGAGGAATACATCATGGCGAAGCTCGCGGCGAAGCGCGACAGGATGATCTTGCGGAAGATCGGCCCGAGGAACGGCATCGAGATCTTGTAGCGGTCGAACGCGTACTCGACCGCCGGGTTGGTCTTGATCGCGATCTTCAACCCGAAGAAGATCGCGAACGGCGCGAAGATGACGATGTACCAGTAGTTGACGAAGAAATCCGAGACCGCCATCAGGATCCTGGTCTGCAACGGGATCGCCTCGCCCATGTTGCGGATGAAGCCCGTCATCTGCGGCACGAGGTAGACCATGAGGAAGAAGGTCACGAGCAGCACGATGCCGCCGACGAAGGCGGGGTAAATCATGAGCTTCTTGGTCTGCGCGGCGAGCTCGTCCTCCCACTTCAGCGTCTCGGTCAGGCTCTTCAGGACGTCGGAGAGCTTTCCGGTCTGCTCTCCGGAGCGCACGAGGCTCACGAACACCTTGCCGAAGACCTCGGGGAATTCGCCGAGCGCCTGCGAGAGGCTGCGGCCCCCTTCGATCGATTCGACCAACCCGGCGACCACTTCCTTGAGGCGCGCGTTCTCGACGCTCTCGCGCAGGTCGGTGAGGCCCTCGGTGACCGGCACGCCGGCGCTGGCGAGCTGCTCGAGGTGGAAGCAGAAATTGATCAGGTCCTGGCGCGCGATGCCGCTGCCGAGGAAACGGGTTTTGCTGCGCGAGGGCCCCCCCGAGACGAGGTCGAGGTCCATGCGCACCAGGCGCTGCTCGAGGTCGAACAGATTCACGGCCTCGACGCGACCCGTGACGCTCTTGCCGCGGGGGTCGATCGCCTTGTAGGTAAAGAGCGGCACGGCCCGCGCTCAGGCCATGCGATCGGTCAGGTCGACCACTCGCATGACTTCGTCGAGGCTCGTCAGTCCGGCACGCACCAGACGCACGCCGTCGTCGGCCAGCGTGCGGAAGCCGCCGGCGCGGGCTGCCGCGAGAATCTCGCGCGCCGTGGCGCGCCGCGCGATGAGCTCGTCGATCGAGCCGTCGATCTTGAGCAGCTCGAGGATCGATTGCCGCCCGCGATACCCCTGGTAGTCGCACTGCTCGCAGCCGACCGCGCGGAAGATGGCGACGGCCTCGATGGGCGTGATGCCGAGGAGCCGCCGCTCGCGGACGTCCGGATCGTAGGACTGCCGGCAGGTGCGGCAGAGCCTGCGCACGAGGCGCTGGCCGAGGATGCCGATGATGTTGCCCGCCAGGATGTCGGGCACGATGCCGATGTCGAGCAGCCGCGGGAAGGCGCCGACCGCCGAGTTGGTGTGCAGCGTCGAGTACACCTGGTGGCCGGTCATCGCCGCGCGAAACGCCATCTCCGCCGTATCGTGATCTCGTACCTCGCCGACCAGGATCACGTCCGGATCCTGGCGCATTAGCGCGCGCACGCCGTTGGCGAAGTCGAGCTTCGCCGCCTCCGACACCGAGGTCTGCCGGATGAGCGTCATCGGATACTCGACCGGATCCTCCAGCGTCATGATGTTGATGCCGTCGGAATTGATGTGGTTCAGGATCGAGTAGAGCGTGGTGGTCTTGCCGCTGCCGGTCGGGCCGGTCACCAGGATGATGCCCTCGGGCCGCGCGAGCATGCGCTTCAAGAGCTCGAGCTGCGTCTCCTCGAGGTTCAGCTTGTCGAGGGGCACGATGCCCTTCTGGCGATCGAGGATCCGCAGCACCAGGTTTTCGCCGTGCGTCGTCGGCAGGCTGGCAACGCGGAAATCGACCACGCGGCCCGCCATGGTGGCGGAGATCCGGCCGTCCTGCGGCGCGCGCGTCTCGGCGATGTTCATTTTCGCCATCACCTTGAGCCGCACCGCCATCGCCGGCCAGTAGGTCTTGTGCAGCGAGCGGATCTGGCGCAGCACGCCGTCGATGCGGTAGCGGATACGAAGGAAGTTCTGCTCGGGCTCGAAGTGGATGTCCGAGGCGCCGCGCTCGACCGCGTCGGCCAGCAGCGCCGAGATGAGCCGCACCACCGGCTGCGAGTACTCGTCGCCCTCGGCGACGGTGGTGTAGTCGATCTCGCCGGTCTCGATCTCCTTCAGGATGCCGTCGATCGAGAACTCGTGGCCGTAATAGTGCTCGATCGCGCGCTCGATCTCCGAGTCGCCGGCGATGCGCAGCTCGATCTCGAAGTCGCCTTTCAGGTGCGCGCGCAACTGGTCGAGCGCGACGATGTTGTTCGTGTCGGCCAGCGCAACGATGAACTTCTTCTGCTGGCGGTCGAGCGCCACCGGGAACACGCGATAGCGCCGCGCCATGTCGCGCGGCACGAGCTTGAGCGCCGCCGGATCGACGATGATGCGGCTGAGATCCACCGCCTGCAGGCCGAGCTTCTCGGACAGTGCGTCGCGCAGCGTCGCTTCCGAGACGAAGCCGAGCTGCACCAGCAGTCGTCCGACGGGGACGTGTTGCTTCGTCTGCTCGAGCAGCGCGATGCGCAGCTGGTCCTCGGTCAGGATGCCCTGGTCGATCAGGATCTGGCCGAGATGGCGCTTCGCTTGCGGGTTGGCGGGGGCGTTCATCCGGACACTATGATAAGGGCAGGCTCAAGCGGTCCCGGTGTGTGGTTTTCCGCAGCGGACAGAATCTGTCAGCGCGCCAGCTCGCCGGCGCGCACTTTGGCTGCGGCGAGATCGAAGCTTGCGCCGCGCTTCTGCGACAACCCGATCGCGCGCTGGTAGTAGTCGAGCGCCTGGCGCGGCTGGCGCAGGTGATCGAGGCTGACGGCGAGGTTGTAGGCGAAGTCGGCGTTTTCCGGTTCCGCGGTGTACGCCTTGAAGTATTCCTGCTGCGCTTCGGCCCAGCGATTCTGCTGCGCAAGCTGGTTGCCGAGAGCGAAGTTGAGCGCGTGCGCCGACGGATCGGCCGCGAGCAGCGACTTGACGCGGCTTTCGGTCGCGAGCGGATCGCTGCGGCCCGAGCGCAGCGAGATCAGCGCGGCCTGCGCCTGTGAATCGCGCGGGTCGATCTGTAGCACGCGCATATAGAGCGCTTCGGCGCTCTCGTAGCGGCCGCTGCGCACGTCGATCGCCGCCAGGCCGAGCAGCGCGTCGCGGTTTGCCGGCTCGTCGCGCAAGGCCTGCTCGTATTCGCTGCGCGCCGTCGCGAGGTCGCCTGACGTATAAGCCTCATACCCAGCCTCTACCCGCGGATTCACCTGCGGTGGATTGCGCGTCACGCTTGCACTGGGCGCTCTTGCGGCCGCTGCGGGCGCAGGTTGCACTTCCGCAATGCGCTGTGATGGACGCGGCCGCGGCGTTTCGGCGGCCGGCTCGACGGGCGCTGCTCGCGGCGCAGGCGTCGCCGCCGCGGCCGGTGCTGAGGCAATTGGCGCGTTGGAGGTTGCTGTGCTTGGGGCGGTGGGCGGCAGCCCTGGAATGGTGCCCGGCGCCGCTGCCGGCACAGCGGCCGGTCCGGCTGCGGGGGTGCTTGCGTCGGCGACCGTGGGACTCTCCGCTTGCCGCTGCGGATTGAGGTTGACGAGCGCGGGCGGCGGCCGGAGCTGATACCAGAAATAGCCCACCGTGCCGAACGCGAGAACGCCGAGCGCACCCATCGCGATGTAGAACGGCATGCGCGGATTGGGCTCGCGGAACTTCGCTTCGAACACCTTCTTCGCGCTGGCGCGGCTCGCCGCCTGCTCGTCGGCCGCGGGCTTCGCCGCCGCCGGCTTGCGCGCGGCGGGCTTTGGCGGGGGTTGCGACTCGAGCGGCTCGAGCATCGGCTCCGGCCGCACGGCCGGCTTCGGCGGCGGCGGCGGGGACAGATCGTCGCTCATGATCTCGAGCGGCGTGGTGGCGATATCAGGCAGCTTGTCGCGCGTCAGTACGGGCTTGCGCTCCGGCTCGAAGGGCGCCGCCGCGCCTTGCTCGCTGCCCTCGGCGCGAGCGCGGCGTTGCGCTTCCTCCTTCGCTCTCTCGGCCTTCTTGAGCGCTTCGAGGAGCAGGCTCACCGCGTGCCCATCGGTCTGTCTCCCGGGCCGACGGGCGGCTCGAGCCTCTGCGGATTCGGCTTGCGCAGGAAGTTCTCGTCGGGCAGCTGGTTTTTCAGGCTGCGGAAGTCGCCCTCCAGGCTCGGGTCGTAGATCACCGTCGCGCGCAGGAAGATGACGAGCTCGGTCTTGCGGCTGAGCTCGCTGCGGTTGGAGAAGATCTCGCCGATGAGCGGAACGCTGCGTAGACCCGGAATGCCGGTGTCGGTCTGCTCGACGATGTCCTGCATCAGTCCGGCGAGCACGCCGACCTGCCCGCTTTGCAACCGCAGGACCGAATCGAACTCCCTCGTCTCGAAGACCGGGATGTCGTTCTGCGTGGTGAGTCCTTGCAGCGCGGGATTCGGATCGCGCGCTACGCCCACCTGGCGCCGGATGGTCGGCCGCACGTTCAGCACGATCGCCTCGGCGGAATTGATCTGCGGCAGCACCGCCATCATGAAACCCTCGGCGGCGATCTGCGGCGAGGTGGTGAACGCAGGCTGTGTAACGACCGTTCCAAGCGTGCTCGTCGTGCCGCTCGTTGAGGGCGTCATCGTGAAGTAGATGATGTCGCGCGTGACGCGCAGGATCGCCGTCTGGTTATTCATCACGGAAAGCTTGGGGCTCGAGAGCACCTTCACGTCGCCGAACTGCTCGAGCAGCTTGAGCGTCACGCTCAGATTGCTGGCCGTCGAGATGAAGCCGATGAAGAAGGGCGAGGTATTGAATCCCGGCGTCGCCGACGTGGCCGGCGGAATCGCCGGCTGGCTGGCGCTGACGCCCGATTGGCCGGCCTGGCGCAGGCGGCTCCATTCGATGCCGCGCTGGTATTCGTTGCGCAGCTGCACCTCCGCCACGGTCGCCTCGATCAGCACCTGGCGCTTCGCGCCGGCCATGACCTGGTCCAGGAACTCTTGCACGCGCTCGTGCTGCTTGGCGGTCGCGCGCACATAGAGGACGCCGCTTTCGCGGTTGGCGATCACCGAAGCCGCTTCCTGATAAGTCGTGCCCGGCGACGTCGTCAGCGTGGCTGCGGCAGGTGCGCCGGGGATCGGCGGCTGAGGCGCCGCCGGTGCGCTGCCCGGGGCGCCCGGCAGCGGCGTGCCGACACTCGGCGTCGTCGGAATGATCTTGTCCGTCTCGCGCAGGATGTCCTTCACGTTCTGCACGATCGTCTCCCACAGCGTGTTTTGCGACACCAAGTCGACTTGGGTCGTGGCCCCGGTCGTGCCCTGACCGCCGGCCGATCCGGCGCCGACACCGAACTGCGTCGATGCGCTGGACTTCATCTGCACGTTGCGCGCCGCGCTCAGGTAGTCGATCTTGTAGGCGCGCAGGAACGGCGAGTCGCGCATGACGACGAGCGTGTCGCCATCGAGCTCGTAGCGCATGTCGGCCTGCCGCATGATGCGGCTCAGAAGCTGGGGCAGCGTCTGATCGATCGCGTTGAGCGTGACGGTGCCCGTGAGGTTCGGATCAATGTCGATCTGCAGCCGCGCGTCGCGGGCGAGCGCAAAGAGCAGCTCCTGCACGCGCACGTTGTTCACCACGACGCTATAGGTTTCCGGACGGGCCGCGGCCTTCGGTTTCGGCAGCAGCGGAGTCACCTGCACCGGCGGCGGAATGCTTCCGGCAGCACTCTGGTCGGCCGCGCCGATGTGGTTGGCGGCGGGCTTGATGGGAGCCTGGCCGCACGCGACGAGCGCGCACGCGACAACAGCAACTGCGGCCGAGTTTCCCCAATTCATTTCTGCGACTCCCTCCGGCTGCAAGGATAGCACGGAGTCCCTCTTAGGAATGTCGCGTAAGCGCCTGTCGCGCTGGCGTTTTCCGGGTCTTACATTTGCTTCCGCACCTCGGCGAAGGTGCGTGGCGAAGTGCGAAAAGCCTGCTGGTATTTGGGCGGCAGACGGCGCTCGGCTTCCTGGGCCTCCTGCGCATTGTTGAACGCGCCGTAGATCACGCGCAGGCGCGGGCTGCCGGTGCCGCCCGTCGGAATCAGGAACACCTCGGACAAAGGCACCATGTCGCGCGCGCGCAGAAGAAAGCGCTCCATGCGCGCCGGCTCCGGATTCTCGGTGACGAAGAGCTCGATGGCGTAGCCGTCATCCGGCGCGCGATCCAGAAGCTCGCGCGTGGCCGCGAGCCTTTCGGAAAGAAGCTTCTGGCCTGCCGCCGAATAGGCTTGCAGGCGCCGGCGCTGGTTTTGCGAGAGGAGCGGCGCCGGCGGCTGCGCCTCCTCGGCCTCCGCCGCGGCAATCGCTTCCGCGTCTTCCTGAAGGTCGAGCTCCGCGTCGAGCTGCTCGCGGTTGGACTCCGGAGCGGGTGCGGCGACCGGCGCCGGTTTCGGCGGCGCCGCCTGCACGGGTACGAGGGGCGCCTGAGGGGTGCTCAGCAGCCGCTGAATCCCCGCACCGACCGCAATGCCGAGCACAGCCGCAATTGCAACCAGGGCCGCCGGACGCAGTCCGCGGCGCGCCGGCGCGGCCGCGAATTCGGAGTCGGCGATCGCGGCCTTTACGTGGCGCTCCGTGATGGCGTGGCTGGCATCGCTATAGGCGGCGAGCAGCGCCTTGTCGGCGAGGATATTGATGCGGCGGGTGAGGCCGCCGGAGGCGCGCGCAATCTGCCGCGCGGCAGCAGGGGCGAATACCTGCGGGCCGCGATAGCCGGCGGCCCGCATGCGGAAGTCGAGGTAGCGGGTGACTTCCGGCGCGGGCAGTGGCCGCATGCGGAAACTGTGGGTGATGCGGTCGCGCAGCTGGCGAAGCGAAGATTTGGCGAGCGTGGCATCGAGCTCGGGCTGGCCGAAGAGCACGATCTGCAGCAGCTTGTGGCGGCTCGATTCCAGGTTGGAGAGGAGGCGCACCTGCTCGAGCGTGTCCTCCGGCATGACGTGCGCCTCGTCGATCAGGATGACGACGCGCCGCCCGGCGCCGTAGAGCATGATGAGATGCTCCTGCAGCTCGCGCAACGCGACGGTGCGGCGCTCGGAAAGCTTGAGCTCGAGGTCGTCGGCGATCGCCTGCAGGATCTCGTCGCGCGCGAACGAGGGCGTCGCGAGGTAGATGGTGGCGACTTCGGCCGGCAGGCGCTCCATCAGCATGCGGCACAGCATCGTCTTGCCGCTGCCGACTTCGCCCGACACCTTGACGATGCCCTCGTCGTGCAGCACGGCGTAGGCGAGCGCTTCGAGCGTCGGGCCGCGCTCCGCGCCCTCGAAGAAGAAGTCGGTGTGCGGCGTGATGCGGAACGGCGGCTCGTTCAGCCCGAAGTGCTCGAGGTACAGCGCCAAGCTATTTCTCCCCGCCGGTGTTCATGCGGCTGTAGAGCGTCGTGCGGTTGATGCCGAGGAGCTTCGCCGCCTGGCTGACGTTGCCGCGCGTAAGGCGCAGCGCCGCTTCGATATAGCCGCGCTCCCAGGCCTTGAGCGTGTCGTCCAGGTTGAAGGCGGCACCGCGCTCGAGCTGGCGCTGGGCCTGCTCGACGATCGCGCCGCCCTCCGCGCCGGGCGCCGGCACCGGCGACTCGAGATCGAGCTCCGGCTCGAGCTCCGCCACCGACAAACGCTGGCCCGGATACTTGGTCGCGAGGCGAATCACGATATTGCGCAGCTCGCGCACGTTGCCCGGAAAGTCGTAGCGCTGCCAACGCGCCGTCGCCGGCCCGTCGAGCTCGAAGGCTTGGCTGCCCGCCTGGCTCGCCGCGAGGCGACGGAAATGCTCGAGCAGCACGACCTTGTCGACTTCCATCTCGCGCAGCGGCGGCACGCTCAGCGTAAAGACGGAGAGGCGGTGGTAGAGGTCGGGGCGGAAGCCGCCTTTGCGCACTTCGCGCCGCAGGTCGCGGTTCGTCGCGGCGACCACGCGGCAGCGCGCAGTGCGCCGCTGCGTCTCGCCGACCCGCTGATATTCGCCGTTTTCCAGGACCCGCAGCAGCTTCGCCTGCAGTTCGAGCGGCAATTCGCCGATCTCGTCGAGGAACAGCGTGCCGTCCTCCGCGTCCTCGAAGTAACCGGACTTGTTCGTCGCGGCGCCGGTGAAGGCGCCTTTCACATAACCAAACAGCGTCGGCTCGACCAAGGTGGGCGCGATCGCCGCGCAGTTGAGCGTCAGGTACGGACGGCCGGCGCGCGGCGAAAGACGATGCAGGCTGCGTGCCGCCACTTCCTTGCCGCTGCCCGATTCGCCCTCGATCAACACCGGATAGGGCGAGGCGGCGAACAGGGCGATCTGGCTCTCGAGCCTTGCGATCGCCGGACTCTCGCCCACGAGATCGGCTTCGTCACCGGCGGGCGCCTGGAGCGCACGCGCGAGCAAGCGCCGCAGCAGCGCCGGGTCGCTCGGCTTGGCGACGAATTCCCACGCGCCGAGCGCGCGCGCGTGGCGCGCGTTGGCCGCGTCGTTCTGTCCCGAGAGCACGAAGATCTTCATGCGCGGCGAGTGCGCGAGCAGGTCCGCGATCAGCTGGAAGCCCTCGTCGGGAGCGTGCGGCGCGGGCGGCAGGCCGAGGTCGACCAGCGCGAGCGGCGGCGGCGCAGCGAGCTGGCGCAAGAGCGCGATGGCGCTCGCCCGCGACTCGCAGGCATGGACCTCGAACTCGGCGCCGAGGGCGAAGGCGAGCGTGTCGGTGATGAGCGCATCGTCATCCACCACCAGCAGGCCGGGGCGCGCCGCGGCGAGCGTTTCAGGCGCCGACGGCACTGGACTCGTCACGAATGCAGCGGATGAAAGCTCGCTCGAGGCTCGCTTCGCCGTAGCGCGCACAGAGCGCCTGCGGTGCGCCGCGAAAGCGCAGCCGGCCGCGCTCGAGCACGGCGATCGAAGAGCAAAGCTCGTCGACATCGGCCAGGACATGAGAGGTGAAGAACAGCGTACGGCCCTCCGCGCTCAAGCGCTGCAGCACGGATTTCACCGCCACCCGCGCGGCAGGGTCAAGGCCGCTCATCGGCTCGTCGAGCACATACATCTCTCGCTCGAGCGAGAAGCAGCCGGCAAGTCCAAGCTTCTGCGTCATGCCCTTCGACAGGCTGCGCACCGGCCGCGCGAGCGCGTCGCGCTCGAGCTGCAGTTCCTCGAGCAGGCGCGCCACGCCCGCTGCGTGGTACGTTGCGCCGGCGAGCCCTGCGAGCGTGCGCAGGAATTCCTCGCCCGTCAGATAGTGCGGCGGCGTGAAGCGCTCGGGCACGTAGGCGAGCCGACGCCTTGCCGCGGGGTTCTGCGCGGCCACGCCGAATATTTCGATGCGACCGGCGTCGTATGCGGTGAGGTCGAGAAGGCAGCGGATGAGCGTGGTTTTGCCCGCGCCATTCGCGCCGAGCAGACCGAACGCTTCGCGCCGCGCGATCTCGAGGCTCACCGCGTCGAGCGCCGTCACGCGCCCGTAGCGCTTGACGAGCGCTGCGATGCGCACTGCGGCGGCCGCCTCCCCCATGCGGGATAATATTACGCTGCAGTGCAGCCCATCGTTGAAATCCGGAAGCTCGCCTTCGCCTACGATCCGGCGCGCCCGGTGCTGCGCGACATCGATCTCGCGATCGAGCGCGGCTCGGTGGTCGGCATCATGGGCCAGTCGGGCTGCGGTAAGACGACGCTCCTGCGCGTCATCATGGGCGCGCTGCGTCCGACGGCGGGCGAGGCGCGCGTGCTCGGGCACAGCACGCGCCAGCTCGACACCGAAGGGCTCTACGCCATGCGCCGCAAGATGGGCATGCTGTTTCAGTTCGGCGCGCTGTTCACGGACATGTCGGTGTACGAGAACGTCGCTTTTCCGCTGCGCGAGCACGCCGACCTGCCCGACGATGTGCTGAACGACTTGGTGATGCTGAAGCTGCAGGCGGTGGGCCTGCGCGGCGCGGCGCACCTTGCGCCGACCGAGCTTTCCGGCGGCATGGCGCGGCGCGTGGCGCTCGCGCGCTCGATCGCGCTCGACCCGCAGCTCATCCTCTATGACGAGCCGTTCACCGGGCTCGATCCGATTTCCTTCGGCGTGATCGTGCGGCTGATCCGCAACCTGAACGATTCGCTCGGCGCCAGTTCCGTCATCGTCACGCACGACGTGCAGGAGGCGCTTGGCGTCGTTGACTACGTTTACTTCATGGCCGCGGGCCGTGTCATCGCCCAGGGCACGCCCGACGAGATCCGCTCGAGCGGCGAGCCTTTCGTGCGCCAGTTCGTCAATGGCAGCTCCGAAGGCCCGGTGCCCTTTCACTATCCGGCGCCCGGCTACGATGTCGACCTCGAGCTGGCCGCCCACTAGATGCGTGTAGCCGACTTGCGCGCGCGACTCGAGCGCCTGGGCTCCGGCGTCAGCTCGCATGTCGCGCGCCTTGGCTTCGCCAGCCGCTTCCTCGGCTACCTGGTGTTGCATTCGGGCACGGCGCTGCGCCGCTTCCGCCTGACCGTCGCCGAGATCTACTTCGCCGGCGTCCTCTCGCTCATCATCATCCTGGTGTCGGGCCTCTTCGTCGGCATGGTGCTCGCGCTGCAGGGCTACGAGACGCTGCAACGTTTCGGCGCCTCGGAATCACTCGGCGTGCTGGTCGCGCTCTCGCTCGTGCGTGAGCTCGGCCCCGTCGTCGCGGGACTACTGTTCGCAAGCCGCGCCGGCTCGGCGATCACGGCGGAGATCGGCCTGATGAAAGCGACCGAGCAGCTCTCGGCGATGGAGATGATGGCGGTCGATCCGATTGCGCGCGTTGTCGCGCCGCGCTTCTGGGGCGGCGTGCTCTCGATGCCGCTGCTCGCTGCGCTTTTTTCGGCGATGGGCATCTTCGGCGGCTACATCGTCGGCGTGCAGCTGATCGGCGTCGACGCCGGCGCTTTCTGGTCGCAGATGCAGGCGGCCGTGGATCTCAGGAACGACATCTTGAACGGCGTGATCAAGAGCGTGGTCTTCGGCATCGCGGTCACCTGGATCGCGGTGTTCGAGGGCTACGATGCGCCCCCGACCGCCGAAGGCGTGTCGCGTGCCACGACGCGCACCGTCGTCACCTCGTCGCTCGCCATCCTCGCGCTCGACTTCGTCCTTACTGCACTCATGTTCACGGGAGGCAATCATCAATGAACCGCTCGACCATTGACCTGTGGGTCGGGACCTTCGTCGTCGCCGGCATCGCGGGACTCTTGTTTCTCGCCCTGAAAGTCGGCAACCTCGCGTCGTTCTCGACCTCGCAGATGTACCAGGTGCAGGCCAAGTTCGGGAACATCGGCGGCCTGAAAGTGCGCGCGCCGGTGAAGAGCGCCGGCGTAGTGATCGGCCGCGTCGCCGATATCCGCTTTGACAACGAGACCTACGAGGCCATCGTCACCATCAACCTCGGCTACGAGTACCAGTTCCCGCGCGATACGACGGCGAAGATCCTCACCTCCGGCATCCTCGGCGAGCAGTACGTCGGGCTCGAAGCGGGCGGCGACGGCGTGATGCTGAAGAACGGCGACCGCCTGCGCCTAACGCAGTCGGCGGTCGTGCTCGAGAACCTGATCAGCCAGTTCCTGTTCAACAAGGCGGCCGAGGGCAAGCCGGAGGCCAAGGAACCGGCGAAGTGATGTGCCGCCTGCTGTTTGCCGCTTGGCTCGGCATCCTCGCGGGCTGCGCGAGCACCGGCGACCGCGATCCGCGCGATCCGTGGGAACCGTTGAACCGCGGCATCTACAAGTTCAACGACAAGGTCGACACCGCGGTGGCGCGTCCCGTGGCCACCGCCTACCAGAAGGTCGTGCCCTCGGAGATACGCGAGCGGGTGCGCAACTTCTTCGGCAACCTCGCCGACCCGCTCATCGGCGTGAACAATTTCATGCAGGGCAAATTCGAGGATGGTGTCAGCGACTGGGCGCGCTTTGCGTTTAATACCACTATCGGCCTGTTTGGCCTCCACGACGTCGCCACCGACATGGGTTACGAGAAGCACAACGAGGACTTCGGCCAGACCTTCGGCCGTTGGGGCGCGCCGACCGGTCCGTACCTTATCCTGCCGTTCCTGGGCTCGAGCGACGTGCGCGACGGCGTGGGCACCGGCATCGATGTCTACGCCGATCCGCTCGGCGAGGTGCGGCCCTATCACCTGCAGTACGGCCTCTGGAGCGTGCGGTTTACTCAGCTGCGCGCCGACCTGCTCGACGCGAGCCGCATTCTCGAGGAGGCCGCGCTCGACAAATACGTATTCCAGCGCGACGCTTATCTGCAGCGGCGCCGCAGCCTGGTCTACGATGGGCGCCCGCCAAGGGAGAAGGAACCTGAAGATGACAGCGACAAGGATCAGAAGGCTCGCTAGCGCCGCGCTGGCCGCCGCCGTGCTCGCCACGGTGCCGTTGGCGCACGCCCAGGAAGTGCCGCCCGACCAGCTCGTGAAAGGCGTAACGCTCGAGGTCGTGGATCTCATCGCCAAGGACAAGGAGATCAAGGCCGGAAACCGGGCGAAGCTGGTCCAGCTCATCGACGCGAAAGTGCTGCCGCACTTCAACTTCAGCGCCATGACGGCGCTCGCCATGGGGCAGGGTTGGAACAAGGCGAACGCGGAGCAGAAGAAGCGCCTGACCGAGGAGTTCCGCACCCTGCTCGTGCGCACCTACGCCAGCGCGCTCGCCGCCTACAGCGAGCAGAAGTTAGATTTCCGTCCGTTGCGCGCCAGGCCCAGCGACACGGACGTAACGGTGCAGGTGCGGGTGCTGCAGTCGGGAGCGCAGCCGGTGCCGATCGACTACAGCATGGAGAAGACGGCCGCTGGCTGGAAGGTCTATGACGTGATGGTGGGCGGCGTGAGCCTGGTCGCCAATTACCGCACCGAGTTCAATAACGTGGTGCGCGAGTCCGGCATCGATGGCCTGATCAAGAACCTCACCGCGAAAAACAGGTCGCTCGAGGGCGCCGGGTTGGAGAAGAAGTGATCCGGCGCGAAGGCGCGCGCCTGGTCGTGTCGGGCGCAGTGACGCTCGGCAACGCGCAAGCGCTGCTCGAAGAAGGCCGCCGCCACCTCGCCGAAGGCGTGCAGACGATCGACCTCGGCGAGGTGAACGAGATGGACTCCGCGCTCCTCGCGGTGTTGCTCGCCTGGCTGCGCGACGCGCATGGCCGGGAGCGGACGATTTCCTTCGTCAACCTGCCGGGGTCGCTGCGCACCATCGCGCAACTCTACGGTGTGGACCGCCTCCTCCCCACCACCTGAAAGCCATCGAGGTTCGGCAGGTTGAAAAGCGCTACGGCGCGCTGCGCGCGCTCGCCGGCGTCAGCCTCGAGGTGGAAGAAGGGGAGTTTTTCGGCTTGCTGGGCCCCAATGGCGCCGGCAAGACCACCCTGATCAACATCATCGCCGGCCTCGCGCGCGCTGATTCCGGCGCCACCCGCGTGATGGGCGCCGATGTCCGCTCCGACTACCGCCGCGCGCGGCGCATGCTCGGCGTCGTGCCGCAGGAGCTCGTGTTCGACCCCTTCTTCACCGTGCGCGAAACGCTGCGCCTGCAATCCGGCTACTACGGCCTGCGGCGCAACGACGCCTGGATCGACGAGGTGATGCACCACTTGGATCTGACCGCGAAGGCCGATGCCAACATGCGCTCCCTCTCGGGCGGCATGAAGCGCCGCGTGCTGGTCGCGCAGGCGCTGGTCCACAAACCGCCGGTGATCGTGCTCGACGAGCCTACGGCCGGCGTCGATGTCGAGCTGCGGCAGGGACTCTGGCAGTTCGTGCGGCGCATGAACCGCGACGGGCACAGCATCGTCCTGACGACGCACTACCTCGAGGAAGCCGAGACGCACTGCAGCCGTATCGCCATGCTGAAGGCGGGCCGCATCGTCGCGCTCGACACCACGCGCGACCTGCTCGGCAGCTTCTCCGGCCTCGAGCTGCGCCTGCACATCGACCGCGCGGCGCTGCCGCCGGGCATGCCGGGACAGGTCGTTGCCGCCGACGGCGGCGAATTCCGGGTGCGCCTGGCGAATTACCTTGAGCTCGAGGAAGCGCTCGTCGGCCTGCGTCAGGCCGGCGTGGCGATCCGCGAGATGGAAGTGCATCCGCCCGATCTGGAAGAGGTCTTTCTGCGCCTTACCGGGAAGGCCTCGTGAGCCGCTTCACCACGCTCTGCCACAAGGAACTGCTGCGTTTTTTCAAGGTGGGCTTCCAGACCGTCGCCGCGCCGGTGCTGACGGCGCTTCTTTACCTCGTCATTTTCGGCCACGCGCTCGAAGGCCGCCTCGAGGTTTACGCCGGGCTGCGTTATTCCGCGTTTCTGGTGCCGGGCCTGGTTATGATGAGCGTGCTGCAGAACGCGTTCGCCAACAGCTCGTCCAGCCTGATCCAGTCGAAGATCACCGGCAACGTCGTGTTCGTGCTGCTCTCGCCCATCTCGTATGCCGAGTTCTTCGCGGCTTATGTCGTCGCCGCAATCGTGCGCGGGCTCGTCGTCGGCGCCGGCGTGCTCGCGGTGACGGTCTGGTTCGTCGACTTGCGCCTCGAAGCGCCGCTCTGGACCTTCGCCTTCGCCCTGCTCGGCGCGGCGCTGCTCGGTTCGCTCGGCCTCGTCGCGGCGGTGGTGTCCGACAAGATCGACCAGGTGGCGGCCTTCCAGAATTTCGCCGTCGTCCCGCTCACCTTCCTCTCCGGCGTGTTCTACTCGATCCATACGCTGCCGCCCTTCTGGCAGCGCCTGTCGCACGCCAACCCTTTCTTCTACATGGTCGACGGCTTCCGCTACGGCTTCTTCGGCGCCTCCGACTTTCCACCCGCGGCCAGCCTCGCGATAGTTTTTGCCTCCCTCTTGGCCGTATCCTCGGCCACACTCCTGCTTTTGAGGTCGGGCTACAAGCTCAGGTACTGATGGTCACGCCGGAAAGCATCCAACAGGGCATCGAAGCCGGGCTTACCTGCGAGCACGTCGAGGTGGCGGGCGACGGGCAGCACTTCCAGGCGCTGATCGTTTCGGCGCAGTTCGCCGGGCGCAACCGGGTGCAGCGCCACCAGCTGGTTTATGGCGCGCTCGGCGAGCGCATGCGCGACGAAATCCACGCGCTCTCCATGCGCACGCTGACGCCTGAGGAGTGGCGCGCCGATGGATAAGCTGCGCATCCGCGGCGGCCGGACCCTCGAGGGCGAGCTGCGCGTATCCGGCGCAAAGAACGCGGCGTTGCCGATCATGTGCGCCGCCCTCCTCACCGCACAGCCCTTGCGGCTGTCGAACGTGCCGCAGCTGATGGACGTGCGCACCATGGCGAAGCTGCTGCGCCTGATGGGCGTCGCGGCCGAGCCGCCGGCCGACGGCCGCATTACGCTGCACGCCGCGCGCATCACCGATCCCACCGCGAGCTACGACCTCGTCAAAACCATGCGCGCTTCAGTGCTCGTGCTCGGGCCGCTCCTCGCGCGCTGCGGGCAGGCGAAAGTCTCCCTGCCGGGCGGTTGCGCGATCGGCCTGCGCCCCGTCGACCAGCACGTGAAGGGCCTGCAGGCGATGGGGGCCACGATCACCGTCGAGCACGGCTACATGCACGCTTCGGCGGATCGCCTGCGCGGCGCGCGGATCATGATGGACATGGTGACCGTCACCGGCACCGAGAACCTCATGATGGCGGCGACGCTCGCCGAAGGCACGACGCTGATCGAGAACGCCGCCCGCGAGCCGGAGGTGCTCGATCTCGCGCGCTGCCTTGCGGCCATGGGGGCGAGGATCGAGGGTGCTGGCAGCGACGTGATCCGCATCGAGGGCGTGCCCTCGCTCGGCGGCGCGGCGCACGAGGTCATGCCTGATCGCATCGAAAGCGGAACCTATCTCACCGCTGCCGCCGCCGTCGGCGGGCGCGTGCGCCTGGTCGGCGCTTCTCCGGAAACGCTCGATGCGACGCTCGAGAAGCTGCGCGAAGCGGGCGCGCAAGTTCGCGTCGCCGGCACGTCGATCGAGCTTGAGGCGGCCGGCCGGCCGAAGCCGGTCAGCGTGCGCACCGCGCCTTTTCCGGGCTTCGCCACCGACATGCAGGCGCAGTTCATGGCGCTCGCCTGTATCGCCGACGGCACGGCGGTGATCACCGAGACCATCTTCGAGAACCGCTTCATGCACGCCCTCGAGCTGCAGCGCCTCGGCGCCGACATCTCGATCCAGGGAAATAGCGCCGTGGTGCGCGGTGTCGAGCGCCTGCAAGGGGCGACGGTCATGGCCACCGACCTGCGCGCCTCCGCCGGCCTGGTCATCGCGGGCCTGGCCGCGGAGGGCGAGACGGTCGTCGAACGCATCTACCATCTCGACCGCGGGTATGAAGCCCTGGAAACGAAGCTTGGAGCGCTCGGCGCCCGTATCGAGCGTCTGAGGTAGAATCCGCCCCCTTGTAGATTTTTGGACGATTCCCCGGATGGTTGCACATGGCGAGCATCAGCATCGCGCTGTCGAAGGGGCGGATCTTCGACGAGACCGCGCCGCTGCTCGCGCGCGTCGGCATCCGGCCTAGGGCGAACCCCGAAACCTCGCGCAAGCTCGTCATCGCCACGAACCGCCGCGACCTGCGGCTGATCGTGGTGCGCGCCTCCGATACTCCGACGTACGTCCAGCATGGCGGCGCCGATCTCGGCATCGCCGGACGCGACGTGCTGGTCGAGCACGGCGGCGAGGGTCTCTACCAGCCCGTCGATCTCGGCATTGCCCGCTGCCGCATGGTGGTGGCGGTGCGCAAAGGATTCGACTACCGGCGCGCCGTCGCGCAAGGGGCGCGGTTGCGCGTCGCGACTAAGTACGTGGACACCACCCGCGAGCACTTCGCCGCGAAAGGGGTGCACGTCGATCTGATACGCCTGTACGGCTCGATGGAGCTCGCGCCCCTCACGGGCCTCGCCGATGCGATCGTCGATCTCGTCGCCACCGGCCGCACGCTGCGCGACAACGGCCTCGTCGCGGTAGAAGACATCCTGCCGGTATCGGCGCGCCTGATCGTCAACCAGGCCGCGCTCAAGACCAGGCGCGCGGCGCTGCAGCCGTTGATCGACGCCTTCGCCGGGGCCGCGCAATGAAGCTGCGGCGCCTCTCCACGACAGCTCGTGGCTTCGAGGCCCGGCTTGCCGCGCTCACGCGCTATAAGGCCGATGCCGATCCGAAGCTCGCCCGCAGCGTCGCGCGCATCGTCGCCGACGTGCGTGCACGCGGCGACGCCGCGCTGCTCGCCTACGCCCGACGCTTCGACAAATCGACGGCGCGCTCGGTTGCCGAGCTCGAGATCGTGCCAAGGCTCGATGCGCCGGCGGCGCAACTCGAAGCGCTGCGCGCAGCGCACGCCAGGATCCGCGCCTTCCACGAGCGGCAGGCGCAGGCTTCCTGGGAATACACCGAGGCCGACGGTACGCGCCTGGGCCAGCGCATCACTGCGCTCGCGCGCGTTGGCATTTACGTGCCCGGCGGCAAGGCGGCTTATCCGTCGACCGTGCTGATGAACGCCGTGCCGGCCAAGGTGGCGGGTGTGCGTGAGCTCGTCATGGTGAGTCCAAATCCCAGCCCGCTCGTCCTGACGGCAGCCGCGCTCGCCGGCGTCGACCGCGTGATCGGTATCGGCGGCGCGCATGCGGTGGCGGCGCTCGCCTATGGCACGCGCTTGATCGGGCGCGTCGACAAGATCGTCGGTCCGGGCAACGCCTATGTCGCGGAGGCGAAGCGCCAGGTGTTCGGCGGCGTGGGCATCGACATGATCGCCGGGCCTTCGGAGATCCTGGTGATCTCCGACGGCAGCGCGCCGGTCGAATGGCTCGCCATGGACCTTTTTTCGCAAGCCGAGCACGACGAGGATGCGCAGGCGCTGCTGCTTTCGCCCGATCGTGCGCACCTCGACGCCGTGGAGCGGGCCATGGGCCGCCTGCTCGGCGAGATGCCGCGAAAACAGGTGATCGCCGCTTCGCTCAAGGCGCGCGGCGCGCTCATCGAGACGCGCGACCTGGAAGAGGCGTGCGCGCTCGCGAGCCGCGTCGCGCCCGAGCACCTGGAGCTCTGCGTTTCGGAACCCGCAAAGTGGACGCCGAAAATCAGCAACGCGGGCGCGATCTTCCTTGGCTCCTACAGCTCGGAGGCGATCGGCGACTACTGCGCGGGACCGAATCACGTGCTGCCGACATCGGGCAGCGCGCGCTTTTCATCGCCGCTCGGCGTGTACGATTTTCAGAAGCGCTCGAGCATCATAGAGGTCTCGCGTAAGGCTGCCGACCAATTGGGGCGCATCGCTGCCACGCTCGCGGACGGCGAGGGGCTCAGCGCGCATGCGCGCGCCGCGCACATGAGGATCGGCGAGAAGCCGCCGGAGAAGCAGAGAATCGGCAAATGACACCGGACAAGCTCGTGCGTCCCGAGGTGCTCGCCATGTCGGCCTACCACGTGGCCGATGCCGAGGGCATGGTGAAGCTCGATGCGATGGAAAACCCGTATCCGTTGCCGGAGCCGCTGCGGCGCGAGCTCGCGCAAGTGCTGGCGCGCGTGGCGCTCAACCGCTATCCCGAGTCGAATCCGCCGCGCTTGCGCGAGCTCATCCGCCGCAGGATGGCCGTGCCCGCGGGCATGGAGGTCCTGCTGGGCAACGGCTCCGACGACCTGATTCAGGTCCTCGCCATGGCGCTGGCGCGCGAGGGCGCGACCATGATGTATCCGTCGCCGACCTTCGTCGTCTACAGCATGAGCGCGACGTTCACGCGCATGCGCGCGGTGCCGGTTCCGCTGCGCGAGGATTTTTCGCTCGATGCAGACGCGTTCATCGCGCGCATGCGCGAAGAGCCGCCGGCGCTCGTCTTCCTGGCCTACCCGAACAACCCGACCGGCGTGCTCTATCCGGAAGACGACATCCTGCGCGTGATCGAGGCCGCGCCCGGCGTCGTCGTGCTCGACGAGGCCTATCACGTCTTCGCCGGGAAGACGTTCATGGGTGCACTGCCGAAGCATAAGAACCTGCTTGTGCTGCGCACGGTATCCAAGCTCGGCCTCGCCGGAATCCGCCTGGGCTACCTCGTCGGACATCCGGATTGGATCCGCGAGCTGAACAAGGTGCGCCAGGTCTACAACGTCAACGTGCTGACCGAGGCCGCAGCGAGCTTCATGCTCGAGCACCTGGACGTGCTCGAAGCCCAGGCGGGCGAGATCCGCGCCGAGCGCGCGAAGCTGTACGCCGAACTGTCCGCGCTGCCTGGCGTGACCGTTTTTCCATCGGCGGCGAACTTCTTCCTGATTCGCGTCGCCGACGCGGCGCGCGGCTATGAAGCGCTGCGCCGGCAGGGCGTGCTGGTGCGCAGTCTCCATCCGGGCCTCGCCAACTGCCTGCGCATCACGGTCGGCACGCCGCACGAAAACCGTATACTTCTCAACGCGCTGAAGGAAGCGCTGTGACCATGCGTACCGCCGAAGTCGTTCGCAACACCAAAGAGACGCAGATCCGCGTCAAGCTGGATCTCGATGGCCGCGGGGAGGCGAAGCTCTCCACCGGCCTGCCGTTCCTCGAGCACATGCTCGACCAGGTCGCGCGCCACAGCCTGCTCGACCTCGAGATCGAGGCCAGGGGCGACCTGCATATCGATGCGCACCACACGGTGGAAGACATCGGCATCACGCTCGGGCAGGCGTGCGCGCGGGCCATCGGCGACAAATCGGGCGTGCGCCGCTTCGGGCACGCCTACGTGCCGCTCGACGAAGCGCTGTCGCGCGTGGTGATCGATTTTTCCGGCCGACCCGGGCTCGAATACCACGTCGAGTTCTCGCGCGGCCTGATCGGCGAGTTCGACGTCGACCTGGTGCACGAGTTCTTCCAGGGATTCGTCAACCACGCGCAGGTGACGCTGCACATAGACAACCTGCGCGGCGACAACGCGCACCACCAGTGCGAGACGATGTTCAAGGCCTTCGCGCGCGCGCTGCGCATGGCAGTCGAGCGCGATCCGCGCGCGCAAGGCGCCATTCCCTCGACCAAGGGAACCCTCTAGGCGACCGCCGGCAGTGCGCATCGCAGTCGTGGATTACGGCATGGGCAACCTGCGCTCGGTCTCGAAGGCGCTGGAGCATATCGCGCCCGAAACGCAGGTGCTGGTCACCGCGGACCCCGTGCGCATTCGCTCCGCCGAACGGGTCGTCGTCCCGGGACAGGGCGCTTTGCCCGATTGCATGAAAAACCTTGCGGCGAGCGGCGCACGGGAAGCCGTGCTGGAGGCGCTGCGCGAAAAGCCCTATCTCGGCATCTGCCTCGGGTTGCAGATGCTCTTCGAGCACGGCGCGGAGGGGGACACGACCGGCCTGGGCGTGCTCAAGGGCGGCGTGCCGCGCTTTGCCGTCGGCGGCCTGAAGATTCCGCACATGGGCTGGAACGAGGTGCTGCAGGAATCGCCGCATCCGCTTTGGGCGGGAATCAGCGACAAAAGCCGGTTTTACTTCGTCCACAGCTATCACCCGGCGCCGGCCGATCGCTCGCTCGTCGCGGCGACGTGCGTGTACGGCGTGCCCTTTACCTGCGCCGTAGCCCGGGATAATATTTTTGCCGTTCAGTTCCATCCCGAGAAAAGCCAGTCTGCCGGCCTGCAACTCCTCTCCAACTTCGTGCGCTGGCGTCCTTGACGCTTCTCTAAGACTCGCTCGAGCACTGAAGTGCTCATCATCCCCGCAATTGATTTGAAGGATGGCCGCTGCGTGCGCTTGCAGCAGGGCCGGATGGACACTGCCACTGTCTTCTCCGACAACCCCGTGCAGATGGCAAAGCACTGGGCCGCGCAGGGGGCCCGGCGGCTGCACATCGTCGATTTGAACGGCGCGGTGGCCGGCCGGCCGAAGAACGAGAAGGTGATCCGCGAGATGATCGCCGCGGTCGGCGAGCAGGTGCCGATCCAGATCGGCGGCGGCATTCGCGACCTGGACACGATCGAGAGCTACCTGGACGCGGGCGTCACGTACATCGTGATCGGCACCGCGGCAGTGAAGAACCCCGGTTTTCTCGCCGACGCGTGCTATGCGTTCCCCGGCCACATCATCGCCGGCCTGGATGCGAAGGACGGCAAGGTCGCGGTGGAAGGCTGGTCCAAGCTCACCGGACACGATGTCGTCGACCTCGCCAAGAAATACGAGGAGTACGGCATCGAGTCGCTGGTCTACACCGACATCGGCCGCGACGGCATGATGAGCGGCATCAACATCGACGCCACGCTGCGCCTCGCCCAGGCGACCAAGACGCCGATCATCGCCTCGGGCGGACTGAGCAGCCTGGAGGACGTGCAAGCGGTCTGCGCGAAGCTCGCTCCCGAAGGCGTGATCGGCGCGATCGCCGGCCGCGCGCTGTACGAAGGAAAGCTCGAGCTGAAGAGCGCGCAAGCGGCCGCCGACAAGACGCTCGGCAAGGCCTGAGTGGCCTGATTTTCATGCCATTGGCCAAGCGCGTGATTCCCTGCCTCGATGTCACTGCGGGCAGGGTCGTGAAAGGCGTCAACTTCGTCGATTTGCGCGACGCCGGCGACCCCGTCGAGATCGCGGCGCGTTACGACGCGGAAGGCGCGGACGAGCTCTGCTTCCTCGACATCACGGCGAGCTCCGACGATCGCGACATCCTGCTGCACGTGATCGAGGCCGTGGCGGCGCGGGTTTTCATCCCGCTCACCGTCGGCGGCGGCGTGCGCAAGGTTGAAGACGTACGGCGGCTTCTCAACGCCGGCGCGGACAAGGTTTCGATCAATACCTCGGCCGTGCAGAACCCGGAGCTGGTGCGCGAGGCTTCCGGCATCGTCGGCGCACAATGCATCGTGGTCGCGATCGATGCCAAGCGCAGCGGCTCCGGCTGGGGGGTCTTCACGCATGGCGGGCGCCGAGCGACCGGACTCGACGCCGTGCAATGGGCGCGGCGCATGACGGACACCGGCGCGGGCGAGATCCTGCTCACGAGCATGGATCGCGACGGCACGCGCGAGGGCTTTGACCTTGGTCTGACGCGTGCGGTGTCCGAGGCGGTGAGCGTACCCGTGATCGCCTCGGGCGGCGTCGGCAATCTTGAGCATCTTGCGCAGGGCGTGCTGGAGGGCAAGGCCGACGCCGTGCTCGCCGCGAGCATCTTTCACTTCGGTGAGTACACCGTGCGGCAGGCGAAAGCGCACCTAAAGCAGCGAGGTATCGAGGTGCGCGCATGAGCTGGCTCGACGAGGTGCCGTGGAATGGCGACGGGTTGATCGCAGCGGTCGCGCAGGATGCGAACAGCGGCCGCGTACTGACGGTCGCCTGGATGAACCGCGAGGCGCTGGAGAAGACGGCGGCGACAAGCGAGGCGGTGTACTGGTCGCGCTCGCGCCGCAAGCTCTGGCGCAAGGGCGAAGAGTCGGGTCACGTGCAGAAGGTGCGGGAGTTGCGGCTCGACTGCGACTCCGATGCGATTCTCCTGCGGGTGGAGCAGGTCGGCGGCATCGCCTGTCACACCGGCCGCGAAAGCTGTTTCTACCGAAAACTCGAAAACGGGAGCTGGGTGACGACCGATCCGGTGCTGAAGGATCCCGCCACCATTTATAAAAAATGAAACCAGGCCTCTACGAAACGCTGGAACGAATCGCCGCCACGATCAACGAGCGAAAGGGCGGCGATCCCGCGAAGTCCTACGTCGCGCAGCTCTTCGCCAAGGGCGACGACGCCATGCTGAAGAAGATCGGCGAAGAGGCGACCGAGACCGTGCTCGCCGCGAAGGGCGGCGATCGTCTCGCACTCGTACGCGAGACCGCAGATCTGTGGTTTCACTCGATGATCGTGCTCGCGCGCTACGGCCTGGGCCCGGCGGATGTGCTGGCCGAGATGCATCGCCGCGAGGGAATCTCCGGCCTCGATGAAAAGGCGGCGAGGAAGAAATGACAGATCCCAATTGCATTTTCTGCAAGATCGGGCGCGGCCAGATTCCCGCGAAGAAGATCTACGACGACGATGAGGTCATGGCGTTCCATGACATCCGGCCGCAGGCGCCGGTGCATTTCCTGCTCGTGCCAAAAACGCATATCGCGACGCTGTACGACGCCGAGCCGGGACACTATCCCGCGCTGGGCAAGCTTCTCGGCCTCGCCGGCCGGCTCGCGAGCGAGGCGGGCGCGACCGACGGCTTCCGCACCATCATCAACAACGGCCGAGTTGGGCATCAGGAGGTGTATCATGTCCACATGCACGTTCTAGGCGGGCTGGAACCCCTCGGCCCGATGCTTTCCAAGAGAATTTAGGAGACGTTTATGGGTTCGTTCAGCATTTGGCATTGGCTGATCGTGCTGGTGATCGTGATGCTGATTTTCGGCACCAAGAAGCTGCGCAATATCGGCGCGGATCTTGGCGGCGCGGTGCGCGGCTTCAAGGACGGCATGCGCGAAGGCACGAGCGACAAGGCGATGGAGACGCCCGCGCCGCAGGTCACGGGCAAGACGGTCGAAGGCGAAGTGCGCGGCAAGACCGAGCACAAGGCCTGAGCGTCCCGCCGGCCGCAAACAAAGGCGCCTGCTGGGGCGCCTTTTTAGTCTCTACCTAATGTTCGACATCGGATTTTCCGAGCTCCTCGTCATCGGCGTCGTCGCGCTGATCGTGATCGGCCCAGAGAAGCTGCCGCGCGTGGCGCGCACCGTCGGCCATCTGCTGGGCCGCATGCAGCGCTATGTGGCCGACGTCAAGGCCGACATCAACCGCGAGATCGAGCTGGAAGAGCTGCGCAAGATGCGCGACTCGATGCAGAAGGCGGCGACCGATGTCCAGTCGTCCGTCGACAGCGAGCTCCACAAGACGGCCGATGACTTGAACAAGGCGGTGGAGGGCGAGAAGCAGGGCGAAAAGAAGGTGGAAGACAAGAAGCCCGAAGAGAAGAGCGCGGCGTGAGCGACCAGGAAAGCTTCATCTCGCACCTGATCGAGCTGCGCGAACGATTGATGAAGGCGGTCGGCGCGGTGCTCGTGCTGTTCATCGCGCTCTTCATCTGGCCGGGCTCGGGCTACATCTACGACATCCTTGCCGCGCCTCTCATGAGCGCGCTGCCCGAAGGCGCGAAGATGATCGCCACCGGCGTCATCACGCCGTTCATGGTGCCGGTGAAGGTGACCGCGCTGGCGGCGTTCCTCATCGCGCTGCCGGTCGTGCTTTATCAGGCGTGGGCCTTCGTCGCGCCGGGCCTCTACGAGAACGAGAAGCGCCTTGCCCTGCCGCTCGTCATCGCGAGCACGGGGCTGTTCCTGTCCGGAGTGGGTTTCTGCTACTTCTTCGTCTTCCAGAAGGTGTTTGCCTTCATCCATGGCTTCGCGCCGAAATCGATTACGCCGGCGCCGGACATCGAGGCCTATTTCAGCTTCGTCATCACCATGTTTCTCGCCTTCGGCGTGACGTTCGAGATTCCGATCGTGGTCATCGTTCTCGTGCGCATGGGCATCGTCACGATCGAGCAGCTGAAAGACGCTCGCCCCTACGTGATCGTCGGCGCGTTCGTCGTTGCTGCCGTCGTCACGCCGCCCGACGTGCTGTCGCAGTTCATGCTGGCGGTGCCGATGTGCGTGCTCTACGAGGCCGGACTCTTCTGCGCCCGCTTCATCTCCCGCTCAAAAAGCGTTCCACAAGACTCAGCTGATCCGGCACATTGAGTGGCGGGGCGTGGCCGCAGCCGGCGATGGTGATCACCGTCGCCTTCGGCCCGCGGTGCCGCATCTCCGCCGCGACTTCCGGTAAAAGAAGATCCGATGTTTCGCCGCGCAGACAGAGCGTCGGCGCCTCGATCGCGTCCCATGCCGCCCATTGCTCGTCCGACAGCCAGCCGTAGGGCTCGTAGATGGTGCGGAAGTACTGCTCGAGCTCCGACACGCGATCCAATTGCGGCGGCTTGCCCGCGTAAGCTTTGATGCGCTCCACTGCGGCGTCGGCGATCTTCGGCCCCATGTCGTTCACGACCAGGCGCTTGATGCGGCGCTTGAGCGCGCCCGCCGCGAGGCGGATGCCGAGCGCTCCACCCATCGATGCGCCGACCCAATGGCAGTCGCGGATGCCGAGCTGCTCCATGAGCGAGAGCGCGAGCCGGCCGTAGAAGTCGAGGCAATACTCGCGCTCGGGGTGCGGGCTCCATTGCGACAGGCTGCGTCCCAGGTATCGGGGCGGATCACGCGGTAGCGGGCGCTCAAGTGCGAGGCGAGCTCATCCATGTCGCGCGCCGTGCGGGCAAGGCCGTGCCACGCGATGACCGTCTCGGCGCGATCGGCGCCCCATTCCGTGAAATGGATCTCGCGTCCTTCGCAGATGAGGTATCGGGATTTCACCGCCGCAGGCGCCCGACGATGCCGGACGGGAAGTAATAGATGCAAACGATGAACAGCACGCCGAGCCAGAGAAGCCAGCGGTCCGGATGCAAGAGATCCGGCAGCAGAGGTACGCCCTGGGCGGCGCCTGACGCGAGCTTCATCAGGTCCTGCAGATAGTTCTGCGCGACGACGAACAGCGTGGCGCCGATCGCCGCGCCGTACATCGTGCCCATGCCGCCGATCACGACCATGAGGAGCAGGTCGATCATGATCGAAAACGAAAGCGTCGTGTCCGGGCCGGTATAGCGCAGCCAGATCGCGTAGAGCACCCCTGACGCAGTGGCGAGAAGCGCGCCAAGGCAGTTCGCGACGGTGCGATAGATCACGGTGCGGTAGCCGAGCGCTTCGGCGCGAAACTCGTTCTCGCGCACGGCGAGGAGCACGCGGCCGAACGGCGAGTTGACCACGCGCAGCAGCAGCAGGAAAAGCGCGAGGGACAGCGCGAACACCAAGTAGTAGGCGACCAGCCGGTCGCGCAGCAGCTCCGGCAGGCGGAAGTTGAGCCCATCCTCGCCGCCGGTGAAGTCGGAAAGCTGGGAGGCGAGGATCTGGAAGAAGGACGCGACCGCCAGGGTGATCATGGCGAAGAAGATGGCTCGCACGCGCAATGACAGGAGGCCGATGGCAAAGGCGACGGCGGCGCTGAGCAGCAGCGCGACAACGATACCGAGCGCGAGATTCCACCACGTCGGTCCGAGCTTCGCGGCGGCGATCGCGACGCCGTAGCCGCCGATGCCGAAAAACATGGTGTGCGCGAACGAGACGATGCCGGTGTAGCCGAGCAGGAGGTCGTAGCTCGCGACGAGCAGGATGAAGACTGCGACCTTCGCCGCGACGTTGAGCGAACGCGTGCCGGGGAAAACGAAGGGCGTCGCGGCCAGCCCGAGCAGGATGATCAGCAGTACCGCCGTCAGCGCCCGGCTGCGCGGCAGGTCGTTGGAGAGCAGCGTACGGATCACTTGCCCACCGGATAAAGGCCGCGCGGGCGCCAGAGCAGAATCAGGACCATCAGCAGGATGTTCGAGCCGAGGGCGAGCTTTGGTGCGACATAGCCGACGTAGTTCGCCAGCAGGCCGACGAGCAGCGCGCCGACGAAGCACCCGCCCACCGAGCCGAGGCCGCCGATGATGATCACGATGAAGATCGCCACCATCACCTGCATGCCCATGGCGGCGGTGAGCGACTCCTGGTACATCGCCCACATGATGCCGCCGAGGCCGGCGAGCGCCGAGCCGGCGACGAACACTGCGACGAACAAGCGCCGGATGCGGTAGCCGAGCGATTCGACCATCTCGATGTTCTCCACGCCGGCGCGGATCAGCAGGCCGAGCTTGGTCCGGTTGAGCACCAGCCACATCGCGCCGAACACGACAAGGCCGACGACGACCGCCAGCACGCGATAGCGCTCGATGGCGGCGTCGCCGAGCAGAAACGATCCCGTCAACGTGGCCGGCCGCGGCAGGGGAATGAGGTCGGGGCCCCAGACGACGTGAATCAGCTGCTCGCAGACGATGAGTCCGCCGGTCGTCACGAGGATCTGCTTCAGGTGATCGCCGTATACCGGGCGCACCACGACCCGCTCGAAGAACCAGCCGAGCGCGCCGGCCAGCGCCATCGCCGCCAGCACGCCGGGCACGATCGCGACGAGGTTGCCGGCGAGCGTCGGCGCCTGCATCGAGCTCTTCATGGCGAGCAGCACCGAAGCGCCGGCATAGGCGCCGACCGAAATGAAAGCGCCGTGCGCGAAGTTCATCACGTCCATCAGGCCGAAGACGAGCGTCAGGCCCGACGCCATCATGAAGATCATCATCCCCATGGCGAGTCCCGCCACGGTGAGCGTCAGCCAGGTCGGCGCGCTCGGCACGAGCGGCAACGCGAGGAGCGCGATCGCCGGCAGCAGCGCGAGCGGGATCCAGTCCTTCACTGGTGGGCGTCCAGCGAAAGACCCAGCAGGCGCTGCTGCAGTGTCTCGTCCGCGGCGAGCTCGGCCATGCGTCCGCGATGGACGATCCGTCCCGAGTCCATGACGGCGACCGCGTCGCCGAGCGAGCGGGCGAAATGAAAGTTCTGCTCGACCACGAGCAGCGCGGTGTCGCGCTTCAGCTCCCGGAAGGCATCGACCATCGCCTGGATGACGGCGGGTGCGAGGCCCTTGGTCGGCTCATCCACCAGAAGCAGCTTGCGCGGCTCGACGATGGCGCACGAGATGGCGAGCATCTGTTTCTGTCCGCCGGACAGGTTGCCGGCGAGGCCGTGCCAGAACTTCTTCATCGCCGGGAACAGGGCGAAGATCCGGTCGAGGCGCCTCTCGTCCGGCTCTCCTTCGCGCGCGGCGAGCCGGAGGTTTTCGCGCACGGTGAGGCCGGCGAAGATGCCCATGTTCTCGGGTACGTAGGCGATGCCGCGCCGCGCGAGCGTTGGCGTTTCCAGATGCTGAATTTCATTTCCGTCGAAGCGGATCGTGCCCGCCGAGGCGCGCCACAAACCCATGATCGTGCGCAGGCAGGTGGTCTTCCCGGCGCCGTTCCGGCCGAGAAGCATGGTGAGCGAGTTCGGCGCGACGCTTAAATCGACGCCGTGCAGGATGTGGTATTGCCCGATGTGCGTCTGGACTGCGGTCAGCTCCAATAGGTCAGGCACGAGCGACGCCCAGATAGGCTTCCTGCACGATCGGAGAGGCGATCACATCGGCCGGCGCGCCTTCGGCGACGAGCTGCCCTTGGTGCAGCACGACGATACGATCGGCGAGCGAGCGCACCACATCCATCTTGTGCTCGACGAGCAGCACCGTCTTGTCGCCTTGCGCCTTGATGTGGCTGATGAGATCGAGGATCACCGGCACCTCGTCGACGCTCATGCCGGCCGTGGGCTCGTCGAACATGAACACTTCGGGCTCGAGCGCGAGCAGGATCGCGACCTCGAGCTTGCGCTGGTCGCCGTGCGACAGCGAGGCCGCGATGGCATCGCGCTTTGCTGCGAGTGCCACGCGCTCGAGGTAATGCTCGGCGCGGCGAATCAGCTCGACGTGCGAGCCCCACGTCGCGAGCAGGCTCTTGCCGGCGTTCGCTCGCGCCTGTACGGCGAGGCGGACGTTCTCCAGCACGCTCAAGCGCGGGAACAGGTTCGTCAGCTGGAAGGCGCGCCCGATGCCGCGCTTGGTGCGGCTCGGGGCGCCCATGCGAGTAATGTCCTCGCCGAAGAGCCGCACCTCCCCGCTCGAGGCGGGGAGCTGACCCGAGATCAGGTTGAAGTAGGTGGTCTTGCCCGCGCCATTCGGCCCGACGATCGCGGTGAGCGTGCCGGGCCGGAACTCGCACGACACGCCGTCGACGGCGACGTGGCCGCCGAAGCGGATCGTCAGGCCGCGCGTCTGCAGTACCGGATCTATTTCTGCAGTACCGGGTTTATTTCTTAATCCGGATCGGGATCTTCATCTCCTCGGACTTGATCTCGCGCACGAGCTGCGGAATCGCCCAGGCCACGTTCGGGTCGACCTTGATCTTGAAGTGGTACATCGACTGCATGGCCTGGTGGTCTTCCTTGCGGAAGGTCATGCGGCCCTTGGGCGTGTCGAACGAAAGCCCTTCCATGGCGGCGATGAGCTTTTCCGTATCGGTGCTGCCCGCCTTCTTCAGCGCTTCGACCACCGCGATGCCCGCGGCCATGCCGCCGGCGGTGAAGAAGTCCGGCGGCGACTTGAAGCGCTTCTCGTGCTCGGCGACCAGCCAGTCGTTCACCTTGTTCTTCGGATGCTCGTAGTAGTAGTAGGTCGCCCCTTCCATGCCCGGCACCGCCTTGTAGGCGGCGAGCGCCGGCAGGATGTTGCCGCCGGTCGCGATCTCGATGCCGAAGCGCTCGGGCTTCAGATCGGCCAGCTTGCCGACGGGCGTCTGGCCGGCCCAGATGACGAAGATCACCTTGCGGCCTTTCTTGTCCTTCAGCGCATTGAAGATGCGCTCGGCCGGTGCGGTGAAATCGGTGTTCTGCTGTGGCGCGTATTCCTCGTGCACGATCTGCGCGCCGCTGCCCGCGAGCGCGTCCTTGAACGCCTTCACGCCGTCGCGACCGAACGCGTAGTCCTGCGCGAGCGTGGCGATCACCGTGTCTTTCTTGCCGACGGCCACCGCGTTGGCAATCGCGTCCTGCGACGAACTGCGCCCGGTGCGGAAGATGTAGCGGTTCCAGTTCTCGCCGGTGATCTGGTCGGCAACGGCCGGCTCGACGAGCAGGATGCGCTTCGATTCCTCGGCGACCGGCAGCATGGCGAGCGCCACGCCCGAACTGGTCGGACCGATCGCCAGGTCCGCCTTGTCGTCGCCGTACGCCGCGGCGAGCTGCGCCTTGCCCACGTCGGGCTTGGTCTGGCTGTCCTTCTCGATCACCACGATCTTGCGGCCGAGGACTTCCATCTTGCCGCCGGTCGCGTATTCGAAGCCCATCATCAGTCCGGCCTGCGTCTGCTTGGCGTAGGCCTCGAGCGGCCCGGTCCTGTCGTAGACATGGGCGATGCGAATTTCCTTCGCTTGGCCAAACGCGAATCCGGCCAGCGCCGCGAGCGAAATCCCGGCCATGGTCTTGCGCAGCTTCACTTGTTCCCCCTTGTTTGAAAAACCGCTTCGATTCTATTCCGCGCGGGCTGGCGGCTTCGGTCGGCGTCCTACGGTGACGGTGGCATCGACATCCTGGCCCTGGCGCTTGAGCCTCACTTTCGCCGATTGCCCGGGCGCGAGCGCGGCGATGAGGTTGAGCATGCCTGCCGGATCGGCGACCGGTTTGCCCTGCACCTCGAGGAGCACGTCGCCGGGCTTGACGCCCGCCTTGTCGGCCGGCCCGCCGCGCAGCACGCCGGCGATGAGCGCGCCGCGCGCGGTGCCGAGCTTGAAGGAGTCCGCGACGGGGGGCGTGATCTCCTGCACTTCGACGCCGATCCAGCCGCGCGTCACGCCGCCCGATTTCACGATCTGGTCGAGCACCATCTTCGCCGTCGACACGGGAATCGCGAAGCCGATGCCCATCGAGCCGCCCGAACGCGAAAAGATGGCGGTGTTGATACCGATCAGATTTCCGTTCGCGTCGATGAGCGCGCCGCCGGAGTTGCCGGGATTGATGGCGGCATCGGTCTGGATGAAATTCTCGAACGTGTTGATGCCAAGGCCGGTGCGGCCGAGCGCGGAAATGATGCCGCTCGTCACGGTCTGTCCGACGCCGAACGGATTGCCGATGGCGAGCACGACGTCGCCGACGCGCAGCGTTTCCGAGGTGCCGAAGCTGATCGCGGGCAAGTCTTCGGCGCTGACGCGCAGCACGGCGAGGTCGGTTTCCGGGTCGTTGCCCACCATCTTCGCCAGCAGCTTCTTGCCGTCGGCGAGGGCGACCTCGATTTCGTCTGCCGCTTCGACGACATGGTGGTTGGTGAGCACATAACCGCTCGCGCTGACGATCACGCCCGAGCCAAGGCTCGACGCGCGTTGCGCCTCGTCGGGTAACTGATCGCCGAAAAAGCGCCGGAAGATCGGGTCGTTGAGGAGAGGATGGCGTTGCGCACGCACTTCCTTCGAGCTGAAGATGTTGACCACCGAAGGCGTCGCGCGCTGCACCGCGTCGGCGTACGTGTTGGCACCCGCGGCGGGAGCGGCGGAAGTGCTCGTCTGCAGAATGGGAGCGGACGTGCCGGTGCGCAGCGGCAGCCATTCCGGGCGGAAAGTCGAGACTACGAACAGCGCGGCAACGGCGACGGTCGTGGCCTGCGCGAAGATGAGCCAGAGGCGCAGCATCGGGGAGGCGCCAGTATACAAAAATCCCCTTGAAAACTAGGCGCTTACGCGCGAAATCGTGGACAAGCCGAAAGCGCATCGCTACAATCGCGGACTTTTGCGCCCTCCCATAAGAACGGCATCTTCATGAGCGATAACGAAAAAGTAAGCAAGACGCGGCGCAATCTCATCGTCGCGACCTCGGCGGTCGGTGGAGCGGCCGGCTTAGCTGCCGCGGTGCCCTTTGCCGCAAGCATGTGGCCATCCGAGCGCGCACGCGCGGCTGGCGCGCCAGTGGAGATCGATGTTTCGCGCATCGCGCCCGGCGAGCTCGGCGTGGTCGAGTGGCGCGGCAAGCCGGTGTGGATCCTGCGCCGCACGAAGGAAATGCTCGAATCGCTGAAGTCGGTGGAGCCGCGGCTCTCCGACGCCGATTCCAAGGCGTCCGATCAGCCGAAATACGCCGAGAACGAATATCGCTCCAAGAATCCGGAAGTACTGGTGCTGGTCGGCGTGTGCACGCACCTCGGCTGCTCGCCGCAGGTAAAGCCAGCGGAAGCCAAGGCCGAGATGGGTGCCGACTGGCCGGGGGGCTTCTACTGCCCGTGCCACGGCTCGAAGTTCGATCTCGCCGGGCGCGTGTTCAAAGGCTCGCCGGCGCCGCTCAATCTCGTGGTGCCGCCTTATACGATCGTGTCCGACTCGAAGATCGTCGTCGGCGAAGACGAAAAAACCAAGGGGGCGTAGGCATGGTCACTCGCGTACTACGGCGAGGCTGGGAGTGGTTCGACTCGCGCATGCCGACCGTCGGCGCGGAATGGCGCAAGCATGCCGCCGAGTATTACGCGCCGAAGAACTTCAACTTCTGGTACTACTTCGGCTCGCTCGCGCTGCTCGTGCTCGTGATCCAGATCGTCTCGGGCATCTTCCTGACGATGAACTACAAGCCGGACGCGAACCTGGCGTTCGGTTCCGTCGAATACATCATGCGCGACGTGCCCGGCGGCTGGATCATCCGTTACATCCATTCGACCGGCGCCTCCGCCTTCTTCATCGTCGTCTACCTGCACATGTTCCGCGCGCTGCTCTACGGCTCGCACAAGGGGCCGCGCGAGCTGGTCTGGGTGTTCGGTGTGCTGATCTATCTGACCCTGATGGGAGAGGCTTTCTTCGGCTATCTCCTGCCGTGGGGGCAGATGTCGTACTGGGGCGCGCAGGTGATCGTGAACCTCTTCGGCACGGTGCCGTTTATCGGACCCGACCTCTCGCTCTGGATTCGTGGCGATTACGTCGTGTCGGACGTCACGCTCAACCGCTTCTTCGCGCTGCACGTGATCGCGTTCCCGCTGGTGCTCCTCGGCCTCGTGGTGACGCACCTGCTTGCGCTGCACGACGTCGGCTCGAACAACCCCGACGGGGTCGACATCAAGAAAATGAAAGGCCCCGACGGCCACTATCTCGACGGCATTCCGTTCCATCCGTATTACACGGTCAAGGACCTGGTCGGCGCGGTGATGTTTCTCGCCATCTTTTGCTTCGTCATGTTCTTCGTGCCGGAGATGGGCGGCTATTTCCTGGAAGGTAACAACTTCATCCCGGCCGATCCGCTGAAGACGCCGCTGCACATCGCGCCGGTGTGGTACTTCACGCCCTACTACTCGATCCTGCGCGCGGTGCCGCCGCTCTTCCATTCGCAGTTTCCGGGCGTGCTGGCGATGGGCGTCGCCACCATGATTCTCTTCTTCCTCCCTTGGCTCGATCGCTCGCCGGTGAAATCGATCCGTTACCGAGGCACGCTGTACAAATCGTGGCTCGCGGCTTTCGTGATCGTGTTCTTCGTCCTGGGCTATCTCGGCACCGAGCCGACCACCGTCTGGGGCCAGTTCGGCTTCGATGCGTTCTTTCTCGACACGAGGGACGTCGCCACCTGGGTGGCGCGCATCTGCTCGGTGATCTACTTCCTCTTCTTCTTCCTCATGCCCTGGTACACGGCGCGCGACAAGGTGCTGCCGGTGCCCGAGCGGGTGGTGTACCACCACTAATATGAAAACTTTCCTCGCCATCCTGCTCGCCGCGCCTCTGCTCGCCTTCGCCAGCGAAGGCGGCTATCGCCTCGATCGCTCGCCGCACGACCCGCGCGACCTCGTCAGCCTGCAATCGGGCGTCCGCACCTACATGAACTACTGCATGGGCTGCCACGGCATGCAGTTCATGCGCTACGACGGCCTGAAAGAGATCGGCCTGACCGAGGCGCAGATCAAGGACAGCCTGATGTTCGCCGCCGAGAAGATCGGCGAGCCGATGAGGATTGCCTTCAATCCCAAGGAGGCCAAGGCCTGGTTCGGCGCCGCGCCGCCCGACCTTTCGGTCATCGCGCGATCGCGCGGCGCCGACTGGCTCTATACGTACCTGCGGACGTTCTACCGCGACCCGAAGCGGCCCACCGGGTGGAACAACGCCCTGTTCCCGGATGTCGCCATGCCGCACGCGCTCTGGGCGCTGCAGGGGCAGCGCGGCCTGGAGCTCGAGTCGCGCAAGGAAGGCGGCCACACGACGGTGGAATACAAATGGTCGGAAATCACCAAGGGCACGCAGACCGCGGCTGAATACGACGCCACGGTGCGCGACCTGGTGAACTTCCTGGCCTACGCGGGCGAGCCCAACGGCATCAACCGCCGGCCGATCGGCATCTTCGTGCTGTTCGCCCTCGCCATCGTGTTCGCGTTCGCCTATCTGCTCAAGAAGGAATACTGGAAAGACGTGAAGTAGCCGGGCGCACCGCGCCCAGGAGTCCGACTCAAGCCATGATGCAACTCTACTCGGGCACTACGTGCCCTTTCAGCCATCGCTGCCGCTTCGTGCTCTACGAGAAGGGCATGGATTTCCAGGTCATCGACGTGGATCTCTATAACAAGCCCGAGGACATCGCGGTGATGAACCCGTACAACCGGCTGCCGGTGCTGGTCGAGCGGGACCTCATCCTCTACGAGTCCAACATCATCAACGAGTACATCGACGAGCGCTTCCCGCACCCGCAGCTGATGCCGGCCGACCCGGTGATGCGCGCGCGGGCGCGCCTCATGCTCTTCAACATGGAGGTCGAGCTCTTCTCGCAGATCGAGGCCCTCGAATCCGGCAAGGAGAAGGCGGTGGAGCGCTCGCGCCAGCACGTCACCGATCGCCTGATCGAGCTCGCGCCGGTGTTCACCAAGACCAAGCACATGCTGGGCGACGACTTCACCATGCTCGACGTCGCGATCGCGCCGCTCCTCTGGCGGCTGGACCACTACGGCATCAAGCTCGGCAAGACGGCCGCGCCGCTAATGAAGTACGCCGAGCGCATCTTCTCGCGGCCGGCGTTCATCGAGGCGCTCACGCCGTCGGAAAAGGTGATGCGCAAGTAGGTCAGACGCCTCGGTGAAATGAAAGAGATCCCGACCAAGCCCTATGTGCTGCGCGCGCTCTTCCAATGGTGCGTGGACAATGGCTACACGCCGCATCTCGCGGTGAAGGTCGATTCGCGCACCCAGGTGCCGCCCGAGTACGTGAAGGGCGGCGAGATCACGCTCAACATCAGCCCCAACGCCGTGCACAAGCTGCAGATGGGGAACGAGCTCATCGAGTTCTCGGCGCGCTTCGGCGGCGTCGCGCGCCAGATTTCCGTGCCGATCACGAACGTCTATGCGCTTTACGCGCGCGAGACCGGCCACGGCATGACCTTCGACGTCGAAGGCGCGAAGCCCGGCGTGCAGACCAAGGGCGAGACCGAGTCGGTGTCCGCCAACACCCGGTCGCCCGCGGCGCTTCCTGCGCCGGCAACACCCGAGCCGCCGAAGAAGCCTGCCGGCGGCGGCAAGCCCACTCTCCGCCGCATCAAGTAGTAGTCTTTTGCTTCGCAGCGCGGCGTCTCGCGCTGCGGACCCAAAAGTTCGGGCCGGCTTAGCTCAGTTGGTAGAGCAGCGGTTTTGTAAACCGTTGGTCGCGGGTTCGATTCCTGCAGCCGGCACCACAAATGAAAAAGGCCCGCGAGCCGCGGGCCTTTCTTTCTCGGTGAAGCCGATTACAGCGGTTTGATGTTCGCCGCTTGCAGGCCCTTCGGGCCGCGCTTCACTTCGAACTCCACCTTCTGGCCTTCCTTCAGCGTCTTGAAGCCGCTCATCTGGATCGCCGTGTGATGCGCGAACAGATCTTCGCCGCCCTCAGTCGGGGTGATGAAGCCGAAGCCTTTGGAGTCGTTGAACCACTTAACGGTACCGGTTGCCATTGATCTACTTCCTTTGATGTGCCGCGACGATTCCGGCCGCGACGAAGCCGGGCAAGACGATCAAGGAAGTGATTTGACTCGCTACTGACGACGCTGATTGCGACGGGTGAGGGGTGCAAATACGCTACCTTTGAATCACTGCGGCGCCAAGTATAGCACCCGCTCCCGCGGCGTCGAGGGCCCGGTAGGGCTACAAGAGTCGGGTGGGCATAACATTTCGCCATGACCGATCTCGCCGACATCGTCACTTCCGCCTTCTGGCGCGTAAACCCGCCGGACGCGGATCCGCAGGAGACCCGCGAATGGCTCGATGCCTTCGATGCGCTCGTGCAATCCGAAGGCCGCGAGCGCGCGACATTCCTGCTGCGCAAGCTGCTCGACCATGCTCGCGCCCGGCGCGTGCCGCTGCCGCCGGTGCTCAACACGCCCTACAAGAATTCGATCGGGCTTGCCGAGCAGCCGCAGTTCCCGGGGAACCTCGAAGTCGAGAGCCGCATTTCGGCGATCGTGCGCTGGAACGCGCTCGCCATGGTGGTGCGCGCCAACCGCGCCTCTCCCGAGCTTGGCGGCCACATCGCGAGCTATGCATCGGCCGCCGACCTTTTCGAGGTCGGCTTCAACCATTTCTTCCGCGCCGATGACCTGGTGTATTTCCAGCCGCACTCGGCGCCGGGCGTCTACGCGCGCGCCTTCCTAGAGGGCCGGCTGCCGGAGGAGCGCCTCGCCCATTACCGCCGGGAAACCGGTGGCCGCGGGCTGAGCTCGTATTGCCACCCGTACCTGATGCCCGAGTTCTGGCAGTTCCCCACCGGCTCGATGGGGCTCGGGCCGCTCAATGCCGTTTATCAGGCGCGCTTCATGCGCTACCTCGAGCATCGCGGCATATTGAAAAATGAGCTCTCGACTGCGCCGCGTAAGGTGTGGGCGTTCGTTGGCGATGGCGAGATGGACGAGCCGGAATCGCTGGCGGGTCTATCGGTGGCCGCGCGCGAGGGCCTCGACAACCTGATCTTCGTGGTGAATTGCAACCTGCAGCGCCTGGACGGTCCCGTGCGCGGCAACGGCTCGATCGTGCAGGAGCTCGAGGGACTCTTCGCCGGCGCGGGCTGGAACGTGCTCAAGCTCCTCTGGGGCGCGGACTGGGACGCGCTTTTCGCGCGCGACCACGATGGGGTGCTGCTCAAGCGGCTGCACGAGACCGTCGACGGCGAGTTCCAGACGTATGCCGCCACCGACGGGCGCTTCAACCGCGAGCATTTCTTCAACAAGTACCCCGAGCTCACCGAGCTCATCGCCGGCATGAGCGACGACGACATCGACCGCCTGCGCCGCGGCGGGCACGATCCGGTGAAGATCTACGCGGCGTATCGTGCGGCCGCCGAGCACAAGGGCCAGCCGACGGTGATCCTCGCCCAGACCAAGAAGGGCTACGGCATGGGCCACTGGGGCCAGGGCAAGATGGGCACGCACCAGCAGAAAAAGCTCGACGACGAAGCGCTGCGCGCGTTTCGCGACCGCTTTGCGGTGCCGCTGTCGGACGAGGACGTGGCGCAGCTGCGCTTCCTCGATCCGGGCCGCGACAGCCAGGAGATGAAATACCTGCATGCGCGTCGCCAGGCGCTCGGCGGCTACGTGCCGGTGCGCGCCGTGTCGGCACCGAAGCTCGCCGTGCCGGCCTTGAGCTCGAGCGAGCGCAGCCAGTCGACCACGATGGCGTTCGTGCAGATCCTCGCCCAGCTGATGAAGGACGAATCCATCGGCAAGCGGGTCGTGCCGATCGTCGCGGATGAGGCGCGCACGTTCGGCATGCAGACGCTCTTCCGCCAGTTCGGCATCTATTCGTCGGTCGGACAGCTGTACGACCCGGAGGACCAGGACGAGCTGCTCTACTACCGTGAGGCGAAGGATGGGCAGATCCTGGAGGAGGGGATCACCGAGGCGGGCGCGCTTTCATCGTGGCTCGCCTCTGCAACGGCGTACTCCGCGCATGGCACAGCGATGCTGCCGTTCTACATCTATTACTCGATGTTCGGCTTCCAGCGGGTAGGCGATCTCATCTGGGCCGCCGCCGACTCACGCTCGCGCGGCTTTCTCGTCGGCGGCACCGCGGGGCGCACGACGCTCGCCGGCGAGGGACTGCAGCACCAGGACGGCGCCTCGCATCTCGCCGCGAGCACGATCCCGAACTGCCGCGCCTACGACCCGTGCTTCGGCTACGAGCTCGCGGCCATCGTCGAGGACGGCGCGCGCCGCATGCTCGAGGCCCAGGAAGACGTCTTCTATTACGTCACGGTCGCAAACGAAAACTACCCGCACCCCGCGGCGCCCGAAGGCGCGCGCGAAGGAATGCTGCGAGGCATGTACCGCCTGCGCGAAGGCAGCCAGGTGCAGCTCCTCGGTTCGGGACCGATCCTGCGCGAAGTCATCGCGGCCGCCGACCTGCTGCAGGCCGACTGGAACATCTCGGCCGGAGTGTCGAGCGTCACGTCGTTCACCGAGCTGCGCCGCGACGGCATGCGCGTCGAGCGCGAGCGGCGCCTCGGGCGCAAGGCGACGAGCTGGGTCGAGCAGTGCCTCGCGCCGACGAAGGGTCCGATCGTCGCGGCCAGCGACTACGTGCGGGCCGTGGCCGATCTCATCCGGCCCTACGTGCCGCGTTCCTATACCGCGCTCGGCACCGACGGCTTCGGCCGCAGCGACACGCGCGCCGCGCTGCGCTCGTTCTTCGAAGTGGACGCCAAGCACATCGCGGTCGCGGCGCTGGCCGCGCTCGACGCGAAGCTAGCCGCCGCCGCGCTGGACCGGTATGGGATCGACGCCGTGGCGCGCCCCCCCTGGGAGCGGTAGGGGCGTGTAGTCCGGCGTGCTCGCCGGCTTCTCGATGGCGGGCGACTGCGCATCGCGCTCGCGCTCTTCGAGCGTCCGCTCGTCGGGCCGCGCGGGCAGATGCTGCACATCGCGGCGCAGGTGCAGGTCGCGCAATTCAGGCCGCGCGAACTCCGCCGACTGCCGGTCGCGCTCGATGACCGCGCGCTGAACCGGATCCGGCTGCCGGGCGAGCGCCACGAGCGGCATCGCCACGACGAGCAGCGCAGCGCGCTTCACTCGATCTCGGCAGCCATGCGCGCGCGAACTGCGCCGGCGAAATCGAGGATCTCCTGGGCGAGCGCCACGCGATCGTCGATCGAGCGCATGATGGTCGGCAGCGCCACGACGTCGATGCCGAGCGAGCGCACGCGGTCGACGAGCGCGAGATCCTCGCTGTCGAGCACGAAGCCGTCGATGATGCGCCGATACTCGCCGGCCACCGAGACGGCCGACAGCTCGCGGCCGAGTTCGCGCATCATTTTGGCGGCCGAGCCCTTGAGCGCGCGGTCGCCGATGATCGGCGTGACGGCAATGACCGGTGCGCCGCGCTTCAGCAGGAGCTCCTTCATGCCCTCGATCTCGAGGATCGGGCGGATGACGTGGTACGGGTTGGCCGGGCAGAGGATCACCGCTTCGAGGTCCTCGGCGTGCAGCGCCTCGATCACGCCATCGGGAATGCGGGCTTCATCGGCGCCGGCATATTGGAAGCCGCGCACTGCCGGCTCGCAGGCGAGCTGCATGAAGTAATCCTGGAACGTCACGGCGCCTTCTTCGGTCAGCACGTAGGTGCGCACGCGGTCGTCGCTCATCGGCTGCACGCGCGCCGAGATGCCGAGGCTGCGGCAGAAGCTGAGCGTGATCTCGCTGAGCGCGCGGCCGCTGGCGAGCCCTTCCGCGCGCAAGAGCGGCGCCGCGAGCGAACGGTCACCGTGAATCGGGCGGTCCGGGCCGCCGAGCGCTTTGAGCATGGCGTGCACGGCGTGCGTTTCGCCCTCGGGCTCCCAGGCCGCGCTCGCAGACGCGATGGCGGCGAGCGTATAGAGCATGGTGTCGAGGTCGGGCGAAAACGATAGTCCGAGGTGCTCGTAGTCGTCGCCGGTGTTCACGATAACCGTGAGCGCAGGACCGCGCAGACGATACAGGCCGTCGGCGAGCTTCGCCCCTCCGACTTGCCCCGCAAGCGCGACGACGCTACCCATCGGATGATTTTAATCGAGCAGCGAGAGCGAGAGACTGCTCGCGTAATGCACGGCGCTCGGCGGCATCGATGCCCCGCGGGTCGAAGCGATAGCGGGTGTGCAGAAAAGTGAGCTGCGCCAGCGCTTCGCGCACCGCGGCGTCGAGCGGCGGCGCGATGCGCGCGATCCAGTCGCCGAGCGACTCGTACGGCGCGCGCGGGGCGAGGCAGGCCTCGACGGCATAGAACTCGGAGTCGGCGCCGGCGAAGGAGCGCGCCAGCGTGCCTCGCGCCGCTTGCGACGCGGCTCGCTTGCCGCGGAACAGGCGCCAGACGAAAAACGCGAGCAGCGCGACGAGCACGCCGGCGCCGCCGAAGCCGAATCGCAGCGGTCCGCCCTGTGTCCAGCTGAATTGCGCCCAGCGCAGGAAATCGGCAACCCCTTCCCACAAGGGCGCCTGCCGCTCTTCCTCAAGCGCCCAGGAGGGCGGCGTGTTGTCGACGTCGATCCATTGCCCGTCGACATAGGCGCGCGCCCAGGCGTGCGCATGGCGGGCGCGCACGAGGTAGGCGCCTTCGAGCTTGCTGTATTCCTGCACGGCGAAGCCTGTCGCATAGCGCGCCGGAATGCCCGCGGCACGCAGCAGCAGCGTGGTGGCGGCCGCGAAGTATTCGCAATGGCCGCTCTTCGAATGCAGCAGGAATTCCTCCAGCGGCGTGCGTCCCGGCAGGATCGAGCCTTCGCGGTAGGTCGAATACGCAAAGCCGGCCAGATGCTCATGGATGCGCTCGAGCGCCTGCGTCGGGAGTAGGCCGCGCAAGCCGAGCTGCTGCGCCACGCGTTCGAGCATCGCGCGGTCGCGGCGTGGCAGTACGAGATCGTCGTCGCCCGGCGTCGCGTAGTCGGTCGTGGTCCCCACGCTGCTCGCGGTGTAAGGCGCCCAGTCGCCGCCGAACTCGGCTTGCACGGCGCCGAGCGCGTTACGGTGCATGAGCAGCGCTGCGGCCTCCTCGAGCCGCACCGTTCCCGCCGGCAGCGCAAGCACGGCCTTGCCGCTTTCCAGCCGGGTGAAGATTCGCGTGCGATGTTGTCCGGCGCCTCGCGCGACTTCCCACGTAGTGCCGTCCGCGAGCGGCAGGAGCGCGGCCATCGGCGCGCGACGCGCGACCCAGGTGCTGCCTTCGAGGGTAGTGAAGCTCGCGCGGTGAAGGAGCTTCGGTACCGCGTCGCCCGGGGCTTGGGGATAGACCCGCAGCACGATGGCCTCCACCATCTTCAGGCGTCCGACCGAGCCGAGATCGGTGGTGCTCTGGTACGGATTGGTGTCCATGCCGGCGAGGTACCAGTCGCTTAACCAATCCTCAAGCGCGGCCTGCGCGTGGCTCAGGCCCGCCTGGCCTGCATAGCCGAGGCCGGCGGCAGCGAGCAGCGCGACAGCCCAGGCGGCGAGCCGTGCATGCCGCGGCCGTGCGCCGATGAGCGCCCAGCTCGCCACGAGGACGACGCCGGCATAGAAGTAGACATCGCGCGTGTTGGGAATCCCGGCAGCGACGAGGGCAATAGCGCAATAGATCGGTGCGAAGTCGAGCCCGGTCTCCCGGTAAGCCGGATCGCGCTCGCGCAACTTGCGCAGGTAGCGGAAAAGCGCGCTGAGCGGCAGCGAGCCGCCGGTGGAGAGACGCTGTGTAAGGACCAGCGGGGCGAGCACCGCAGGTAGCCAGAGCATCGTGGTCAGCACCGCGCGCGCCGTGCGCGGCGGCTCGACCGTGGCGAACAGGTAGGCAAGCAGGCCGACGAAGAGCACGGTGCAGAGCTGCGCCACGCGCGTGAAGTCGACATAGCTCAGCTCGAAGCGCAGACGAACGTACCGCGGCGCTTCGAGCAGCACCGCGAGCAGCGCGCCGGCCATGTAGTTGCCCGAGCGCCAGGCCCAGAAGCCGAGCACAGCGGCGAGGACGAAAGGCGGCAGACTCATCGCAGGGCGGCGAGGCCGGCGCCGATGTTGCCGGGATCGAGCAGCGCGATGCCGGGCGGCATGGGCTGCGGCGCATGCGCCTGATCGCAGACGAGCAGCACCCGCAACTCGGCGCCGGTGCGTCGCAGGCGATCGATGAAGTTCTTGCGCGCCTCATCCCACGACAGCAGAACGACGATGCAGCTGGTCAGCGCAGCGCGCTGCGCCAGCACGGCGCGACTTAGATCGGCGAAGTCGGCCGGCGCGCTGGCGCGCACTCCGGCGAGCACTTCGAGCATGTGCTCGAGCTGCATCTGGCCGCGGCCCGCCGTGTAGGTGCGTACTTCGCCGCCGACGAGCAAGAGATCCAGCAGGCATTCGCGCGTGTCGATCGCGTAGACGAAAGAAGCGGCTACGGCAACGGCCTCTTCGAAGGCCGTGTCTTCGCCGCGCTCGGTGCTGGTATCGAGCACCAGCGCATGGCGCTCGAAGAACTCGTCCTGGTATTCCTTGACGATCGGCGAGCCGGTGCGGGCGTAGCTCTTCCAGTGCACGCGCTGCAGCGGATCGCCCGGACGGTACTCGCGCAGGCCGATGAATTCCTCGGAGTCGCCGACCGACGTCGCGAGCGTCACGCCGCCCTGCTGGAAGCGCCGCTGCCCGGGAAGCGCGATCGCCGGCAACCGGTAGCGCTTGGGAAGCGCGATGACGCGGCCGGGAGCGCGAATCCTGGCGAGCCCGCGGAGGAGGCCGAGCGGCTCGAGGCGCGAGAGCTGTACCGCGTCCAGTTCCAGCCGTCCGCGCCGCCGCGGCCGCATCCACAAGCTCACCGCGCGATGCTCACCAGGCGGAACCGTCTGCAGCGTCTCGCGCTCCGCGCGCTCAGGCGTGCGGCTTTCGATCAGCCAGCGCCAGCGGAAATATCCCTGATTGCGGTCGAACCAGTTGCGTCGCTCTTCGCCCGGCTCGCGCGCGCGTCGCCATTCCGCGTAACCCGGGCGCGGGTCGCGCAGCGCTTCGCGCACCATCAGCGCATCCAGCGTCCGGCGGCCGTGGTTGTGGACCACGACCCGGTATTCGAAACGCTCGCCGGCGGTCGCGTATCGCGGCAGCTCTCGCACGACGCTGGCGCTTACGCGAAAGACCGCCGCAGCGACGAAGCCGATGGCGAGCAGCGCGGCGCCGAAGGTGAAGGCCTGGTAGCTCATCGTCCGGTTCGTGTCGATGCCGAGCGCCGCGGTCGTGCCCGCGGCCCCGAGCACCAGCCAGCCGGCGAGGGTGAGACGCTCGCTACCGAAGTGCTGCAGCGCGCTGAAGGCACGCAGCGCGACGTAGGTGATGCGCCTCACGCCGGCACTTTGGTGTCGCGCAGAAGCTCGTTGATCAGCGTCGCTCCGCTCGCACCGGCGAACTTCGCCTGCGGATCGAGCACGATGCGATGCGCGAGGACGCTGAGCGCAAGCGCGCGGACTTCCTCCGGCGTGACGAAGTCGCGTCCTTCGACGAGCGCCAGCGCCTTGGCGGATTGCACCAGGGCGATCGAGCCGCGCGGTCCGCAGCCGAGCAGCACCTGCGGCGCCGATCGCGTGCGCCTGACGAGCTCGACGATGTAGTGCTTGAGCTCTTCCGAGATGCGCACGCGGCGCACGGCGGCTTTCAGCGCGAGCACCTCTTCTCGCGTCGCGACCGGCTGCGCCTGCACGAGCGGATGCTCGAGCTCCTGCGCGGTGACGACCGCGACTTCAGTGTCGGCGTCGACATAGCCGAGCGACAGACACATGGCGAAGCGATCCATCTGCGCTTCCGGCAGCGGATAGGTGCCGCGGAACTCCACCGGGTTCTGCGTGGCAATGACGAAGAAGAGCGGATCCATTACGTGCGTGCGACCCTCGATCGACACTTGGGCCTCCGCCATCACCTCGAGCAGCGCCGACTGCGTGCGCGGCGAGGCGCGATTCACTTCATCGGCGAGCAGGATCGAGGTGAAGACCGGTCCGGGACGGAACTCGAACTGCTGCTCGCGCTGGTTGAAAACCGACACGCCGAGGATGTCCGAAGGTAGAAGGTCCGGGGTGAACTGCACTCGGGTAAAACGCGCCCCGATCGAGGCGGCGAGCGCTTTTGCCAGCGTGGTCTTGCCAGTACCCGGCGTATCCTCGATCAGCACGTGGCCGCCGCCGGCGAATGCGGCCAGCAGCTTGCGTACGGCGGCGTGCTGACCGCGCATGACGCTCTCGATATTTGCCGCGATGCGCCCGAAAAGACGCTTGGCTTCGGCAGCTTCCAACCCCGGCCTCCCTGGCCGATGCTAGCACTCTAGTTGCGCAGGACGAGCACCGTGCCCAGGATCACGACGAGCGCGCCGCCGAGCATCGCCGGCGTGATCACCTCGCCGAGAAACAGCGCGCCCCAGGCGAAGCCGAAAATCGGGATCAGGTACGTCACCGTGAGCGCGCCGGTAGCGCCAATGTCGGCGATCAACCGGAAATAAAGGACGTAGGCCACGGCGCCGCAGACCAGGCCGAGCGCGAGAAGCGCGAGCGCGACCGGCAAACCAGGCCACGCAGGCCGCACCGCGATGAGCAGAGGGGCGAGGAGCACTCCACCGGTGAGGAGTGACCCGGCGGCCATTCCTTTAGCGCTCGCCTGCCGCGCGCCGCGCCGCATCATTACACCCGTGAGTCCATAGGAAAACGCCGCACCGAGCCCGGCCAGGACGGCAAGCCAGCGATCGCTCGCCTCGGCGCCTGAAACCAGCGCCACGCCCGCCACGCCGATCACCAGGCCGGCAATGCGGCCGAGCGAGAGTCGCTCGCGCAGGATGATGGCGGAGCAGCGCGCCCCACATCGGCGAAGTCGCATTGAGCACGACCAGCAATCCGACCGTGAGGTAGAGCGCGGCATAGCCAAAGAGCAGGAACGGCAGCACGCAGTTCAGCACGCCAATGGCGAGGTAATAGCGCCACCAGCGCCGCCACTGCGGGTCGAACCCGGTCAAGGCGTAATAACCGGCGAGCGCGCCGCCGGCGATGAGCATGCGCACGTCGGCCGTGGCGAGGACGCCGAATACCGGCGTCGCTATGCGAATGAAGAGGAAGGATGCGCCCCAGATCGCGGCCAGCGTGACGAGCCGAGCCGCGTCCGCGCCGGTCATTTACGGCGCTTCTCGAGCTCCAGCAGACGGCGCTTAACCGTGAGGCCCCAGGCATAGCCGCCCAGGCCGCCGTCGGTGCGCACAGCGCGGTGGCAGGGAACGACGAGCGCCACCGGATTCGCGCCGCAGGCGCTGCCCACCGCTCGCACGGCAGCCGGTGCGCCGATCTCTCGCGCGATGTCGCTATAGGTGCGCGTCTCGCCGCGAGGAATGCGCCGCAGGGCTTCCCAGACGCGGCGCTGGAACACCGTGCCGCGGATGTCGAGCGGCAGGCGAGCGAGCGTGCCTTCGCCGGCGATGAAGGCGCGGACCTTTTCTGCGATCCCCGGCATCGGCTCGTCCACCAGCTCGGCGGCATTGAATTCCTCGGCGAGGAGCGCCTTCAGCCGCCGGCCATCGTTTCCAAGCTTGACCGCGCAAACGCCTTCGTCAGTCGAGGCAACGAGCACCGTGCCGAGCGGGGTCGCGAAGGTGCAGAAGCTGATGCGTTGCCCCTTGCCGCGCGCGCGATAGTGCTTCGCCTTCATGCCGAGGTGGCGCTTCTCGTAAAACCGCGAAACCGAGCCGTAGCCGGCCTCGAACACCGCGTCGGTGATGCGACTGCCGTTTTGCAGCGAGGACTTCACCGCCTCGACGCGATGCGCATCCTGGTAGCCGCGCGGCGAGACCCCGAACGCTTCCTTGAACCGACGCTGGAGATGGAAAGGGCTGGCCGCCACGGCCTGCGCCAGCTCACCGAGCGTCACGCGCTCGCCGCGCCGCGCGTCGAGGTAGGCCCTTGCCTTCCGCAGGGTTTCAGTCATAGGACGCACTTTAGGGCGGGCAGCGATTCCGTTCTATCCGGATTTTGCGTTCGGCATGAAGGTTAGCCGGCCATGGTGAGGCCGCCCGAGACGGAGATCACCTGCCCGGTGATGAATCCCGCCTCGTCCGAAGCAAGGAACGCGACCAGCCCCGGGATGTCGTCGGGCTGGCCGACGCGTTTCATGGGAATCGCGCGCACCAGGGCGTCATAGATCTTCTGGCCCGCCTCGCCCTCGCCGAGGAAGCCGCGCAGGATCGGCGTATCGGTGGGACCAGGGCACACCACATTGACGGTGATGCCCTTGCGCGCCACCTCGCGTGCCAGCGTCTTCGAGAAGGAAATGATGCCCCCTTTGCACGCCGAATAAACCGACTCGCCGGAGGAGCCGACGCGCGCGGCGTCGGACGAGATGTTGACGATCCGCCCGCGGCCCCGCGCGAGCATGCCCGGCAGCACGAGGTGATGCATGTTGAGCGGACCGCGGAGATTGATGTCGAGCAGCTTCTCCCATTCCTCGGGTTTCGTATCCACGAAGTTCTGGAATCGGTCCCAGCCGGCGTTGTTCACCAGGACATCAATCGCGTGTTCGCCGAGCGCCGCTTTTGCTGCGGCGTAGTCAGCGATGTCGAATACCAGCGCGGTGCCTTTGCATTCGCTGGCCACGCGTTGCGCGGCGTCGGCATCGCGGTCAGCAATAAGCAGGCGAGCCCCTTCTTCCGCAAAGCGCCGGCAAATGGCGCGGCCGATGGCACCGCCACCGCCGGTGACCAATACGGTCTTGTCCTTAAGCCCCTTCATTTGGGTCGCTTGTCGATCACGCGCTTCGCCTTGCCTATCGAGCGCTCCACGCTGCCCGTGCGTACTTCGGCGCTCAGGCCAACGTAGGACTTGATGCCGTGGGCGAGTGCGGCAGCGCCTTCCGCCGTGCCCTCGACGACGACGGCAAGGTGATCCATGGGCCCTTGCTTGGAAACTTCGAGCACATAGTGCGGGCTCAACCCGGGCGTTTTCAGGATGAGCTCTTCGATCTGCGTTGGGAACACGTTCACGCCGCGGATGATCAACATGTCGTCCGAGCGCCCGGTGACCTTTTCCATGCGGCGCATGCTGCGCGCGCTCGGCGGCAGGAGCCGCGTCAGATCGCGCGTGCGATAGCGGACGACCGGCAGCGCCTCCTTCGTCAGCGCTGTGAACACGAGCTCGCCGCGCTCGCCGTCGGGCAGCGGCTCACCCGTCTCAGGATCGATGACCTCGGGATAGAAGTGGTCCTCCCAGATCGTGAGCCCGTCCTTGGTCTCGGCGCATTCCTGGGCGACGCCCGGGCCGATGACCTCCGACAGGCCGTAAAGATCGATCGCGTCGAGCCCCACGCGCCGCTCGATCGATTGCCGCATTTCATTGGTCCACGGCTCGGCGCCGAAGATGCCGATGCGAAGCGAGCTCTTCTTCGGGTCGAAGCCCTGGCGTTCCATCTCGTCGGCGATCGCCAGCATGTAGCTCGGCGTCACCATGATGATCTCGGGCTTGAAGTCCGCGATCAGCTGCACCTGGCGCTCGGTCATGCCGCCGCCGAGCGGGATTACAGCGAGGCCGAGGCGTTCGGCGCCGTAGTGCGCGCCGAGCCCGCCGGTGAATAGGCCGTAACCATAGGCGACGTGCACTTTGTCTCCGGGGCGCGCGCCGGCGGCGCGGATCGAGCGCGCCATGACGTGCGACCAGATATCGATGTCGCGCGCCGTGTAGCCGACGACCGTCGGCTTGCCGGTGGTGCCGGACGACGCGTGGATGCGCACGATACGATCCATCGGCACCGCGAACATGCCGAACGGGTAGGCGTCGCGCAGGTCGGCCTTCGTCGTGAAGGGGAAGCGCCTTAGATCTTCCAGCCGGCGGCAGTCCTGCGGCTTCACGCCGGCCGCATCGAACTTCTTCTGGTACTGCGGCACGTTTTCGTACGCATGCTTGAGCGACCACTGCAGGCGCTCGAGCTGCAGGCGCCGCAGCTCTTCGCGCGACGCTATCTCGATCGGCTCGAGGGCGAAGGTATTCATTTGCCGGTGAAGCGCGGCGTGCGCTTCTCCTTGAACGCCGTCACTCCCTCGCGATAGTCGTGCGTCAGCCCGGCCTCTCGCTGCAGGTCACGCTCGAGATCGAGTTGCGCATCGAGTGAATTGCCGGCGGAGGCATACATCGCTCGCTTCAGCAATCCGTAGCCTTTCGTCGGTCCATGCGCGAGGCTTCGAGCAATCCCCAGGGCTTCGTCGGAGAGCCTCGCATCGTCCACTACCTTCCAGATGAGGCCGCATTCGGCAGCCTGTTCGGCGCTCAGCTTCTCGGCAAGCAACGCGAGTCCCATGGCGCGCGCAGTGCCCACGAGGCGCGGCAGGAAGTAGCTGCCGCCGGCATCGGGCAGCAGGCCTAGCCTGGAGAACGCCTGCACGAAGCTCGCGCCGCGCGCCGCGATCACCAGATCGCAGGCGAGCGCGAGATTGGCGCCGGCGCCGGCGGCCACACCTTTGACGGCGCAGACGATGGGCTTCGGCAGCTCGCGCATGCGACGCACGAGCGGGTTGTAGTGCTTGCCGAGCGAGATCGAGAGATCGATCGGCGGCGCGCCCGGACGCACATCGCGCTCGGCGAGATCCTGGCCAGTGCAGAAGCCGCGCCCGGCGCCGGTGAGCAGCACCGCGCGGATTTCGCTCTCGTGCCTTGCGCGCTCGAGCGCTTGGGCGAGCTGCTCGAGCATCTCGGGGTTCAGAGCGTTCAGCTTCTCCGGCCGATTGAGCGTGAGGGCCAGGACGCCCGCGTCGACCGAAAAGAGAACCGAGGTCATGGGTTTAGAATTCTAGCCATGCTGAGTAATCTCCACCCATGAGCTATGACCTGATAGAGGTCGAACACAAGGGCCGCGTCGGCCTCATCACGCTGAACCGGCCGAGGCAGATGAACGCACTCAATCCCCAGCTCATGCAGGAGCTCGGCGTGGCGCTGCAAGGCTTCGATGCGCAGGACGATGTCGGGGCGATCGTCATCACGGGCAACGAGAAGGCATTCGCGGCGGGCGCGGACATCGGCGTGATGAAGGACTACAGCTATATGGACGCCTTCAAGGCCGACTACATCACGCGCGACTGGGAGCACATCCGCCGCATCCGCAAGCCCGTCATTGCTGCAGTCTCCGGCTATGCGCTCGGCGGCGGCAACGAGCTCGCGATGATGTGCGACATCGTCATCGCCGCGGAGAACGCGCGGTTCGGGCAGCCCGAAATCAACCTCGGCATCATGCCGGGCGCCGGCGGCACGCAGCGCCTGCCGCGCGCGGTGGGCAAGGCGAAAGCCATGGAACTCTGCCTGACGGCGCGGATGATGGATGCGCAGGAAGCCGAGCGCGCGGGGCTCGTGTCGCGCATCGTGCCGTTGGAGAAGCTGATGGAAGAAGCCATGGCGGTGGCCGAGAAGATTGCCGGCGCCTCGCTCCCGGTCGTGATGATGATCAAGGAGTCGATCAACCGCGCCTATGAAACCTCACTCGCCGAGGGCGTGCTGTTCGAGCGGCGACTGTTCCATTCGCAGTTTGCGCTCGCCGACCAGAAGGAAGGCATGGCCGCGTTCGTCGAGAAGCGCAAGCCCAGCTTCAAGAACCGCTGAGCGCGGTTTACCTCCTTCTCGGCGCCCACATCTTCTCGATGCTGGGCTTCTCCACCTACGCGGCGCTGCTGCCGGAGCTGCGGGACGAATGGCGCATGTCGAATGCCGAGGCGGGAATCGTGTCCGGCATGTTCTTCGCGGGCTATATCGGCACCGTTTCGCTCTGGACTGCGCTCACCGACCGCGTCGATGCGCGCAGGGTGTACGCCATCGGGAGCCTCTTTGCCGCGGCCGGCAGCGCCGGCTTCGCTCTTCTGGCCGGCGGCTTTGCGAGTGCGATAGTCTTCCAGGTGCTGCTGGGCGTCGGTATCGCCGCGACTTACATGCCCGGCCTGAGGATGCTCTCGGATCGCGTCGCCGGCCCCTATCCGAGTCGCTACATCGCTTTCTATACGTCCTTCTTCGGTATCGGCACCGCGCTCTCCTATGCCCTGGCTGGATCGATCACGGCGCGCTACGGATGGCACGCAACCTTCTTCGCGAGCGCGCTTGGACCGATCATCGCAGGCGGCCTGGTGGCGGCTTTGCAGCCGGTGAAGGCACCGGGGCGCGGACGCTTCACCTTGCAAAGCCTCTTCCCCGTCGGCGCCTGGCGGCGCGTGCTCGCCGACCGCGCAAGCGCCGGCTACACGCTCGGCTACATGGCGCACTGCCTCGAGCTCTTCGGCTCGCGCGCATGGATGGTGGCTTTCCTGGCTTTCTCGGCGAGCCTGCATCGCGGCGACTCATTCCCTTGGACGGGGCCCGCCATCGCCGCGGTGGTGAACCTGCTCGCGGTGCCCGCTTCGATCGTGGGGAACGAAGTCGCGCTGCGCACCGGCCGCCGCCGCTGGATTTTGATCGTCATGGCCTCTTCAGGCACGAGCGGCCTGATCCTCGCCTCGGCTGCGCCGTGGAATTGGGCTTTAGTGCTCGCGCTCCTCATCGGTTACTCGATGCTGGTCATGGCAGAGTCCGGCACGCTCACGGCGGGACTCGTCGGCGCGGCGCCGGCAGAGCTGCGCGGCGCCGCGATGGGTCTTTATTCGCTCGCCGGCTTCGCCGGCGGGCTGTTGGGGCCCGTCGTGTTCGGCACGGCGCTCGATCTCGCCGGCGGCGCGACCCAGGCGTGGGCGTGGATCGCCGCCTATGCCGCGATCGGCGCGGGATGCCTCGCTGCGCCATTCGTCGCTAGAATCGGAGGCAGAGGCTAGGGGAGGAAGCGATGGAGCGTATCTGGCTTAAGAGCTATCCGCCCGGCGTGCCGGCCGAGATCGACGTCAACCAGTACGGCTCGCTGGTGGAGCTTTTCGAGAAGAGCATCCGCGCGTTCGGCGATCGCCCGGCATTTACCTGCATGGGCGAGACCATCACCTTCTCCGAGCTCGACGCGATGGCGCGGCATTTCGGCGCATGGCTCCAGTCGAAGGGCCTGGCGAAGGGCACGCGGGTCGCCATCATGATGCCGAACTGCCTGCAGTATCCGGTCGCCATGTTCGGCACGCTGCGCGCCGGCGGCGTGGTGGTCAACGTCAATCCGCTCTACACCGCGCGCGAGCTCGAGCACCAGGTGAACGATGCCGGGGCGGAGGTGATCGTCATCCTGGAGAACTTCGCGCACGTGCTCGAGCAGGTGCGCGCCCGTACGCCGCTGAAGCACATCGTCGTCACATCACTTGGCGAAATGCTGGGCCTGAAGGGCCTGCTGGTGAACCTTGTCGTGCGCAAGGTGAAGAAGATGGTCCCGCCTTATAACCTGCCGGGCGCAGTGAGCTTCAAGCAGGCGCTGGCCGAGGGCGCGGGCGCCAAGCTCGTCACGCCGCTCCTCGGCCGCGACGATCTCGCGTTCCTGCAGTACACCGGCGGCACGACCGGCGTATCGAAGGGCGCGATGCTGCTTCATCGCAACGTGATTGCGGCGCTGCTGCAGTACAAGACGTGGCTTGCCTCCGCGGTCGGTGACGAGCGGCCGGTGATCATCACCGCGCTGCCGCTCTATCACATCTTCTCGCTCACGGTGAATTGCCTGAACATGATGACGGTCGGCGGCGAGAACATCCTGATCACCAACCCGCGCGACATCCCGGGCTTTGTGAAGGAGCTGGCCAAGCACAAGTTCACGATGATCAGCGGCGTCAACACGCTCTTCAACGCGCTCCTCAATCACCCCGATTTCGCCAAGCTCGACTTTTCGGCGCTCAAGTTCGCGCTCGGCGGCGGCATGGCGGTGCAGAAAGTCGTCGCCGACCGCTGGAGGCAGGTCACCGGCACCACGCTGATCGAGGGCTACGGGCTCACCGAGACTGCACCGGCGGCGACCGCGAACCCGCTCGATCTCGCCGAATACAGCGGCGCGATCGGCGTGCCGATGCCCTCGACCGACATCGAGCTGCGCGACGACAACGACCGCACGGTGCCGCTCGGCGAAGCGGGCGAGATCTGCATCCGCGGCCCGCAGGTCATGGCCGGCTACTGGCAGCAACCGGAAGAGACGCAGAAGGTGCTCGGCGCAGACGGCTACCTGCACACGGGGGACATTGGCGTGATGGACGCCAAGGGCTTCATCCGCATCGTCGACCGCAAGAAGGACATGATCGTCGTGTCGGGCTTCAAGGTGTTCCCGAACGAAATCGAGCAGGTGGTCATGATGCTGCCGGGCGTGCTCGAGTGCGCGGCGGTCGGTGTGCCCGACGAGCATTCCGGAGAGGTGCCGAAGGTTTACGTCGTGAAGAAGGACCCGCAGCTCACGGAGCACGACGTGCTCGAGCATTGCAAGCGCGAATTGACGGGCTACAAGCGGCCGAAATACGTCGAGTTCCGCACCGAGCTGCCGAAGACCAACGTCGGCAAGATCCTGCGGCGCGCGCTGCGCGATGAGCGCAAGGCCGCCTAGCTCGCCGGCTTGAGCACCAGCCGCCGCACGCCGGCGGCTTCGAGCTTGGCGCGATCCGTCACCATCGGCAGATAGTCGCCGCGCGCCCAGGGCGCCGCCAGGTCGCGATAGTGCGGCGATAGCGGATTGCCGGACTGTCCGCCCGGCATCATGAAAAGCGAGCCCTGCGGGTCGGCAAGGTCGTAGATCGCGCGCATGCTCGAGGCGTGGCGGTTGGCATAGGGCTCGGCATCGTCGCTGAAGTCCATGTCGCCGCGGTTGATGGTGTAGCCGTCGCCATCGCTCGGCACCGTGATGTCGAAGTAGCCGCGCAGCCAGGAACTGCGCGAAAACGGCCGGTGGCGCAGCCGGGCCTCGTGTGCCTGTCCCCACTTCCAGCGGCTGGCATCCTCGCCATAGCGTTTGCGCAGGTCGCCGAGCGCGCTTTCGAGCGAAACCCCCAGCAGCTCGTCGCAGGATTCGACTCGCGCGGTGCGCACGTCATCGCACCAGTGCGCCGCGCCGTTACGGTCGGCGAGGACATCATCGAGGAAGGCCGGCCGCGGCCGCCATTCGCCACGGAACGCCGGTCCAAGCTCGTCGGCGTAAAGGCCGCGCGCGAGCTCGCGCGACCAGGCGGTGTAGATCAACGGCTCGGCCTGCGCCGCCGACATCGTGCCGTCCCAGGCGGCGAGCCATTTCAGCACCTCGGCCGCCTCGACGCTGCGGCCCTGGATTGCCACCATGCGCGGCAGCAACTGGCGCGCGGCAAGGGACACGACATCGGCCTGCATGCGCGAAAAGCTCGCGCGATCGTGCTTCTTCACCTCCTCCAGCAGCTGGTCGATGCGCTGCGCGCGAAACGGCAGGTCCCATTCGTAAGTGATGTGATGCCGGTAGCCGGGCGGGACGATCTTGTGGTTCGCGGTGACGATCTTTGCGGCCGGCGGGTTGAACGACCGCGGCAGCTCGTCGAACGGGATGAAGCCCGCCCAGTCATAACGCGCATCCCAGCCGGGGGCGGGGGCGAGGCCGTGCAAATCGTTTCCCGGTTTGCGGATCGGAATCTTCGCCGGCGCGATGAAGCCGATGTTGCCGTCGACATCGGCATACGTCAGGTTCTGCTGCGGAACGCTCAAGCTCCGAGTGGCATCGACGAATTCACTCCAGTTGCGTGCCCGCGGCAGCTTTAGGAAGGCGCCGAGCGAAACATCGTCCTCGGCGAGCGCCGTCCAGGCGAGCGCGAGCGCATGGCCGCGCGGCGTTGCATCGAGCGCGCGCGCAAGCACGTCGCTGATCACCGGGCCGTGGCGCGAGATGCGCACATTCAGCTCCGTGTCGGACCCGCCTTTGACCTTGATCGACTCGCGCACCACCGTGAAGGGCCGCGGGCCGTCCGGCCCGATGTAGCCGCCCTTGTCGTCGAGCTTCTCGAGATAGAGGTCCTGCACGTCCGGACCGGTGTTCGTTGCACCCCAGGCGATGCGGTCGTTCCGGCCGATGACCACGCCCGGCACGCCTGGCAGCGTGGCACCGATCGCGTCGATTCCCGGCGCATGCAGATGGGCGAAGTACCAGATGTTCGGTGCGGTCAGCCCGAGGTGCGGGTCGTTCGCCATCACCGGTTTGCCGCTGGCGCTACGCGCACCGGAAACCACCCAGCTGTTGGACGCGCCGCCGGCGCTGGGATCGGCGCTCGAGACTTGCGTCGGCTCCTTTTCCAGCGTGCGGTAAAGCTCGCGCAGATTCGGCAGCTGCGGCAACGCTTCGCCCGGATAGGGCGCAAACAACTCCTCGATGCTTGATGTCGACAGGCGCGAAGCGAGCTGCAGCCGCAAGAGCTCGCTGCGCCAGTTGCCGCCGAGCTCCCACGCCAGCATCTTTCCCCACGCGGCCGAATCGACCACGCTCCACGCTTCCGGCTCGTCGCGCAGGATCCAGAATTCCAATGGCAGCACCGGCTTCGAGCGCAGAAACGCATTCACGCCGGCGGCGTAGGCGCCGAGCAGCTTCGCGCTTGCGGCGTCGAGATGGCGCACATTGGCCTCTGCCACCCGGCGGATGCCGATGGTGCGCATGAAGCGGTCGGTGTCGAGCGCAGCCGCGCCGAGCACTTCGGCAAGGCGACCGGAAGCGATGCGGCGATTCATTTCGAGCTGCCAGAGCCGGTCCTGCGCGTGCACGAAGCCGAGCGCGAACTGCGCGTCGCGCTCCGAGCGCGCAAAGATGTGCGGAATGCCGTGCGCATCGCGCAAAACCTCAACCGGCGCCTCGAGGCCCGCGACTGCGATTTCGCCTTCGATCTGCGGCAGCGACAATCGCGCGTAGAAATAGCCGCCCGCGGCGACACCGCCGAGAATCAGGACGGCGAACAACAACCATCGAAAAGTGCGATGCGGCACTGCCGCAATTCTGTTATAACAAAAGTGTTACAACAACTGCAGGGCCTTGAATGCTCTACAGTCTTTACGAGGCGCAGCATCTGGCAGTGGCCCCGCTGCGCTTCATGGCCGAGTGGTCGCGCGGTTGGTTTGGCAATCCATTCAGTCCGTTCGCGCATCTGCCGATCTCGCGGCGCATGGCGGCGTCGAGCGATCTGTTCCTTCGCGTCACCGACCGCTACGAGAAGCCGCAATGGCATCTCGAAGACGTCGAGATCGAGGTCGCGCAGGAAAAACCGTTCTGCCGCCTGATCCACTTCAAGCAAGGCGCGCCGAAAGCGAAGAAGGTGCTCGTCGTGGCCCCGCTTTCAGGGCACCACGCCACCTTGCTGCGCGACACGGTGCGCGCGTTGCTTCCCGAGCACGACGTGTGGATCACCGACTGGATCAACGCGCGGCTGGTGCCGCTGTCCGCGGGGCCGTTCCATCTCGCCGATTACGTCGACTATGTGCGCGACTGGATCACATTTCTTTCACCGCGGCTGCATGTCATCTCGGTGTGCCAGCCGACCGTGCCAGTGCTCGCGGCGGTGGCGCTGATGGCGTACCACCGCGAGGCGCAGCCGCTCACTATGGTGATGATGGGCGGGCCGATCGACGCGCGGCGCAGCCCGACCGCGGTCAACAATCTCGCGCGCCACAAGCCCCATTCTTGGTTCGAGCAGAACGTGATCGAGCGCGTGCCGCCCAAATATCCCGGCTACATGCGCCGCGTCTACCCCGGCTTCCTGCAGCACCTCGGCTTCGTCGCCATGAACCCGGACCGGCACGTCAACGCGCACTGGGACTATTTCAATCACCTGATGGTGGGCGACGGTGAATCGGCGGAGGCGCACCGGCGTTTCTACGACGAATACAACGCCGTGCTCGATCTTCCGGCCGAGTATTACCTCGACACGGTCAAGGCCGTGTTCCAGGACTTCGCCCTGCCGAAAGGGCGGATGTTCGTGCGCGACGAGCTCGTGCGTCCGCACGCCATTCGCGACGCGGCGCTCCTCACCATCGAAGGCGAGCTGGACGATATTTCCGGCAACGGACAGACCGAAGCCGCGCACGCGCTGTGCCTCAACATCCCCCGCGAGCGCCGGGCGCATTTCCTCGCGCCGGGCGTGGGGCACTACGGTATCTTTTCGGGCAGGCGCTGGCGCGAGGTGGTATTTCCGCGCGTGCGCGAGTTCATTTCCACCTATAGCTCGTAGCGCGAGCCTTCTTCGCCGCGTACCGCGCGCTCCACCACGCTGCGCGGCAAGTGCGGTGCGAAAAATTCGATGAACTCGTAGGTGTAGCGCCGCAGATAGGCGTTGCGCTTGATGCCGAGCCGCGTCGTGCTCGACTCGAAGAGGTGGCTCGCGTCGATCGCGCGCAGGGTGACATCGCGCTTCGGATCGAACGCCATCTTGGCGAGGATGCCGACGCCGAGGCCGAGCTCCACATAGGTCTTGATCACATCCGAGTCGAGCGCGGTGAGCACCACGTTGGGCTGCAGCCGGCGGTTCTCGAATGCCTTCTCGACGAGCGAGCGATTCGCGAACGCGAAGTCGTAGGTGACGATCGGGTATTGCACCAGCTGCTCAAGGGTCAGCGGCACCGCCTTCAGCAGGGGATGTTTCGGCGGCACCACGACGCACCGATTCCACTGGTAGACCGGCATCGAAATCAGGTCCGGGTAGTCGGCAATCGCCTCGGTGGCGACGCACAGGTCGGCCTCGCCAGTTAGTACTTGCTCGCAGATCTGGGTGGGATTTCCCTGGTGGATGACGAGCTTTACCTTCGGGTAGCGGCGCTTGAAGGCGGCGACGGCCTTGGGCAGCGCATAGCGCGCCTGGGTATGGGTGGCCGCGATCGTTAGGGTGCCGAGCTGATCGTTCGCGAACTCCTCTCCCGCACGGCGCAGGTTCTGCGCTTCGGACAGGATCCGTTCCGCAATCGCCACCACCGCCTTGCCCGGCTCGGTGATCGAGACTAGGCGCTTGCCGTGACGCGCGAAGACCTGGATGCCTAACTCATCCTCGAGGGCCCGGATCTGCTTCGAGACGCCGGGCTGGGATGTATGCAGCGCATGCGCCGCCTCGGAAACGTTCAGTCCCCGGCGCACCACTTCGGTGAGATAGCGCAGCTGCTGGAGCTTCATTCGTCTTTAGATCGAGTTTGCATAACATCTTAACACATTAGTCTTTGAGAGAATAAGGGCCGCTCCTAGCATTGGGGGTTCCATGGAGCCGGGAATCCTCGCCCTCATCGCCATCACGGCTGCGGCCGCCTTCGTCAACGGCGCGCTCGGCTACGGCTTCTCTTCGCTCACCGTGCCGGTGGGCCTCGTGTTCTTCGCCAACCGGGTGCTCAACCCGGCGCTCGTACTGATCGAGGTGTTCATCAACCTCTACGTGCTGGTGATCAACCGCGCGGCGATCCGCGCGGTGTGGCACCGCGTCTGGCCGATCATGGCGGGGCTGCTTCCCGGCGTGGCGCTCGGCAGCTATCTGCTCGCTGCGCTTCATCCCGACTGGCTCAAGCTCGGTACCTATCTCCTGATCCTGCCGCTGATCCTCCTGCAGGCTGCGGGCGTGCGCCGCCCGATCAGCGCCGAGCGCCTGGTCGGTGCCCCCTTTGGTGCGGGGCTCGGGTTTCTCTACTCGGTGACGACGATCTCGGGACCGCCGCTCGCGCTGCTTTTCAACAACCAGGGACTCGTGAAGCAGGAGTTCCGCGCCGGGCTGGCGTTGATTCGCGTTGCCGAGTCGTGCTTGACGGCATTCGCTTATTACCACCTCGGCCTCTTTACCGCCGAAGCGTTGCACGTCGGCGCCTGGATCGTGCCGAGCGTGCTCCTTGGCATCCCGCTCGGCGCGCTTGCCATTCGCCGCATGGATGCCGAGACCTTCCGGCGCATCTGCATGAGCTTCGACGTGTGGGTCGTGGGTTTCGGTCTGTCGCGGTCCCTGATCGCGCTCAAGCTCGCGGCCAGTCCGGTGGCCTACGGCGCGATGCTCGGCGCGATCGTGCTCGATCTCTGGCTCCTGCTGGCCTTCTTCCGGACGCGGCGCACGGCGCTCGCCGCGGCCTGACATGTATCGCTACGACGAGATCGATCAGCGGCTGGTAGACGAGCGCGTCCGCCAGTTCCGCGGCCAGACCGAGCGCTTCCTCGTCGGCAAACTGTCCGAGGAGGAATTTCGGGCGCTCCGGCTGCGCAACGGGCTCTACATCCAGCGCTACGCGCCGATGCTGCGCATTGCCATTCCTTACGGCCTGCTCTCGACACGGCAGCTGCGCAAGTTGGCCGAGATCACGCGCCGCTACGACCGCGGTTATGGCCACTTCTCGACCCGCCAGAACATGCAGCTCAACTGGCCGAAGCTCGAGCAGGTGCCCGACATCCTGGCCGAGCTGGCGACGGTGCAGATGCACGCCATCCAGACCTCGGGCAATTCGTTCCGCAACATCACGACCGATCATTTCGCCGGTGTCGCGCGCGACGAGATCATCGACTCGTTCGTCTGGTGCGAAATCATCCGGCAGTGGTCGACGTTCCATCCGGAATTCTCTTTCCTGCCGCGCAAGTTCAAGTTCGCGCTGAACGGCGCTCGGTCCGACCGCGCCGCCGTCGCCGTGCACGACATCGGCTTGCATGTCGTCAAGGACGAGCGCGGCGAGATCGGCTTCAAGGTGCTGGTCGGCGGCGGTCTGGGTCGCACGCCGATGATCGGCGTCGTCATCCGCGAGTTCCTGCCGTGGCGGCACCTGCTCACGTATGTCGAGGCGATCCTGCGCGTCTACAACCGCTACGGGCGCCGCGACAATATCCACAAAGCGCGCATCAAGATACTGGTGAAGGAGCGCGGTGCCGACAAGTTCCGCGAAGAGGTCGAAGCCGAGTGGGCACAGATCAAGGACGGCCCCGCGACGCTCATTCCCGAAGAGGTGGAGCGCATCGCCGCGCGCTTTACGCGGCCTGCCTATGAACATCTGTCCGACCTCGATCTCGATGGCATAGCAGTTCCCGGCTTCGGCACCTGGGTCAAGCGCAATGTGCACCCGCACAAGGTTCCCGGCTACGCCGCGGTGACGCTATCGCTCAAGAAGACCGGCGTGCCGCCGGGCGATGTCACCGCCGAGCAGATGGATGCCGTCGCCGATCTCGCCGACCGCTATTCGTTCGGCGAGTTGCGCGTTTCGCACGAGCAGAACCTGGTGCTCGCCGATGTGCGCCAAAGCGATCTCCTGACGGTGTGGCGCGAGGCCCGGCAACTCGGCCTCGCGACGCCGAACCTGGGCCTGCTCACGAACATCATCGCCTGCCCGGGCGGCGACTTCTGCGCGCTCGCCAACGCCAAGTCGATTCCGGTGGCGGAGGCGATCCAGCGCCGCTTCGACGACCTCGACTACCTGCACGACATCGGTGAGCTCGACCTCAACATCTCAGGCTGCATGAACGCGTGCGGCCACCACCACGTGGGCCACATCGGCATCCTCGGCGTCGATAAGAACGGCGAGGAGTGGTACCAGATCGAAGTGGGCGGGAACCAGGGCGAGATTCGCCCTGGCGTGAAGGCTGCGCTCGGCAAAGTGATCGGCCCGTCGTTCGCGCGGGCACAAGTACCGGATGTCGTCGAGCGGCTGATCGAGTGCTACCTCGAGCGGCGCGACAGCGAGGCCGAGCGCTTCGTCGACGTGGTGCATCGCATCGGCATCGAACCTTTCAAGGAGCGGGTCTATGGCAGCGCTGATCAAGCGGCGGCGCGTCGTCACCGAGAGCGAGCCGTCGCCTGAGCAAAAAGTCATCCGGCTCGAGCCCACCGACGATCCCGCCACGGTGGCGGATCAGCTCGCCGGTGCGACGCGCGTCGAGGTGAATTTCCCGAAATTCGGCGACGGGCGCGGTTTCTCGATCGGCCGGCTCTTGCGCGAGCGCTACGGCTACAAGGGCGAGCTGCGCGCGGTGGGCCATATCACCCGCGACCACCTCTTCTTCATGGAAAGCGTCGGCTTCGACGCCTTTGAGCTGCGCGAAGGCGAAGATCCCCACGAAGCGCTCGCCGGCTTCGATGACTTCAGCGAGTCCTACCAGGCGTCGCCACTGCGTCCGCAGCCGCTCTTTCGCCGCCGCGTGCAATGAGCGAGCTGGAAAACACGCTGCGCGAGATCGCGGCGCGCTACGCGCCCGTGGCGCTTGCCAGCAGCCTGCAGGCGGAGGACATGGTGCTCACCGATGCGCTCGCCCGGTTGCGGCTGCCGATCGGCATATTCGTGCTGGACACCGGCCGCCTGCACGAAGACACGCTCGCGCTGATACCAGCCATTCGCCAGCGTTACGGTCTCGACGTGGAAGTCTACGAGCCGCAGGCCAGCGCGGTCGCGAACTACGTGCAGTTCTACGGTCGCGATGCCTTCTATGGGAGCGTCGAGCTGCGCCAGAAGTGCTGCGGCATTCGCAAGGTCGAGCCGCTCAAGCGAGCGCTCGCCGGCAAGCGGGCCTGGATTACCGGGCAGCGCCGCGAGCAATCTTCGAACCGAGCGCAGCTGGCCGAGCGCGAGTTCGACGCTGAGCATGGGCTGGAGAAATTCAATCCGCTCGCCAGTTGGAGCGAAGCGGCGGTCTGGACGTATATCCGCGAGCGCGAAGTCCCCTACAACCGGCTCTATGACCAGGGCTACCGCTCGATCGGCTGTGCTCCGTGTACGCGCCCTGTCTTGCCTGGCGAAGACCCGCGTGCCGGTCGCTGGTGGTGGGAGCAAGCGGACGCGAAGGAATGCGGGCTGCATGTGGCGCCGGATGGGCGTCGGGTGCGTGCAAAGGAGCCTGCATGAGCGCGGTCCTGTCGGTTGCCCCCCGCACCCACCTCGACTGGCTCGAGTCCGAGGCGATCTACATCCTGCGCGAGGTCGCCGGACAGTGCCAGAACCCGGTGCTGCTTTTCTCCGGCGGCAAGGACTCGGCGGTCGTGTTGCGTCTCGCCGAGAAAGCGTTCCGCCCTGGACGATTCCCGTTCCCGCTGATGCACATCGACACCGGGCACAATTTTCCGGAAGTCATCGAGTTCCGCGACCGGCGCGTCGCCCAGCTCGGTGAGCGGCTGATCGTGCGCACGGTGGAGGATTCGATTCGCCGCGGCAGCGTGCGGCTGCGCTCGGCGAGCGACAGCCGCAATGCCGCGCAGTCGGTCACGCTCCTCGAGGCGATCGGCGAATTCACCTTCGACGCGGCGATCGGCGGCGCGCGCCGCGACGAGGAGAAGGCGCGTGCCAAGGAGCGGGTCTTTTCCTTCCGCGACGAGTTCGGCCAGTGGGACCCGCGGCAACAACGGCCGGAGCTGTGGAGCCTCTACAACGCCCGCGTGCATCCCGGCGAGCACGTGCGCGTCTTCCCGATCAGCAACTGGACCGAGCTCGACGTCTGGCAGTACATCGCGCGCGAGGCGATCGAGCTGCCGTCGATCTATTACGCGCATCGCCGGCCAGTCGTGCGCCGACGCGGCTTGCTCGTGCCGGTCACGCCGCTCACGCCGCCGCGCGGAGGCGAGACCGTCGAAGAGATATCGGTGCGCTTTCGTACCGTCGGCGATGTGAGCTGCACCTGCCCGGTCGAATCAACCGCGGCAAGCGTCGCCGAGATCGTGCGGGAAACGGTCAGCGCGACGCTTACCGAGCGGGGTGCCACGCGCATGGATGACCAGACCTCCGAGGCATCGATGGAGCGGCGCAAGAAAGAAGGCTACTTCTGATGAGCCTCTTGGGCGAGCTTGAGCGCGGGCCGCGGGTGCCAAATGTGCCGAGCGATCGCGGCGTGCTGCGCTTCGTCACGGCGGGCAGCGTGGACGACGGCAAGAGCACGCTGATCGGGCGCCTGCTGTACGACTCGCGCGCGATTCTCGAGGACCAGCTCGCGGCGGTGGAGCGCGCGTCGCTGCGACGTGGCGTCGGTGAAATCGACCTGTCGCTCCTCACCGATGGGCTGGAAGCAGAGCGCGAGCAGGGCATCACCATCGACGTCGCCTACCGCTACTTCGCCACGCCGCGGCGCAAGTTCATCATCGCCGACGCACCCGGGCACGAGCAGTACACGCGCAACATGGCGACCGGCGCGAGCACCGCCGACGCCGCCGTGCTGCTCGTCGACGTGCGCAAGCGCCTGGTCGAGCAGACGCGGCGCCATCTGCTGCTGGCACGCCTGCTCGGTGTGCGGCACGCGGTCGTCTTTGCGAACAAGATGGATCTGGTCGGGTACTCGGAGGCGATCTTCCAGGCGGTGCGCGACGAAGTGCTGGCCTTTGCTGCGCCGCTCGGCTTTGCAACGCTCGACATCCTTCCCGGCTCGGCATTGCGCGGCGACATGGTAGTGGCGCGCGGCCCGGAGCTCGACTGGTTTGAAGGCTCGACGCTTCTCGAACGCCTGGAAAGCCTCGACGCCGGGGCGGATCAGGCGGCGACCGGTGTCCTTCGCTTCCCGGTGCAGCTCGTCTCGCGTCCGCAGGGTGATAGCGCGCGCAGCTACCTCGGCCGCATCGAGTCGGGCGGCGTGTCGGCGGGTGACGAGGTGCTGGCGCTGCCCGGCGGGCGGCGCGCGCGCGTTGTCGAGATCGCTGTGCAGGGCGTTCGCTCGACGTACGCGCTCGCCGGCGACTCGGTGTCCCTCACGCTCGCCGACGACATCGATATCGCCCGCGGCGGCCTGCTCGTCGATCCACGTGCCGCACCCCGCGAAGAGCGGGTGCCGAATGTCGCGCTCGTCTGGCTCGACAATGAGTCGCTGCGGCCCGGCGCGCGCTTCCTGGTGCAGCAAGCTGGGCGTCGCACGCTCGGGCGGATCAAGCAGATTTCCAGCCGCCGTGATGTGCACACGCTCGAAGAGCGGCCGGCGGACGGGTCGATCCAGATGAACGATATCGTGCAAGCTACACTGAGCCTGCAAGCGCCGCTGTATGTCGACTCTTACGACACCGTGCGCGCCACTGGCGCGCTCATCCTCATCGACGAGGCCACCAACCGCACGGTGGCGGCGGGCATGATCCAGTGACGGGTAAGGTCTACCTCGTGGGCGCGGGCCCTGGGGCCGCGGACCTGCTCACCGTGCGCGCGGCGAGACTGCTCGCCGAAGCCGATGTCGTATTCCACGACTCGCTCGTGCCGCAGGCGATCCTCGCGCTGGCGGCGCGCGCCGAGAAGGTCGCTGTCGGCAAGCGCAGCGGCCGGCACTCCACCGCCCAGCACTTCATCAACAAGCGGCTCGCCGACGCCGCGCGGCAGCATCGCGTAGTGGTGCGGCTCAAGGGCGGCGACCCGGCCATCTTCGGCCGCGCGCAGGAGGAAATCGACTATCTGGGCTCGCACGGCGTCGCCGTGGAGATCGTGCCCGGCGTCACTGCCGCGCTCGCCGCGAGCGCCGAACTCGGCATCTCGCTCACGCAGCGCGGACTCGCGCGGACCGTGGCGTTCGTGACACCCCGCGTGGGCGCAGGCCAGGCAACGAGCACTTGGGTGCCGACGGTGCTTGCGGCCGACACGGCCGCCATCTACATGGGCGCGGGCGAAGCGCTCGCCATCTCGCAGGCGTTGATCCGCGCCGGCAAGCCCGGCGCCACGCCGGTCGCGGTGATCGAGAATGCCTCGCTCGGCGCTGCGGTGGTTCGGGGCAAGCTCGCCGAACTGCCGCAGCTCGCGGCCCGGCTTTCCGGCGGCCCGGTCCTGATCCTGCTCGGCGAAGTGCTCAGGAAGGCCGCGAGCGGCGCGCAGCGAGCCACAGCGCGTAGACGGCGAGCGCTGTGAACCAGACGAGCGACCAGCCGGCGATCGACAGCCCGAGAAACTTCCAGTCCACGGCGGCGCACTCGCCGCTTCCCTGAATCAGCTTCTGCAGCGTGCGCGAGAGCGGCAGGTTCTCGAGCATGAAGAAGAGATCCGGCCCGCATTGCGGCACCTTGTCCGCCGGCAGGTGCTGTAGCCAGACCTGCCGACCCGCCGCCGTTGCACCGCCGCTGGCAAAGAGCACGATCAGCACCGCGTAGATCCAGGCGCCGGTGCGCTGCGGGCCGTGCAGCGCCGCGATGACAAAAAGCGCCATTACGGACATGAAGAATCCGCGTTGCACCATGCAGAGCGGGCAGGGCTCCAGACCCTGGCCATACTGCAGGTAAAAACCGTAGCCCAGCAATGCAGCGCAGATCACCGCGGGCGCGGCGAACGCTAGACGTCGGTTCATGCTTTCTCCGCCGAAAGGATGCGTCCGCTCGCCTCGCCGAAGCCGATCGTCGCGTAACCCTCGCGCGCACAACGCCCACGCTGGATCACCTCGTCGCCGTCCTCGAGAAAAGCGCGGGTCTCGCCGCTCGGGAGCTGCAGCGGATTCTTGCCGGCAAGCGTGAGCTCCATCAGCGAGCCGAGGGAGTCGGGGGTTGCGCCCGACAGGGTCCCCGAGCCGAGCAAATCGCCGGGCTGCAGGTTGCAGCCGTTGGATGTCTGGTGCGCGATGATCTGCGCGAGCGTCCAGTACGAGTCGCGGAAATTGCTGCGCGAGAGGCGCAGCGGGCTCTTCATCTTTGGCGTGCGCAGGTGCATCTCCAACTCGATGGCGAAGCCGCCTTCGCGCTGGTCGCCCTCATCGAAAAGGTAAGGCAGCGGCTGGGGATCATCGCTTGCGCGCGCGAAGGCGGAACCGCGGTACGGCGCCAGCGCATCCATCGTCACGATCCAGGGTGAAATGGTGGTCGCGAAGCTCTTGCCGAGGAAAGGCCCGAGCGGCTGATATTCCCACGCCTGGATATCGCGTGCCGACCAATCGTTGAGGAGCACCGCGCCGAAGACATGCTCGAGCGCAGCGCGCACGTCGATCGGTTGCCCGAGCGTGTTGCCCGCGCCCCCGATGAAGCCGAGCTCGACCTCGTAGTCGAGCCGCCGGCTCGCGCCATACGTGGGTGCCGGAGCATCGGGCGGCTTGAGCTGCCCCTTCGGCCGCCGCACGCCGGTGCCCGAAATAACGATCGACGAGCCGCGGCCGTGGTAGCCGATCGGCAGCCACTTGTAGTTCGGCAGCAGCGGACTGTCCGGGCGCAGGATGCGGCCCATGTTCGTCGCATGGTGAATGCCGGTGAAGAAGTCGCTGTAGTCCCCAATGGCCACCGGCAGGAAGAGCTCGGCCTGCTTAATCGGCACGAGATGCTTCTGCAGGCGTTTCTTGTGCTTGGTCTTGACCGACAGCGCCCGCGAAAGTTCGCGGCGCAGCTTGCGCGCGGCCTTGCGTCCCATCGCTGCCAGACCGTTCAGCGCCGGTCCCGTGCGCACGCCTAGCGCGGCGAGATCAAGGATCTGGTCGCCGATGGCCACGCCGCCACGCGCCGGCTCCTTCTGTCCCCTGCGCTTGAAGATGCCGAACGGCAGGTTCTGGATCGGGAATTCGCAGCCGGGTGCGTGCGCCGACTCGACCCAGCTCTCGAGCGCCGGGTCGTGCGTATTGTCGAGTGTCATTGCCGTGCGCGCTTGAAGCCGGACCAGACCGCGTCGTAATCCTTCTGCAGTTCGTGTGCGCTCATCGCGAAGCGGGTCGGCCGGAACACATAGCGCGATTCCCACATGAAGGCGAGGCCGCCCTCGAGCTTCTGCGGCTGGAGCTCGGCGCTGCTCGCGCGCTCGAACGTGGCCTTGTCCGGTCCATGCGCCGACATGCAGTTGTGGATCGAGACGCCGCCCGGCAGGAATCCGCCCGCCTTGGCGTCGTACTCGCCATGGACGAGCCCCATCAGCTCGCTCATCACGTTGCGGTGAAACCACGGCGGACGGAACGTATCTTCGGCGACCAGCCAGCGCGTCGGGAAGACGACGAAATCGCAGTTCGCTACGCCGGGCTGGCCCGAGGGGGAGGTGAGCACGGTGAAGATCGAGGGATCGGGATGATCGAAGCTCACGGTATTGATGGCCATGAACCGCGCGAGCTCGTATTTGTAAGGCACATAGTCACCGTGCCAGGCCACCACGTCGAGCGGCGAGTGCGCGAAGGCGCTCGCCCACAGGCCGCCCATGAATTTCGCGACCACCTCGCACTTTCCAGTGTCCTCGAACGCCGCCACCGGCGCCATGAAATCGCGCGTCTGCGCGAGCCCTTGCGAGCCGATGGGGCCGAGCTCCGGCAGGCGGCACGGCGCGCCGTAGTTTTCGCAGACATAACCACGCGCCTGCTTTTCCAACAGCACGACCTTGAACTTCATGCCGCGCGGGATGACACCGACCTCACCCGGCGAAAGCTGCAGCCTGCCGAGCTCGGTGAAAACGAGCAGGCCGCCCTGTTGCGGCACGAGCATCAGCTCGCCGTCGGCGCAGTAGAAGCAGCGCCGCTCCATGGAGCGGTTGGCGCGGTAGAGGTGCACCGCAAGGCCGGCCTGCATCGCCGGATTGCCCGAGCCGGCGAGCGTGGCCAGGCCATCGATGAAATCGGTCGGCTTTGCCGGCAAGGGAAACGGATCCCAGCGCAGCCGGTTCGGCGGCGTCTCGACCTCGTCAAATGGCCCGGAGCGCACCAGCCCTTGCGCCATCCGTCGATAGGGAGCGTGCATTGCCGAGGGCCGCAGCTTGTAGAGCCAGCAGCTCTGGTTCTCTGCGCGTGGCGCGGTAAACGCCGTGCCGGAAAGCACCTCGGTATAGAGCCCTTTGGGCGCTCGCTGCGGCGAGTTGCGCCCGAGGGGGAGGGCGCCTTTCAGCGCTTCGCTCGAGAAAGTGTTGCCGAAGCCTGACTGATAGCGAAGCTCGCTCCGACTCATGACGGCAGATTGCGCAGCCGCGCATAGATTGGCGTGAAGTCGGGCGCGGTCTCGCGCATCAGCTGCTCGAACGAGTCGATCACGAAGTAACGCTCCTGAAAGCGGTCGATCTGGTACTCGGTGCGCATGATGCGCTCCAGATCGAACGGCAGGCGCTGCGGCCGGGGATCGTCCACGCAGTAGGCGAGCTCGCCGCTCGAAGAAAGCAGGCCTGCTCCATAGGCACGCACTCCCGCCGGCGTCTTCATCAGGCCGAATTCGATGGTGAACCAGTAAAGGCGCGCCAGCATCTTCACGGCATCGAGGCGCACTGCCTTGAGTCCGCCTTTGCCGTACTCGTACAGGTGGTCGGCGTAGACGCGATCGAAAAGCAGCGGCACGTGGCCGAAGAAATCGTGGAATACGTCCGGCTCGACGATGTAGTCGAATTCCTCGGGGCGCCGCAGCCACACCGTGACGGGGAAGCGCCGGTTCGCAAGGTGCGTGAAGAACGCGTCATCGGGGATCAGGCCGGGGACGGCGACGATCTGCCAGCCGGTGGCCGCCTTGAGCTTGCGCGAAACCTGATCGAAGCGCGGGATCTCACGCGCCGAATCGAGCGTCGCGATCGCTTCGATCCATTCGGGACAGGCATAGCGCGGGACGAGCTTCGACTGCCGCTCGAAGAGCTTGCGGTAGAGCCCATGCTCTTCCGGCGTATAGCCCGCCCAGTCCTGCTCGACCACATAGTCGGACCCGGCGCGGGAATAGTCGCCGCGCAGCTCGGATGCTTTCATGCCGCCGGTTTCAGCACGCCGCGGCGCACCTGGTCGAGCTCCATCGATTCGAACAGCGCCCGGAAGTTGCCCTCGCCGAAGCCCTCATCGCCCTTCCTCTGGATGATCTCGAAGAAGATCGGGCCGATCATGGTCTTGGTGAAGATCTGCAGCAGGAAGCCGCCCGCCGGATTGCCGTCGATGAGGATCTTGCGCTTGCGCAGCTCGTCGAGCGGCTCGCCGTGTCCCGGAAGGCGCGGGTCGACGAGCTCGTGGTAGGTGTCCGGTGAATCGAGCAGCTCGACCCCCTTCGCTCGGAGCGCATCCACGGCACGATAGATGTCGGAGGTATGGAGCGCGATGTGCTGGATGCCTTCGCCGTGATAGGCGTCTAGGTACTCCTGGATCTGCGAGCGATCGTCGGCCGATTCGTTGATCGGAATGCGGATGCGCCCGCAGGGGCTCGTCATCGCCTTCGATTTCAGGCCGCTGAGCTTGCCCTCGATGTCGAAATAGCGGATCTCGCGGAAGTTGAAGAGCCGCTCGTAGAACTCGGCCCACTCCGCCATGCGGCCGCGGTGCACGTTGTGGGTGAGGTGGTCGACGAAAGTGAGGCCCGCGCCGGCCGGCGCCGGCGCATCGCCGCGCCAGAAGGCCTCGAAGCCCGGCAGCGGCCGGAAGTCGACGTCGTAGATGGTATTGCCGTAGGCATTCTCGGGGTAACGGTCGACAAGGTAGATGAGCGAGTCGCCGATGCCCTTGATCGCCGGAATGTTGAGCTCGCCGGGGCCAGCCGCATTCGCCACACCCCAAGCGCCGCGCTCGACCAGCTTCTCATAGGCGCGGGCCGCGTCGCGCACGCGAAAGGCCATCGCGCACACGCTCGGCCCGTGGCGGCGCGCGAAATTCTGAGCGAACGAGCGTGGCTCGGCGTTGAGGATGAAGTTGACGTCGCCCTGCTTGTAGAGCGCGACATCCTTATGACGGTGCTGCGCGACGCGCTGGAAGCCAAGCCGCTCGAAGAGTGCGCCGAGCGCCTTTGGATCGGACGCGGCGTATTCGACGAACTCGAAACCGTCGGTCTGGATCGGGTTGTCCCACTGCTTGGGGTCGGCCATGGCGTCTCCGCGGGGAGCGTTCAATTGTATGATGCCGCCCCAATGTCACGAGTTCCGCTGGCGGACTTCGAGCCCGCCCTCAAGAAAAGACTCGAAGCACTCTGGGGCACGCCCCCGAACCTTTACCGAGCCCTCGCCAACCACCCGCATCTGGTTGCGGCGTGGACCGAGTTCTCCAAGACGCTGCGACACGACACGCGAACCCCGCGCGCGCTGCGCGAACTGGTCATCCTGCGCGGCGGACAGCTCATGCGCTCCGAGTACGAATGGGCGCAGCACTTGCCCATGGCGCGCAAGGCTGGCTTGCGGGAAGCGCAGATCAACGCCCTCGCCGAGTGGCGCAGCTCAAAGGAATTCGACGAACGCGAGAAGGCAGCACTCGCGATTGCCGAAGCAGTGACGCAAGGCCGCGTGAGCGACGAGGTCTACCAGCAGGCCATGAACCACTTCGACCATCACGACTACGTCGAGCTCGCCGCGGTGGCAGCGTTCTACGCCATGGTCGGCCGCATGCTCGACGCCATGGCCGTGCCGCTCGACGCTGACGTCGCCAACTACCAGCCGAAGCTCAAGTGAGCGAGTCGCGCAGCGAACGCCGCAGTTACCACTATTACGAATTCGTAATGGCGGCGTTCGTCACGGTGCTCATCTGCTCCAACCTCATCGGCCCTGCGAAGATTGTCCAGATCGACGGCTATCCCGCCTTTGGCGCGGGCCTGCTGTTCTTTCCGATCTCATATGTCTTCGGCGACGTGCTGACCGAGGTCTACGGCTATGCACGGGCGCGCCGCGTCATCTGGGCAGGATTCGCCGGACTGGCGTTTGCGTCCGTGATGGCATCGGTGGTCGTTGCGCTGCCGCCTGCGCCGTTCTGGAAGAACCAGGAGGCCTACGAGATCGTGTTAGGCACGACCTGGCGCATCGCTCTCGCTTCCATGTTTGCCTACTTCTGTGGCGAGTTCGCCAACTCGTTCGTGCTGGCAAAGATGAAGATCCTCACCGACGGCCGATGGCTCTGGACGCGAACCATCGGCTCGACCATCGTCGGCGAAGCGGTCGACTCGGCGCTCTTCTACCCGCTCGCCTTCTACAACTCGGGAATCATGCCGAACGAGATCCTGCCGGCGATCATGCTCGCGCAATTCGTCGGCAAGGTGGCCGTTGAGGTGGCATTTACGCCGATCACCTACAAGGTGGTGGGATTTCTAAAGCGGGCGGAGAACGAGGACTACTTCGACCGCAACACAGACTTCACGCCGTTTCGCCTCAAGGTTTGATGCGCCGGTCGCGGTAGGCTGCGAGCACCCGCTGCAGGCGAGCGCGGTCTTCACTCACGCCATCGTCCAGCACGAAGCCTTCTCCGGAACGTACGAAATACTGGCCGGCAAGGCGATGGTTCGCATCGGCCAGGTCCCAGATCAGAAGATGCCGCTCGCCGATGACAACCTCGGCGACGAGTCGATTCGGCGGCTTGCCGTACAGCCCGAAGATGCGGCGGAATTCGCCTTGCCCCACGGCATCCCTGTATTGGCGCAGGACCTGCGCGCGGCGCTCGGGTGCGTTGGACAGCTTGGCCGCATCGTCGACTTTCCCTTCAGCTAGGAGAGCTAGAAGGCCGTCGGCGGTCGCGCTTGCGCTGCCCGCCGAGCCGGGGAAGATCGTTTCGTAGCGGATCTCCGTGCCGTCGGCGAGCCTGAGTGCGCGCTCATCGGCGAAGGCGCCGAAGGCGAGCGCCGCGGCGAGCCAGAAGCAACGGCTAAGCCGCTGCGCGCTCAGTCCCGCTGTTCTCAAAGCGCGCGATGAGGTCGTCGTGCTTCTTGCGCGCCGCGGCCAGGTGGCGCATCTTGACGTGCCCGAATCCGCGAATGTCCTCAGGGACCGCGGCGATCTGCTCCGCGAGCGAATGGTTGGCGGGTGATAGCTTGGCCAAGACCCGTTCGATGTCGGCCTCGTATTCGGCTATGAGCCCGCGCTCAGTGCGTCGCTCGTCGGTGTAGCCGAAAAGATCGAAGGCGGTGCCGCGCACGCCGCGCAGGCTCTTCAGCAACCGGAACACGGGCAGCATCCACGCGCCGAAGCGCATCTTGCGCAATTCCCCGGTGAGCGGATCGCGCGGGGCAATCAAGGGCGGGGCAAGGTGGAACACCAGCTTGTAGTCGCCTTCGAACATGCCGGAGATCTTGTGCTCGAGCGCGCCGTCGGCGTGCAGGCGCGCGACCTCGTACTCATCCTTATAAGCGAGCAGCTTGGCGTAGTAGCGCGCCACGGCCTCAGCGAGCTTCGTTGACTTCATGACTTCCTGCTCGCGTTGGCGCACGCGCTCGACCAACTTGCGATAGCGCTCGGCGTACGTCGCGTCCTGGTAGCTAGTCAGATGCTTAACGCGGCGCTCGACCAACTCCTCGAGCGAGCGCGAATGGTGCTCGCCGAGCGCGATCACTTCCGCTGGCCGCGCAATGCGCTCGACCTTGGCCAGGTCGCCGGCCGCTCGCCGGCCCCAAAGGAAGCTCTGCTTGTTGAAATCGACCGCCACGCCGTTGAGCTCGATGGCGCGCTCGAGGGATGCCGCCGTAACCGGCAACCAGCCCTTCTGGTAGGCGAAGCCCAGCATCAGCATGTTCGTGGCGATGGCGTCGCCCATCAGCCCGGTGGCGAGTTCGTTGGCAGCGACGAATGCCGCGCGATCGCGTCCGCAGGCCTCGTCGATGTCATGGCGCAGGTCGGTGCCCGGCAACTGCCAGTTCGGATTCTTGACGAACTCCGCGGTCGGCGTCACCGATGCATTGACCACGGCGTGCGTGCGCCCCTGCGCCATCTTGGCGATCGCATCGGTGCTCGAGGTGACAACGAGATCGCAGCCAATGACGAGATCCGCTCCGCCGGTATCGATGCGGGTAGCGGTAAGTGCGCTCGCGCTCGGCGCCAGCTGCACGTGAGACATGACCGCGCCATATTTTTGCGCGAGGCCCGACATATCGAGCACCGATACGCCTTTGCCCTCGAGGTGCGCCGCCATGGCGAGGATCTGGCCGATGGTGATCACGCCGGTACCACCGATACCCGTGACGAGCACGCCGTACTGCCCGGCGAGCTCGCGCGGTGCTGGCTCACTCAGCACCGGGAAATCGTCGGCGTTCTTCGCCGCCGAGCGACCCTTCTTCAGGCGTCCGCCCTCCACGGTGACGAAGCTCGGGCAGAAGCCCTTCAGGCAGGAGAAATCCTTGTTGCAGGACGACTGGTTGATGGCGCGCTTGCGTCCGAACTCGGTTTCGAGCGGCTCGACCGAGAGGCAGTTCGACTGCACGCTGCAATCTCCGCATCCTTCGCACACCATTTCGTTGATCACCGCCCGCACCGCCGGATCGGGATATTCGTTTTTCTTGCGGCGGCGGCGCTTCTCGGAGGCGCACGTCTGATCGTAGATCAGCGCCGACACACCTGGCATGTCGCGCAGTTCACGCTGCACGGCGTCGAGCTCGTCGCGGTGACGGATGGTGACGCCGGGCGCCCAGCTCGTGCCGTGCGGATATTTGCCGGGCTCGTCGGTGACGACGATGATCGGCTTCACGCCTTCGGCGGCGATCTGGCGCGAGATCATCGCGGGATCGAGCGGACCGTCGTGGCGCTGGCCGCCCGTCATCGCGACCGCGTCGTTGTAGAGGATCTTGTAGGTCATGGTGACCTTCGCCGCGACGGCCGCGCGAATCGCGAGCAGGCCGGAATGGAAGTACGTGCCGTCGCCGAGGTTCGCGAAGATGTGCTTTTCGTCGGTGAACGGCGCCTGGCCGATCCATGGCGCGCCTTCCGCGCCCATGTGGGTGAAGGTGGAGGTATTCCGATCCATCCATACCGCCATGAAGTGGCAGCCAATGCCGGCCGTGGCGCGGCTGCCCTCGGGGACGCGAGTCGAGGTGTTGTGCGGGCACCCGGAGCAGAAATAGGGCTGGCGCACGGTGGTCACGCGGGGACGCGCGAGCGCCTTTTGCTTGAGGTCCAGGAACGCAAGCCGCTCACGGAACTGGCTGCCAAGCGCGCCGGTCATCCCAAGCTTCTCCAACCGTTGCGCGATGGCACGCGCCACCATTGCCGGCGAGTGCTCGTAATGCGCGGGCAGCAACCACGTCCCGGCGGGCTGGCCGCCGCTTCGGCTCCACTCGCCGCTGTCGTCGAACTTGCCGACGACGCGCGGCACACGCACGCCTTCCTTCCAGTTGTAGAGCTCTTCCTTGATCTGGTACTCGATGACCTGGCGCTTCTCTTCGACGACCAGGATTTCCTCGAGCCCGTCGGCGAAGCGCCGCGCGCCCTGCGGCTCGAGCGGCCAGGAGAGTGCCACCTTGTAGACGCGCAGGCCTATGTCGCGCGCAGCTCGCTCGTCGATGCCCAGATCAGAGAGCGCTTGCATGACATCGCCGAACGATTTGCCGGTCGTGACGATGCCGAGGCGTGCCCGCGGCGAATCCCACACGAGCTTGTCTAGGCCGTTCGCACGCGCATAGGCGAGTGCGGCATAGACCTTGTAGTCGAGGATGCGCGCTTCTTGCTCGAGGATGCCGTCAGGCCAGCGGATGTTGAGCCCGCCAGGCGGCATCGCGAAATCCAAAGGCAGCGTGACCTTCACGCGCTCCGGGTCGACGATGACGGAGGCGCCGGATTCGACGACGTCGGTCACGCACTTGAACGCTATCCAGCAACCCGAATAACGGCTCATCGCGAAGCCGTGCAGCCCTAGGTCGAGATAGTCCTGCACGTTCGCCGGATTCAATACCGGGATGAGGCAGGCCTTGAAAATGTGCTCCGACTGATGCGGCAGCGTCGAAGATTTTGCCGCGTGGTCATCGCCGGCGAGCGCGAGCACGCCGCCATGGCGCGACGTCCCGGCGGCATTCGCGTGCTTGAAAACATCGCCGCAGCGATCGACGCCCGGCCCCTTGCCGTACCACATCGAGTACACGCCGTCGTAGCGTGCCTTCGGGAAGAGATTGAGCTGCTGCGAGCCCCAGATCGCAGTCGCGGCGAGGTCTTCGTTCACGCCCGGCTGGAAGCGGACGTGGTGCTCCTCGAGATGCTGGCGCGCGCGCCAGAGGCTCTGGTCGAGGCCGCCAAGCGGTGAGCCGCGATAGCCCGACACGAAACCGGCGGTGTTGAGGCCGGCGCGCGCATCGCGCTCGCGCTGCAGCATCATCAGACGGATCAGCGCTTGCGTGCCGGTAAGAAAGACGCGCCCGCGCTCGAGCGTGTACTTGTCGTCCAGGGAAGCGGCAGCGAGCGCTGCGGGGTCAACAGGGGCGTTCATTTCGACGGTCCACAAAAATTGTGTTCATGTGGTGCTGCGATCGCTTGGGATTGTGTCCCTTGCGGGGCGCCGAGGGTAGCACGGCTATGCGGCCGTGCGCGGCCGGATGCGGGGTTTTGGCTGCGGCGCCGCGCGATCCCAGTAAGGGTCGGGCCCGAACGACTCGGCGAGAAAGTCGATAAAGACACGCGTCTTGGCCGGCAGGAAACGCCGGTGCGGATAGACGGCGTAGATGGCAACATCGGAATGGAATACGTAATCGGGCAACAGTGCGACCAGCGAACCGTCGCGGAGCTCACGGTACACGTCCCAGGTCGATTTCAGCGCAACGCCCAGCCCCGCGAGCGCCCATTGGCGCAGCACCTCCCAGTTGTCGCAGGCATACTTGCCTTGGACGCGCACCGAGGTCGACCGGCCATCACGCGCCTTGTACTCCCAGTTCGCGGCGAACTCGCGCGTCACGAGACAGTTGTGCTTCGCGAGGTCCTCGGGCGTGCGTGGCGTCCCGTGCGCCGCGAGATAGGCCGGGCTCGCGCAGAGCACACGACGATTCGGCGCCAGCTTTCGCGCGGCGAGCGAGGAGTCGCGCAGATCGGCGATGCAGACGGCGAGGTCGAAGCCTTCATCCATGACGTTGACGTTGCGATCCGAAAGGCTGAGGGCGAGCTGCACCTTCGGATAGCGCGCGGCGAACGCGGGCACGAGGGGAGCGACGTGTTGGTGGCCGAACGATGCTGGCAGCGCGACCTTCAACGCGCCTTGCGGTTCGACCCGACCCGCAGCGACCTCGGCGTCTGCCTCTTCGATGTCGGTGAGGACCCGCGTGCACGCTTCGTAGTAACGGCTGCCCTCCACGGTGAGATTCAGGCTGCGCGTCGTGCGGTTAATAAGCCGCACGCCGAGCCTTGATTCCAGGGCCGCGAGCCGTCGGCTGACGAGCGCCGGCGACGAGCCGAGCTCCCGGGCTGCAGCCGAAAGGCTTCCCGCCGCAACCACTTTGGCAAAAACAGCCATCTCCTGAAACGTGTCCGCCATCTTTGCTAATTATGCAAAAGTCTTTTACCGGTGGTCGCGATTCTAGACATCCCACAGGAAAATGGTATATTTGTTGCGTTGCAGCACCCGCCGGATCCTCCTCCTCCTCTTTCCGTCGGGATGCGCTAAGGGGCGGCCCGCAAGGGTCCGCCCCTTATTTTTTTCTACGCCGTCACCCGACTTCAGCGCCAAGAATTCGTCCACCGGAGTCGAACCGAAGTCTGGCCGCGTTGCGCGAGCGGCACGCAAACGTTGAGCTCGTGAATGACGCGTTGCTTGCGATGATAAGAACATTGCGCCTCGGGCTCAGCGTAGAAACCGCTGCGCTTCCGAGGGGTCGCCTATCAACACACTTGGCGCAACTCGCTCATAATCCTGGTCACAGGGAGGTATTCATGGGGCGCCCCGAAAAAATACGCCTGGGCGACTTGCTGGTCTCGCAAAAGATCGTCTCGCAGGAACAATTGAAGCTCGCGCTTGAGCAGCAAAAAAAATCGGGCCGCAGGCTTGGTCGGGTGCTGGTGGAGCAGGGCTACGCGAACGACGAGCAGATCTGCGAAGCGATATCCCGGCAGCTGAACGTCCCCTACGTCAACCTCAAGTTCTATAACTTCAACAACGAGCTCGTGCGCCGCCTGCCGGAAGCGCAGGCGCGCCGCTTCCGCGCCGTCGTTCTCGAGGACAAACGCAGCACCTATCTCGTCGGCATGGCCGACCCGACCGACCTTTTCGCTTTCGACGAGCTCGCGCGCCTGCTCAAGCGGGACATCGAAGCCGCCGTCGTGAGCGAGGCGGAGCTGCTGCAGACCATCGACCGCGTGTATCGCCGCACCGACGAGATCAGCGGTCTCGCCAAGGAGCTCGAGCGCGATGTCGGCGACGCCTACATCGATTTCGGCGCGCTCGGGGCGGGACTGGGTGCCGAGGAGGCGCCTGTCGTCAAGATGCTGCAGTCGATCTTCGAGGATGCGGTGCAGGTGAACGCCTCCGACGTGCACATCGAACCGCTTGAAAGCAAGCTGCAGATCCGGTTTCGCATCGACGGCGCCCTGATGCCGCAGACGCAAAGCGATTCCAGGATTGCGCCGGCGCTTGCGCTGCGGCTGAAGCTGATGGCTGGGCTCGACATCTCGGAGAAGAGGATGCCCCAGGACGGCCGGCTGATGGTCGGGGTGCGCGACCAGAAGATCGACGTGCGCATGTCGACGATGCCCTGCCAGTATGGCGAGACCGTGGTGCTGCGGCTACTCAACCGCAAGGCGACTCTGCAGTCCCTCGATAGCCTCGGCATGCCGGAAGACATCCGCGGCCGCTTTGCCGAGATCATCCATCGCACCGCGGGCATGGTGCTCGTCACCGGGCCCACCGGCAGCGGCAAGACGACGACGCTTTACGCTGCACTCGGCGAGCTCAACACGCCGGACCGCAAGATCATCACGGTGGAAGACCCGGTCGAATACCGGCTCCCGAGCATCACGCAAGTCCAAGTCAACGAGAAGATCGATCTCAGCTTCGCGCGCGTGCTGCGATCGACCCTGCGCCAGGATCCCGACGTGATTCTCATTGGCGAGATCCGCGACGAGGAGACCGCGCAGATCGGCCTGCGCGCGGCGCTCACCGGCCACCTCGTGCTCTCGACGCTGCACACGAAGGACGCCGCGAGCACACCGCTGCGCCTGATCGACATGGGGGCGGCGGGCTACATGGTGGCGACTTCGGTGCACGCGGTCATGGCGCAGCGCCTGGTGCGGCTCATCTGTGAGAGCTGCGCAACCGACGTCGCGCTCGATGCGCACGAAGCGCGCTGGCTCGAGTCCGTGGGAGGGCCGGAGCAGCCCGGGCGACGCTACCGCCGAGGTCAGGGCTGCTCGCACTGCAACGGCATCGGCTATGTCGGGCGCACCGGCGTCTACGAGATGCTCGAAATGACGCCGGACCTCGTCCGCGCCGCGAACCGGGCCGACCCGAACGAGTTCCTCGAGGCCGCGCGCCCGCACCTGCGCGGCCACACGCTCACCGACCGCGCCCTCGCACTGGTGTTTGCCGGGAAGACCACGGTTGCCGAAGCGATGAAGGTGGCGGTGCAGCTCGAAGAATAGTGCCGGTCTTCGCCTACCGCGGCCGCGGCGCCCGCGGCGAGCTCATCGTCGGCTCGCTCGAAGCCGCGGACGAAGGCGCAGTCGCCGACCAGCTATTCCGCACTGGGGTCACACCGGTCGAGATCAAGCTCACCACGGCCGCGGCCGGCGCCACGCCCGGCTCGCCCGGCTCGCCCGGCTGGCTGGCGGGCCTGCTGGCGCCGCGCGTGACGCTGGTGGACACGATGCTTTTCTCGCGGCAGATGTACACGCTTCTCAAGGCCGGCGTGCCAATCCTGCGCGCGCTTGCCGGCCTGCAGGAATCGGCGACCAATCCGACGCTGCGGCGGGTGGTCGACGATCTGCGCGTGAGCCTCGACGCCGGACGCGAGCTTTCCACCGCCATGCGCCGCCACCCTGATGTGTTCAACGAGTTTTACGTCAGCGTCGTGCGCGTTGGCGAGACCACCGGCCAGCTCGACGAAGCGTTCAATCGCCTCTTCGGCTATCTCGAATTCGAGCGCGAAGTCCGCGAGCGCATCAAGACCGCGCTGCGCTATCCGTCGATCGTCGTACTCGTAATCGCCGGTGCGATCGGCATCGTCAACTTCGCCGTCATTCCTGCCTTCGCGAAGATCTATGAGGCAAGCAAGGTTCCGCTGCCGCTGCTGACGCGCGTGCTGCTCAAGACTTCGGATCTGTTTCTCACCTTTTGGCCGCTGCTCGTCGCAGGCATCGTGATAAGCGTCATAGGATTCATCGCTTATACGGGGACCGAGCAGGGGCGCTACAACTGGGACCGCGTCAAGCTGCGCATCCCGGTCGCCGGCAAGATCATCTTCAAGGCGACGCTGGCGCGTTTCGCGCGTGCGTTCTCCCTTGCGAGCCGTGCGGGCGTGCCGATCGTACAGGGCCTCACGGTGGTCGCAGCAGTGGTCGACAACACATTTCTCTCGCGCCGCATCGAGCAAATGCGTGAAGGCGTGGAACGCGGAGAAAGCGTCATGCGCACTGCGGTGACGACAGGCGTGTTCACTCCAGTCGTTCTGCAGATGATCGCCGTCGGCGAGGAGACCGGAGAGCTCGATGACCTCCTCTCCGAAATCGCCGACATGTACGAGGGCGAGGTCGACTACGAGATCAAGAGCCTCGCAGCCAACCTGGAGCCCATCATCACGATCGTGCTCGGTGTGCTCGTCCTCATCCTTGCTCTTGGTGTCTTCCTGCCGATCTGGGAACTGAGCAAGGTCATGCTCATGAAGAAGTAACGATGATGTACGGCCGCCGTCCGCTGACAAAGCTGGAGACTGGCCTTTATGCCGGGCTCGCCGCGATCTTCATCACCGTCTTCGCCCGTCAAATGCTGGGATACATGGAGCTCGCAGAACGCGCGGCCATGCAGGCCACCCTTATGAATACCGTGACGGCCATCAACATCCGCCTCGCTGGAGAAACCCTGAATCAACGCAGGAATAACGCCGACTGGACACAGAGCAACCCATTCTATCTTGCGAGGATGTCACCGGCGAATTTCGTCGGCGAACTGAACGAATCGCCGTCCTCGTCCGGATCCTGGCGATATGACAGCGAAAACGGTGAGCTCGTATACACCCCCCGCCTGCATTTCAAGCTGCAGACTTCCAGCGGTCGGGCTAGCTTGCGTTTTCGCTTGGTGGTACTTCCCGCCGGGGCCTACAACCTCGTTCCTGTCACTCCGTATCAATGGGAATAGCGGCGCTTAGAAGCCGTTGTCGTGGACGCCTGGGTGTAAGTCTGTAAGTTTTTCACAACTCTCATGCACTTTCGGCCGGACCTCTTTAATTTTCTTGACAAAATTAAAGGTTGCTCAGACACTCGCGATCTCTGGGGTATCGTATATTCACCCGTTGGCGACAGGACTAACGGAATAAATTTAGGGGAGTCACCACAATGAGACGAACGCTACAAAAGGGCTTCACACTGATTGAACTCGTCGTCGTTATCGTCATCCTCGGCATCCTTGCCGCCGTGGCGATTCCACAATTTACGGATCTCTCCGCGTCGGCGAAGCAGGCCGTTGGGCAGGCTGCCTGCGGCGCGTTGCAGACCAGCGCAGTGATGCTCTTTGCGTCAAACAGGACGGCTGCCTCCGCTGCAGCGATTGTCAGCGCCACAACGGTCACGGGCGGAACTTTTAGCAATGCCTGCACATCGACATTCACGAATTCCGATGCCGTTACTACCACCAACTGCTCAGCAATCCCAAGCACGATGTGCAACTAAGTAATGCGTAATTGGATGTCTTGACCGTTCAATTCGGATTTGGGTTGTGCAAGAGGGGCCTCACCGCCCCTCTTTTGTTTTTGGCATTGATTCTCGCGGCCGTGGGGTCGGCTCAAGGCTCGCCTCTCCTATGGGCGGGGGCGTTATTGGTGCTCTGGTTTGGCTCTTGGATGATCCCCCCCACGTTTTCGCGCATCGGTGCTACGCCTATTGCATTCGTTGTCGCCGCGTTTGCCTTTTGGATCGCGACGACAAATTTGTTCGTGAACCCCTCGTATACGGCCACCGGGTCTTATTACGCAGCCTTCCTGTTTGGCGGCTACCTCCTCGCCCGGCGAGCGAGAGCGATCCGAACTTCCGTTTATAGCGGTGCTGTCGCCTTTGGTCTGGCAATCAGCGCGTGGGCGTTATGGCAGCAGGCCGCGCATGGCGAGGCGCGCGCGCACGGCTTGTTCATTACACCGGCCACACTCGGCTCGACGATCAACTTGATCCTTGCACCCGGCCTTGTCCTAGTCGCCTTCGGAGTGAGGCGGCTCGACCTGGCAGCGGCGCTAGTCGCGCTTTGCACCGCGCTTGCCGCATCCGAGAGCCGTGGCGCGTGGGTGGCGCTCGCCGCAGCCGGGGTCGTGACGTTCGTGTTCATGCTCCGGGCGCAGACTCGCCTCGAGCGCACGGCACTACTGAGGGTGGCCGGAATCCTAGCTGCGGGCTGGTCTATTGCCTGGCTCCTGCGCCTCGCAGGCGACCTCACAGGCATGCCGCAATTGTTTATCGGCGACGAAGCAACGCAGTCTTTCCGTTCCCGCCTCGAGCTCTACGGCCTCGCCATTGCCAGCATCCAGCGCTCCAATTGGCTTCTCGGCACAGGCTATCAAGCTTTTTATTATTTTCTCGAGGCCGGTCGAGGGGCCGTGCCCTCGTACAGCACGAGCACGACAGATTTTGTCCACAATGACTACCTCCAAGCCTTACTTGAGCTTGGCGTTCCGGGCCTTACGGGCCTCCTGCTACTCGTGGTCATGCCGCTGACACACGCGTGGCGAGTTGCACGCGATCTGCCGCGACCCGAGAAGGCAGTGCTGATTGCAGCCATTGCCGCGATAGCTTCCATGGCGGTACACGGGTTGGTCGATTTTCCCTTCTACATTCCGTTGTGTGTGCTCATCTATGGTGCCGTCCTCGGCTTCGCAGACGACTGCGATCCGCAGGCTCGCTTTGAACATGCTCCTCGTCTCCCGACCGGTCTGAGATCAGATGTAGTGCGGCGCGCCGTTATTGCAGGTGCAGGTGCTCTCTCGTTTTGGATCCTCGCGCTGCCCGTGGCCGCCGAAGCGGCATCGTTGTATGGGCAGCGGCAGTTGCGGACAGCGGACGCGCAAAGCGCGGCGTTCTGGCTGGAAGCTTCAAGACGCTTGGACCCTCGGGACTGGCGCTATCACTGGTACGCGGGCCAGTTCTGGAGTGCCCAAGCGGCGACCAGGTCCGATCCCAATGCGGCGAGCTTGGCCGATAGAGCCTTTGCTGCGGGATATGCCGCCAACCCGCGCGAAGTGCGTAATCTCTACGAGCGCATCGTTCTTCATCGTCGTCTACGAACCCTACTTGCGCTACCGGCCGACGCCGAGACAATGCGCGCGTGGGCCAACCATGCCGTCGAGCTCGCACCGACCGATCCGGTTGTACAGGCGGAGCGCGAGCGCGTCTTCAAACAATTCCCGCCGTTGGAAATCTCGAAATGAGCCTGGCACGCGGCTTCTCGCTGATCGAACTCGTGGTGGTGCTCGTACTAGCCGGCATCCTTGCGGCGCTGGCGATTCCACGCTTCACGAGTACGGAAAGCAGCGCGACATGGTACGCGGAGCAGGTCAAGGCGGCCGCGCGCTATGCCCAGCGACAGGCGGTCGCCCAGCGTCGTAACGTCTATGTCAGAGTGCAGTCCAACGAGGTCGATATCTGCTACGACTCCGGTTGCACAACACCGGCGTCTTTTCTCAGCCTACCTGGAACGACATCCGCTTACATTCTTCCTACCCCGAGTGGCGTAACGCTTACGGCGATGACGTTCTGGTTCAACTCTTTGGGGCAGCCGAGCGGCACGCTACCTTCAAACATAGCTGGCCACCCGATCACGGTGGAAGTGGAAACAGGTTATGTGCACTAGCCACCGCTCCACCGGTATGTCGCTCATCGAGGTCGTGGTGTTCATCGTGGTGCTGGCGATCGGAATCGCCGCGACGCTCGCCATCTTCAACCGGGTCACGAGTGCGAGTGTCGATCCGATTGTGCGCAAGCAAGCGCTTGTAATCGCCTCGTCGCTGCTCGAGGAAATCGAGCAGCGCGGTTTTACCTTTTGCGATCCCGACGACGCGAATGTCTATACGGCCATCAGTATTACGGATTGCACCACCCAGGAAACGATCGGGCCCGAACCAGGTGAAACACGCTACGCGGATCCTCGCTACGACAACGTGAACGATTACAACAATTTTGAAATGGGCTCAGGTACGACGAGTCCCGGTATCAAGGAAGTTGATTCGAACGGAACGACGAGCATTACCGGGCTCGATGACTTCGCTGTCCGAGTTACGGTCGCGACGATATCGAACGGTGAACTGCCTGGCATTGCGGACACGACGGATGCTTTGCGGATTACGGTGACGGCTGCACATGTTCCCACGGGGACTACCGTCAGCCTTCAGGGCTACCGATTGCGTTATGCACCGAACTCGCCTTAACACCTTCTCACGCTCGATGCGCGGCATAACGCTAATCGAGCTCGTGGTGGCGATGGTGCTGACCGGCATCGTCATTGCCGCCACGGTGTATTTCTTCTACCCGGTGATACAAGGCGTCGATCTAACAGGCCGCGCCGAGCTCACCGACATTGCCGATAACGCCTTGCAGCGCATCGGCCGAGAGGTTCGCCTCGCTCTGCCTAACAGCGTACGGCAGACAACCAGTGGCAGCTCGTCCTTTTTGGAATTTCTTCCGGTTCGCACGGCCGGCAGGTACCGAGCGGACTCCGGCAGCGTGTCGAGCGGCACGGATTGCAACAGCGGCGTGCCCGCCGACGATCAGCTTACGTTCAGTCAAACCCCGGCCGACACTTGCTTCAAGACAATAGGCACCGTCACGGACGCGGCCACCATTTCGACGAACGATTTCTTAGTGTTCAACAACTATGGCGAAGGCTTCGACCGACAGAATGCCTACGCTACCTCGGGCACGCTGAACCGCCGCAAGATATCTGCAGCGACCGACGAGGGAACGCGCGAGCGCATCACTTTTATCTCAGGCACAGCGCTCGATCGTGCGTTGCATGATTCGCCGGGGAAGCGTTTCTTTGTGATTGTGGGCAATGCGTCCGGGCCCGAACCGGTGACTTACGCCTGTGATACGTCAACCGGACAAAAAAAGCTGACGCGGTACTGGGGTTACGCAATGAGTGCTTCGCAGCCCACGAGCTTCGTCGGCGCATCGTCGGCGCTGATCGCCGAAAATGTCAGCGGCTGCGTCTTCGACTACGTAGCGAACGTCGCACCGCAGATCGGCTTGCTGACGCTGAACCTCACGCTCTCCAAGTCGTTGCCCGGAGGCGCCACGGAGACCGTGCGCCTCTATCACGCCGTGCATATCATCAACGTGCCATGACGCCCCAAACGACAGTGCGTCACTGCCACGGCTTTGCCCTCATGCTGGCGGTTTTCATGATCGTCACTCTGGCTGCCATCGGCCTCTATCTCGTGACCATCTCCACCGGCCAAATCCAGGCGGTGTCGCAAGACGAGCAAAGCGTGCGCGCATATCAGGCGGCGAGAACTGGCATCGACTGGGGCGCCTTTAAAGTGCTAAGAAGTCCTCCTTGCACCTCCCAGACGCTTACGCTTACGGCTGCAGAGTTGAACGGCTTTTTCGCCGAAGTCTCATGCCAGCAGCTACTCCCTCTGGCCGGGGAGATTGAGGGAGCGACAACGGTGAAGGTCTACCGCATCATCTCGACGGGCTGTAACGCGAGTCCCTGCTCGCCGGCGACACCGGACCAGACCTACGTTGAACGACAGCTCCAGCTCACCCTCACGACCACGACGCAATAGCCTCTTTTTAGCCGACGGGCGGTTTTAGCTAACTGTCCAGCGGTCGTTTTGCGCCCCTCCCCACCGTCAAATGTGGTTGGAAAGCGATATTTTGCGAGAAAACGTTTTTGACAACAACTAGTTATTGATCTATCTTCAAGCCAAACTCGAGCTTACATCGGGGGCGCGCACATGATCCGATTCTTCGCACGGCAACGCACTCGCGAGCCGGGCTGGCTAGCAGTGTCCATGCAGCCCGGCGGGTTCAACTTCGCCCATGGGGTCTACGCATCCGGCAAGAAATGCGCGATCACGCGTTCCGGCTCCCGCGCGTTCGAGGGCCCGCCGAAGGAACTTGAGCGCGTCGCCAAGGCTCTCGGCGTCGAGCGCTATCAGTGCCTGACGGTTCTGTCGCCAGCGGACTATCAGCTACTGCTCGTCGATGCGCCAAACGTGCCGAGCACCGAGCTCAAGAATGCCGTGCGCTGGAAGATCAAGGACATGATCGACTACCACCTCGATGACGCGACCATCGACGTGCTCGACATCCCGGCCGATCCTTCGAGCGCGGGGCGCGGTCACACGATGTACGCGGTCACCGCGCGCAACGAGGTCATCCAGGGCTGCATAGAACGCTTCACTTCCGCGCACATACCCCTTTCGGTGATCGACATCGCCGAAACGGCGCAGCGCAACATCGCGGCCCTGTTCGAGCCGGCGGATCGCGGTCTTGCCTTCCTCTATGTCGGCCCTGGGCATGCGCTCCTCACCGTGAACTTCCACGGCGAGCTTTACCTCGCGCGGCGCATAGACGTCGGCACGGAGCAGCTCCTCAAGCTGCAGCGCGGCGGCAGCGACGAGCTGTTGAACCGCATCCTGCTCGAGCTGCAAAGGAGCTTCGATCACCTCGACCGGCAATACCCTTTCCTGAATATCGCCAAGCTGCTTCTTGCCCCCGAGCCGAGCGAGACGGGGTTGGCGACTTACCTCTCGGCGAATCTGGGCGTCGCGGTCGAGCCGGCAAATCTCGCGAGCGTGATCGACTTCGCGCCCGAAGCGGCGCTCGAAGGCGACGCGGCCTGGCGGCTGTTCCACGTCCTGGGCGCTGCCCTGCGCAACGACGTGAAAAAGCTCTGAGGCGCTCTTGAGCCAGCAAATCAACCTCTACAACCCGCTCTTCCTCAAGCAGGAAAAGTACTTCTCCGCGCGCGCGATGCCCCAGGCCCTGGGACTCATTGCTCTCGGCCTGACCCTCCTTTATGGCTATGCGCTCGTGCAGACCCGCTCTTCGCAGCGCACTGCTGAGCAGTACCGCGGCCAGCTCGCGGAGCAGCGCGACCAGATGGGCAAGCTTGCCGCGCAGGTCGCTTCGCAGGGCCGCAGCAAGGCGCTGGAAGCGGAAGTTGCTCGCGCCGAAGAAGAGATCAAGAACCGCCAGGCGACCCTGCAGGCACTCGGCACCAGCGAGCTCGGCAACCCCGGCGGGTTTTCCGATTTTCTCGCCGCGTTCGGCCGCCAGGCGCTGCCGGGTGTCTGGCTCACCGGTTTTACGATCAGCGACTCTGGCAACGACCTCATCGTGCAGGGTCGGGCTCTGCGTCCTGAGCTCATTCCCGCCTATCTGCGGGCGTTGAACCAGGAGTCGATAATGCGCGGGCGGCGGGTCACCGAGTTGAAGCTCGCTGCCAAATCCGTTGTCCGCAGCGCCTCGGGTGGCGAACAGAAGGGCCCCGAACGCTTTGTCGAGTTCGCGCTCGCTGCGCCCTTGCGCCTCGCCGAGGCGACCTCGGAAAAGGCGTCGGCAAAGTGAAGGCACTCCTCAAGCGCCTCGCCGAGCGGATCGACGCCGCGTCGTTGCGCGAGCGCGTGATGATCTTTCTCGCGCTTACCGCGGGCCTGATTTTCATCATCAACACCGCGTTGATCGAGCCTTTGCGCGCAACTCAGAAGACGCTCGCGACCGAAGCTGCGCAACGTGACAAAGAGCTGCAGACCGTGCAGACGCAGATTGCACGCATGCTGCAGAGCGCCGCGGTGGATCCGAACGCCGGGAACCGCGCGAGGCTCGCCGCCCTGCGCGTCGAACTGGCGCGGCTCGATGGGCGCGTGGCGCAGGAGCAGAGCCGCTTCACGCCTCCGGAACGCATGCGCGCGGTGCTCGACGAGATGCTCCAGCGCAACAAAGGGCTCGCGCTGGTCGATTTCACCAGTCTGCCGGTGGCGGCCTTAGGCGGCAGCGCGCCCGGGGGCGGCGGCACGCTCTATCGACATGGACTGGAGTTCACCGTCACGGGCACTTATCTCGAGCTGTACGAATACCTGCGCGCGCTCGAGCGCATGCCGACTCAGCTTTACTGGCGGCGTGCAGAGCTCACGGCCACCGAGTACCCCGTCGTAAGTCTCAAGCTGACGGTCTACACAATAAGCTTCGACCGCGCTTGGCTCATCGTATGAGCCGCTGGTTCATTCTCGTTGCCAGCCACTTTGCCGCCGCCTTCGCTCTCGGCGCTCCCTTTAACGATCCGACGCGTCCTGCCACGGCTAGCGATGGCGCAGGCGCCGCGGGGGGCTCGGAAGCGGGGCCGCGAGTTGAATCGATCCTTATCGCACCCGATCGACGCGTTGCGGTGATCAACGGCGAAACTGTGACGCTCGGCGGCCGCATCGCTGCCGGCGAGGTCGTGCGCATCAACGAAAGCGAGGTCGTGGTGCGCGGCGTCGAAGGCGAGAGAACGCTCACACTGTTGCCGGACTTCACCGGGCGCGAAGCGCTGACGGAAAAGGGGACGCCACAATGAACAATAAGAAGCTGTTCCTTATCGCCGCGCTCGGCGGCCTGCAGGGCTGTCTCAATCCGCCGCCGGCGCCCAACGCGCTCGACGCGCGCATTTCGCGGGAACTCGACAAGGGAAGCGAGCGCAAGGCGCAGGCTCCGCCCCGTGCCGTAGACGAGGCGATGCTGCCGCCGTTGCGCATGGAGATGCCGAGCGTCGCCGGTCAGCCGATCGAACCGCGCTTCGACCTGTCGGTGAACAACGCTCCAGCGCAGCAGGTATTCATGTCGCTGGTCAGCGGCACGCGCTACAGCATGCTCGTACACCCGGGGGTAACAGGCACCGTTTCGGTTTCGCTCAAGGACGTTACGCTGCGCGAGGCGCTGGAAGCGATCCGCGATCTCTATGGGTACGAATTCCGCTTCGACGCCTCGCGCATCTCGATCCAGCCGGCGGGCCTGCAGACGCGAGTGTTCCGTGTGAACTACCTCACCGGTCTGCGCCGCGGTTCGAGCGATCTGCGCGTGCAATCGGGCTCGGTAGCGGACGTGCGGCCGGGGCCGACCGGCCCGGTCGCACCGGCAACTGCCGCCCAGCCAATTCCCGGCGGAGCCCCCGGCGTCCCAGGCCAGCAGCTGCCGGTGGCAGGCTCGCTCGAATCGAGCCGCGTGTCCACGCAGCAGACGACCGACTTCTGGACTGAGCTGCGCACGTCGCTCCAGTCTATCGTCGGCACTGCTCCGGGCCGTAGCGTCGTGGTCACGCCACATTCGGGCATCGTCGTGGTGCGCGCGATGCCCGACGAGCTGCGCGGCGTCGAGCAGTATCTGCGAGAGACGCGACTCTCGGTGGAGCGCCAGGTGATGCTGGAGGCGAAGATTCTCGAGGTCACGCTCTCGGACGCGTACCAGGCGGGCATCAACTGGGCGGTCTTCCGCAACAATCTCGCGGTGGGCCAGCTCTCGACTGGCGCTGGTTCGACGCAGCTTTCCGGGGCCGCGTCGCCGCTGCCCCTCTCGAGTGGCGGTCAGACGGTCGACGTCGCCGGCCGGTCGATCGCCGCCAGTGCTGCCAGCTCGGCCAGCAATCCGGCGAGCGCGGTGTTCGGGCTTGCGTTCCGCACCGCGAACTTCGCCGCCCTGCTGCAGTTCCTGGAAACGCAGGGCGACGTGCAGGTGCTCTCCAGTCCGCGCGTCGCCACGATCAACAATCAAAAGGCCGTGCTCAAGGTGGGTACCGACGAGTTCTTCGTCACCAACGTCTCCACGGTGACGCAGGTGACCGGGACCACCTCGGTGCAGACGCCCACGGTGACCGTGGCGCCGTTCTTCTCGGGCATCCTGCTCGACGTCACGCCCCGCATCGACGAGAACGACAACATCATGCTGCACATCCACCCGTCGGTCAGCCAGGTTTCGGAGGACAGGCGCGTAGTGGATCTCGGTGGTTCTGTGCCATCCATTACGTTGCCGCTTGCGAAGAGCACCGTAAGCGAGACTGACACCATCGTGCGCGTCACCAACAGCAACATCGTGGCCATCGGCGGGCTGATGAGCGTCCAGGTGAATGACAACCGCGGCGGGATCCCGGGGCTGGACTTCGGGATATTGCGCAACGTCAATCGCACGACTACGAAGAAGGAACTGGTCATCCTGCTCAAGCCGACCGTCATCAGCGACGAATCCGACTGGGAGCAGGGCACACGCGAAAGCCAGGAGCGGGCGCGCGCGCTGTACCCGAGGGAGGAGCGCAGACAATGAACTACCTCGCCCATTTCGGACTGCGGGAGCCGCCTTTCGGCATCACGCCGGATACGAGCTTCTTCTATCCCTGTCGATCGAGCCAGCAGGCGCTCAACACGGTTCTCGTGGCGCTCGAAAACGGTGAAGGCTTCATCAAGATCATCGGCGAGGTGGGCACCGGCAAGACGATGCTCTGCCGCAAGCTCCTCGCTACGCTCGACGATGCGCAATGGGTCTCGGCCTACATTCCCAATCCGAACCTCGAGCCGCGCGCGCTGTATTTTGCCGTGGCTGAAGAACTGGGACTCGGCTTGGATCCTGGCCTCGATCAGTACCGACTGCTGAGGGGTATTACGCGATCGCTCCTCGATCTCGCGCGCAGTCGGCGCAGGGTAGTGCTGTGCATGGACGAGAGCCAGGCGATGCCGCTCGACACGCTGGAAGCGCTGCGCCTTCTGACCAACCTCGAGACCGAGAAGCGCAAGCTGCTGCAAGTCGTGCTCTTCGGACAGCCCGAGCTCGACTGCAAGCTCGCCGCGGAGTCGGTGCGGCAGCTTCGCCAGCGCATCACGTTCCAGCACGACCTCCAGACGCTCGACGAGGAAGAGGTCGGCTCCTACTTCACGCATCGTATGCGCACCGCCGGCTACGCCGGGCCGGCGCTGCTGACGCGCTTGGCCCGCCACGCGCTCTACAAGGCAAGCCGCGGCGTGCCGCGCCTCATCAATATTCTTTCGCACAAGGCGCTCTTCGCCCTCTATGGCGAGGACGGCACGCGGCTCGAGCGTCGGAACATCCGTGCAGCCGTGCTGGATACTCCTGCCGCCATGCAACTGCGCTGGTGGTGGCCAGGCCTCAAGCTGAGCCGTGGCGAATAAGGCGCCGTGAGCCTCATCAACAAAGTCCTGCGCGACCTCGACCGCCGCAATGCGACCGCGGGCGAAAGCGGGACCATGCCCCCCAAGGTCAAGGCCGTCGAGCCTGAGCCTGCAACCCAAGAGTGGTTCTGGCGCATCGTGGGCGCTCTCCTGGTCGTCGCGCTCGGCTGGGTCGGGTGGATCGTCTACCAGGTGCAGCCCCGGCCGATCGCCACTGAACTTGCCCGCAAAGCTGCCGACGAGGCGCGCATGCGACCGACGGCGCCACGCCCCCAAGTCGCGGCAGCGCCAGCACCGGTTGTGCAGGCTCCCCCTGAGGCGCCACCCCCGCCAAAGCCGGTTGGATCAGCGGTCGAACCTCGCGAAACGATGCGCTTTGCCTACAGCATCGATACGCCGATCGGCGCGCCCGCCTCGAAACCCGAGCCGAAGAAACGCTCCGATCAGCCAGCAGCGAAAAAGCAGCCCACGTCTCTCGCTCGCACGGAATCGTCGGAGGCAAAGTCGCGGATCGAGCGTCGCGACCGCGTGCCAAGCGCTCCCGAGCGGGCAGAGACCGAGTTCCGGCGTGGCGTCGATTTGCTGAAGCAGGGGCGCTCGCGGGAAGCAGAGGCGGCTTTCGCCGCTTCACTGAGCTCCGACCCCGCGCATCACGGCGCACGCCAGGCGCTGGTTGCACTCAAGCTCGAGCGCCGGGAGCTCGGGCAGGCAAGCCGGCTGCTGCAGGAGGGACTCGCGCTCGATCCGGCACAAGCCGATTTCGCGGTTGCGCTTGCGCGTATCCGCATCGAGGGCGGCCAGTTGCCCTCCGCCCTTGATGCACTGGACGCTGCGGCGAGCGCAGGGTCGAATTACGCCGAGCTCCATGCGCTCCGCGGCACGGTCCTGCAGCGCCTGGGGCGGCATGCGGAGGCGGCGGCCGCCTATCGCGCCGCGCTCGGCGTGGAGCCTGCCACTCCCAACGCATGGCTCGGGCTTGGCATCTCGCTCGAGGCGCTGCAACAAAAGCCGGAGGCGGCGCAGGCCTTCCGCAATGCCCTCGCCTCGGGTCCGACGAGCGTCGAGCTCAAGACGTTCGCCGAGCAGCGCATCCGCGCGCTGCGCTGAGCTCGCGGTTATCAGGTGTCACCTGCTCCGGACAGACGGTGCGCCTCGGGTGACAGAGTGCTGGCGCTTGCACTTTCTTATCCTGATCTGCGCAGGAATGCCGCTTCGTGCGACAAGTCGCGCAGGCGACGCAGCTAGAATTTTTCGACGCCCGTGACCATGCGATCGTCGAGCCGAATTTCTCGCCTCTGCAATCAGGCAGCGCTCATTCTGCTGGCCTCGGCGCTCGCGCAAGTTGCCGGCGCCGCCAACCGGACCGCGGTGCGCAGCGGCAACTGGAGCGATGCCACGCTGGCGACGACGCCCTGGGCGAACGCCAACAACAGCTGCGTAGCATCCCCGGCAGCCAACGTCGTTCCTGTCGCGGGCGACACCGTATTCATTTGCAACGGCGTCACCGTGACGCTCGATGTCAATTCCGCGAGTGGTGCCCTCACCGTCAACAGCGGCGGCATCCTTCAGGGAAACAACACGGGCAAGATCCTGACGGTCAGTGGAACCATCACGAACACCGGTCCGAGCGGTGCGATCAACTTTTCGGGCGCGACCGCCGCGACGATCGCGTTGGGCGCCAACTCGACTTGGGCCGGCACCGGCGCCTGGAACCTCAATGACATCAATCTGGCAAATCGCGCGCTCACGCCCGGCGCGACGGCCCCGACGACGCTGAACCTCGCCGCTGCAACGCCCATCGTCCGCACCACCGGAACAGCGACGACGACAACGGCAACGACCTGGAATTTCAATGGCTCGGCCGCGCAAACGCTGCCGGCGGCAGGGGTCACCTATGGAAACATCAGTGTCAACAATTCCGCCGGCGTAACGCTCGGTGTAACGCTGACTTCGTCAAACAACCTCGGCAACCTGACGGTCGGCAACGTGAGTACCGGGCTGCTGACCGTGCCGAACGCTATGAGCATCACCCTCGCCAGCGGCAAGAACTTTCAGCTGCTCGGATCTTCGACGCTCGACTTGCAGGGCACTGCTGGCATGGTCACGGTCTCGGGCGTGGGTACGAAGACGTTCGGCACCTCCTCGCCGTGCAGCACAGTCAGCTACAGTGGAACCGCGCAGACCGTCAGCAACGAGAGCTACGGCCACCTCACGCTCGGCGGCAGCGGCGCGAAGACGATGCCCGGGACCGCGATGACCGTCGCCTGCAATTTCACCGTGCAGGGCACTGCTACCGCGACCACCGCCGCTGATCTGACGGTCAACGGTAACGCGACCGTGGGCACGGGCGCGAGCTTTACCGTGGCCGGCTTCAACTTCACGCTGGCCGGAACGACCTCGGTGACCGGCACTTTGCAGCACAGTTCATCGACCGGCGCCACTAAGCGCCACACAGGCTTGGTGACGATCAACGCCGGCGGCACGTGGAACAATTCGGGCAACGCCGCGATCGATTTCCGCGGCGGGATCACGCACAACGGCACCGCTTTCACCGCGGGCAGCGGCGTCCAGACCTTCGACACCAATGCCCAGGCCGTCGGCGGCTCATCCGCGCTTTCCATTCCGAGCGCCACGGTGACGAGTGTCACGCTTACCAACAACAGCACGGTTGGGCTCACGGTCGGCACGGCGCTGTCGGGAACCGGCGGCCTGACCCAGGGCGCGAGCTCACTGCTCACCCTGAGTGGAACCTCGGGCATCAGCACGCTGACGGCGAGCGTAAGTCCGAACACCGTGACCTACAACGGCGCGAGCGCGCAGACGGTCCATACCGCCACATACCATGACCTCACGCTCAGCAACGCCGCGGGAACGAGCCTCGGCGGCGCGACAACGGTGAACGGCAACCTTACGATCTCATCGGGCACGCTCTCCGATAGCGGCAACCAGATCACGGGCAACGCGAGCGGCACGCTGGGCATCTCATCCGGTGCCGGTCTTACGCTCGGCAGCGCCGGCACCGGCACGGCGTTCCCTACCAACTTCATCGCCGGCAACATTGCTCTCAATGCGACGAGCACAGTCACCTACGCCGCCGGCGTGGCGCAAACCGTCTCGGCGGTGCCGACCTACGGAAATCTCGCCGTCAGCAACACCACTGCCGTCGTAAGCTCGCTCGGCGGTAGCACGACGGTCGCCGGGACGTTGACTCTGGGCGGCAATGCAGGCGCGACCCTCGCTGTGGGCGCGAACACGCTGACGCTGAACGGCCCGGCTATCGCGGGAACGCCCACCAAGCTCACCACCACTTCGTCCTCCAATCTCACGTTCGGCGGCAGCTCCGGCGGCGTGAGCGTTCCCAGCAGCGTGACCAGCCTGAACAATCTAACGCTGGGCAACGCGGTCACGCTCAACAGCGCCATTACGCTTGCCGGCAACGTTCTAATTTCCAGCGGCGGTTCGCTCGATGTCGTCGCGACCGCTAATACGCTAACCATTGCCGGCAATTTCACAAACAACAACGCCGCCGGGAGCTTCAATGCACGCTCAAGCACGGTCACGATGAACGGCTCGGCCGCCCAGACCATCGGCGGCACGACGATCACGACGTTCAACAACCTCACCATCGCGAACTCGAATTCGGGGACCACTGTCGCCGTCAATACGAACATCAACGTGAGCGGCACGCTGACCGTCAACACGAGCGCGCCGTTGGTACCCGCCGCCGCCGTGGTGATCAACAGCGGCGGCGCCGGCACGAGCACGATCACCGGAACAGGTACGGCGCAGGTCACCCGCACAGCGGCCACGGCCGACTATTCGAGCCAGTACAAGTTCACGACGAACACGCTTACCAACCTCACTGCCGAATACAAAGGGAGCGGGGCGCAGACCGTCAGCGCGGTGACTTACGGCGGCCTGACCATTAACAACTCGAGCGGCGCGACGCTTGCCAGCGGCACCACGACCGTCGGAGGCGCTACGCTGACACTCACGCTGACGAGCGGGACGCTATCGGTAGCTGGAAATACCCTTGTGCTGAACGGCCCCACGATCGCGGGCACGCCGACCAACTTGTTGACGACTTCGTCTTCCACGCTGTCGTTCGGTGGCAGCTCGAGCGGTGTCAACGTCCCGAGCAACGTTACGCAGCTCAGCGGGCTGACATTGAGTAACAGCAACGGCATCACGCTGAACAGCAGTCCGACGATCAACGGCACACTGACCTTCACCGCCGGCGTGATCACCGCCGGCTCGAACACTGTGATCATTCCCCTGGCCGGTACCGTGAGCCGCACCAGCGGCCACGTGAACGGCAATCTGCAGAAGAACGTCGGTGCCGGCGCGAACGTAGTGCGCAACTTCGAGGTGGGCGACTCGAGCATCTATTCGCCGGTGCAGGTGACTTTCGCGAACGTGACCGCGGCCGGCAACCTGATCGCGAAGGCGGTGTCGGGGGAGCACCCCGACATCGCGAACTCGACCATCGACGCGCTCAAGGACGTTGGTCGCTACTGGGTCGTCACGAATAGCGGCGTTGGGTTCAACAACTACAGCGCGTCCTGGACCTACGTCGCGGGCGATGTCGACGTCGGCGCCGACGCGACCCTCTTCGGCATCGGCCAGGCGGACTCTTGCCCATCGTTGCTGAGCTGCATCTGGACCTACCCGACGATCGTCGGAACGCCGAGCACGACCAACGCGCAGGCCTCGGGGATGACTGGCTTCAGCAGCTTCGCGGTTGGTCGAAATGTCAGATCGTTTCTCGTCGAAGCGTCGGCCGGCGGCAACGTCGGCACTCAGGTTGAGAACAACTCTTTCACCATCAAGATCACCGCGCTCGACCAGTCCGGAAATGTCGCCCAGAATTTTTCCGGCACGGTTAACGTCGTCTCGAGTTGCACGCTCTCATCCGGCGGCGGAACGACCACGAACTTCATCAGCGGGGTTCTTAATCTGCTCACTGTTACGAATTCAAGCGGTGGAGCCTGCACGATCACAGCGACTCGCAGCGGCGGCAGTGAGACTGGCACCAGCAACACCTACGCCGTCATTTCGAGATTTAATGTCGTAGACACTGGCGCAAATGGAGCCTCAGGCAAGATCTTCACCAAGGTAGCGGGGCAAAATTTCTCGCTCGACGTCGTTGCCCTGACCGGTACCGGCGCCATCGTGACCGGTTTCATCGGAACGGTTTCGGTAGAGCTCGTCGACAACAGCGGCGGAGGCGCCTGTACCGGCCTTCCTAACATCGCGACCCTCCCGAATCAGACCTTCGTGGCCTTAGACAACGGGCGCCATGCCATCAGCCCCGCCATGAGCGTATCGAATGTTTACCGCAATGCCGTGATGCGCATCACGTCGGCCTCGCCCGCCGTCACCAGCTGCTCCGGCGATAACTTCGCGATCCGTCCGGCGAGTTTCACGATCAGCGTTACCGATTTCGACTGGCAAACGGCGGGCACCACTCGCGTGCTGAATAACTCGTCCACGACCGGCGGCAATGTCCACAAAGCAGGTCAACCATTCACTATTACCGCCACCGCTTCGCCGAACACGGTATCGCTATATAACGGGAATCTCACGGTGAAGACGTTGGGTTGCACGAGCTTCGCTGGCTGCGCAGCCGGCACGCTTGCTCCCGGCACATGGGGCACGGGCGTATCACGCAACACCAGCACGGCGACATATAGTGAGGCGGGATCGTTCAATTTGGAACTTCAAGACCTGGACTTCGCTTCGGTCGATGCGACGGACGGCTCGGACTACATCGTGTCGCAGGCCGGCGGAGCGATTGCTGTAGGCCGTTCCGTGCCTGATCACTTCAAGTTCGCCACGACGCCGCTGCCCAGCACGCCGCAGCTGCAAACTTTTGGCTCGAGCTGCTCGACGCGCTCGTTCACGTACATCGGGCAGTCGTTCTGGTACGTGACTTTGCCGTCTGCACAGCTTCAGGCAGTCGCCGCGGACGGCAGCACGGTTACGACGAACTATCGCGGCAGCCTTTTCAAGCTCAGCACCCTGGTCGGGAATGGAATTACGGAGACCTACTCCGTGGCGGTCGACTCAACCGGCATTGGCAGCGCGCAGTTGACGGAGTTGTCCGGCGTGGACAGCGGCAAGGGGACATACCAGGCGAGCTCGAGCGGCACGCTGAAATACACGCGCAGCAATACGACGCCGGCGGCCCAATTCAGCGCGGACATCAGTGTCTCGGTGATTGCCACCGACACCAGCGAGAGCCCTGCCAACGGGGGAGACATCATGACCCCGAGCCCCCTCAACTTCAACAGCATCACTTTTGATCAAGGCGCTACCTTCCGCTACGGCCGTCTACGGCTGCAGAACTCCTCTGGCCTCTTGAACGTCGATCTGCCGATTCCGATCGAGACGCAGTATTGGAACGGGTCGGCGTTCACAACCAATATCGATGACTATTGCACCTCGCTTAACCTAGCCAACTTTTCGCTACCGGCTTACACGGGAGGTATCACGGCAGCGAATATGGCCACGAGCCACATCACCGTAGGTGCATTCGCTAAGGGGGTGGGCAGTCTGAGGCTTACGAAACCGGGTCCGTCGGCGGCGACGTCACCGGGCGCGACGACGTTGACGATCGATCTTGCTGCGGAAGGTAAATCCTATCTGCGGGGCGCTTGGAGCGGCACCAACTACACCGACAATCCGTCGGCGCGCGCGACCTTCGGCGTGTTCGGCTCGCAGCCGAAAAATTTCATTTTCCAGCGGGAAAACTACTGAGCCACCGCGGCGGGCTTCAGCTCGCCGGTTTTCTCGAGCCGGTAGCCGTAGTTGTAGACCGGTACCACGCGATAGCCCGATTCCGGGCGGAGGTCGAGCTTCTTTCGCACCTGGCTGACGTGCGTATCCACCGTCCGCGTCGCAAGATCGCCACTGCGGCCCCAGACCGTCTCTTGCAGATGGCCGCGGGAAAGGAGCCGCCCCATGTTTCGGAACAGCGTGACCGCGAGCTCGAATTCCTTGGGAGTCAGTTCGATCTTGCTGCCGTCCTTGCGGATCTCGCCAAGCTGAATATCGATGTCAAAGGGCGGAAACGATAACTGCTTTTTCTCCTCGACCGGATACGCGCGGCGCAACAGCGCGTGCAAGCGGGCAAGCAGCTCCTGCCGACGCACCGGTTTCACCATGTAATCATCGGCACCATGCTCGAGCGCAAACACGATGTCCTGCTCGGAGTCGCGTACGGTGACGAAGAGAATCGGCACGGTCTTGGACACATTGCTCCGCAACCAGCCGAGGACTTCGGTACCCGAGATATCCGGCACCTGCCAATCGAGCATGAAGAGATCGAAGCTTTCGCGTCCGGCCTGCCGCATTGCCTCGCGCCCGGAAAGCCAGCCGTGAACGTCGTGTCCGTCCGCCGCCACCCAACGCTTGAGGAGCGCCAGCTGGTCGGGATCGTCTTCTAGAATTGCGATGCGCAAATACCGTCTCCTCGAGAGCCAATCATACCTTTGCAAAAGAAAGTCAGGGTAGCAGTACTCGGCGCTGGCACCATTGCGCGCCTCGTTCTCGAGCGCGTTCGGGAAGGAGCCGTGCCTAGCGCGCAGTTTGTCGCACTTGGCGGGCGCAGTCGGGTATCGGGCGGAGTCTCGCTCGCCGAGGAGTTTGGCCTTCCGTTTGTCGTCTCCCGCGCGGACCTGCTGGCATATAAGCCGGACGTTCTCCTGGAGGCTGCCTCGCACGAAGCCGTACGAGAGCATTTGGTGCCGCTGCTCGACGGCGGGCTCAGTGTGATCGTTCTTTCTGCCGGCGCGCTGATCGACGACCGTTTGCGCGGCGACGCGGAGCAGGCGGCCAAACGCTCCGGCGGATTGCTCTACGTCCCCTCCGGTGGCATCGGCGGGCTGGACGCCTTGAAAGCGGCGTGCGCTGCAGGGGTCGACCACGTCTCGATCCAGGTGGCGAAGCCGCCGCAAGCATGGCGGAACATCCCGTACGTCGATGCGCTCGGCATCGACCTCACGCGCCTCGACCGGGCGCACACGCTATTCGACGGCTCGGCGCGCGACGGCATTCCCCATTTCCCGCAGAACGTAAACATCGCCGCAGTGCTGTCCTTGGCCGGGATCGGAGTGGACCGAACACAGCTCAAGGTCGTCGCGGACCCGGCGCTGACCGCGAATACCCACACAATTCGCGTCGCCGGCCGCGCCGGCCGCTTCACCGTCGTGCTTGAAAACCTGCCGACACCCGACAATCCGAAGACTTCTTGGCTTGCCTGCTATAGCGCGCTTGCAGCCCTTGACACGCTCGCGGCAAGAGTCCGTGTCGGAACTTGACCGCGATCAATTTTCGAACATTCGAGCCGGGAGACGCGCTTGGGGTGCGGTGCTCGCGGCGACGCCGCATGCCTCCGTAAACGCCGGACTCAATTTGGCTTTCGTCGGCGCCAGCCGAATAGACGGGGGCGCGTATCAGATTCGGATACCGTCCTTGGAGCACTCTCCCGTTCGGATGGAGTACGATTCTTAGCCATTAGGTCATGCTCAATTTTTCGGGCGAATTCAGGGGCAGCGGACCTTTGCCTAACTTTCGCCTAACCGTTGCGCTTCCGATTCGCTTTTAGGTCACCCAAGCTCAGGAAAACTCAATATAATTGCCGGTTCCGCCGGAGGGGTGCCCGAGCGGCTAAAGGGGGCAGACTGTAAATCTGTTGGCCTTGCGCCTACGTTGGTTCGAATCCAACCCCCTCCACCAGTTTCGGGCGCCCGGCAAGGCTGTAAACCGGGTTTAGGTTCGGGCGGAAACGCAGGCAGAGATTTGGGTGAAAGGTTGAATCAGGCGGGTGTAGCTCAATGGTAGAGCAGAAGCCTTCCAAGCTTATGACGAGGGTTCGATTCCCTTCACCCGCTCCACGAAATTCGGCGATTTCGCCCATGTAGCTCAGTGGTAGAGCACTCCCTTGGTAAGGGAGAGGTCACGCGTTCAATCCGCGTCATGGGCACCAGGCATACGGGACTTATCGGGAACTTCTAGATGGCAAAAGCCAAATTCGAGCGCACCAAGCCTCACGTGAACGTGGGCACGATCGGGCACGTGGATCACGGCAAGACGACGCTGACGGCGGCGATGACGCACATTCTGGCGAAGAAGTACGGT
>Ga0137407_10000050_pt1 | contig 107447 bp, 108 predicted proteins | sample CZOMad2_2_16fung_FD_108410 | JGI IMG/M metagenome (GOLD analysis project Ga0137407, IMG submission 108410) | Vadose zone soil fungal communities from Angelo Coast Range Reserve, California, USA - CZOMad2_2_16fungal (Illumina Assembly) | ecosystem: Environmental > Terrestrial > Soil > Vadose... | reverse complement strand
TTCCACTCGCTCCCGGGCGGCGAAGGCCAGGTGCAGGGCCAGCGCCCGGAGCGCGAAGGCGAAGAGCAGCGCCGTGGGCGCCGCAACCGCGGCGGCCGCGACCGCAACCGTGGCGATCGGCCGCGCGATGGCGATCGGCCACGCGATGGCGATCGGCCGCGCGACGAGCATTCGCCCGCCGCGGTCTCTCTGGCAGAGCAGCAACGGCGCATCCATGAGCTCGAGTCACGTGCCGAGCAGGCGCCGCATGAGGAGGCGCCGCGTCAGGCGGAGCGCCAACCCGAGCAGCCGCGCTTTGAGGCACCTCCTGTCGAGCACCCCCGTACAGAGCAACGGCATGAGCCGGAGCCGCGCGTGGAAGCGCCGCGCATCGACGCGAAGCAGATCCTCGACGAATCGGGCCTGGTGATGATCGAGACCGATCGCAGCAAGGCGCCTGCGCAGCCGGTGGCGACGGAGGAAAGCCAGCCGCTCGGCCGCCCACGTCGCGAGCGGCAGAAGCCGCAAACGCCGCCGGAAGAGAATCTGGTCCAGATCGAGACTGGCCGGAAGTAAGGTCCTTTTCCTTTAGGTAAGGCCCTTCAGCTCCTGGAGGAGGTCGCGGCATGCGGCCTCCACCAGGTCCAGCACCTCTTCGAAGCCTTGGGGCCCGCCGTAATACGGATCGGGCACGTCGCGCCCTTTGGCGAATAACCGCAGCTTGGGCCGCTCGGCAGGCGGCGCCATGCGCTCGAGCGCCCGCAGGTGGCCACGGTCCATCGCCAGGATCAGGTCGAATTCCGCGAAATCGCTCGCGCGCACCTGCCTCGCACGCAGCGCGCTCAGGTCATAACCGCGTCCCTTCGCATGGCGCTGCGCGCGCTCATCCGGTGGGTGGCCGACGTGCCAGTCGCCGGTGCCGGCCGAGGCGATATTGAGCTCGATGCCCTCCTTCTCCGCCAGGTGCCGCAGCACGCCTTCTGCGGTCGGCGAACGACAGATGTTTCCCGTGCAGACCAACAGGATCGAGCGCTTCATGGGCTGCCCTAAGATACGTCAATGCCGCGAGCCCTCAAAATCCGCCGCGCGACGGCGCGCGATGCGAACACGCTCATCGCCTTCAATCGCGCGATGGCGCTCGAGACCGAGCGCAAGGACCTCTGGCCGCGGATCATCGGCGACGGCGTGCGCGGGCTTCTGCGCCGGCCCGACGCCGGCTTCTACAGCGTCGCGGAGCTTGGCGGCCGCGTGATCGGCGCGCTGATGGTCACCAAGGAATGGAGCGACTGGCGAAACGGCGACTTCTGGTGGATCCAGAGCGTCTATGTCGATCCGGAGCATCGCCGGCACGGCGTGTACCGCAGGATGTACGCGTACCTAAGGACGCTCGCAGCGCGCGGCCGCGCCGTGGTCGGCTTTCGCCTCTACGTCGAACAGAACAACCGGCGCGCGCAATCCACCTATCGCGCCTCGGGAATGAAGCGCACGCATTACCTCGTGTACGAGCAATTGAAGCCTGGGGTTAAGTTCTTTACGCCGGTCGCAGGCGCGTCTTCGCGACGCGTCCCGAAGGCGCGAACAGGACGCTGAATTCCGTTTTGCCATAGCGATACGACCAGACTTCGAAGCCGGTGTCGAAGCGAATCGACGCCGCGGAGCCATAGGCACTGCGCACCTGCGCCTTGCTCTCGCCCGCAAGAAGCGCGTCGTTGGCCGCATCGGCTGGCGTTTTCTCGGCGGGCGCGTCGATGTACTCGAGCTCGACCATCGTATCGTTCGGCCAGCTCTTGTCACCCAGCGGCAGCACGTACGCGCGGTCCAGCAACGCCTCGCAGTCGCAGTGCTTCAGCTCGACGCGGCGACCATTAATGGTGGCGGCATAGAGCTTTTCGATGGGCAGCGTCTCGCGCCGGTCGCCCGACTTGAGCGTGACGCTGAAGAGCGGGCGCGCGGCGAAAAAGAGATAGCGCTGCTTGCCACCGCCGCAGTACTGGCGGCTGTCCTCGAGCAGGTCGAACAAGCGATCGAGGACGGTGTACTGCGACACAAGCCCGGCCTCCATGCCCACCTCGCACTCCAGGCGCAGGTCGCCCAGGCGGCGCACGTTGGCCGGCAGTCCGGGCGTGCGGATATCGGCCCGCCAGGTCATCGTCTCCGCCTTGCGCTCCGATTGCACGACGGCGTCTTCGTCGAGTGCCTTGCGCTCGCGCGGCAGCGTGAACGTGTAGTCGGGCGCTACCGCGACTGGCTGGTCGAAACTCTTGCCCACCACGTGAACCTTCGCTCGCTCGAGCTCGCCCCCGGGCTTGCGCTGGAGGAGCTTGTAGCGAAGGGCCGCCTGTGGCGCGAGCCCATGGTCGCGCTCGAAGAGATCCATGCCCTGCACCATCTTGCGGTAGGACTTGTCGACCGGATTTTTCAGCGCCGTGATCTCGATGGTCATCGCGTCGTCGGCCGCCGAGGCAGCACCCGCCGCCAGCGCCAGGAGGGCAACGCTATTCCGAAGCCAGTTCAACGCCGAACACCTTTCTTTTCAGCTCCGTGAGCTGATCGCGGGCCCGCGCCGCTTCCTCGAACTCGAGGTTCTTGGCATGCGCCAGCATCTTCTTCTCGAGCGCCTTCATCTCGCGCGCGAGCTGCTTTTCGCTCATGGACTCAAAGCGCGCCCCTTCGCGGGCATCCTCCGCCGCTTCGGCGTCGTAGACGCCATCGATCAGGTCCTTGATGCGCTTGCTCACGCCCTTCGGCGTGATGCCGTGCTCCTCGTTGTAGTCGACCTGCTTTGCGCGGCGCCGGTCCGTCTCGGCAATCGCCCGCTTGATCGAGTCGGTGACCCGGTCGGCGTAGAGGATCGCCGAGCCATTGATGTGGCGCGCCGCGCGGCCGATGGTCTGGATGAGCGAGCGCTCCGAGCGCAGGAAGCCTTCCTTGTCCGCGTCGAGGATCGCGACCAGCGAGACCTCCGGAAGGTCAAGCCCTTCTCTGAGGAGGTTGATGCCGACCAGCACATCGAATTCGCCCAGCCGCAGATCGCGGATGATCTCGACCCGCTCTACCGTCTCGACTTCGGAGTGCAGATAGCGCACTTTCACGCCGTGCTCGGACAGGTACTCGGTCAACTCTTCCGCCATCCGCTTTGTCAGCGTGGTGACCAGCACCCGCTCCTGCTTCTTCACGCGAAGATTGATTTCCGATAGCAGGTCGTCCACCTGCGTGGACGCCGGCCGCACGGTGACCTGGGGATCGACGAGTCCGGTCGGCCGCACCACCTGCTCGACGATCGCCTCGCCGGACTTCTGGCGCTCGTAGTCGGCGGGCGTCGCCGAGGTAAACACCGTCTGGCGCACCACCTTTTCAAACTCATCGAACCTGAGCGGACGGTTATCGAGCGCCGATGGCAGGCGAAAGCCGTACTCGACCAGATTCTCCTTGCGCGACCGGTCGCCCTTGTACATGCCGCCGAGCTGCGGGATGGTGACGTGGCTCTCGTCGATGATCATCAGCGCATCGTGCGGCAGGTAATCGATCAGCGTGGGCGGCGGCTCGCCCGGCGCGCGGCCCGACAGATGGCGCGAGTAGTTTTCGATGCCTTTGCAGAAGCCGAGCTCCGCCAGCATCTCCAGATCGAAACGCGTGCGCTGCTCGATGCGCTGCGCCTCGACGAGGCGGCCGGCATCCTGGAAGAACTGGATGCGTTCACGCAGCTCCTGCTTGATGGCGTCGACGGCACGCAGCGTCGTCTCCCGCGGCGTGACGTAATGGCTCGAGGGATAGACCGTGAAGCGCGTCATCGGGTGATGCACCCGGCCGGTGAGCGGATCGAAGACTTCGAGCTTCTCGACCTCATCGTCGAGGAGCGATATGCGCACGGCCTGCTCGGCATGCTCCGCCGGGAAAACGTCGATCACATCACCGCGCACCCGGAACGTCCCGCGGCGGAAATCGAGGTCGCTGCGCGTGTACTGCATGGCGACGAGCCGCGCCAGCGCGTCGCGCTGCGAAAGCTTCTCGCCCTGGCGCAGGTGCAGGATCATGCCGTGGTATTCCGACGGATCGCCGATGCCGTAGATCGCCGACACCGTACCGACGATCACCGCGTCGCGCCGCTCGAGCAGCGACTTCGTTGCCGAAAGCCGCATCTGCTCGATGTGGTCGTTGATCGAGGAATCCTTCTCGATGTAGAGGTCCCGCGCCGGCACATAGGCCTCGGGCTGGTAGTAGTCGTAGTACGAGACGAAGTATTCGACCGCATTCTCCGGAAAGAACTCCCGGAACTCGCTGTAGAGCTGCGCCGCCAGCGTCTTGTTCGGCGCGAGCACCAACGCCGGCCGGCCGAGGCGCGCGATGACATTCGCCATGGTGAACGTCTTACCCGAGCCGGTAACGCCCAGCAGCGTCTGGAAGGCGAGGCCATCGTCGATGCCCTCGACGAGCTTCTCGATCGCTTCCGGCTGGTCGCCGGACGGCGCGTAGAGCTCGGCGAGCCGAAAAGGGCTATTGGGGAACTCGAGGGCCACGGTAGAATGCGTTTGTTGCAGTGCGAAACCCACCATTTTAGACGATGAACGCTCCCCACTCACCTTCTTTGTTGTCCCAGGTGCCGATGGCACCGAGCGATCCAATCCTCGGCATTACGGAAGCGTTCCATGCCGACCAGAATTCGAAGAAAGTGAACCTGGGCGTCGGCGTCTACACCGACGACAACGGCAAGGTGCCGCTCCTCGAGTGCGTGCGGCGCGCAGAAAGCGAGCGGCTGAAGGCCGCGCCGCCGCGCAATTACCTGCCGATCGACGGCCTCGCCACCTACGACCGCGCCGTGCAGGAGCTTCTCTTCGGCAAGGACTTCCCTGCGATCCAGGAAAAGCGCGTCGTCACGGTCCAGGCACTCGGCGGCACCGGCGGTCTGAAGATCGGCGCCGATTTCCTGAAGCGCATCACGCCGCAATCGGAAGTCTGGATCAGCGAGCCGAGCTGGGAAAACCACCGGCAGCTCTTCGAAGCCGCGGGTTTCACGGTTCGCAATTACCCGTACTACGACCCCAAGACCCACGGCCTCGATTTCGCCGGGATGAAGAACGCGCTGAACGCATTGCCGGCAGGCGCGATCGTCGTGCTGCACGCCTGTTGCCACAACCCGACAGGCGTCGACCTCAACGCCGAGCAGTGGTCAGACGTGCTGGCGATCGTCCAGCGCCGCGGCCTGATCCCGTTTCTCGACCTCGCCTACCAGGGCTTCGCCGACGGCCTCGATGCCGACGCGCATGCCGCGCGCCTCTTCGCGCGCGCAATGACGCCGGTGTTCCTGTCGAGCTCGTTCTCCAAGTCGTTCTCGCTCTATGGCGAGCGTGTCGGCGCCTTCAGCCTCGTCGCGGCGAGCCCCGACGAGGCGACGCGCGTGCTGTCGCAGCTGAAGCGCATCGTGCGCACCAACTACTCCAATCCGCCGGGACACGGCAGCCAGCTGGTCGCCGCCGTCCTCGCCTCGGGCGAGCTGCGCGCCCAGTGGGAGCAGGAGCTCGGCGCGATGCGCGATCGCATCAAGCGCATGCGCCTCGACCTCGTGAGCAGCATCAAGGAGCGCGTGCCGAACTCGGATTTCAGCTTCATCCTGCAGCAGCGCGGCATGTTTTCCTACTCCGGCCTCACCAAGGAGCAGGTGCAGCGCCTGCGCAAGGACTACTCGATCTACGCGATCGAAACCGGCCGCATCTGCGTCGCGGCACTCAACTCCGCCAACGTCGGCTACGTCGCCGACGCCATCGCGAAGGTCATCCGGTAGCACCGCCGCTGCGGTAAAATCGCGCTCCGCTTTACGTCCCAATTCCCCGATAGCTCAGTTGGTAGAGCGACGGACTGTTAATCCGCAGGTCCCAGGTTCGAGCCCTGGTCGGGGAGCCACCTAGATGCAAAACTGGGCACGGCGCCGCCCGCAGCGACCGCACGCGCCGAGTCCGCATAACCTCCTCGCACCTCTAGCGTCCGGTCCTTCACGCGGATTCGGAAATGAGCAAACGCATTGCTTGCCAATGGGAAGGCTTGCGTTGACTTCGACCTGATCGCGGCGCACGGCTGCGCCCCGCACAGCTGCGAGGCGGTGTTGGCTGCTCGTAATTGCCGGTGGTCTGCCCTAAGAGTAGCCTCTCCCCTCGGTATTCATAGGCCCCCGTGTTACCCGGAGGGGCGCGGGAGAAACCGTATGAACTCGCTATGCAGGGCAACACTATCTCTGGTATGTGCGGCTGCAAGTGGCTTGGCTACGGCACAACAAGAGTATTGGACCCATGACTCTCTCACTGGACCAGCCGCTCAACAGCAATTGACGGCCGATCACGGAGGTTGCACCGGTACTGCCTACGGAACCGTTGGTAGTCCACCACGCCCCCGGCGGGCACCTAGCGCGCCATCGCCGACGGGGCAATATGTTGAGATCCAAACCCCTAGTGGTCCCGTCACGGGCTACGCATATCCCACCACGCCACCGCCGGCGAGAAACCCATTTTGGGAGGGTTTCGAGGACGGTCGAGCGCGCTCCGACTACCAAAATGCGTTCAACAGCATCTACTACGGATGCATGGCAAGCCGCGGGTGGACAGTGCAGCGCCGATGATGGCTAAGGCTCCCGGCTTCTTAGGCGGGATTCATGAAGATCACTAAGTAATCTACAGATGGATGCTGACCAACAAGAGAGGTACGTCCGCTGGCAGAACTATCGGATTACGCAACTATCATTCTCAATAAATCTTTTCTTGGGATTCGCCATTGCATCTCTCGGATTTATTATCAACCTCAAACTCGAAGGCAAGCCTCATGGCGCCATTGCCCTTGAACCAATTGCGGTGTGCTGGGCGGCTAGTGCCGCTCTCGGCTGCATTGCTACCCTCTCCAAACTTTTGGATTATCGACACACGGCCCGAAAAATTCAAAGTGATGGCGCGTTTAACTCTTTCATGGCTAAGCACTGCGGCCCGGTCACGTGGGGATGCTTTTGGGGGCAAGTCATCACCTATGCAGTGGGCTCGTATTTATTCGTCGCAGACTTTGTTTTCGCATAAGGTTAAAGGGACGACAGGCCGACCCTTATCACCCAATCTTGCCCAGATTTGCCACGATTGGGGAGCCAACATCTCGCGTCGCTAGCGTGCCCAATCCACTCATTCCTCGCTTCAGAATTTCGCGAATCTCGTGGCGCGACCTCGTCGTTTCGTTCGGGCCATTGCTCGCGCTGGTCATTGCGACGGTCTGGATCACGTTGCACTTCGTGCGCCCGGCGCCGCCGAGCACGATCGTGATGACGAGCGGGGCCGACGGCAGCATGTTCGAGGTCTACGCCGGGCGCTACGCAAAGATCCTCGCGCAGCAGGGCGTGACGCTGAAGATCCTGCCGTCGCAGGGATCCCTGGAGAACCTCAAGCGGCTGAGCGATCCGAAGTTCACGGTGGACGTCGGCTTCGTGCAGGGCGGAATCGCCACCCTCGGCGACGCGAACCACCTGGTCTCGCTCGGCAGCGTCTTCTATGTGCCGGTGCTCGTCTTCTATCGCGCGCCGCAGCCGATCAGGTTCCTTTCCGAGTTGGCCGGCAAGCGCATCGCGATCGGTCGCGAAGGCAGCGGCGCGCGCGTCCTCGCCGAAACGCTCCTCAAAGCGAACGGCATCGAGGCGGGCGGGACATCGAAGCTCGTCGACCTCGAGGGCAAGGCGGCGCAGGATGCGCTGGTGAAGGTCGACATTGACGCGGCGTTCGTCATGGGCGACTCGGCGACGCCGGCGACGATGCGCGAGCTGCTGCACACGGCGGGCATCCGGCTGTTCGACTTCGCGCAGGGCGATGCATACGTGAGCCGCTTCCGCTATCTCACGAAGCTCGAGCTGCCACCTGGATCGCTCGATCTGGGCAAGAACACGCCGCCGCAGACGCTGACGATGGTGGCACCGACGGCGGAGCTCGTCGCGCGCCCCGGCCTGCATCCGGCGCTCTCCGACATGCTGATCCAGGCGGCTCAGGAGGTCCACGGCCGCGCGACTCTGCTTCAGAGGGCGGGCGAGTTTCCGGCGCCACTGGAGCACGAGTACCGGGTGAGCGAAGACGCCACGCGCTATTACACCTCGGGCAAGAGCTTCGCCTACAGGCACCTCCCCTTCTGGCTCGCGAGCCTCGTCGATCGCATAGCGATCGTGCTGCTGCCACTCGCGGTGATCCTGATCCCGGGCGCGAAGATCGTGCCGTGGCTCTATAGATGGCGCGTGAACGCACGCATTTACCGGCGCTACGGCGAACTGATGGCGCTGGAGCGCGTGGCATTCGGACAAACGACACCCGAGCAGCGCGCTGAACTCCTCAAACGCCTCGATCAGATCGAGCGGCGGATCATCACCGGCAGGACGCCGGCCTCCGTGGCCGATCAGCTCTACGTGCTGCGCCAGCACATCCAGTTCGTGCGCAACCAGATCGCGCAAAGCGCAGCCGCGCCGGGAGCCGATACCCCGGCAGGCCACTCAACCAAGTCCGTTTAGTGGCGGAAAGAACTCGCGGATGTCGGCATAGATCATCATCCGGCCCATCATCTGCAGCTCGCCGACATAGATCTCAGTGAGATCCACCGCCTCTGGCTGGCGGCCGGCGTCGCAGCCCGCCGCCGAGTCCTCGAGCGAATGGTGCACCCGGCAAACGACCGGCCGCTCGGCATAGATCGAGCAGAGGTTGTCCTTGAGAAACGTGCAAGCGACGCCAGCGTAATTCGAGGCGTATGCGCGTCGCGCTTCCTCGCTCGCTGCCGGGTCGAACACGCGGCGCGGTGTCGCGAGTGGCGCCCCGGTCGCGCTTGCGATCTGCATGGCGTCAAGCTCGCTGATGATCGCGGTGTTGTGGCAGCAGGCGCTGCAGCCCTTCTTGCAGGGCGTGAACGGGGCGATCACCTTGGCAGCCATGTCCGCGAGGCGGCGCAGTCGGATCACCTTGCGGTCGAGCGGCTCGGGACTCTCGACGAGCGCCGGCAGGGATTCGCCGACGATGCGATGCAGCCGACGGTCGTCCTGCGAATTGATGCGCCGGAGCTTCTCTGGAACGTCCAACGGCTAGCCGCGAATCTCGTAGCCGAAGCTGCGCAGGCAAGAAAACATCGCCGCGTTGAAGGCAGATGTTCTCTCCGCTGGGCTCATGAGCGAGGTCACCGATTTCTCGGAGATCTGCCGGCACTGGCCGATGTCGTGCTCTGCTTGCTCACGCGTGACGCCCGCCTTGTAGATGGATCGCTGGCCGGAGGGCGCAGGCGCAGGAGCCGGGCTTGCGGGAGCGGCGGCCGTGGCGCCGGCCTGGAGCATCCACTGCTCGCCATTGCGGATCAGCACCCCACCCGCGAGCCCCGGCGTCGCTGGCCGGCCTTGCGCGGGCGCCGTGGGCGCGAGCGTTATCGAGCCGTCCGCGTTGCGGGCCATCGCACCGGCCTGTTTGCTCTGGAATCGCGTCACGATCGAGCGCACGCTCTCCTCCGGCTTGAGCGACAGCAGCTCGGTCAGGTCGAGCGTCGTATTGGGTGGCGCGGTCATCACGATGCGCACGGTCGGATCAGCGGCGTCGAGGATGGTGACGCTCGCGGCCGGCGGCAGGACGAGCTCGGCGCCGAGCGCGCCGCCCGCGCCGCAAATCGCGAGCGCAAGGAAGAAGCCTCTAGCAGCTGCCAAGACGCCGCGCCGAGAGCTTGTTCTGTGTCTGTACCGGCTTGCCCGCGACGGTCGCAGTGCTCTCGATCACGCCGTTCATCGTGTCGGCCGTGTAAGAGACGCGGCCCGACGCCTTGATGGCGAAATTGCCTTCGCATTGCATGGCGAACGAGAACGTGTTGCCGGCGTAGCTCTTGTCCGTGTACTTGCAGCCCGAGGCACCGGGATTCGATACGCCGCCGAGCACGCGCGATGGATCGCGCGCGTCCGCGTCGGTGAGGCATTGCGTGATCGAGAAAGCCGGCGGCGCGAAGCCGGGCTCCGAAGGCACGCGGGTTTCCATCGACATCTGCCACGAGCCCGGAGAAATATCGTCGGCAAGCGCAGCGCCGCTGATGAACCCAGCGGCGCCAATCAGAGCGATTAGAGTTTTCGGCATTCGGCAACTATATGACAACCCTGCCCCACTGCCTGTCGCGTCCCGTCAGCCGGCCTTGGCGCCCCGACTTGCGGCGACCAGTCGTTTCACGAACTCGTCGAGCGCTTTTCGGTCGATCCAGCGCACCACGGCGACCAGATCGTTGTCCGGGTCGACATAGACCATGTTGGTGCCATTGCCCAGGTGCGCGAACGCGTTGCGCGGGCCGCTGGGAAAGAGCTTGCCATCGCGGTTGTTGAACCAGTTCATGAAGCCGTAGCCCGGCTCGGCCGGGGTCGGCGTGAGCGCGCGCGTGACCCATTGCTCGGAAAGAAGCTGCCGGTCCCTCCACTTCCCGCGGCGCAAGGTGAGATAGCCGAAACGCGCCATGTCATAGGCGTTGATGAACATGCCGCCGCCCCAGTGCCCGCCGCCGGAAACCGACTGCACGAGCTCGCCGTCGAGCACGACCCAGGAGTTGTCATAGCCGGACCAGCGCCAGGTGTTCGAGGCACCGATCGGATCCATGATGGTTTCCTTCAGGACTTGCGGCAGCGGGCGGCGCCAGACATTCAGCGTTGCCAGCGCGAGCGCATTCACGCGCACGTCGTTGTACTTGTATGCCGTGCCGGGCTTGTTCCGCGGCCGCGTCAGCCATTCGGCCGGCTTGTCGCCCGGCCGGTCCGCCCAGTCGGGCTTGCCCCAGAGCGTGCCTTCCCAGTCGCTCGTCTGGCGCAGCATGTGGTCCCAGGTGATCGTGCGGTTGTGCGGCGTCTCGAACAGGTACAAGAGCTCCGACTTCCCATAGACCTGGATGGGAGGCACATAGTCGCGCACGAGATCGTCGAGGCTGCGGATCATGCCGCGATCGAAGGCGACGCCGATGACGCTGGAGAGCATGCTTTTCGTCACGCTGTGCGTCATGTCCACGCGCAGCGGCTCGCCCCACTCCGCCACCAGATAGCCGCGGCGCACGATGACGCCCGTCGGATCGCCGCGGTCCCTGATCGGGCCGATCGCCTCGCCGTGCGGCTCGCGACCGAAGGTCTGGTAGTGGTTGAGCGTGAGGTCGCGCGGGCTCTTCACCTCGGATGCGATGGCGAAGTCGACCGCCTCCTTGAGGCGCGCCGCGTCCATGCCGACTTCTGCCGCCGCCTTCCGCTGCCAGGTGGCGTCCGGGTAATACGGCTGCGCATGAGCGCAGACGGAGGCGAAACAGGCGAGTAGCAGCAACCGGCGCATCGTCATTCCTTGAGCGCGTCCTCTAACGCTTGCGCGGGAACGCGTGCACTCACGCCGGCCCGCTCTTCCTGCATCGTCATCGCCACCCGGAAATCGCGGTCGACCCAGCCGCGGTCGATGGCCCGCGACAGCTCATCGAGCGCGAGCTTGCCGATCTGCATGGGCACGCCAGACTCCCTAGCGAGCTCGAGCGCGAGGGTTGCGTCCTTGTGGGCCAGGCGCAGGCTGAATGACGCCGGGTCGTACTTCCCCAAAAGGAAATGCTCGGCCAGTCGATCGAACGTCCGCTTGCGGCCGGTGGCACCCTGGCGCAGCGCGCGAAAGAGCACCAGCGGCTCGACGCCCGCTTTGACGCCCAGCGTGAAGATTTCGGCCATGGCGGTATGGATCGAGAAGCTCGCGATGTTGTGCGCGAGCTTTGCTACCGTGGCCGAGCCCACAGGGCCGACATAGAACGGCTGGTCACCCATCGCGCGGAGCATGGATACATATTTGTCGTAGCTCGCCCGATCGCCGCCGACCCAGATCGCCAGCTTGCCGCTCTTCGCCCCGCTGGCACCACCACTGACCGGTGCGTCGAGGAAATGGATGCCCTGCTTCGCCAGATCCCCATGCAGGCGCCGTACACGCTGCGGCGAATTGGTCGAGAGGTCGAACCAGGCCGCGCCCGCCCGAAGGACAGGTTTCAATTCGGCGCCGACCTTGTCGACGTCGTCGGGTCCGGGAAGCGAGGTAAAGACGAGCTCGCAACCCTGCGCCGCCTCGGCTGCCGACCCGCACCAGTGCTGGAACCCGTCGACCCTGCGCAGGTCGTGCGCGCGCACTTCGTGCCCGGCCGCCTGCAGGTTCGCCGCCATGGCGCCTCCCATGGTGCCGAGGCCGATGAAGGCGAGCTTCATACCCCGCGCTCGGCGAAGACCTCTTTCGCGATCAGCGCCGCCGTGCCGGCGTTCGGCCAGCCGCAATAGAACGCAAGGTGCGTGATGAGCTCGATCAGTTCCTCTTTCTTCACGCCGTTGTCGAGCGCGCGCCAGACGTGCCCGCGGATCTGGTCGGGCCGGCAAAGCGCAACGAGCGCTGCGACGGTGATCAGGCTGCGATCGCGCTTGACCAGGCCGGGACGCTCCCACACGTCGCCGAACACCACTTTCTCGGTGAGCTCGCCGAGTTTCGGAAAAACGTCTTTGACCTGGCCGATGGTCGATGGCGGCAATTTGCTTGGCATAGCGAACCTCCCGGGAAATTGACGCCGGCGACTCTATCATGCGGTGGATGGACGACAGCGCCCGACCGGAGTCGGCTTACGCGTGGATGCGGCTCGCGGCGTCGCTCGTGCTGATGACGCTCGGCGGAGTGGCGATGTACGGCGTGGTCGTCGTGTTGCCGGCGCTGCAGGCGGAGTTCGGCGTGACGCGCGCCGAGGCGTCGCTGCCCTACACGCTCACCATGATCGGCTTCGGTTTCGGCGGCATCCTGATGGGCGCACTGGCCGACCGCTTCGGCGTCATCGTGCCGGTACTTCTCGGCGGCACGATGCTCGGCGTCGGCCTGATCCTCTCCGGTATGTCGGAGAGCCTGATGCAATTCGCGCTCGCGCACGGCGTGCTCGCCGGATTTCTCGGCTGCTCGGCGACCTTTGCGCCGCTCGTCGCGGATACCTCGCTCTGGTTCAACAAGCGCCGCGGCATCGCCGTGGCGATCGCGATCAGCGGCAACTACGTCGCCGGCACGCTGTGGCCGCCGATCCTGCAGCACTTCTTCGACCAGTCCGGCTGGCGCGCGACGTACATCGGCGTCGGGATCTTCTGCATCGTGGTGATGCTGCCGCTCGCCTGGATGCTGCGAAAACGCCCGCCGGCCCTGGCGCCGGGCACCGCGGCGTCCTCGAGCCACAAGGCCGCGACGCCGCTCGGCTTGTCGCCGAATGCGTTCCTCACGCTGCTCAGCATCGCCGGGCTCGCCTGCTGTGTGGCAATGTCGATGCCGCAGGTCCACATGGTCGCCTATTGCACCGACCTCGGTTATGGCGCGCAGCGCGGCGCCGAGATCATCTCGGTCATGCTCGGCTTCGGCATTCTTAGCCGCCTCGCCTTCGGCTGGGTTTCGGATCGCATCGGCGGCCTGCGCACGCTGCTTCTCGGCTCAGCGCTCCAGGGCACGGCGCTCGTGCTTTACCTGCCGTTCGACGGCCTGCTGTCGCTATACGTAGTGTCCGCGCTCTTCGGCCTCTTCCAGGGTGGATTGGTGCCTGCCTACCCGATCATCGTGCGCGAGTTCTTCCCGCCGCGCGAAGCCGGCGCGCGGGTGGCCATCGTGCTCACCGCGACGCTCCTCGGCATGGCGCTCGGCGGCTGGTTGTCAGGCTCGATCTTCGACTTCACCGGTTCCTACCGGGCCGCCTTCATCAACGGCATCGGCTGGAACCTCCTAAACTTGACCATAGCCTTCGGCTTGCTGCGGCGAGCGCAGCGCCAACTCTTCAGCCAATCGTCGCCCTCGCGGGCAGTTTAAGTACTACGCCTGTCTGCCGAGCGCCTTCTTCTTCCAGACTTCCCAAGGGCGCTCGATGGTTCCGGCATTGGCCGCGGTCGAGCGGCGGCCTTCTTCGTCGCTCAGGAACTCGATGGGGCCCTCGAGCTGCGCGGCCTGCAACTGCAGGCGGGCGTTCATCTCGGTATAGATCGCCCGGAACACGGCCTCCTGCACCGTCGCGCCGACGACGGTCATGCCGTGGCCGCGCATCAGCACGCAGTTGCGCTTGCCGAGCGCGCCGGCCAACGCTTCGCCGAGCGGTCGGTCGCGCACCAGGAGGTCGTTCTCTTCGCGCACCTTGCGGATGTCCCAGACCGGCGCGCCCGACCAGAGGAAGGAGCCCATGTGATAGATCGGCCGCAGCTTGGTTCGCGTGACGCCGAAGGGGATGACCGAGGGCGAATGGCTGTGCACGACAGCCATCACTTCCGGCCGCGCGCGGTAGATCTCGCCGTGGATGTAGCGCTCGATGAAGCCTTTGCGCTTGTCGGCCACCGCCTCGCTGTCCGCGCCGAGCTCCATCACGTCGGCGGCGGTCATCAACGCCGGCGCCCGCGAGCGCGAGATGAGGAAGTGCTCCGACCGCTTGTCGCTCCGCGCGCTGATGTGCCCGTACGCGTCGAGCACGCCGTGCTCGGCGAGGATGCGGCTCCCCGCCACCAGGTCGTCGATGAGCTGCTTGCTCGCCGCCGGTTTTCTCAACGCCCGCATCTCATCGTCGACTTGCGCTCGATGGCGTGCCAGCCATCGGGGCGTCGTAACCCGGCAGCACGCGCACGTCGATCACGCACACCGCGCCGCTCTTCACCTGCTTGAGGCCTTGCTCGAGCGCGGGCTTCAGGTCACGCAGTTCCTTCACCGGCCCGATGCCCACCGCCCCCTGCGCGCGCCCCATCGCCGCGATGTCGACCTCGGGCTCGTCGATGCGCTGGCCGATCCACTTGTTCTCGACGGGACGGCCGCGCTCCTTCGCCACGCGCTCCTGGTGCATCTCGTCGTTATAGAAGGACCGGTTGTTCGCCACGATGAAGAGGCAGGGCAGCTTGTAGTGCGCCGCGGTCCAGACCGCGGTGTTGCCCATGAGGAAATCGCCGTCGCCGAGGATCCCGACCACGATGCGGTTGCTGCCTTTAAGCGCCAGCGCCGAACCGACGGTGAGACCGGGTCCGGCCCCTACTCCGCCGCCGCCGTCGGCGCCGAGGTAATCAAGGGGATGGCGGAAATGACGATAAGCGCCGTTCCAGCCGAGCGGCAGCTTCGAGAGGCAGATCTCCATGCCCTCGGTCGCCTCGTTGAACGCTCGCGCCAGCGCACGGATGGAGAGCGCGGTATCTGGCTGCCGTTCCTCTACTCTTTTAGGCGAAACCACGGCAGGCCGGGCGCGCACTGCGTCGAGCAGCAACGGCACGGCGACGTCGGGCTCGCACATCAGATAGACGTCGGCCGGCGGCAGGCCTTGGTAGTCCATGCTCCAGCCGCGATGGATGTGTGCGTCGGCCGAGACGCGGATCACCTTGGCGCTGACCGGTGCATCGCCCCACGCCACCTTCAGCGTGCCGGCGGTGTCGATCCAGTCGAACGAGACGATGACGTCGCAGTCGCGCAGCAGCTTGCCGTCGGGGAACGTCGCCGGCGGCGCCGCGTGCAGCGGATGGTCGGTCGGAAACGCGCACGCCGCCTTCATGTCGGTGAATACCTTCGCCTGCACTTTCTCGGCGAGGGCGATGCGCTGCTTCCATGCGGCCTCGCTGCGGCTGACGCGACCCATAAGCATCGCCGGGTTCTTTGCGCTCGAGAGGAGTTGCGCCGCCTTCGCAATCGCGGCCGCTTCGGGCTGCACCGGCTCCGCGGGCTTGAAGCGCGACACGTCCGGCAGCGGCGGCAGCGCACCGATCTTCGCTTCCTGCAGCGCGGCGTCGAGGTTGATGTAGGTCGGGCCGCGCGGCGGCGTGCTCGCCATCTGCACGGCCCGCATAAGGGCTTCATACGCGGCCGCGACTGAGCCCGGCTGGTTGTCCCACTTCGTGTAGTCGCGCACGAGCGCGCCCTGGTCCGAAGCGGTGTGGATCCAGTCGATCCAGGGACGCCGCCGCGCCGCGTCCCACGGCCCGGTCGCGCCGAGGATCAGCATCGGCACGCGATCGCACCAGGCGTTGAAGATGGCCATCGTGGCGTGCATCAGGCCGACGTTCGAATGCACCACCGCGCCCATCAGCTTTCCTGTCGTGCGCGCGTAGCCGTGCGCGACAGCGATCGCGGACTCCTCGTGCAGGCAAAGCAGCATCTGCGGCCGCTCGTTGCCGAGATAGTTGACGATGCTGTCGTGAAGCCCGCGGTAACTGGCGCCGGGATTCAGCGCCAGGTACGGGATGTCGAGCGCCCGCAGCATGGACGCGATGCCGTCGCTGCCCCAGTGGTCCTGCGCCTGAGGGACCGGCGCGGGAATGTCGCGAAGAATGTCATTCGCCACGGATGTTGGCCTCCTTGATCACTTTGCCCCACTTTGCATGGTCCTCGCGGATGAACTTGGAGAAATCCGCGGGCGAGTTGGTGACGAGCTCGATGCCCTGCGGCGCGAGCTTCGCTTTCACGTCGGGACTGCCGAGCACGCGCGCCACCTCGGCGTTCACGCGATTCACGATCTCTGCCGGCGTCTTTGCCGGCATGAACAGCCCAAGCCACGGATCGACTGCGTAGCCGGGCAGCGTTTCGCCGATCGCAGGCGTGTTGCCGAGGTTCGAGAAGCGCTCCGCCGCCGTGCTGCCGAGCAATTTCAGCTTTCCGTCCCGGATGTGGGGCAGAAGCGAGTTCGCCGCACCGAACCACACCTGGATCCGTCCCGGCAGGAGGTCGGTGATGGCCGGCGCGGCGCCCTTGTAGGGCACGTGATTCATCTTGACGCCGGCGAGGAGCTGGAAGAGCGCCGCGCTCAAGTGCTGCGGGCTGCCGTTGCCGGATGATCCGACATTGAGCACGCCCGGATGCGCTCTTGCGTAACTGATGAGCTCCTGCACTGAATTCACCGGCAGCGACGCCGGCACCACGAGCAGGAACTGGATGCGCGCCAGTTCCGTCACCGGCAGGAGATCGGTCAAGGGGTCGTAGGAAGTTGCCCTGGCGATGTAGGGGTTCGTGACGAAGACGTTGTCCGGCGCGAGGAGCCACGTGTAGCCGTCGGGCGGGCTCTTGGCGACGGCGTCGGCGCCGATGTTCTGGCTGCCGCCGGTCTTGTTCTCGACCACGAACGGCTGGCTCCACATGGCCTGGAGGTTCTGCGCCAGCGTGCGCGCGATCGTGTCGGGCGACCCGCCCGGCGGCAGCGGCACGACGATGCGCACGGCCCGATCCGGGTACCCCTGGGCCAGGGAGGCGAGCGAGAAAGCCGCGGCCAGCAGCCCAATGATCCAGCGTTTCACTGCCCCTCCTCCGATGACGAAGGCGCAGTTTACCTACCTCGCACGTACTGGCATACGATGCCCGTTCGCCCATTTCACCGGCAGAGGAGGATTTCATGCTCTACAAGAGAACGCTCATCGCATCGGCGCTGCTGGCGCTTGCGGCTCCGTCGTGGGGCCAGGACATGAAAGACGGCAAGGCCATGGTGGATGCGGCCTGCAACACCTGCCATCCGCTTACGGCGCGCATCGGCACGGGATACGACGAGCGCGGCTGGAAGACGGTCATGCGCATGATGGTCAACCATGGCGCGCCCGTCTCCGCCGAGGCGGCGCCCGTGATGCTCGACTACCTCATCAAGACCTACCCGGTCCATGGACGCCCCGACGCGGTGGTTGTGCCGGGCTCCGCCAAGGTCTCGATGAAGGCCTGGCAGGTCGCGACGCCGGGCTCACGCCCCCACGACCCCCTCGCGGCGAAGGACGGCTCCCTTTGGTACAGCGGCCAGATGGCGAACGTGCTCGGTCGCGTCGACCCGAAGACCGGCGAGATCAAGGAATTCCCGCTGAAGACGCCGCACTCCGGCCCGCACGGCCTCGTCGAGGACACGGCCGGGAACGTCTGGTACACGGGCAACACGGGCGCTCTCGTCGGCAAGCTCGATCCGAAGAGCGGCGAAGTCACCGAATACAAGATGCCGGATCCCGAGGCCAAGGACCCGCACACGCTGATCTTCGATAAGGCCGGCATCCTCTGGTTCACGGTGCAGAACGCGAACCGCATCGGCCGGCTCGATCCGAAGACCGGCGAGATCAAGCTGCTGACGCCGCCGACCGCGAAGTCGCGTCCCTACGGCATGGATCTCGACTCCCACGGCAATCTGTTCGTCGTGCAGTTCGGCACGAATCGAGTGGCCAAGGTCGATCCGAAGACGCTCGCCATCCACGAGTACGTGCTGCCCGACACGGCGGCGCGGCCTCGGCGCATCGCCATCACGCCGGACGACATCGTCTGGTATACGGATTATTCGCGCGGCTATCTCGGCCGCCTCGACCCGCGCACCGGCCAGGTGAAGGAATGGCAGTCGCCGAGCGGACCGAAGTCCGCGCCCTACGGCATCTCGGCCATCCATGGCGTGCTCTGGTACAGCGAATCGGAGGCGAGCCCGAACACCATCGTGCGGTTCGATCCGAAGACGCAGAAATTCCAGAGCTGGACGATCCCCGGCGGCGGCAACATCGTGCGCAACACCGCCGTCACGCCGGACAACAACTGGCTGCTCGCCAACAGCCTCACCAACGAGGTGACGCTCGTCAGCATCCCGAAATAGCCGCGGCACAACTACTTCCAGAGATCGACCGGCCGGCCTTCCCGGCTCAAGCGCTCGGCGCGCGCCTTCATGAAGCGCTGGAATGACGGCTCGCTGCGGTAGGCGCGCGACGACACATAGGCAAGCGCGCCGGCCAGATGAAACGGCCGCAGGTACGCCTCGGCGCTAGCGTTATCGCCGGTCGGCGTCATCACGGCGCTACGGTCGCCGAGCGCGAAGCGCGCAACGTCGAATCGCACGAGCTCGGCCTTTACTTCGGCGCGTGCGAAGCCCTCCTTGTGCAGCTCGTCGCAGCCCGAGCAATAGGGCGTCTCGAAGATCACCGCCAGAGGTTTCGAGCCCCGCACTCGCCGCAGGTCGTAAGGCGGCCGCATGAAAAACGCCTCGCCGTGCAGCTTTGCGCTCGCTTCTTCCTTCACGCCTTCCATGTAGGCCGCAAAGGGCTGCTTTGTCTCGAGGCGCGCGGCGACGTAATCGAGCGCCGCTTCGAAGCGGTGCGGCGGGTAATAGCCGTTCAATCGCGCCACCGCGTTGCCCTTCTCGTCGAGGAAGAGCACCGTCGGCGTGAACTGGACCCGCAGGGTGCGCGCCAGCTCCTTTTCCGGCATCGCCCGGCCGTCGAAACCGGTCACTTGGCGATCGCCCCAGATGTTCAGCGCGAGCGCGACGAAATTGCCGCGCGTCTTCTCGACGATGCGCGGCTGGGTGAAGTTCGTCTGCACGAGCGCCTTGCAGTAAGGGCAGCCGTCCTGCCCGAAGTAGATCATGAGGCGCTTGCCCTCCTTCGCCGCGTCGCGCACGTCCTCGCGAAGGTCGAGGAAGCTCTCGCTGAACCAGGCGGGCACCTCGATCGCGTGCGGGCTCGCGGTCTGCGCGATCGCCGAGAGCGGCATGAGAAACGCGCTTGCCAGAGCGAGCCGCAGCTTCATTTCAGTGAGAATGGACGTCCGAGCCGTCGTGGGCGTGGCTGGAAATACTGTGAAATTGGTCGCCGGCCTGTTCGACGGGGTCGATGTGCACCATCACCGACGAAAGATAGCCCAGGTGATGGAGCAGTTCATGGCGCACCGCCATGGCGATGGCGTGGCCTTCCGCGACCGAGTGCCGCGAGAGGACGGCAACGCTCAAGTCGGCATGCAGACGATGACCGAGCCAGCGCGCGCGCACGTCGGTCACCCGTTCGACGCCCTCCGCACCGCTCGCCGCTTCGCGTAGTTCGTCGAGGATCGCCGGCTCGACGCCATCCAGCATGCGCGCAAAGATGGCTTTGCTCGATTGCCAGACGATCTGCGCGATCGCGATGGTGATGAGCAAGCCGACGATCGGATCGGCCAGCGGGTAGCCCAGCCAGACGCCGGCGGCGCCGAACAGCACCGCGAGGCTCGTCAGGCCGTCGACGCGCGCGTGGTAGCCGTCGGCGATGAGCGCGGCGCTCTCGATCTCTCTGCCGACCTTGATGCGGGTCGCCGCGGCGATCTCGTTGCCGGCGAAGCCCACGATCGATGCTCCGGCCACTGCCCAGAGGTAATCGACCTGCTGCGGATGCAGGAATCGCTGGATGGTCTGGTAACCGGCGACGACGGCACTGAAGGTGATGATGAGTACGATGACAATGCCCGCAAGGTCTTCCACGCGCCCATACCCGTAGGGAAAACGCCGGCTCGGCTTTCGCCGGGACAGCGCGAATGCGGCCCAGAGCGGCACCGCGGTCGCCGCGTCGCCGAAGTTGTGGATCGTGTCCGCGAGGAGACCCACGCTTCCCGAAAGCCAGGCGACGCCGACCTGGATCGACGCCGTGATCGCCAACGCCAGGAAGGACCGCTTGATCGCCCAGATGCCGCGTTCCGACGTGGTGATGGACGGGTCGACCACGCCGTGGGTGTGAACGTGGCGGCCGTGGCCATGCCCGTGGTCGTGGTCGTGCCCATGGTGGTCGTGCGCATCGTGATGGCCGCGCGAAAGCTGTCTGAACCCGAGCCAGACGAGAAAGCGGACGAACATCAAGGATCCGTGGCTTATTTCTTGAGGCTGACCTTGCCCAGCGCCGCCTTCAGCCCATCCGCCAGCTTTTGCGCATCGTCATTCGCCCAGAAGTGCATGAAGAAAAGCCGTGGCTGCTCTTCCAGCATGTGGCTGTGCAACGCAGTGACCTCGATGCCGTTCTCGCGCAAGGTCTTGAGGACCGGGTTCACCTCTTTGGCGATCAGCACGAAGTCGCCGGTGATGGCGGCCTTGCCGCCGCCGGTGGGCTGGAAATTGATCGCGATGCCCATGCCCAGGCTCGCTGGCACTGTCATGCCGCGCTCCTTGATCGCCTCTGCACGCGGAATGCTGAACTGGAGCACGCCGCCGTTCGGCGTCGCCTTCGCACCGAGCGTCTTCTCGATCGCCGCCTGGTCCAGATCGATCGCCGGCTGCGACGCCGGCTTTGCCGGCGCCTCGAGCGGGGTCTTGCTCTCCTGAAGCGCGGTGCGTACGGCGGCCGCAAGCTTGGCGGCGTCACCGTGCCCCTGGTAATGCATGTACATGACTTGTGGCGTCGCGCGCAGCAGGTGGTTGTGGATCGCGGTGATCTGGATGCCCTGCTCGATCAGCTTCTTCATCACCGGGTTCACCTCCTCCTGCAAGAGCACGAGATCGCCCATCACCATCGCTTCCTTGCCGGATTTCTGGAACGCGAGGTAGGACCCGAGCGCCAGCCCCGGCTTGATCTGCACGCCGTCGAGCGTCACCGTGAGGTCGCTACGGCCGATGCCGACGCGATAAACGCCGCCCGGCATTTCCGTACCGGATCGGCCGATCGCCTTGGCAACCGCGTCCCAATCGCTTTCGGCCGCCAGCACGGACATCGACAGACTGGCAGCGATCACCGTGCCTACGACACTGAGCCCAACGTATTTCATGGCCTATCCTTTGATGAGGGGATACACGATCAGACCCGCGACGACCGCAAGCGCGACGATAGCAGGCTCCGGAATTTTCTTCGCCTTCCACAGAAGAAGAAGCGTCACCGCCAGGATGGCGATGGTCGGAATATCGGTGATCGAGCGCTTGCCGAGCACGACCACAGCTCCGGTGATCGTGCCGATCGCCGCGGCCGTGCAGCCATCGACGAAAGCCACGATGGCCGGCTTCTTGCCGTGCTTGCGGAAATACGGTGCGGGGATGATGGTAAACAGGTAGCAGGGCAAGAATGTTCCCAAGGCGGCGACCACCGCGCCGGCGAGCCCGGCCACGAGATAACCGATAAAGCCGACGGTGATCACCACCGGTCCCGGGGTGATCATCGCCACCGCCACCGCATCGACGAACTGCCGCTCGGTAAGCCAGTGGTGCTCGTTCACCACGCCACCATAGAGGAAGGGGACGATCGCGAGCCCGCTCCCGAAGACAAAGGCGCCCGCCTCGGCAAAGAAGACGCCGATTTGCGCCAGCACTGACCAATCGGCCGTCGCGCCGAGGGCGCACGCCGTTGGCAGGTGATCGCCCAGCGCAGGTAATGCAAGCAAAGGCGCGTTACCGCCCTTCGGCAACCAGCGCTTGGGCGGTGCCCGCACCAGCCACACGAGCACGCCGGAGATCAGGAAGATCCACACGATCTCCGATTCGGTGACGATGGTCACGGCGGCGGCCACGAGGTAGATCGCCCACAGCAGCTTGTCCTTGCCGATGCTCTTCGTCGTCAGCTTGTACGCGCTGAGCGCGATGATGCCGATCACGCATGCGCCGACGCCATAGAACGCCGCCTGCATCCACGTCAGCCCGCCGTAGGCGACGTAGGCGGCGCCGAGCGCCACGACCATGATGAACGAAGGGAGCACGAAGGCCACGCCTGCCGCCGTGGCGCCGGTTATGCCGTAATGAACATATCCCAGGTAGATCGCGAGCTGGGCGGCAAGCGGTCCGGGCATGAGCTGGGCGAGCGTCAGCCCCTCCTTGAAATCGCTCTCCGAGATCCACTTGCGCTGCTCGACGAGATCGCGCTGCATGTAGCCGACGAGCGCGACCGGACCGCCGAAGCCGATGGTGCCGAGCTTCGTCATGTACTGCACCATCTGCCAGAGCGAATACGTCTGCATGGACGCCTCGTTCAGAGCGGCTGCATCACCCTCTTTACTTTGCCTTTATCGGCGACGAGCACCTCGGCAACGGGTTTGTGATTTCGTATGACCGGCGTGACGGAAAAGACGGTGCTGCCGGGCTGCGCTTTCTCCACGCGCTGGATGATATCGGCGAGAGACGCCTTGCCGAGCGCCATCACGGTCAGCTGTTGAGACGATCGGGCGACGTGCGGCACGTCCTTGAACACTTCCACGCTCGGCGCCCACTTGTCGCCCTCGGGGCTTCCGCTCAGCTCCTGCAGCACGTTCTTCTCCGGCATCGCCGCAAGGCCCTTCTCGGCGGTATAGACGGAAAGCGAGAGCTTGCCATCTTCGAGCTCGAATTTGGCCGAGATCGGGATAGCGCTCCCCTTCGTGGCCTGACGCATGCCGTCGAGCAGGGTGAGCTTGGTCTTGCCGAGCTCGGCAAGCAGGGCCTGCTGCCCCTTGGCATCGTCGGCAGCGATCACGCACAAGGAATAGAACGCTGTGAAAAGCATCGCCGCGATACTGGAGTCGAAAACCGAGACACGTTTCATAGACCTCTCCTTTTGAGTAGTCACCTTACCCGGTAGACCAACACCCGCGCCGCAGACGAACCGCTCACGGGAGCCGCGACAAAAAGCTTTTCGAGCTCAGGCACGAAAAGGCCGGTGCGCGCTCGCGGCGCCGTCTTGATCGAAGTTTCGTGCGCGTAGCGATCAACCGTCTCCCGGCGGAAGACATCCACCCGCCCTTCGCCGCAAATCACGTAGATGCGGCTGCGCTGCGCGTCGAAGAAGATATCGTCGGCGTCGCCACCGATCGGCAGCTTGGCGACGTTCTTTCCCGTATCGATGTCGTAGATCAGCAGCACCGCTGGCGAGCGCGCGCCGACGAAGAGGCGCCTGCCCTGCTCGTCGAGCGCCATCGGGAAATTCGCCTTGGCGCCCGGCACCGGCCAGGTCGCGAGCACCTTGCGCTGCGCCCGGTCGACCACCGCGACCTGCTGCGCCGTGGGGACGTTCACGAATGCCCGCTGGCCGCTCGTTTCGAGCTGGAAGGACTCGGGATGGCCCGACAGCGGTATGTCGCCGGCCGCCTCGCCGGTATCGGCGCGCAATAGACGCAACGCACCCTTCCCGTACCCGACGAGCACCGTACCCGTCGCAGCGTCGAAACGCACGTTGTCCGCGTCGTCGAGCTTTTCGATCCGCTTCACGCTGGCCAGCGACGCGCCGTCCAGGATGTCGATACGATCCGCAGAGCCGTTGGTCACGTAAATTCGGTTGGACTGCGGAAGATAAAGCACACCTTGCGGTTCGCCGAAGCCCGGGATGCTCTTCACATGCCGGTTGCCGGCCACGTCAAGAACCTCCACCGTGTCGTTGCCCAGAGCTGCGACGAACAGGCGGCGGCCTTTGACGTCCACCGCGAAGTGGTCGATGCGTCCCTTGACCCCCGGCATGGCAATCGTCGCCACCAACTCGAGCGGCGCCTGGCCAGCGGCCTGCGCCGCACAGCAACCCAGCGCCCAGCCGGCGATGAAACGCCATGTGAACGCCATCAGCGGTACGCCTGCGGATTCCATGTGTGGACCTCTTCCTTTCCTTCCTTGCACCAGGTGTACAGCGCGTCGTACATGACCATGCCGTGTTTCAGCATCTCGTGGTCATCCTTGAAGTTGCGCGAAAGCCCAAGCGAGATGGCAGCCAGGCCCGGCGCCTGCGGCGCGAGCTCGAGCCTCGCGGTGTCGGCGCCGCGCACGATCTTGGCGAGCTCTATAAGGGCCGGGTCGATCAGGCGGTAGTGCTTGAGAAACGCGTCGAAGCTGCACAGCTCGCCGTCGTGCGAAAAGTGCACGTCTGGAATGTCATAGGGAACGGCATCCTGCGCTTTCGCAGCACTCAGCACCTCCTTTTGAGGGACGTACAGAAACTGTGCCCCGGCATCGACGAAACGGGCGATCAGCCAGGGACAGGCGATCCGGTCGATCTTCGGCCGCTCGCGGGTCACCCAGCGGGTGGCGGCGTCGTGCGGCTTGTGGTCGAGCCGGCCATCCGCCGCCTTCCAGCCTTCCAGCCCGCCCTCCAGGTAGCGCGCCGAGATGCCGGCGCCGGTCAGCGCATCGGCCGTGCTCTGGCTCACTTCCCGCCCATGGACGCAATAAACAACGGCGGAGCTCGCGCGGGGCAACGATTTCGCCCACCGGGTTGCATCCTCCGGGTCACGGCGCAGTGATCCGGAAACCATGGCATCCGATTCGAGGAACGCAGGACGCCTGCGCACATCGATGACGATCGGCGGACTCTCGCGGCCCAGTTCGGCCCGCAACGTCGACACGGACATTCCCGTAGCCATCATCGTTCTCCTTTGAGCGAAAAAGCCCAGGTGAGACCCACGCGCACTTCGTGGATCGAATCGGCTCCGTTTTGCGCGGAGCGCACGCCCGCATCAAACGACAGGCCTTCGCGCACCCGCCAGATCGCTCCGACAAGAAATGAATCGATCCGCCCGCCGCCGGTGGCGCGCTGTGCGAATGCCTCGGCCACCGGCCGTATCGGCCAATCAAACGGCCCTTCGACGATCGCTCCCAGGAACAGCGCATCCTCATGGTCCCGGGTGCGTGCCAGCGCGGCATTCAAGTGGACGGTTCCAGCGCTCCAGCGCTGAGACACGATGGCCGCGAGCGAGAAGCCCGTGCCGTGCTCGCCGTTCGCCTCGGGCAGCAGGAGGCCGTACTCCGCCGCCACGCTCGGCCCGTTTTGCTCCTGCAGGACGCCACGCCGCAGCACCTGCTTGAGAGCGACCGCATCATCGACCAGCGCAGAGCGCGGTTCGCCTGCTTCCCGGTCGAGCGCGACCTGGTGCCTGCCCTCGACCACCAGCTCGCGATCGCCTGAGAAGCCGATGTTCGCGATCGCTGCCGGCGCCTGCAGAAAGCGCCTCCCTCCGCCGCGCAGCCACTGCACCGGGCCGAGCTCGATCTCGGCCTCGCCGGCCTTCGCGACATCGGCATCGGTCGAGTCGAACGGACGATAAGCCAGAGCGATGTTCGCGTACGTAAGCGGCACGACCACGATTGTGAGCAAATGCAGCACTCGACTCATGGCAGCGCCTCAAGCGTGCCGTACCAGGCTTCCGAGCCATTGATCAGCAGGCGTGTGTGCGCGCCATCCTGCTGCACTTGGTAGCACTCGTCCGGGCCCGGCGGCCGCAGCCACTTCCAGCAGAACTCGTCTTTTCTCACGCGCCATGACCCGCTCACGCGTTTGCTCATTTCCGTCCCGGTGAACGTGCCATCGCGTTTGAACTGATATGCGAAGTGCACGCCGTCGCCGAATTCCCTGGCTTTGAAAAGGTTCTGCAACGCAGCGCCCTTGACACTGCGCCAATGTTCCTCTTCGGCCGCCATCGCCGGCGCCGAGAACACTAGCAGCAAGAAACACGTTGCGGCGACCATTCCAAGCCCTCGCAAAGACGCGATGGGCAGATCTTGGACGGCGGGCCGTCTTGTGAAGGCCGGGAGTCTGCGAAGCCCCGACCGCGAAAATTGTAGGGACGTAAGCTTGCGCGCGGCTTGCAGCAGGTAGCGTGAACTGCTACGCCGGAATCTTTCCACGTCGTTCGACGCGGCGAAACGCGGCGAAGAGCGCGAGATCGTAGGCAATCTTCAACACGCCACAGGCAACGAGCGGCGCCACCATCGCGCCGGCAGCGAACATCGCTCCGGTAATGGACGGGCTGATGGCGGAAGCAAGACTGCGCGGCACGGCCGTGAAGCTCGCGGCGGCCGGCCGCTCGGCGGGCGTCACCACGCTCATCACGAAAGCGCCGCGCGCCGGGACATCCATCTGCGAGAGCAGACTGCGCGCAAGCAGCAGGGCCAGGGTGAGATCGAGGCTGGACGCAAGCGCGGCGCCGATCAGGCAGAGGCTCGACGGGATGTGCGTGAAGACCATCGTGTTGACCATGCCGATGCGCCTGGCGAGAGGACCGGCGGCAAGCTGCGAGCAGGCCGATAAAAGCCCCGTCCAGAAAAAGAAGGCGCCCGCCGCCGCCAGCGTCATGCCATAGCGCTGAAAGAGCCACAGCGCGAGCAGCGAGTTGAGGACGAGGCCCCCGGCGAAGGAATCCACGCTGAAGAGCGCGGCCAGGCGCCACACGATGCCGCGCGACGGGCCGAGCGGCACTGCGGGCTTGCCCTGCTCGGCATGCGGGTCGGGCAGCCCCAGGTACAAGAGCCACACCGCGAGGCCGACGGCGGCATAGAGCACGAACATGAGCCGCAGCGCATCCAGCATCGCGATGTGCCCGCCGAGCCACTCGGGCAAGCCCGAGGCCAGTGCGCCAACCGCCCCGGACATGGAACCGATGAAGCTGTAGCGCGAGAACACACTAGTGCGATCCGCCGCCGTGGCGAGCGTCGTGTGATCGAGCGGCATGAACACGCTCGCGTCCCCGCTCGAAGGATTGAGCGTGCCGAAGAAGGCGACGACGAGGAGCGGCCAGAACGCCTGGAAGCCGGCAAACGCGAGGCCGGTCGCCGCCATCACGGCCGCTGCGGCAAGGAGCAGCCGCCGGATCGAGAAGCGATGGCCGAAGCGGCCGACGGCGAGCGTCGCGAACGCCGAGCCGAGCAGCGTCGCCGTGCTGATGAAGCCGACCTCGAGCTGCCCCATGCCGAGCGCGAGCAGGTACGCCGGCAGCACGACGGCGATGAAGCCGTCGGCAAAGGAGCGCAGCGCCCGCCCGATGAGGATGCGACGGATCACGTGTGCATCTCGGTCGGCGCGCCGATCGCCTTCCAGCCGGAGTGGCCGCGGTTCATGTATTTCGCATCGAAGCCGGCGTCGCGCAGCTTGATCGCCGTTTTGCAGCCGACGTGGAATCCGTAGGCGCAGTAGACGACGACGGGCTCTGACTTCGACAACTCGCCGATCCATTCCTTGAGTTGCTCGGGACCGTTCAGCACATGGCCCGGAGTGTTCGCGAAGTCCAGCGACTCGAGCTGCTCGGCGATGCCGTCCAGGCGCCGCAGCGCCCCGCCGTAGTTGTTCTCGTAATGGCTCTCGATGAGCTTCACCGAGAGGTAGGGGAGCGCGTCCAGGGACGGCATTGGATCGGTTTCAGCTTGTAGCGCATGTCGGTCTCCTTCATATCATTTGACAAGGGCGATGTCTGCGTCGGTGGCCTGCTCGAGGCACGCCTCGGGACGCACGTAAGCCGAGCGTTGGTCTGGCGTAAGATGCACGCGCCGCGACTCGGGGAGTCCGCGCGCACAGAGCACGACCGTGCGCCGGGTCTTCGTGCGCTCGAGCGCCAGTCCACAGGCGTTCCTTAGGGGTGAAGACATCGAGATGTGCTGCGCCCGGCGCAGAAGCGGATCGATGCGCCAGAGCGTCCCGTAAGTGGCACTCACCGCGAAGAACACGCCCTGGTCGGGCGCATAGACGAGGCCCGTGAAGCCGACGTCCTTGTCGGTGTCGGCGTCGAGCACCGGCTCGTGCTTCGTGGCCGTCGCCTGGCGAGGGTCAGCGCGCCAGAGCACGGGCATGACGTTGCTCGAGACGATGGCCGCCCCCTGCGGATCGATCACCATGTCCGGCCTGCACGCATAGCTCTCGCCGGCGTAGATCCATCCCGGGAGATCGAAGCGCTTCTTCTCGCCGCCTTCATGCAAATAGACGGCGTCCTGCTCGAGCACCCAGGTGCGGTTGCGAGATGCATCCTGAATCACGCGCAGCGGGGCGGCATCGACCTGCATGCCTTTGCTCCGCATCACAGCGACGGCTTCGGGCGTCCTGAGGAAGGCCATAAAGGCCAGCGCCGGCTCCGACGCTGCAGCCCCGCTCGGTCTTGCAGCCACGAAGCCGGTGTAGTTCTGCAGCGGCTCGGGCACCGGCACGAACTGCATGCCGGGCTTGCCGACGATCTCGCTCACCTGCGTGAGCCCCAGCGCACCGCTACCTTGAGCGACGGTCACTTCGGCAACATCGCCGCCCGCACCGTAGCGCGTCTTGCCTTTCAGCTGCTCCGCGATGCCGAGCTTTTCAATGACGCGCGCGATGTGGACGCCCGCGGCCCCGCCGCCCGCCGGATTCGGGTATACGAGGACCCGTGCGCCCAGCAGCGCCTGCCTGAAATCCTCGACGGAGATGCTCCGCGGGAGAGGATCGCCGGCAGGCACGACCATGCCGACTGCGGTCTTGGCGATCGTCACCTCGCTGCCCGGCTGAATCCTTCCGGCAGCCGCGAGCGCTGCGATCGAGAGCGGCGACGAGATGACGAGGTCCACCTGCTCGCCGCCCATCATCCGGTCGGTGACGGCGCCCATCGTGCTGTAGCGCAGGCTGACTTTGTAGCCGGCGCGCCGCTCGAAGTCTCCGATGACCTCCTTGAAGACCGTCTGCATCGAGGCCGCCGAGAGGAGGCGGAGCTCCTGTGGCTCGGCGCGCGTAGCGGTACTCGCCAGTGCGAGCACGATGACGCCAAGGATCGATCGCTGGATTTGCTGCCTTCCGGTGCCCATACACGTACTCCTTCCCTCAGGAATGGAGCAGCGCTTGGGACGGAAGCCGTCCTTTAGGGACCGGGTGTCTGCCGTCATACCCGGCTAGGCGGAGTGCGCCTACGCGAGGCGTGACGCTAACTCACGCTTCGTTGCATGTCAAGTCATTGTTATCACTATATTGTGATATATATAACACAATTATGACAACGCTCGCCGCCCTCGTACTCAGCCTGCCGACGCATAACTCCACGATGCGCATGCGGGTTTGGCGCGCGCTGAAGGAAACGGGTTGCGGCGTGCTGCGCGACGGCGTCTACGTGCTGCCCGAAAACGCACCTGGTGGCGCTGCCCTGCCTCGGATCGAGAGCGAGATCCGCGCGGCGGGCGGGTTCGCCATGACCGTCGGGCTGGACATGAAGGGCAACGGTCAGGCCGTGCGCCAGCTCTTCGACCGCAGTGCCGAGTACGGCGACCTGATGGAGCGGGTCCGCGTGACCGCCAAAGCCCTCCCCCGCCTCGGGCACCGCAAGGCGCTGACCGCCGTGGAGCGCCTGGAGCGCTCGTTTACGGCGCTGGCGGCCATCGACTTCTATCCCGGCCAGGCGAAGCGGCAGGCCGGCGCCGCAGTTCTCGGATTAAGGAAAAGCCTGCGCGAGGCGTACTCGCGCGGCGAGCCCCGTGCGGCACGCCGTCATCTGCGGCTGGCCGACAAGCGCCGCTACCGGAATCGCATCTGGGCGACGCGCAAGCACCCCTGGGTCGATCGCCTGGCCAGCGCTTGGCTCATCAAGCGCTTCATCGACCCGAAGGCGCGGTTCGCGTGGATCTCGGTGCCGCGCGAGCGACCGAGGAAAGCGGTGGGCTTCGACTTCGATGGCGCCGAGTTCACCCATATCGGCAACCGCGTCACCTTCGAAGTACTGCTGGCGAGCTTCGACCTGGAGCACGACCCTGCGCTTGCCGCGCTCGCTAGCGTCGTGCACAACCTGGATGTGGGCGGCGTGCCGGTCGCGGAGGCAAAAGGCGTGGAAATGCTCCTGCGCGGCGCCAAGGAGAAGGCACGCAGCGACGACGCGCTCCTCGCCGAGGCGATGCGCGTCTTCGACCTCGTCTATTCAGCCGGCGCTACTGCGAGCCGTAGCTGAAGTCGTCGAAGGCGGTCACGCTGTCCGCCTTGGTCCATAGCCCCACCGCGCCGGCGCCCGCGATGTGCGAGTCCTCTAGCTCGATGTAGGTCCTGCCGTCGAGCGCCACCTTGATGCGCTTGCCGGAGAACTCGACCCGCAGGGTGTGCCAGGCGTTGCCGGGCACCGGCGCGTCGACATACTTGATGGTGACCCGGCGTCCGCTGGTGGTGTGATAGAGCGCGACGTTGTTCTCGAGCGCATTGGCGCGAGCGACGTAGTAGTTGTCGCCATCCTTCCAGCGCCAGATCACGCCGCCCGCCCGGTCTTCGGCTCCGGAGATCGGCTTGAACCGCACTTCGACGAAGCCGTTCTCCACCGCGGTCTTCGGCATGACGCACCAGGGAAACGCCCCGCTGCCCGACTGCTGCAGCACATTCGGCTTGCTCGGCGCGCCGGCGTCCTGCCGCACGGCCCATTTGGCGCTTCCCTTTCCGGTCACGCCCTGCCGCCATGCAACAGGCAGCGAGCCGGGCGTGTCGGTATCGAAGTTGATGGTTTCGGCAAAGGCGGCGCTGGTGGCGAAGATGGTCGCGGCGGCGATGCAGGCTTGTTTCACGGTGGCTCCTTCCCGGCCCAATAGCGAAATGAGCCGACTCAGAGCAGAGCTTGGACGCGCGTGGCGTCTGTGGCGGGGAGTCTGCCGGCACCCCCGCTTGAACCGACTAGCATTATGCATGCGCCGTCGCGCCATTGCTTACGCGTCGCTGTCAGCGCTCCTCTTCGGCGCGAGCACGCCATTCGCCAAGCTGCTGGTCGGATCAATGCCGCCGCTCGCGCTCGCGGGGCTGCTCTATCTCGGCAGCGGCATCGGCCTCGCAACCTGGTTCGCGCTGCGTCGCTCGCCGCTCAACCTCGCAGTCACGGACCTGCCGTGGCTCGGCGCCGCGATCGCTGCCGGCGGCGTCGCCGCACCGGCGCTGCTCATGTTCGGGCTGACGCGTACCGATGCCGCCAGCGCGTCGCTGCTCCTGAACCTCGAGGTGGTCTTCACCGCAGCGATGGCATGGATCGTCTTTCGCGAGAACGTCGACCAGCGCGTCTTCGCCGGGATGGTTGCCATCGCCGCCGGCGGCGCAGTGCTCTCCTGGGAACAGGTGCCGCGCGCCAATGGTTTCCTCGGGCCTCTGCTCATTGCAGGCGCGTGCCTCGTATGGGCGCTGGATAACAATCTGACGCGTCGCGTGTCCGGCGGCGATGCCGTCGCGATCGCCGCGCTGAAAGGACTCATCGCCGGTGCGGTCAACCTTGCGCTGGCGCTCGCGCTCGGCGCTTATCTGCCGGCGCCGGGGGCGATGCTGCTCGCGGGTCTCGTGGGCCTCGTCGGCTATGGCATCAGCCTCGTGCTGTTCATCTTCGCGCTCCGCGACCTCGGCGCGGCGCGGGCGGGCGCCTATTTCGCCGTCGCTCCTTTCTATGGCGCAGCCATTGCGCTGCTGTGGCTCGATCAGTCCACCGGTCCCGCCTTCTGGGCGGCGGCGACGCTGATGGCGCTCGGCGCGTGGCTGCACGTCAGCGAGCGCCACGAGCACGAGCATGTGCATGAGTCAACAACCCATGCGCACGAGCACGTGCACGATGCGCATCACCGCCACGGGCATGGCGACGCCTTCGATGGGCGCGAGCCGCACAGCCACGACCACGTGCACGGGCCGCTGCGCCATCGCCATCCGCATTACCCGGACCTGCATCATCGCCATCGGCACTAGCCGCGGTACACTGCCGCCCTTTCAACGGGAGGTAGCCGAGTGGCCGAACTCAAAGTGCTGGGAATCAGCGGTAGCCTGCGCAAGGCGTCCTACAACACCGCCCTCTTGAAGGCCTGCGCCGAGCTCATGCCGGCCGGCGTGAAGATGACGGGCTACGCGCGGCTCGACGATATTCCGCTCTTCAACCAGGATGTGTTCGATGCGGGCACGCCGGAATCCGCCAGGCGTTTTCGCGCCGAGGTGGCCGCGGCCGATGGACTGCTGATCGCCAGCCCCGAGTACAACTTCTCGCTCACACCCGCGCTGAAAAACGCAATCGACTGGGCTTCGCGCCCGCCGAACCAGGTGTTCCAGGACAAGCCCATCGCCATCTTTTCCGCTTCCCAGGGCCCGATGGGCGGCGCGCGCGTTCAGTACGACTTGCGGCGCATCCTCGGCCAGCTCTGGGGCCACGTGCTGCCGAAGCCGGAGGTGTTCATCGGCAGCGCGCAAACGAAGGTCGACGCCCAGGGCAGGATCACCGACGAAGCGACGAAGAAATTCCTCGCCGACCTCGTCACCGGCTTCAAGGCCTGGATCGAACGGATGCAGGTCAGGAAGTAGCGAGCGCGAAGTACAGGTCGTTGATGTCCGCGCGGCGAGCGAGCCGCGCGGTGCTGTCCTCCAGCACGACCCGTCCCTTGATCAGCACGTAGGCGCGGCTGGCAAAGCCGAGGGCGCCTGCCGGATCTCCGCGACCACCAGCGGCGCGAGGCCGAGGAACGGCTCGTCGAGAAGAAGCAGCCGCGGCGCGCTCATGAGCGCGCGGCCGATCGCCAGCATCTGCTGCTCGCCGCCCGAAAGCGTGCCGGCGGTCTTCGAGCCGAAGTTGGGCACCGCCACTCGGTGCGCGAGCCGCAGGAGGAAATGCATGTCGTGCTCGATGAGCAGCACCGCGATGCGGCGCTGTGCAGTTCGCCCCGGCCGACGAACTGGACCTCCTCCTCCGCGCGCTGGCGAACGGCCGGTTGTGCTGGAAGCGGCGTCATGCTTTTGCCTTCAGCAGTCCGGTAGGACGCACAATCAGAAAGACCATGAGGAGCAGAAGCGGCACGCCCTGGGGATTTCGTAGGTCATAAAGGGGTCAGAGCAATTTTCCTGTAACAAATTGGTTGTGAGCGCGCCTGCTTTTGTAACGCGAAAATTGCTCTGACCCCATTTCTGTCAGTGCATGTGTGCACCGCCGTCGACCACCAGGGTCTGGCCGGTGATGAAGTCACTGTCGGGAGATGCGAAGAAGGCCACCGCGCCTACCAGGTCCTCGGGCTTCTGCATGCGCTGAAGCGCGCGAGTGGAAGCCGCCGCCTGGCGGTACTTCACGATGTTGTCATCTGGATTTTCCTCCGACAACGTGCTGCCGGGGGCGATGCAGTTGACGCAGATATTGTCCTTGCCCACTTCCATGGCGAGCGTGCGCGTGAAGCCGAGGATGCCGGCCTTGGAAGTCACATAGTGGATGCGCGAGCCCACGCCCTTGAGCGCCGTGCCCGAGCTGATGTTGATGATCTTGCCGTAGCGCTGGCTGCGCATCTGCGGCATCACCGCGCGGCAGGCGAACCACGTGCCGCGCAAATTGACCGCCATCATGCGGTCCCATTCTTCCGGATCGATCTGGTCGAACGGTGCGCGCGACATTGGGACGGTGGCGAAGATCGCGGCGTTGTTTACCAGCACGTCGATGCGTCCGAAGCGCTCGACAGTGCGAACCGCCATTTCCTTCGCACTCGCCTCATTAGCCACATCGGTGTGCACCGCGAGTCCGCCGACCTCGGCAGCGGCGCGCTCGCCCGCCGGGCCGTCGAGCTCGGCGATCACGATCTTGGCGCCCTCCTCCGCGAGGCGGTGCGCATAGGCCCTGCCGATGCCGTGCCCGCCGCCGGTGACGATGGCGACGCGGCCCTCCAGTCTTTTCACCGGGGAAAGTATAGTGGCTCCCTTTCAAGGAGATGAGATGGATTCGAGACCGATCAAGGAACGCGAGAAGGACGGCCTAAAGACCCGCACCGAGGTGCTCGGCAAGGCCTGGGTGGAGAAATCGCAGGCCAATGTCGACGACTTCAACCGCGAGTTCAACGAGTTCCTGCACAGTCATTGCTGGAACGACATCTGGAACCGCCCGGGGCTGTCCCGGAAGCAACGCTCGATGCTGAACCTCGCCATGCTGACGGCGCTCGGCAAGGAGCACGAGCTCAAGCTGCACATCCGCGGCGCGCTGAACAACGGCGTCACGAAGGACGAGATCAAGGAAGTCTTCATGCAGGCGGCGATCTACGCCGGCGTACCGGCGGCGGTGGCGGCATTCCGCTGCGCGCGCGAGGTGTTCGCATCGAAAGAATAGCGTTCATCGGCCTCGGCACGATGGGCGTGCCGATGGCCGGGCATCTGGCCGCGGCCGGTTATGGCGTCCAGAGCTATGACAAGCGCGGCGGCGGCATGCTCATCACGATGCTGCCTGACGGCGACGTAGTGCGCGAAGTCGTGCTGGATGCACTCCCGGGGCTCAGGCACGGTGCGCTGGTGGTCGATATGAGCTCATCCGATCCGCTGGGCACGCAGGCGCTTGGCGCCGCGCTCGCCGCGAACCAGATCGGCATGGTGGATGCGCCGGTTTCCGGCGCGGTGCGTGGCGCAAGGGAAGCCACCCTCGCGATCATGTGCGGCGGAAGCGCCGCCGAAAGATCGACTAGGCTGCCGAGCGCAGCCGCTCGCGGAAGCTCGCTTCCATCTCGCGCCGGACGCGCACGGCCGGCTCGTTGGCGTTTACGGCGACATCGCTCCAGCGCACCGGCTGCCCGGCAGCGATCGGCCGCAGGACTTTCCAGCCGTGCGCCAGGCCGAGCGGCAGGCAATCTTTCGCCAGTGAATCCGCGGCGGGCATCAGCCGCCCGACCACGGTGTAGCCCCCTTCCCCATCGAGCATTTCGCCGGCAGCGAGGTTTTTCTTGGCCACTGCAACAGCATCGGCACGCCATCCGGTGGCGCAGCCCGTGGCCTCGCCGCGCAAGCCGACCGATGCGACCGAGATGCCGACTTCGAGGCCGATGAGATGCCAGCGCTTGTACATGCAGGCATAGCGTCCGGAAGGATCGGTCTTGACGCCGTACTCGCTGAAGCAGCGCTGGATGTATTCGGTCTCGCCCTCGAACACGACGAACACGCCGAAGCGGATGTCGTAGGGAATCGGTGTGCCGTCATGGCGCAGCGATGAGATCACCTCGACCTGGCCCTTGTGGTGCAGCACGCCGCCTTCGGCGCGCGGACGCATGAGGGAGGGAATCTCGTCCACTGATCCCGGCGGATACATCAGCCCTTCTGGCGCGGGCGTAAGACCGGTGGCATTGCACACGGCGGTGGTTTCGATGGCCGGCTTCGAGCCATCGAGGAATGAGTTGAACATCTTCGGATTCAGGCCGCCGATCTTCGCTTGCTCCGGCGTCAGACCGTAATAGCCCCACACCGTCTCCGGCGTGGACTGCGCGAAATGAGGCAGCCACTTGTGCCCGCGACCCGCGGCGACGACCGGGAAGCCGGCAGCACGCGCCCAGTCCACCAGGTCGCAGATCAGCGCCGGCTGGTCGCCGTACGCGAGGCTGTAGACGACGCCCGCCGCCGCAGCCTTCTGCGCGAGCAGCGGTCCGCAGAACGCATCCGCCTCCACCGTCACCATTACCACATGCTTGCCGTGCTCGAACGCCGCGAGCGCGTGCTCGACGGCAGCGATCGGGTTGCCGGTGGCCTCGATGACGATGTCGACGTCAGGGCTCGCGACGAGCTTGCGCCAGTCGTCCGAAATCGGCGTGCGCTGCACGAGCTCCGCCGGCCAGCCGACGCGCGCGAGATTCGCTCTTGCGTTGTCCGGCGCGAGATCCGCAATACCGGCGAGGCGGATCCCCGGGGTCTTCGGCACCTGAGCGAGATACATTGCCGCGAACTTGCCGGCGCCGATGAGCCCGATGCGAAGCGGGTTGTCTTTACGTTGCTGGAGTTTCGAATAGAGATTCATAAAGGGGTCAGAGCAAATTTCCTGTAACCACTACGCATCCGATTTGTTTCATGAAAATTGCTCTGACCCCTTTTCAGGCAGCCTTCAGCGCGCCCTTCAGCTCTTCCGGCGGCGTGCCGTCCTTCCAGGGCAGCGGTACGTGGTAGTGCTTGAGCAGGCAGTCATCCGGCAGGCACTGGATCGGCGCGAAATCGCGGTGCGCGATGTAGCCGGCACGCTTGAAGCGGCGGATATGGTTCGACACCGCGCAGAGCGAGAGGTACACGCTCACGCGGTTCCACGGTGAAAGGTTGGAGGTCGAGGCGTGCACGAGGCAACCGTGGAACAGGATCATCGAACCGGCGGGGCCCTTCGGCGCCACGATGCCGCCGCGGTCGACGAGCTTCGTGATCGTGTCGTGGTTGATGGTCCACAGCGGGTAGCTCGTGGTGCTCGTGTCGTGCTGCGCATCCAGCACGCCGAGCTTGTGGCTGCCGGGGATGAACATCAGCGGCCCGTTGAACTCGTTGACCTCGTCGAGGAAGATCGCGACGTTCATGGCGCGCGCTTCGGGCATCTGATCGTCCGCGCGCCAGGTGCCGTAGTCCTGGTGCCACTGCCAGACGTCGCCGTCGAAGGCGGCCTTGCCGTTGATCTTGAACTGGTGCATGTACACGTCTTCGCCGTAGACCTGGACGATCGGCTGAACCATGCGCGGATGGCGTGCGAGCTTCGCGAACGGATAGCTGTACATGTGCGCGGCGAAGTTGGTGCGCACCACGTCGCCGGTCTTCTCGCGCACGTTTTCCGGGCGGCGCTGCGCGTAAAGCGAGGGCACCTCGTCCGTCAGGACCTTGATTTCCGCCGACGAGAAAAGCGAAGGGAAGAAAAGATAGCCGTCGTGCTCGAAGCGCTGGATTTGATCCGCTGACAGTTTCATTGAAATAGTATAAGCCTCCGACCTCTAGGGAGATCGCATGGAAACCGCCAACAAGTTGATGGACGACCTGCGCGCCGTGATCGCCGACGCCGAGCAGCTTCTGCGCTCGGCGGCCGACCAGGCGGGCCCGCAGGTGCAAGGCGCCGGACGAGAACTCGACGCGCAGGTACGCAAGCATCCCTGGGCGGCGGTCGGCGTCGCCGCCGGCATCGGCCTCATCGTCGGCATCCTGCTGAGCCGAAAATGAGCGCCAGCCTCCTGGAGTCGGCGCAAAACCTGCTGGCGGGCCTCCTCGACCTGGGGCGTACCCGCTTCGAGCTCTTCGGCACGGAGCTGCGCGAAGAACTGGCGCGGCTCGCCGCCACCGTCCTCGGCGGCCTGGCGGTACTGGTGCTGGTCGCGCTCGGCCTCGCCTTCGGCGCCGCGGCCTTCATCCTCACCGTGAGCGAGGCGAACCGCATCTGGGCGACGTTCGGCGTCGCGGCGCTCTTCCTCCTCGCCGGCGGCATCGTCGCGCTGCAGGTACGGCGCATGACGGGGGCGAAGCCGCGCGCGTTCGACGCCACGCTCTCAGAGCTCGAACGCGACCTCAACGGAATGCGGCCGTGAACCGCCACCAGCGCGCACTGGCCCTCCGGCGTCAGGAGCTCGTCGCGCGCTCGGCGAACCAGCGCAGCGCGCTCGTCGCCGGAATCGAGCCGCTCCTCGGCAAGGCTGCCGCTCTCGATCGCATAGTCGGCGCGGTGCGCCGCCATTCGGTCATCGTCGGAATCGTCGCCGGCGCAGTGACGCTCTTCGGCTCGGGCAAGCTGTTACAGGTCGCGACGCGCTTGTTGACGGTCTACACACTGCTGCGACGCGGCTGAGCGACGCTATTTCGCCCTGACGGCGACCGTGGTCGCCGGGTTCTTGTCGGCATACTGGTAGAACACCTCGTCGGACCGCACCATGCCGAGCTCGAAGCGCGCGCGCTCGTCGATCGCCTCGGTGCCGGTCTTGAGGTCGTTCACCTCGGCGGCGAGCCCCGCGTTGCGCCGGGCAAGCTCGGCGTTCTTCGCCTTCTGCAGGCTGAGCTGGCGGTCGACTTCCGACGCACGCAGCCAGCCGCCCTTGCCGAGCCACAGCGGATACTGGATGAGAACGATGAACGCCGCGAGAAGGACGCCGACAAATCTCATGTGAAATGAGTCATCTTGGCTGGGCGAAGGCCTCGCGCCCCGGATAGCTCACCGACTCGCCGAGGTCTTCCTCGATGCGCAGCAGCTGGTTGTATTTCGCGACGCGGTCGGAGCGCGACAGCGACCCGGTCTTGATCTGCAGCGCATTCGTGCCAACGGCGATGTCGGCGATCGTCGTGTCCTCGGTCTCGCCCGAGCGGTGCGAGATGACGGTCCCATAGGACGCGCGCTTCGCCAGCTCGATGGCTGCAAACGTTTCGGTGAGCGTGCCGATCTGGTTCACCTTGATGAGAATCGCATTCGCCACGCCCTTGCCGATGCCTTCGCGCAGGATCCGCGTATTCGTCACGAAAAGATCATCGCCGACGAGCTGGAGCTTCTTCCCCAGGCGGCCGGTCAGGGTCTTCCAGCCCTCCCAGTCGTTCTCCGCCATCCCGTCCTCGATCGAGACGATGGGATAGCGCGCCGCAAGCTGGTCGAGATAGCCGGCGAACTCGCTCGAACTCAAGCGCTCGCCCTCGGATTCGAGCACGTAGCGGCCGTCCTCGAAGAATTCAGAAGCGGCGCAATCGAGGGCGAGCATCACATCCTGCCCGGCGCTGTAGCCGGCGTCGGTGATCGCCTCCATGAGGAGGTCGAGCGCGGCGGCATGGCTCGCGACATTCGGCGCGAAGCCGCCCTCGTCGCCCACCGACGTGGACATCCCCTTGCCATCGATCAGTTTCTTCAGCGCCTGGAAGATCTCCGCCCCGCAGCGCACGGCTTCCCTGAACGACTGCGCACCCACCGGCACGATCATCATCTCCTGCATGTCGAGCCGGTTGTTGGCGTGCGCGCCGCCGTTGATCACGTTCATCATCGGCACGGGCATCCTCATCGCACCCGAGCCGCCGAAGTAGCGGTAGAGCGGCAGGCCGCATTCCTCGGCCGCCGCCTTGGCGGTTGCCATCGACACGGCGAGGAGCGCGTTGGCGCCGAGCCGCGACTTGTTCTCTGTGCCGTCGAGCTCGATCAGCGCCTTGTCGATAAAGGCCTGCTCCATCGCGTCCAGGCCGACGACCGCTTCGGAGATCTCGGTGTTCACGTACTCGATTGCCTTCAGTACGCCTTTGCCGCCGTAGCGGCGCTTGTCGCCATCGCGCAGCTCGATCGCTTCGCGGCTGCCGGTGGAGGCGCCCGAGGGCACGGCGGCGCGCCCCATGGCGCCCGACTCCAGCAGCACGTCCGCTTCGAGGGTGGGATTGCCGCGCGAGTCGAGGATCTCGCGGGCGACGACGTCGACGATGGAGCTCATGAGCCTTTCACGTTCATTTCTGCGAAGCCTTTCTTCTTGACGGTCCGATCGAGCTCGACGAGAGTCTCCAGCAATCCCTGCATCATGCCAAGCGGCCAGGAGTTCGGCCCGTCGCAAAGCGCCTCGTCGGGCTTGGGGTGCGTCTCCATGAAGATGCCGGAGACACCCGCCCCGACCGCGGCACGGGCGAGGACGGGGATGAACTCGCGCTGCCCGCCGGAGGCGGTTCCCTGGCCGCCCGGCAGCTGGACCGAATGCGTGGCGTCGAACACCACCGGGCAGCCGGTGTCGCGCATCGCGGCCAGGCCCCGCATGTCGACCACCAGGTTGTTGTAGCCGAAGCTGAAGCCGCGCTCGCACACCAGGATCTGCTTGTTGCCGGTGCTCGCCGCCTTCTCCACCACGTTCTTCATCTCCCACGGCGAGAGGAACTGGCCCTTCTTGATGTTGAGCGGCTTGCCCTGCTTGGCGGCATTGCGGATGAAGTTGGTCTGCCGGCAAAGGAAGGCGGGGGTCTGGATCACGTCGACCACGGCCGCGACTTCGGCGAGCGGCGTGTCCTCGTGCACGTCGGTGAGGACCGGGACGCCGACCTGCTTCTTCACCTTGGCGAGGATCTCCAGTCCCTCCTCCATCCCCGGCCCGCGGTAGCTCTTGCCGGAAGTCCGGTTCGCCTTGTCGAACGAGCCCTTGAAGATGTAGGGCATGCCGAGCTTGCCGGTCGACTCCTTGAGTTTCCCGGCGACATCGATGCACAGCTGCTCGCTCTCGAGCGTGTCCGGACCGGCAATGAGAAAGAGCGGCCTGTCGAGGCCGGCGTCGAAACCGCAGAGTTTCACGCTGCGACGACTGAGAGAGTGCCGCCCGGACGCTGGGCACGGGCACGCTGGCGGAGCGCCGCCTCGACGAAGGCCTTGAACAGCGGGTGGCCATCGCGCGGCGTCGAAGTGAATTCCGGGTGGAACTGCACGCCAATGAAGAACGGATGGCCGGGCAGCTCCATGATCTCGGGCAGGTTCTCGCTCGGTGTGCGGGCCGAGACCTTGTAGCCCTTCGCCTCGAGCTGCGGCACATAGATGTTGTTCACCTCATAGCGATGGCGATGGCGCTCGTTGACGTCCGCTCCATAAATGGATGCGGCCAGCGTCCTGGGTTCGACCGGGCAACGTTGTGCGCCGAGGCGCATCGTGCCACCGAAGTCGGACTTTTCGGTGCGGCGCTCGATGCGGCCCGTGCGGTCGAGCCACTCGGTGATGAGCGCCACGACCGGATGTGGCGAGTCGGGGTCGAACTCGGTGCTGTTGGCGCCGGCAAGGCTGCAGGCGTTGCGCGCAAACTCGATCGTGGCGAGCTGCATGCCGAGGCAGATGCCGAGGTACGGAATGCCGTTCTCGCGGGCATAGCGGATCGCGCGGATCTTGCCCTCGGTGCCGCGCTTGCCGAAGCCGCCCGGCACGAGGATGGCGTCCATCTTCTCCAGCCCGCCGAGGCCAGGACTCTTCTCGAGCTCCTCGGAGTCGAAGTAATGGATGTTGACGCGGCTCGAGGTGTGGATGCCGGCGTGCTTGAGCGCCTCGTTCAGCGATTTGTAGGAATCCTGCAGGTCGACGTACTTGCCGACGAAGGCGACGTCGACCTCGTGCTCGGGATGCTCCTGCGCCTCGACGATCTTGCGCCAGGCGGAAAGGTCCGCCGCACGCGCCAGGATGGCGAGCTTGTGGCACACGATCTCGTCGAGCATCTGGTCGTGCAGCATCATCGGGATCTTGTAGATCGAGTCGACGTCCCAAGCCGAGATCACGGCCTCTTTCTGGACGTTAGTGAAAAGCGCGATCTTGCGGCGCTCCTCCTCGGGCAACGGCTGCAGCGTGCGGCAGAGCAACGCGTCGGCCTGGATGCCGATCTCGCGCAGCTCCTTGACGGAATGCTGGGTCGGCTTGGTCTTGATCTCGCCCGCCGAGGCGATATAGGGCACCAGCGTCAGGTGGATGTAGCAGACGTTGTTGCGGCCGAGCTCCAGGCCCATCTGCCGGATCGCTTCCAGGAACGGCAGCGACTCGATGTCGCCTACCGTGCCGCCCACTTCGACGATCGCGACGTCGGCCTCGCCGGCGCCGCGCTTGATGAACGCCTTGATCTCGTCGGTGATGTGGGGAATGACCTGGACGGTGCCGCCGAGGTAGTCGCCGCGGCGCTCCTTCTTGATCACCGATTCGTAGATCTGGCCGGTGGTGAAGTTGTTCGAGCGGCGCATCTTCGAGCTCTGGAAGCGCTCGTAGTGGCCGAGGTCGAGGTCCGTCTCGGCGCCATCCTCGGTGACGAACACCTCGCCGTGCTGGAACGGCGACATCGTCCCGGGATCGACGTTGATGTAGGGGTCCAGCTTGATGTTGGTGACGCGGATGCTGCGCGACTCGAGGATCGCGGCGAGGGACGCGGCGGCGATGCCTTTCCCTAACGAGGAAACTACACCACCGGTTACGAAGACATACTTGGCCATCTACCCATCGCGTGGTGAGATAGGCAAGTTTACAGGATTTTTCTTTTTGTCGTTATCAGAAGCTCTGACGCCGTCGTCCCCGCGAAGGCGGGGACGACGACTTAGTCGACGTAAACCCACTGCGTCTCGACCCAGTTGTCGGCGCGGTGCGCGGCACGAATATTCTCGCGCATCGCCCACGGAATCACCTGCCGGTGCAGCGGCACGTGGTGGACCTGGGCGTTGTGCTCGGCAAGCGCGTCGGCGATCTCCTTTTTGCGCTTCGCCGGGTCCGCTTCCACCCGCGCGGCATCGATCAGGCCATCGAGCTTCTTGTTCACGTAGTTGCCCCAATTGAAGTCGCCGGCGCCTTTACCGTCGGGGCTGTGCAACACCGGCGTGAGGATGACCTGCGCGTCCGTGATCGCCCCGCCCCAGCCGAGCATGAAGGCGCTCGTATCGCGCTTGGGCATGCGGGCGAAGTAGATGGCGCGCGGCTGGGCGTTGACCTTCACGCGCAGGCCGACCTTGGCGAGCATCCCCGAGACTGCGACGCAGATCTGCTCGTCGTTGATGTAGCGGTTGTTCGGGCAGTCGAGGGTAAAGCCGAAGCCGCTGGGATAGCCCGCTTCCGCCAGGAGCTGCTTGGCCCGCGCGGGATCGAAGGGCAGCCGCTTCTCCGCCTCCGGATTCGAGCCGAGGATCGATGGCGTGATGCCGCCGGTGGGCTTGGAGAGGCCGCGCATCGTGACCTTGTGCAGGGCCTGGATGTCGATCGCGCGATAAATCGCTTCGCGCACCCGGCGGTCCTTGAACGGGTTCTTGCCTTTGACGTCGGAATACAGGAGCTCATCTCGCGCCTGGTCGAAGCCGAAGAAGATGATGCGGTTCTCCTCGCCCTCGATGACACGGACCTTTCCCTGCTTGTGCAGCCGCGCCACGTCCTGCGGCGGCGGATCGATGATCAGGTCGACATTGCCCGAGATGAGCGCCGACACGCGGGTCGCGTCAGATTTGATCGAAAGATAGGTCACCTCGCTCACGTTGCCCTGCAGCTTTCCCCACCAGTTCGGGTTGCGCTCCATGACGGTCTTCACGTCGGGCTCGCGCAGCTTCAGCATGTAAGGACCCGTGCCGTTGGCATGAGTCGAGGCGTAAGACTGCTCCTTGGCCGAGAAGTCGAGCGGCCGTTCGACCTTGTTCTTCGCGCACCAGGCCTTGCTCATGATCTGCACGAGCGTCGCGTGCTCGAGCATGATGGGATTGGGCTCCGGCAGCTTGAACTCGACCGTGTAGTCGTCGATCTTCCTCGGCCTGCCGAGCGCGCTCGCGTAGACGCGGATCTGCGAAGTCGACTGGCTGGCGCGCTCCACCGAAAAGAGCACGTCGTCGGCCGTGAACGGCGTGCCGTCGTGAAACTTCACGCCTTTCCTTAAGGTGAAGCGCCACGTCAGCGGATCGACCTCCTTCCATTCGGTGGCCAGCACCGGGACGATCTCGAGCTTCTTCCCCCGATTGACGAGCGTCTCGTACATCTGGCCGTTGATCCCGTTCGTCAGCAGCTCGTTCTGGGAGTGCGGATCGATCGTCTGGGGGTCACCCTGGCTCGCCCAGCGGAAGGGCTTCGCGTCGGCGGTCGAAATCGCCAGGGCGGCGGCAATGGCAAGAAGGATTCTCATCGGCGCGAGATTACCCGCCCGAGCCGGCCATCGCCACCTCTGGGCCGGTCGACAGGCTCGCGAGCCGCACTCGAAACCAGCGCATCACGAGCAGAAGGCTGATGAGCGCCTGCACGGCATTCGTCGCGCCCGACAGGTACCAAACCTCCACCAGCAGATATTCGCCGCCGAAGGCAATCACCGCCGGCTCGGCGGTGAGCGTAAGCATCAGTACTTCCGACCGTCCTTGTGCGTATAGGCCATGCCCTCCTCCATCCACATGATGAAGAGGTCGTCGTCCGGGTAGAACGCCGTGTCGCCCTGAACGTTGGTGCCCATCTCGAGGTACTTGGCCGGCTTCTGCGATCGGTTGATGAAATGGTGAGCGTCCTTGCTGCCCGCCGGATAGCCGGCGCACATCCCGGCGCGCAGTGGCTGCTCGCCGGCGTTCGTCACCAGCACCACCTCGCCCTCCAGCACGTAGACGAACTCATCTTCCAGCGTGTGCCAGTGGCGCACCGCCGACTGTCCGCCGGGTCCAAGGGTCGCCAGATTCACCCCGAGGTTTTTCAGTCCGCAAGCCGCGCCGAGGCGCCGCTTCACGCGATCGCCCATGCGCGACTTGAAGGGCTCGGGATAGCCCGAGCCGCGCACTTCCGCCACTTCGGCTGTGTCGATCGCAGGCAACTTAAGAGTCGTCATTCGCACTCCTTCGCTCACTAGATCGAATGTTAAGCTGCCCATCGATGGAAGTCGGACTGGCGTCGGTTACGGCGGCAGCGCTCGCGCGCCATGAGCGCTATGTGCGCGAGTTCGTCGAGGGCTTCAATTTCTGCCCCTACGCCAGGCGCAGCCGCGAAACCGGCACGCTGCAGCGGGTGGTTCTGCTTGAGGAAAGCTTCCCAGCTGCAGCGAGTGCGATCGCCGATGCAATCGAGCGCCTGGAGCAACTCCCCGCCGCATCGGTGGAGGTCGCTTTCATCATCCTGCCGTCGCTCGAGCTGGAAAGTGCGCGGGAATTCGAGATGCTGGTCCGTGCGGCGCGCGAGCAAACCGAGGCGCGCCACGGCTCCAGCGCGACGCCCTTCTATTGCGTGGCTTTCCATCCGGACTTTGCGGAGGATCTGGTGGACGAGCACCGCGCCGTCCGTTTCCTGCGGCGCAGCCCCGACCCCACGGTGCAGCTCGTGCGGGCGAGCGTGCTGGAGAAGGTGCGCGCAAGCAACGCGACGCCGTCGGTATCGGATCGCATTGCGGCCGCCAACCTGCAGACCTTGAAGGATGAAGGCGCCGACGCGATGCGCGCGTTGCTCGGTGTGATCCGCGCGAACGGTTAGCGCCCCGCGCGGCACCACGCTCTCGGCCAAGGGCTGGCCGACCGAGGCGCCGCTGCGCATGCTGATGGACAACCTCGATCGCGAAGCCGCCGAGCGGCCCGAGGATCTCGTCGTATTTTCCGCACGCACGCCGATGCGCCGAGGGTATTGATCGCGAATTCCAACCTCGTGCCTGCCTGGGCAACCTGGGAGCACTTCAACGAGCTCGATCGCAAGGGACTCATGATGGCCAGATGACGACCGGCTCGTGGATCTACATCGGCAGCCAGGGCATCGTGCGGGGCACGTTCGAGACCTTCGCCGAGGCCGGCCGCCAGCATTACGGCGGCGACTGGTCCGGCAAATGGATCCTGACCGCCGGATTGGGCGGCATGGGCGGCGCGCTGCGCGCAGCATCTTGAGGCTCAGTGTCGCGATCGAGGCCGTAGCCGGACTTGACCTCGATGACCGCCGTGCCCTCCGCGAGCCACGGGTTCGCGCAGTACGCGGTGCAGCCGGATGGTATTTCCCGACACGACTAGCCCTCCAGGGCGACGCGGAACTCGGCCGCCGTTTTCGCTTTCACGTCGTCGAGCTTCACACCCGGGTGGAGCTCTTTCAGCACCAATCCCTTGCCCGGGTCGACCTCGAACACGCAGAGATCCGTGATGATCATGTTCACCACCCCCTTGCCGGTGACCGGCAGCGAGCAGCGCTTGAGGACCTTGGAGGCGCCGTCCTTGGAGGTGTGCTCCATCAGCACCACCACCCGCTTCACGCCGGACACGAGATCCATGGCACCGCCCGGGCCTTTGACCATCTTCCCGGGGACCATCCAGTTGGCCAGATCGCCGTTCTCCGCCACCTCCAGGCCGCCGAGGATCGAGATGTCGACATGTCCGCCGCGAATCATCGCGAAGGAGTCGGCGCTCGAGAAGAAGCTCGAGCCCGGGAGGGTGGTAACCGTCTGCTTGCCGGCGTTGATGAGATCGGGATCCACCGTCGCCTCGCTCGGAAAGGGACCGATGCCGAGCAGGCCGTTCTCCGACTGCAGGGTCACGTTGATGCCGGCGGGAATGTAGTTCGCCACCAGCGTCGGGATGCCGATGCCGAGGTTCACGTAGTAGCCGTCGCGCAGTTCCTGCGCGGCGCGCTTCGCCATCAGCTCGCGGATGGGCGAGTCCTTTTTGCCGACCGTGCCCGCCACGGTGCGAAACTCGATGCGCTTCTCGTAGCGCGCCCCCTGCACGATGCGGTCGACGTAGATCCCCGGGGTATGGACCTGATCGGGATCGAGCTCGCCGATCTCCACCAGTTCCTCCACTTCGGCCACGGTCACCTTGCCGCAGGTGGCGATCATCGGATTGAAGTTGCGCGAGGTCATGCGGTAGACGAGATTCCCGGCCTTGTCGCCCTTCCACGCCTTGACCATGGCGAGATCGGCGCGGATGCCCTCCTCGAGCACATATTCCTTGCCGTCGAAGACTTTCGTCTCCTTGCCCTCGGCGAGCTTGGTGCCGGCGGCCGTGCGGGTGTAGAAGCCCGGGATGCCGGCGCCGCCGGCACGCAGCTTCTCGGCGAGCGTGCCCTGCGGCGTGAGCTGCAGGTCGAGCTCGCTCGCCAGCACCTGCCGCTCGAACTCCTTGTTCTCGCCGACGTAGGAGGCGATCACCTTCTTCACCTGGCGGCTCTTCAGCAGGAGACCCATGCCGAAATCGTCGACCCCGGCGTTGTTGCCGATGATGGTGAGGCCCTTGACGCCGCTGTCCTTCAGCGCGGCAATGAAATTCTCCGGGATGCCGCACAGGCCAAAGCCGCCGGCAGCGATCGTCAGGTTGTCGCGCAGCAGCCCCTTCAAGGCGGCGGCGGCATCGGGATATACCTTTTTCATAGCATCACCTTTCGGATGGCCTGCGGAATGCGAATCGGCTTCTGCTTTTGCATGTCGATGAACACCACGGTCGCCGCGCCGTCTGCGTAAAGCTCGCCGCCGATGCTGAGCTCATAGAAGGTCGGCACGCTCGAGCCGCCGGGCTCGCCGATGTAGACCTGGATCTCGACCGTGCCCGGGTAGTTGATCGCGCGCTTGAAGTTGCAGGAGGCGTTGGCGACGACGATGCCGGTCGATTGCCACGCCTCTTCCTCCGGCACGAGCGCGTCGAACCAGCTGATGCGCGCCTGCTCCATGTAGCGGAAGTAGACGGTGTTGTTGACGTGGCCCATCGCGTCCATGTCGCCCCAGCGAATGGCAATGCGCTCTACGTGCACGAGCTTCCGCGGGGTGGACATCGGGGCGCTGATTATAATTCCCGGCATGCCGCGCGAATCGATGCAGTACGACGTCGTCATCGTCGGCGCCGGCCCCGCCGGTCTCGCCGCCGCCATCCGCGCGAAGCAGCTCTCGCCTGACGTTTCCGTCTGCGTGCTGGAGAAGGGCTCCGAGGTCGGCGCGCACATCCTGTCGGGCGCGGTGATGGATCCCATCGCCATCAGCGAGCTGATGCCGGACTGGAAAGCGCAGGGCGCGCCGCTCAACACGCCGGTAACGAAGGATCGCTTCCTCTTCCTCGGCGAGAAAGGCCATCTCGAGACACCGGCATTCATGCTGCCTGCGTGCTTCCAGAACCACGGCAACTACGTCGTGAGCCTTGGCAATGTCTGCCGCTGGCTGGGCAAGCAGGCCGAAGCGCTGGGGGTGGAAATCTTCCCCGGCTTCGCGGCAGCCGAAGTCCTCTACGAGGGCGTTGCGGTCAGAGGTGTCGCCACCGGCGACCTCGGCATCAACCGCAAGGGCGAAAGGACCGACGCCTACCAGCCGGGCATGGAGCTCCACGGCAAATACACCTTCTTCGCCGAAGGCTGCCGCGGCCAGCTCGGCCGGCAGCTCGAGGCGAAGTACAAGCTGCGCGATGGCGCCGATCCGCAGGTCTACGGCATCGGGCTCAAGGAGCTCTGGGACGTAAAGCCCGAGAAGCACTCCGCCGGCCTCGTCGTGCATACCGCCGGCTGGCCGCTGGATGCGGACACCTATGGCGGATCGTTCGTCTATCACCAGGAGAACAACCAGGTCGCCGTCGGTTTCGTCGTTGGGCTCGGCTATACCAATCCGTACCTCTCGCCCTACGAGGAGTTCCAGCGCTTCAAGACCCATCCGGCGATTCGGAGCACGTTCGAGGGCGGCAAGCGCGTCTGCTATGGCGCCCGCGCCATCGCCGCGGGCGGACTGCAGTCGTTGCCGAAACTTGTCTTCCCCGGCGGCGCGCTCATCGGCGACAACGCCGGCTTCCTCAATGCCTCGCGCATCAAAGGCAGCCACAGCGCGATCAAGTCCGGCATGCTCGCCGCCGAGGCGGCGGTGGCGGCGTTGAAGGCAGGACGCACCCACGATGAGCTGCCCGCGTATCCGGAGGCGTTCAGGAAAAGCTGGCTGCACGAGGAGCTGCACAGGGCGCGCAACTTCAAGCCGTGGATGTCGAAAGGCCTGTATCTCGGCACGGCGATGGTCGGCATCGACCAGGTGCTGTTCCGCGGCCAGGCGCCCTGGACGCTGCGTCACGGTCACGCCGACCACGAGACGCTCAAGCCGAAGGCGGAATCGACGCCGATCCAGTACGCGAAGCCCGATGGCATCCTGACGTTCGATCGCCTGACCGATCTCTCGTTTTCCAATACGAACCACGGCGAGGATCAGCCGCCGCACCTGACGCTCAAGGACCCGACGATCCCGGTGACAGTGAACCTGGAGAAATACGCCGGGCCGGAGAGCCGCTACTGCCCGGCGGGCGTCTACGAGTTCGTCGACCTCGATACCAAGCCGCGCCTGCAGATCAACGCGCAGAACTGCGTGCACTGCAAGACCTGCGACATCAAGGACCCGCTGCAGAACATCGTCTGGGTCGCGCCCGAGGGCGGCGGCGGGCCGAACTATCCGAACATGTAGCCGCTAGGCGGCGGCGATGCGCCGGCGCAGCTGCTGTCCCGCGCCCGGGCGCAGCATGCTCTCGATCTGCTGGGCGGGCACCGGCACGCTCACGTAGTAGCCCTGGATCTGGTCGCAGCCGAGCTCCTTCAGGAGGTGCACCTGGTCGCTGTCCTCGACGCCCTCGGCGATCACCTTGAGGCCCAGCGTGTGCGCGAGCGACACGATCATGGCAACGATGTTGCGCGGATAGCCGGCGTCGCCCATGCGCACGACGAAGCTGCGGTCGATCTTCAGGATGTCGACCGGCAGCCGGGCCAGGTAGCTGAGCGAGCAATAGCCGGTGCCGAAGTCGTCGACCGAGACCTCGACGCCCGCGCGGCGCAGCGTCTGCAGCTTGCGCGTGCTCGCCTCGATGTCGTCGACCAGCACGCTCTCGGTGATCTCGAGGTCGAGCAGCGGCTGGCCCTCGCCCATCTCGCGCAGCGCCTCCAGCACGGAGTCGACGAAGTCATGTTGGCGCAGCTGGATCGCGGACACATTGACCGCGATGCGCGGCACGACCATGCCGAGCGATTGCCAGTGGCGGATGTCCGCCGCCGCCTGGCGCAGCGCCCAGCGGCCCGCGGCGAGGATCATGCCGGTCTCTTCCAGCAGCCCGACGAAGCGCGACGGCGGCACCGCGCCGAGCTCCGGATCGGTCCAGCGGATGAGCGCTTCGAGGCCGGCGACGGCGCCGGTCTTGACGTCGATCTTCGGCTGGTAGTGCAGGCCGAGCCGGCCTTCCTCGAGCGCGCGGCGCAGGCGGTTCTCCATGGCGAGCGACTCGGCGACCCGCGCGTTCATCTCCGGGGCGTAGAAAAGGTAGCGCTGATTCGCCTGCTTCGCCTTGTTGAGCGCCGTCTCGGCGTTCGCGCAAAGGGACTCGGTCGATTCGCCGTCTGCGGGAAACACGGCCACCCCGGCTTTAAGCGTGACCCGCAGCTCCACCCCGTCGACCGCGATCGGCTGCGCGAAGGCCTGGTCGAGACGGCCGATCAGCCAGTGCGTGGTGTCGCCGGGACGATCGAACGGCGCCACCGCGATGGCGAAGTGATCGGCGCCGACGCGCGCCACCGTGTCCTCTTCGCGGGCGGCGGAGCGCAGCCGCGCCGCGATCGTGCGCAACAGATCATCGCCCGCCTTGCGCCCGAAGGTCTCGTTCACCATGCGGAAGCGCTCGACATCGACGAACACCGCCGCCGCGAAGCGCTTCTCGCGCCGCGCGGCGTTGAGCGCCTGCGTCATGCGGTCGGTAAAGAGGCTCCGATTCGGCAGGTCGGTGAGCGAGTCATGGTAGGCGAGGTAATCCATCCGCGCCTTCTGCTCGAGGTGGTGCAACGCGAACGAGATATCGCCGGCCAGCTCGTGCAGGAGGCGCATCTCCTCGTCGTCGAAGAAGTCGCGCACCCGTGCGTAAAGGAGCAGCACGCCCGCCGGCGCGTCGTTCACGATCAGCGGCAGCGCGACGAACGAGCCCGCCTCGACATCGTTCCACACCACGGCCTGCGTGCCCGGCCGCAGCCGCTCGAGCTCGCGCTCGGGGCTGCCTTCGCCGGCGCGCGCCGCGAGGCTCAGCCGGCGGCTCGCATCGGCGAGCCCGATCGCCGCGAGGCGAAAGCCACCCTTCTCCACCGCGATGCGGCACGCCTCCTCGAGCAGCGCCTGGCGCTCGTCGGCGCGCACGATGAGCGCGTTGATCGCGGACAGCGTGACGAGCGTGCGATTCATGCGCTCGATCCGCTGCTGCTGCGCCTCGAGGGCGCCGGTCTTCTCGAGGAGCTGGTCCACCATCAGGCGCAGGTGCTCGCGATCGAGATCGCCGGCACCGGGCGTGGGCGCGGCCGGACGGGCGGCGAGCACTTCGTCGACCGCATGCAGGATCTCGTCGTTGTCCGACGGTTTGACCAGCACGCGCGCCACGCCGAGCGCGCCAGCGAGCTGCTTCGCGTCCTGGCTGCCGAAATAAGCGGTGTAGAACATCACGCTGATGCCCGCCGTGGCGGGCTCGAGCTTCAGGCGCCGCGTGAGCTCGTAGCCATCCATCTGCGGCATCAGCACGTCGGAGACGATGAGCACCGGCTGGTGGTCGCGCGCGAGGTTCAGGGCCTGGTTGCCGTCGGCGGCGGCGAGGACGTAGTGCCCGGCCGTCTCGAGCAGCGCGGCGAGCGCTTCGCGGTTGGCGCGGTGATCGTCGGCGATGAGTATTTTTGCCACTACGTCATCCGACCCTGGCGGTGGCCGATCGTTCGGGGCCGGTAGAATCGACTCATGTACCGGAGTTTTGGCGACTTTTATCCCTTTTATCTATCGCAGCATGCGAACCGCGCCTGCCGGCGGCTGCATTTCGTCGGCACGACCCTGGGGTTCGCGGCAATACTGCACAGCCTGTCGACGCTCAACTTCTGGTGGCTTCTCGCCGGATTCGTCGGCGGGTATGCGTTCGCCTGGGCCGGACACTTCTTCTTCGAGAAGAACCGGCCCGCGACCTTCACCTACCCCGGGTACAGCTTCCTTGGCGACTGGGCCATGTGGCGCGATATGCTGACGGGACGAATCGCGTTCTGATGAACCACTACAGCTTTACCGCACTGCTCTATTCCGAGCTCGCCTGGCTCACCCTGCTCGCGCTCGCGCTCGCCATCGTGCTGATCCGCTTCCGTCCTGCGGATCGCAACGTCTACCTCAACACGCTGTGGGTGTTCCTGCTCGGCGTGTTCGGCCAGGGGGTGGCCATCGGGCTCGATTCCATGGTGCCTGCCGCGGCGTCGGCGGTGAACACCATCTCGCGCTTCGTCTCGGCGATCGCGCTCATACGCCTGGTCGGCTTCGCCGCGTTCCGCCTGTTCCTGCCGCTCGCCGGGCGCGAATGGCCGCGCATCATCGAGGACGTCGTGATCCTGGTCCTCTACGTCATCTATGGCTTCGTGCAGCTGCGCGGCGCGGGGGTCGATCTGTCCAGCATCGTCACCACCTCGGCGATTCTCACCGCGGTGCTCGCCTTCGCCATGCAGGACACGCTCGGCAACCTGCTCGGCGGCCTTGCCATCCAGATCGACAACACGATCCAGGTCGGCGACTGGGTGGCGGTCGACGGCCTGCAGGGCCAGGTGCGCGACATCCGCTGGCGCTCGACGCTGATCGAGACGCGCAACTGGGAAACCGCGGTGATCCCGAACAGCCAGATCATGAAGGGCCGGGTGCAGATCCTCGGCAAGCGCGACGGCCAGCCGCGGCAATGGCGGCGCAGCCTGCGCTTCATGGTGGACCCGCGCGTGCCGCCGGCGCGCGTCATCGCTACCATCAACGAGGAGATGCGCGACGTGCCGATCGCCAACGTCGCGCGCCAGCCGGCGCCGAACACGGTGCTGCACGGCTTCGTCATGGGCAACCTCGAGTACGACCTGCGCTACTGGCTTCTCGATCTGCTCGAGGACGAGATCACCGACTCGATGGTGCGCGTGCACCTCTTCGCGACGCTGCAGCGCGCCGGTATTCGCATCGCCGAGGAGCAGCGCACGATCCACGCCGTGTCGCGCGACGAGGCGCACGCCGACGCGGTGCGCAAGCGCGAGATCGGCCGGCGGCTCGAGATGCTGCGCGGCGTCGACCTCTTCACCGTGCTCTCGGAGGACGAGATGACCGAGATCGCCGAGCAGCTGCAGTACGCGCCGTTCGCGCGCGGCGACGTCATCACCAAGCAGGGCAGCGTCGCCCACTGGCTCTACCTCATCATGTTCGGCGAGGCCGAGGTGCGCTACGAGCCGGAGCACAGCGCGCCGCAGCTCATCAGTACGCTGCGGGCGGGACAGTTCTTCGGCGAGATGGCGCTCCTCACCGGCGACACGCGCAGCGCCACCGTCATGGCGAAGACCGACGTCGAGTGCTACCGCCTGGAAGGCAAGGCGTTCCAGGGACTGCTGCTCAAGCGTCCGGAGATCGCCGAGGGCATGAGCCGGGTCATCGCCACGCGCCGCCCGGACCTCGAGAAAGTCCGAGAGGCCTTCGCCACCCAGCCGGGCACCGCGCAGGCCGAGCAGTTCGACCTGCTGGGCCGAATTCGACGGTTCTTCGGACTCCGCGGCCGCTAGTCAGCGAATCTAGTCCGCAAATACGCCGCTCCTGCGGATGATCGGCGACCACTTGTCGACCTCCGACTTGAGCAGCGCGCGCAGCGATTCAGGCGTCGCCTTCGACAGCGGCACCGGTTCGGCGCCCAGCTCGGCGAGCCGCGACTTGAACGCCGGATCCTGCACCGCCGCCTGGAGCGCGCCCACCAGCTTGTCGAGCGCCGCCTTCGGCGTGCCGCGCGGCGCGTACACGCCGTTCCACACCACGAGGTCGAAGCCTCTCACGCCCTGCTCGTCGAGGGTCGGCACCTGCGGCAGCGACGGCAGGCGCGAGGGCGTGGTCACCGCGTAGACCTTCACGTTGCCCGACTTGATCTGCGGCACCGTGTTGGTGGTCTGGTCGCACATGAAATCCACCTGCCCGCCGACGAGATCGTTCATCGCCGGGCCGGTGCCTTTGTAGGGCACCTGGGTGAACTGCGCGTCGATGCTGCTCATGAAAAGCAGCCCGCACAGGTACGACGCCGAGCCGATGCCGGCCTGCGCATAGGTCACCTGGTCGCGGTTCGCCTTTATGTAGCTCAGGAACTCGGGAAAGTTGGCTGCGGCGGTACCTTTTTTCGCGATCAGCGTCATCGGCACGTCGGCCACCTGCCCGATGTAATCGAAGTCGGCGAGCGTGTCGTACGGCAGCTTGCGGTAGAGCGCCGGGGCCGTCGCCATGCCGATGTGGTAGAGGAGCAGCGTGTAGCCGTCCGGCTTTGCCTTCGCCGCCTTGTTGATGCCGATGATGCCGCCCGCGCCGCCGGCGTTCTCGATGATGAACTGGCTCTTGATCGCGCTGCCCATCGCCTGCGCCAGGACGCGCGTCAGCGTGTCGGTAGGTCCGCCGGCCGCCGCGGGCACGACGATGACGACGGGTTTGCTCGGGTAGTCCTGCGCGCCGGCGGTCGCGCCTATCGCCGCCAGAAGTAAGGCGATCCAACGAAGCATGGGTTATATCCTCCTCGGCGGAAACTTAATCGGGGATGAGGCGCTTGCCAAGCGGCACGACCTCGTCAGGCGCATAGCCGAGCCTGCGGTAGGACGCGATGACCTCGGCGTTGGTCGAGCGCACCATGAGATTGATCTTCGGGCAGCCCCTCTCGGCGAGCAGCGCTTCCACCCGCCGCATGAGCGCAGCCCCGTGGCCATGCCGTCGACACGCCGGATCCCCGCCAGATAGTTCACCGAGCCGCGGTGGCCGTCACAGCCCGCCATGACGGCGGCGGCGATGGTGCTTCCCTCGACGCCGACGAGAAAGAGCTCGCGCTGCATGCCGAGCTTGCGCGCGATGTCCTTCTTCGGGTCATTCCATGCCCGGGTGAGCTTGCAGCGCTCCCAAAGGCCGATGAGCGCCGCTTCGTCCTCCGGCTGGAACGGCCGGATGTCCATCCCTACTTCGCGCCGGCGGTATAGGCGTCGATCTCGTGCTCGAGGAGCTCGAGCGGCACGGTGCCCGTGCGCAGCACGGCGCGATGGAAGTCCTTCGGCGAATAGCGCGCGCCGAGCGCCCATTGGTCGGCGAACTCGCGAAAGAAATCGGCGAGCGAGCGATCGGCCGCCGCGGCCGGCGCGGCGAGGACCGCGAGCAGAATGAGAAGGCTACGCAGCGAGGAACTGCTCCTCGGAAAGCGCCATCACGGCGGGCGCGCCCTTCACTACCGTGTCGCGCAACGCCGTCGCCTGCACCAGCACATGGTCGCCATAGAAGCGTGCGGTGGCGATCTTCGCCTGCAGGAAGTTCTTGTCTCCGGAATTCAAATTCCGCTCGGCGGCGAGCGCCGCGCGCGCCATCTGCCAGCCGCCGGCGACGGTGCCGACGAGCTCGAGGAACGGCACCGCGCCGGCGAAGGTCGCGCGCGGGTCCTTGCTCCCGACAACGAAGTTCACGCCGTCGGCGACCGCCTGCACGCCCTGCGCAAGCTGGGCACGCAGGGCCTTGATGTCGGCGTTGGCCGATTTGCCGAGCTCTGCATCCAGTGCCTTGAGCGATGAAAGCCATGCCTTGGCGGTGGCGCCGGCGTCGCGCTGGATCTTGCGGCCGACGAGGTCCATCGCCTGGATGCCGGTCGTGCCCTCATAGATGGTGGTGATGCGCGCATCGCGCAGATACTGCGCGGCGCCGGTTTCCTCGACGAAGCCCATCCCGCCATGCACCTGCACGCCGAGCGAGGCGACTTCGATGCCGGTTTCGGTGGACCAGCCCTTCACCACCGGGATCATCAGGTCGACGAACGCCTGGTGCTGCTTGCGCGCCTCGGCGTCGGGATGTTTGCGCGCATGGTCCATCGCGGCGGCAGTCGTATAAGCGAGCGCGCGCATGGCTTCGGTCTGCGATTTCATCAGCATCAGCATCCGGCGCACATCCGGGTGGTGGATGATCGGTACCGATTTCCCACCCTGGACGAGATCGCGGCCCTGGACGCGCTCCCTGGCGAATGCGAGCGCGCGCTGGAACGCGCGCTCGGCGATCGCGACGCCTTCGAGGCCCACCGCGAAGCGCGCGGCGTTCATCATGATGAACATATATTCGAGTCCACGGTTTTCCTCGCCGACGACGTAGCCGATCGCCTTGTCATAGACCATCACCGCAGTGGGGCTCGCATGGATGCCGAGCTTGTGCTCGATCGAGGCGCACTTCGCCGCGTTGCGCGTGCCGTCCTCCATGAATTTCGGCACCACAAAGAGCGAAATACCCTTCACGCCCTCGGGCGCCTCCGGCGTGCGCGCGAGCACGAGGTGAACGATGTTCTCGCTCATGTCGTGCTCGCCGTAGGTGATGAAGATCTTCTGCCCGGAGATGAGGTAGTGGTCCCCCTCCCTCTCCGCCTTCGTGCGCACCAGCGACAGGTCCGATCCGGCCTGCGGCTCGGTGAGGTTCATCGTCCCGGTCCAGCGGCCCTCGACCATCTTGGGCAGGTAGCGCTTCTGCAATTCGGACGAGCCGCGCAGGAGCAGCGCCTCGATCGCGCCCTGGGTAAGGAGCGGGCAGAGCGAGAAGCTCATGTTGGAGCTCTTCCACATCTCCTGAACCGGAGTCGAAACGAGACGCGGCAGGCTTTGTCCGCCCCACTCGGCTTCGAACGGCAGCGCATTCCAGCCGCCCTCGCAGAATTGCTTGTAGGCCTCGCGGAAACCCTTCGGGGTCTTGACCATGCCATCGGTCCATTTCGACCCTTCTTGGTCACCAGAATAGTTAATCGGATCAAGGACTCCAGAGGCGAACTTCGAGGCTTCCTCGAGGATCGCATCGACCGTGTCCGGCGTTGCATCCTGATAGCCCGGGAGCTTCGAAATCTCGGGGAGCCCAGCGAGCTCGTTCAGCACGAACCGCATGTCCTTCAGGGGTGCCTGGTATGCGCTCATTTCTTGAGCTCCTCGACCACGTTGGGCACGAGCTGGAAGAGATCTCCGACCAGCCCGTAATCGGCCACCTGGAAGATCGGCGCTTCCTCGTCCTTGTTGATCGCGACGATCACCCGGCTGTCCTTCATGCCGGCCAGGTGCTGGATCGCCCCCGAAATGCCGACCGCTATATAGAGGTCGGGGGCGACGATCTTGCCGGTCTGCCCTACCTGCCAGTCGTTCGGCACGAAGCCGGCGTCGACCGCGGCGCGCGAGGCGCCCATGGCCGCGCCGAGCTTGTCGGCCAGCGGCTCGAGCACCTTGGCGAAATTCTCGCCCGAGGCCATGCCGCGCCCGCCCGAGACGATGATCTTGGCCGCCGTAAGTTCCGGGCGCTCTGATTTCGAGACTTCGCGGCCGACGAACGATGAAAGTCCCGGGTCCGCCGGCGCGGCCACCGTCTCGACTGACGCGCTGCCGCCAGTGGCGGGGACGGCGTCGAAAGCAGTAGTACGCACGGTGATGGCCTTGATCGCGTCCTTGGACTTCACGGTGGCGAGCGCGTTGCCGGCGTAGATCGGCCGCACGAACGTGTCGGCGCTCTCGACCGCCACGATGTCGGAGATCTGCTGCACATCGAGGAGCGCCGCCGCGCGCGGCATCACGTTCTTGCCGTTGGAGGTGGACGGCGCCAGGATGTGCGAATAGTTCTTGGCGACGGACACGACGAGCGCCGCCACGCTCTCGGCCAGGAATTCAGCGAGCTGCGGCGCGTCGGCGTGCAGCACTTTCGCCACACCGGCGATCTGCGCTGCGGCCTTCGCCGCCTCCCCCGCCTGGTGGCCGGCGACGAGGACATGGATGTCGCCGCCGAGCTTCTTCGCCGCCGCCACCGCGTTCAAGGTCGCCTTGCGGATCGACTTGTTGTCGTGCTCGGCGAGGACGAGGACAGCCATCAGATCACCTTCGCATCGTTGCGCAGCTTGTCGACCAGCGCCTTCGCATCGGCGACCTTGACGCCGGCCTTGCGCTTTGCGGGCTCGACGACCTTGAGGGTGGTCCATCTGGGGGAAACATCCACGCCCAGCGCATCGGGCTTCAGCGTCTCGAGCGTCTTCTTTTTCGCCTTCATGATGTTCGGCAGCGTCACGTAGCGCGGCTCGTTCAGGCGTAGGTCGGTGGTGACGACCGCCGGTAGCTTGATGGAGATCGTCTCGAGGCCACCGTCGACTTCGCGGGTGACCTTCGCCCCTCCCCCGGTCAATTCAATCTTGGAAGCGAAGGTCGCCTGCGGCCAGCCGAGCAGCGCGGCGAGCATCTGTCCCGTCTGGTTCGAGTCATCGTCGATCGCCTGCTTGCCCAGGATGACGAGCTGCGGCGACTCCTTCTGGCAGATGGCCTTCAGCAGCTTGGCGACGGCGAGCGGCTGCAGATCTTCGCTGCTCTCGACGAGAATCGCGCGATCGGCGCCGATCGCGAGCGCAGTGCGCAGCGTTTCTTGGCAAGCCTGCACGCCGCACGAGACGGCGATGATCTCGTTGGCGCTGCCCGCCTCCTTGAGCCGCACGGCCGCCTCGACCGCGATCTCGTCGAAGGGATTCATCGACATCTTGACGTTCGCCGTCTCGACGCCGGTGTTGTCCGCCTTGACGCGGACCTTGACGTTGAAATCGACGACGCGCTTGACCGCAACGAGGACTTTCATGGATCGAAAATTATAGCTTTCGACTCTCGACCAAGGCGTCGAGCGCCAGCGCGCCAGTTTCAAACACCATGACTGGGTTGATATCGACCGAAGTGACTGCGCCGTCCCACGAAATGAGCGCCTCGCCGAGCTTGACCGCCATGCGCGCATAGGCGCGCGCATCCCGCGCCGGCTGACCGCGCTGGGCTTGCAAGAGGGGCGCGACATGCAGCTCGGCGACCCTGGCCAGCGCCTCGTCCTCGCTGAATGGCGGCATCAGCAGCCGGAAGTCCTTAAGCGCTTCCAGATAGATGCCGCCGTCGCCGATCAACACGAGGGGTCCGAAGCTCGGATCGATGCGCGCGCCAAGGGCCAGCTCGCGGCCGCCGCGCGCCCGCCGCGCCACGATCACGCCCTCGAAGCGCGCGCCGAGCGCAAGGCAACGCTCGCGCTGGCGCCGGAACTCGGCAACCGGATCCGCGACCCCGATTGCGACGAGCCGATGCTCGCTCTTGTGCGGCAAATCGCGCGAGCACGCCTTGACCACCAACCCGTCCCCGAGTACATCGGCGGCGGCATCGACCTCGCGTTCGTCGCGGCACAGCCGGTGCTCGATGACGGGCAAGCCTGCTTCCGCCAGCATGGCGAGGCTGTCCGCCTCGTTGAGGAAACGTCCTGCGCCGCGCGCTTGCAAGCGAATCGCGGGTGGTGCAGGACGCGCGAGCAGCGCTGCGTGATCGGCGACCTGCGCCAGCGCATCCATCGCCTCGCCCTCGCGCGCAAAGGCGGCGATTCCCGCCCTGGTGAACTGTTCGCGCACGGCGCTCTGCGGTGCGGCCACCGCGACCAGATGCCCATAGCGCTCGCCGAAGGAAGCAAGATCCGCGGCAAACCGCGGCAGGTCGTATCCGGCACCCGCGACCGGCAGCGCGAGCACGACGGCATCGGCCTGTGCGTCATCGCCGACGATCGGCAGCACGGCGCTGAGCAACTGGGCGTTGCCGAGCAGCGCGCCGGTGACGTCGATCGGGTTCTCCAGCGCAGCGAAGGCGGGCAGCGCGTTCTTCAGCTTCTCTTTCGCACGCTCCGAGATGGCGGCGAGCGGAATCCGGTGCTGCTCGGCGTAATCGGCAGCCATCACGCAGCTCGCGCCCGAATTGCTGACGAAGACAAGCCGCTTGCCGCGCGGGCGGTGGCCCGTGAGGTAGAGCTCGGCGGCCAGTACGAGCGCATGCGGATCCGCCGCGCGCCAGACGCCATGGCGCTCGAAGAAGGCGTCGACCACGCGGTCCTCGGTCGCCAGCGCACCGGTATGCGTGCTTGCCGCTTTCTGCCCGCTCGCCGTGCGGCCTGCTTTGAGCGCGACCATCGGCACGCTGCGTCGCCGCGCCTCCGCCGCTGCTGCTGCGAGCGTCGGCGGATCCTTGATCGCTTCCATGTAGAGCAGCACGAGCCGCACTCCGGGATCGGCGACCACCGCGGCAGCGAGGTCCGCGACCGTGACGTCCGCCTCATTACCGGTGGCGTGGACATGCCGCGCGCTGAGTCCCCGGTCGTGGAGGAGCGTGTAAATGGCCTGCGCGTTGGCGCCGCTCTGGCTGACGATCGCGACCGGTCCATCGCGCGCTTCGAGCTCGTTGAAGATGGTGGAGAAGTTCGCCACCATGCCCGTGGCGAAGTTGGCGAGGCCCTGGCAGTTCGGGCCGATGAGGCGCATGCCTCGCGCGCGCGCCGCCGCCACCATTTGCTCCTGTGCCACGCGCCCTGCCTCGCCAGTTTCGCCGAAGCCCGAGGTCATCACCACCGCGACCTTCACGCCGCGCGCCGCACACGCCTCGACTGCTTGCACTGCCTCGGCGCCCGCGACCGCGACGATGGCGAGATCGGGCGCCCGCGGTGTTTCGTGAACGGTGGAATATGCGCGCAGTCCCTGCACCGTCGAGCGTGTGGGATTGATCGGATAGATCTCGCCGCGATAACCGTAACGCTGCAGATAAAGGATCGGGCGCCCGCCGACTTTGTGCGGATTGTCGGACGCGCCGACGACGGCCACCGAGGCGGGATTGAGCGCGGAGCCGAGCATGGCCCGGGCATAATACGGCCATGAGCGATCTCTCCCAGCTGGAAGTCGCGGCGACGCGCGTCGACCTCGCGGCGTGCTACCGGCTCGTGCATCACTACGGCATGGACGATCTCGTCTACAACCACATCTCGGCGCGCGTGCCGGACGAGGAAGGCCACTTCCTCATCAACACCTTCGCCGGATTCAGGGACTGATGCTCGAAGGCAAAGTGGTGCTCGTCACCGGCGCGGGTGGCGGCATCGGCCGCGACTTCGCGATCGCCATGGCCGCGGCGGGCGCCAAGGTGCTGGTCAACGATCTGGGCACCTCCGTCAAGGGCGAGGGCACCAGCGGTGGGCCTGCGCAGCAAGTAGTCGAGGAGATCAGGAAGGCGGGCGGAACCGCCGCGGCGAGCACTGACAGCGTCGCCGACTGGACCTCGGCCAATCGCATCGTCCAGGCGGCGCTCGATAACTTCGGCCGCATCGATGCGGTGGTGAACAACGCCGGCATCCTGCGCGACCGCTTCTTCTTCAACATGTCGGTCGACGAGTGGCGCGCGGTCATCGACGTGCATCTCAACGGCTCGTTCTACGTCGCACGCGCGGCCGCCCCGCACTTCAAGGCGCAGGAGTCCGGCGCCTACGTGCACATGACGTCGACCTCGGGTCTCATCGGCAACCTCGGTCAGGCCAACTACTCCGCCGCCAAGCTCGGCATCGTCGGGCTATCGAAGTCGATTGCGCTCGACATGGCGAAGTACCACGTGCGCTCGAACTGCATCGCGCCCTTTGCCTGGAGCCGCATGATCGGCTCGATTCCGACCGAGACGCCAGACCAGAAGGAGCGTGTCGAGACGCTGAAGACGATGGAGACCTCCAAGATCGCGCCGCTCGCCGTGTACCTGCTGTCGGATGCGGCCAAGGACGTCAGCGGGCAGATCTTCGGCGTGCGCGCCAACGAGATCTTTCTCTTCTCGCAGACCCGGCCATTGCGCTCGGTGCATCGCGATGGCGGCTGGACGCCGCACACGGTCGCATCGCACGCCATGCCCGCCCTACGCGCGGACTTCTATCCGCTCGAGCGCTCGCAAGACGTCTTTAGTTGGGACCCGCTGTAACGAAAACCCGTAACCTGTAACGAAAACCCGTAACCTGTAACGAAAACCCGTAACTTCAGGCCGCTTCGGCGAGACGCTGGTTGGAGTAAACCAGGCGCTCGATCAGGACGCGCATGCACGCCTTGTTGAAAGCCGACTGGCAGGCATCCGACGCCGAGCGCATCGCTTCCGCCTTTACCTCAACCACGGTGATGGGACCGCGGCTGGCGACGGTCGTCGTGCGCCGCTGGGCGAGGTCGGCGAAATAGAGCAGCTCGCCGAAGCAGCGGCCGGCCTTCACCGTCGCGAGCGATTTCCCGCCGAGGGTCACATCGACCTCGCCATCGACGAGGAAATAGAAGTTGTCGCCCGCCTCGCCCTCCCGGATGAGGACGCTCGGCGCGCCGATGGATTTCCACGCGCCGATGCGGATCAGCTCCCACAGCGCCACGTCGTTGAAGTCTTCGAAGAACGGGCAATCGCGCAACCGCGTGAATTTCTCCGAATCGGAGACCGTGGCGCCCGCGAGGCGCAGGGCGGCAAACGCCTGGCCGAGGTCCTTGCCGAATTCGAGCCACGACGGATAGCGCACCGCCAGGTCCTTCTCCAGCGCCTTCATGACCACAGCATCGAGCAGGCCCGGCACCTCGGGCCGCAGCTTCGCCGGACGCGTCGGCTCGATGTTCAGGATCGCGTAGGTGAGCGCCGCTTGCGTCGCCGCGGCAAACGGCAGCCGCCCGGTGAGCAGCCGGTACATGGTGACGCCGAGCGAATAGATGTCGGTCTGGTGCGTGAGCGCCGCGCCCTGGATCTGCTCGGGCGACATGTAGGCCGGGGAGCCGACGCCGGTGATCTGCGTCGTGTGCGTCAGCTTCTGCTGGAACGAGGCGCCGAAATCGCTCACCTTGGTCTCGCCCGCTTCGGAAAGGAGGATGTTGGCCGGCTTGACGTCGCGGTGGATGATGCCGTGCCGGCAAGCGTACTCGAGGGCGCGGATGCATTTGAAGACGATCTCGACGACCTTCGACACGGGCAGGAGCTGGTCGGGCTGTGCATACGCTTCGAGGGTCGTGCCCGGCACGTACTCCATCACCAGGTAGCTGCGATCGGGCTCGACCACCGCATCGAAGATATCGACGATGTGCGGGTGGTTGAGCTTGCCGGCGAGCGAAGCCTCGGCGACGAAAGACTTGTGCACCATCCGCTCCTCTTGAGCGTCGGCGTGCTTGTCGAAGCCGAACACCTTGATCGCCACGTCGCGATTGGCGAAGGGATCGCGCGCGAGATAGACCTTGCTGGTCGCACCGCTGCCGATCTCCTTCTTGACCGGATACTTGCCGACGTTCATGGCCGGGCGAACGCCGCGATCTGTTTGAGGAGCTCGGCCTCGTCATAAGGTTTGCCGAGATAGCAGTTCACGCCGAGGTCGGCGGCGCGGCTGCGGTGCTTGGGCGCCGTGCGCGACGAGATGACGATGATCGGGATCTCCATGGTGCGCGGATCGCCGCGCACGTTGCGCGCCAGGTCGAAGCCGTCCATGCGCGGCATTTCGATGTCGATCAGCATGACGGCCGGGTGCTCGTTGCGCAGCTGCTCGAGGGCATCGACGCCATCGCGCGCGGTGAGCACGCGGTAGCCTTCGCGCTCGAGAAGCCGGCTCGTGACCTTGCGCACCGTGATCGAGTCGTCGACCACCATGATGACCGGCGCGACCGCGTCGGTCGCGCCGGGCTCGACCGTGACGCCGGCCGGCATGGTCTTGTGGCGTGCGAGCTGCACCGGGTTCAGGATCAGGACGATCGCGCCATCGGGCATCACGGTGGCGCCCATCACGCCGGCCAGGCGGGAGAGCTGCGGGCCGAGGCTCTTCACGACCATCTCACGATTGCCGAACAGCTCGTCGACATGTACGGCCACCCGCTCGTTCGCGCTGCGTACGAGGAGCACCGAGTTGTAGTCGCGCACATCGGTCGCGCCGCGTTCCCCGAGAAGATGCCTGAGGTAATGCAGCGCGTAGTCGCGCCCCTGGAAGCCGATCCTTCCCTGTTCATAGAAGCCGACGAGCGCATCGGCCTTGACGCGCAGCACCTGCTCGATCGACGCCGAGGGCACCGCCGCGGTCGTGTTGCCGGCGCGTACCAGGATCGCGTGCGCCACAGCAAGCGTGAGCGGGAGGTAGATGGTGAAGGTCACGCCGCGCCCGCGGTTGCTGGCGACCTCGACCCGGCCGCCGACGGCGTTGATCTCCGAGCGCACGACGTCCATGCCGACGCCTCGGCCGGCGAGTTCGGTGACCGCGTCTGCCGTCGAAAGGCCGGAGAGGAAGACGAGCTGCAGCTCCTCGGCCTCGCTCAGCGCGACGTCGGCACCGATCAACCCCTTTTCCACCGCCTTGGCACGCAGCCGCTCCACATCGAGACCGGCGCCGTCATCGCTCACCACGAGGACGATCTCGTTCGCTTCCTGTCGCAGGGCAATGGCGATGTGGCCGGTCCCGTCCTTCCCCATTACGGTACGCGCCTCGGGCATCTCGATGCCATGCGCGAGCGCGTTGCGCAGCAGGTGCTCGAGCGGCGCCGCGATGCGCTCGAGCACGCTGCGGTCGAGCTCGACCTGGCTTCCCTGCAGATCGAGCTCGGCTTTCTTGCCGAGGTCGCGCGCGGTCTGCCGGACGATGCGGTGCAGCCGGTCGCCGAGCGTGGCGAACGGCAACGCGCGCATGCGCATCAGGTCCTGCTGCAGTTCGCGACCGAGGCGCGCCTGGTGCGAGAGCGCCGCATCGGCCTCGCCCAGGTTGCGCGCCAGTCCCTGCTGGATGGACAGCGCGTCGTTCAGGCCTTCGGCCATCATCCGCGTCAGTTCCTGCAGGCGCGTGTAGCGGTCGAATTCCAGGGGATCGAAGTCCTGCTCGCGCTGGTCGAGCACCGTGCGGCGCGACTGCAACTGGCTGTCGGCCTGGATCTCGACCTCGCGCAGCTGCGTGCGCAGGCGCGCGATGCTTTCGTCGAGCTCACCGAGCGACGCCTTGACTTGGCGCAGCTCGGCCTCGATGCGCGAGCGCGCGATGACCACCTCGCCCGACTCGGCGATGAGATCGTCGAGCCGCTCGGCGTTGACGCGCAGCGTCGCGGCGGGAGTTGCCGCGCTGCTCGCCGAGGGGCGGGGGCTCTCGCGCATCTTGTCGAGATCGCCCGAGAGCCGGTCCATCTGCGCCTCGAGGTCCTCGAATACGGCCGGCGAGAGGTCGGCCGCCTCGAGCGCGAAGTCGATCCGGCTCTCCATCAGGTGCGTGAGCTCGCCCAGGCGGATGGCGCCCGCCATGCGCGCGCTGCCTTTCAGGGTATGCAGCCCGCGCTTTACGCTGTCGGCAAGCCTGCCGTCGGTGGGGTTCGCCTTCCATGCGCGCAGATCACCGGCGATCTGCGGTACGAGCTGAGCGGCCTCTTCGAGGAAGACCGGGAGCAGCTCGGTGTCCAGGTCGTCGCGCATCACGCGCTTTTCTTTGGGCTTGCGCGGCGGCTGCAGGCGAGCCGCAAGAGACTGCAGGTTGCGCACGGCATCATCGGCCGATGACACCTGCGCGCGAACTGTCGCCGCGGTCACCATTTCCTTCAGCTGCGCCACGGTAGCCGCGATGAGCGCGGCGTCGGTGTCGTCGACTGTGAGTCCCGCGAGGGGCATCCACTGCTCCAGCGCGCCCGCGAGCACCGCGATCGACTCCAGCCCCGCCGTGCGCGAGCTGCTCGCCAGTGTGTGCGCCGCGCGCATGAATTCCTCCGGCGCCGAAGTGCCGCGGTTCGCGCACCAGCGGCCGCATTGCGCCTCGAGCGTTGCCACGTGCGCCCGCGCCTCCTTCACGTAGATGTCGAACACGTCCGGCTTGAGCCGCTGGGCAAGCGCACAGATGGGCGCACCGTCCACCACCACGGGCTCGCCAGCGCGCAGCTTGGTGGTCCATTCGCCAATGAGCCGTGCCGCCGTGGCTACCAGCTCGAGGAGCTCGGGCGTGGCCGGGCGCTTCTCCTCCAGCCAGCGGTTCAGCACTTGCTCGACCTCCCACGCGGCCTCGCCGAGGTCGGTCTGACCGACCATGCGTCCGCTTCCCTTCAGCGTGTGGAAGCCGCGCCGGATCGTGGCGAGCGCATCGTCGGTCTCCGGCCGCGCGAGCGCGGCTTCCACGCTGGCGAGCACTTCGGCGGCTTCCTCGAGGAATATTTGCAGCAGCTCATCGGAGGCCGGCGGTGTCGGCTTGGCCGACGCAGCCGCGTCTAGCGGCGCCCGCTTGTCGAGGTGCTCGAGGAAGAGATCGATCGCCTGTCCGCGCGGTTCGCGTCCCTCGAGGCACGGGGCGATGAAGAGCCCGAGGCTGCTCAACCCCTCCGCGATCCAGTCGAGGTCGGCGCTGCCAGGGGTGAGCGTGGCGAGCAGCGCCTGGCAGCGTTCCAGCACGCTGACCGCATGATCCCAGCACAGCACGGATAGCGCACCACGGATCTGGCGCAATTGCGGGGCGAGGGTCGACACGAGCTTGTCCGAGCTCTGGCCGCGGGCGTAGCCATCGAGCACCTGCTCAACCTGCTGCAGGTTGCTGAGAATCTCGCGTGCCACCTGCGCACGCAGCTGGATCGCGTCGACCTCCTGGCGCAACTCCGGCCGCAGGCCAGCCGGCGGCGCCGCGGCCGGCTTGCCCTGCGCAGCGTCGAGCAGCCATCGCGAGAGCAGCGCCTGCTGTTCGTCCAGATCGGCCGGCGGCTGCCCGAACGTGTCGAGGATGTTGTCGGCGAGCAAGAACGCCGCCGCCATCTCGACAAGCAGTGCGTCGCTGTCGCCGGGATGCGGATCGGGCAGCCCGCCGGCAACGGTGGCGAGGGTTTCGAGCAACGCCTCAAGGTGCGGGCTTGCGAGCGGCGCGGCCTTTGCCTGCAGCGTCCGCACGCGCTTGGCAAAGGTCTTGCCGGCGCCCGGATCGCCCACCAGGTACTGGCGCCAGAATTTCCTGAGCTTGCGGACCTTTTCGCGCACCTCCGCGAGGACCGGCTGCAGGGTATGTACATCGGGCTGCGCCGGTGCACTCGAGGGCAGAATCGTGTCGAGCCCGAAGAGCAGCTTGATGTCGCGGATCCGTTGCGTAAGCGGCGGCGAGCCCGCGACCGCATAAATCAGCTCACGCAGCAGGGCTTCATTGTCGGGTCGGGCGCCCGTGGCGAGCTCGCGAAGATAAATATCGATCCGGTTCCAGAGCCGGCGCGCCTGCTTCAGCTTCGCCGGCCCGGAGACATCGAGCAGCGCATCGACCGCGCCCGCCGCCACCCACCAGAGGGCGCGCCGCTCCGGAAGCAGGTGCGCGCCTGAATGCAGCTCATCGAGTGTCTCGCGCATCTCGTCCAGCCCGTTCGGCTGTCCGCGGAGCCATCCGAGGATGCCGCGTTGCCAGCGAGTGCGATTGCCCTGGAGGAACCCGCGGATCTCGCTTGCATCGAGACTCCTCGGGTTCGGATGCGCCGGCGCGGCCGGCGTGAGGTCAGGGAAGAAGAGGTCGACCTCGGAGCTGTCGTCGCGACCTTCGAGCTGGACAAGGTCGCGATACGCGGGGTAGAGGCGCACGGCGGCATCGGGCTGCCCGTTCGCCACATCGTCGACATACTGCCTGAGTTGCACCACGGCCCGGTCGATGATCGGCGTGCCCGCAGTATCGGCGCGGGCGAAGCTCTTTTCGAGCGCTTCGCAAAAGCGCGTTGCGCCGCTCATGCCGACCATGTTCAGCGCCCCGCTCACCTGGTGCAGATGCTCCGGGCAGCTCTCATGCGCGCCGCTGGCGAGCTGGGCGCGCACGCGGTCGAGCGCTTGGTCGACCTCGGCGGTGATCCACGACAGGATGATCTGGTCGGGCATGCTTAGCCGAGCTTGAATCCCGCCACCGAGCTTTTCAGCCCGTCGGCCAGTTGTGTAAGGCGCGCCGCGGATGCCGCGGTCTTTTTCGTGCCTTCCGTCGTGAGCTGCGTCACGCCGAGGATGATCTTCATCTTGCCCGCGACCTGGTCCGCGGAAGCGGCCTGGGCGCGCGTCGCATTCGAGATGCCGCCGATCAGCTCGGCCAGGCGGTTCGAGATCTTCTCGATGTCGCGCAGCGCCCGGTCGGCCTCGTCGGCGGTGCGCGTTCCCTCGACCACGCCGCGGGTGCTGCGCTCCATGGCGTCCACCGCGTCCTGCGTATCGCGCTGAATGCTCTTCACGATCGCGCCGATGTGCTTGGTGGCTTCCGCCGAGCGCTCGGCGAGCCGCTGGACCTCCCCCGCCACGACCGTGAAGCCACGCCCGGCCTCGCCGGCCGAGGCAGCCTGGATGGCGGCGTTCAGGGCGAGCACGTTCGTCTGCTCGGTGATGTCGGAGATGAGCTGCACGATCTCGCCGATCTCCTGCGAGCTCTCGCCCAGGCGCTTGATGCGCTTGGAGGTCTCCTGGATCTGGTCGCGGATGTCGTTCATGCCGCCGATCGCCTTCTGCACCGCCTGCGCGCCCTTGGACGCGGCATTGAGCGAGCTCTCGGCGACCTTCGCCGAATCGTCGGCGTTCGACGAGACCTGGTTCATCGATTGGGCCACCTGCGCCACCGATTGCCCCGTGCTCTGGATCTCGGTCGCCTGCTTTTGCGCCGCGTGCAGCAGTTGCGTCGAGACGGTCTGTGCTTCCTGCGTGGCGACGGTCACCTGCTGCGCGGCGGTGTTGATGCCGGACACGAGGCGGCGCAGCTCGTCGATCGTGTAGTTGATCGAGTCTGCGATCGCACCGGTCACGTGCTCGGTCACCTTGGCGCGCACCGTGAGGTCGCCGCTCGCCAGGTCGCCGATCTCATCGAGCAGCCGCAGGATCGCCGCCTCGTTGCCGCGGTTCTGGCCTTCGCTCTGCTCGGCGCGGCGGCGGCTCTCGTCGACGAACGCCTTGCCGATGAGGAACAGCAGGGCAAGCGCGAGCAGCGAGACCCCGCCCATGGCGATGAAGTGGACCTTGCGCGCGGCGATCAGCGTGTCATAGCCCGCCGAGAGGTCCTCCGCGGCGCCAAGCAGCGCCTCGCTGTCGTTGAAGATGTCGCGCGTGGCGCGTTTCGCGTTCACCAGGCGCTGCATGTTGCCGAGGATCTGGCTCACGCCGAGCTGGTACTGCTTGAAGCCCGACTCGAGCTCGCCGAGCTTGCCGCGCAGCTCTTCATCGTTCACGCGCGCGAGGCGCAACGCCTCATTGCCCTGTAGCAGCCCCTGCAGCAGATCGCGGAAGGTGTTGGCGTCCTTGCCGAGAAGGAACGCCACCTCCGGGTCGACGACGTCGCCCGCGAGCATCGCATTGGCGTTCTTCGCCATGCGCTGGGTGAGCATGACGAGGTGCGCCGTGGTCGCGTTCTGCCGCGCGCTGCCGCCCGACTGCACGCTCAGCGCGGCGATCTCGTCCGCCAGCTCGAGCAGCGCCGGGTTGCTGTCGTTGATCGCGCGCACCGCTGAGCCGAGGGCGACGAGGTTGCGCTCTTCGTCGATCACGCGGCCGGCGTTGCGCTCGGTCTTCTGCCACTGTGTCTCGAGCAAGCCGAGCTGCGGGCGCACGCGTTGCGGCGTCGCCGGCAGCGTCACGCCGCTCGCCGGGCCACCGGACTCGAGAAGCTGCACTGCCGTGGCGAACTCGTCGCGGCTCTCGCGCAGCTGCTTGAACGCCGCGGCATTGCCCTGAGAGGCCTGCTGCGCCGCCTTTGCCAGCCGCTGCGAGAGCATGCGGATCTTGCCGACCGCCGCCACGTAGACCGTGTTGAACGTCGCTTCCCGAGCGTCGTACACAACCAGGCCGGCGTCGAGCACGATGAGAAGTGCCAGCAGCGCCGCCAGCGTCGGCAGCCGGCGACCGCCCAGCCGCTGCTTCAGGCGCTCGCGCCAACCCGAGCGAGTCCGGCCGCCGCTCGCTTCGATCGGCATCTTCGGTAAGTGCAGTCTGTCCATGAGCATCTCCCTAGCGCAGGAACTTGCCGTTGCTCCCGATGATCGTCAGGTCGACGAACTTCGAGCCGGCGTGGTTCTTCGGCGAATAGCTGACGTAGAAGCCGCCGAGGTCCACGTCCTGCATTTTTTCGAGCGCGTCGACCAGACCTTCGCGCGTCGGATTGCGGCCCGCCCGGCGCAGCGCCTCGACCATTACCTTGGCGTTCAGGAAGCCTTCCATCGCGCTGAAGTTGTAGTCAGTGTAGCCCGCCTGCTTGGCGAGCTGCTGGTATTCCTTGACCACCGGCACCGCCGTGCCCCACGGGAACGGCACCACCTGCGAGATGGCGACGCCGCTGCCGTCGTCCGACAGCGCGTCGGCAAGCGCCTTGCTGCCGACGAAGGAGACATTGTAGAAGGTCGCGCCGCTTCCCGCCTTGCGCATCTGGCGGATGAATTCCGCGCACGCGGTATAGGCGCTCACCATCACGATCGCGTCGGGCTCGGAGGCGTTGATGGTCTTCACCGCCGCCTCGACCTTGACGGTATTGCGCTCGACCGTGCCGTTCGAATAGATCGCCATGCCGCGCTTCGAAAGGGCGATCTCGGTGCCCTTGCGCCCGGCTTCGCCGTAGCTGTCGGCCTGGTAGAAAACCGAGATCTTCTTGCCGCCGGTGGAGACCACCTGCTCGACGATCTTCTCGGTCTCGTCGTAGTAGCTGGCCCGGACATGGAACACATACCGGTTGAACGGCACGCGCAGGATCTCGGCGCCGGTGAACATCCCGACCAATGGCACTTTGGCCTGCGTCACCACCGGCAGATGCGCGGCACCCGTCGGCGTGCCGACGTAGCCCAGGAGCGCGAACACCTTGTGCTCCTCGATCAGCTTGCGGCTCGCGATAGGCGCGACGGATGCTTCGTATTTGTCGTCCTCGGTGGCGAGCTCGAGCTTGCGGCCATGCACGCCGCCTCGCTCGTTCACATAATCGAGATAGGTCTTGATGCCATTTCGCATCTGGATCCCGAGCTGCGCGGCAGGGCCGCTGAACACGGCCGCCTGGCCGAGCAGGATGCGATTGGCGGTGACGCCATTCTCGGCGGCGCAGTAAGAGGCGTGGGCGGCGGCCGCGCCGAGCAGGCAGGCAATGACATGGTTCATAGGCTGACCTCCAGGAAGCTCTCGTTCTGCACGAGGGCGGCGACGTCGAGCTCCTTCCAGACGGTGCCGTCCGCATCGATGTACTGCGCTTTGACCCACGGCTGGGTGGCGCTCGAGGCATGCGGCTTCATGCCCTCTGCGCTGCGCAAGCCAATCGCGCGCTCGACGAGCAACGCCGCGCCGACGCGGAAGCGCTCGGCGATGACGAGGAGCCGCGCGTGCTCGGTCATTGCAGTCGGCAGATCGCGGGCGAAAGCAGAAAAATCGGTGACGCTGTGCAGGTTGCCGCGGATGTTGGCGACGCCCCGGAACCACGGCTGCGCCAGCGGCACCGGCGTAATCGGCGGCACCGGCAGGACCTCGCCCGCCTCCACGAGATCGACCAGCCAGGCCTCGCCGGCGACGCGCAGGCCGAGCTTTGACGCGACCTGCGCGCCGGCATGCGCGCTTTGCAGGCGCTGCGAAAGCGCGAGCTGGTAGTCGCGCAACGAAAGCCGGGTCGCCGTGGCAGCCATCAGCCGAGAGCCGCAATCTTGGCGAGGAGATCCGCCGGGTTCACCGGCTTCACGATGTAATCTCGCGCGCCCTGGCGCATGCCCCACACTTTGTCGGTCTCCTGGCCTTTGCTCGTGCACAGGATCACGGGAATGCCCTTGGTCGCCTCGTCGCGCGTCAGAGTGCGCGTCGCCTGGAAGCCGTTCTGGCCCGGCAGCACGACATCCATCAGCACGAGATCGGGGCGCGACTGCTTGACCTTGTTCATCGCGTCCTCGGCGCTCTCTGCCGTGGTGATGTTGAAGCCGCTCTTCGCGAGCATGTCGCTCAGGAACTGGCGGTCGGTGGGTGAGTCATCGACGATCAGAATTTTTTTGATGGCCATGCGGTTGCCTTTCAGGAGACGTAGTCGCTGACGGCGGCGAGCAGCCCTTCCTTGGTGAAGGGCTTGGTGAGATAGCGGTCGGAGCCGGCCAGCCGGCCACGCGCACGGTCGAACACGCCGTCCTTGGAGGACAGCATGATCACCGGCGTCGATTTGAGCTTCGGGTTCTGCTTGATGAGGGCGCAGGTCTGATAGCCGTCCAGGCGCGGCATCATGATGTCGACGAAGATGACCCGCGGCTGGTGGTCCGAGATTTTGGAAAGCGCGTCGAAGCCGTCCTCGGCGAGGATCACCTCGTAGCCCGCCTGCTTGAGAAACAGCTCGGCGCTGCGCCGGATGGTGTTGCTGTCATCGATGACGAGGACCTTGATGGCCCCCGCTTGCGCCTGAACAGTCGCGCTCACGCCGCCCCCTTTGTCCTTTTCAGTCTTTCATTTACCGAAGCTCCTTGAAGTGATGTTTGCCTCAATTGGAATAAATCCCTGAGGTTAATCGGAAACCCTACGGAGATACCCCTAAGTGAAATAATGACTGGTGGGCGCGCTAATCGGACAACGAGATAAAAACGCTGCAATGCACACATGCGAGGCGTCACGCGATTTCAATCCGGAGGCACATGGCGCGCAAAAAGCTTAAGTCGGACCTCGGCTGGTCGAGCGTCGACCGCATCGTCGTGCGCGGCAAGGACCTGCCGAACGAGATCCTCGGCAACCTCAACCTCGGCGACATGGCCTTCCTCGAGCTTATGGGGCGCGTGCCCGACACCAAGGAGTCGAGGATCTTCAACGCCATGGTCGTCACGCTGGTCGAGCATGGCGTCACGCCGAGCGCGATCGTCGCGCGGCTTACCTATCTCGGCGCGCCGGAGGCGCTGCAGGCCGCGGTGGCGAGCGGCCTTCTCGGCCTGGGTTCGGTGTTCGTCGGCTCGACCGAAGGCGTGGCGCGCCTGCTCACGGAGTCCGGCGGCAAGACCGCGAAGGAGATCATCGCCGAGCACAAGCGAATTCCCGGCCTCGGCCATCCGCTGCACAAGCCGCTCGACCCGCGCACCGTGCGGCTCTTCGAGATCGCGCGCGAGACCGGACACTACGGACGCTACTGCAAGCTGATGGACGAGATCGCCCGGGAGAAGAAGCTCACGCTGAACGCCACCGGTGCGATCGGCGCCCTCGCCTGCGAGCTCGGCCTCGACTGGAAAATCGTGCGCGGCCTCGGCGTGATGGCGCGCGCCGTCGGACTTGTCGGGCATATCCTCGAGGAGACAAGGGACCCAATGGCCAGCGAGATCTGGGAGCGCGTCGACGAAGAAGCCTCGGCGCACCTGAAACCCAAATGAACCTCGGACGCGAAAACTTCCCCGAGCTGCGCGACGCCGTGCGCGCGCTCTGCAGCCAATACGACTCGGCCTACTGGCAGGCGATCGACGACAAGCGCGCCTATCCCGAGAAGTTCGTCGACGCGCTGACCAAGGCCGGCTGGATGTCGGCGCTGATCCCCGAGGAGTACGGCGGCTCCGGCCTTTCGCTTACCGAGGCGACGGTGATCATGGAAGAAGTCAGCCGCTCCGGCGGCCAGGCCGGTTCTTGCCACGGCCAGATGTACAACATGAACACGCTGCTGCGCCACGGCTCCGAGGCGCAGAAGAAGAAGTACCTGCCGAAGATCGCGACCGGCGAGCTGCGGCTGCAGGCGATGGGCGTGACCGAGCCGGGCGCCGGGACGGATACCACCAAGATCAAAACCGTTGCCGTGCGCAAAGGCGACCGCTACGTGGTGAACGGGCAGAAGGTGTGGACCTCGCGCCTGCAGCACTCCGAACTGATGATCCTCCTCGCCCGCACCACGCCCCTGCCGGAGGTGAAGCGCAAGAGCGAGGGCATGTCGATCTTTCTCGTCGACGCGAAGAGCAAGGGCCTCGAGGTCAAGCCCATCCGCAACATGGTGAACCACGAGACCAACCAGGTGTTCATCGACAACCTCGAGATTCCCGCGGAGAACCTGATCGGCGAGGAAGGCAAGGGCTTCCGCTACATATTGGACGGGCTGAACGCGGAGCGGATCCTGATCGCCGCCGAATGCATCGGCGACGGCTACTGGTTCATCGAGAAGTCGACCAAGTATGCGATCGAGCGCGTGGTGTTCGACCGCCCGATCGGCGAGAACCAGGGCATCCAGTTCCCGATCGCCGAGAGCTACATGGAGATCGAGGCCGCCAACCTCATGCGCTACAAGGCGGCGGGCCTCTTCGACGAGCACAAGCCCTGCGGTGCCGAAGCCAACATGGCGAAGCACCTCGCCGCCAAGGCGTCATGGGAGGCGGCCAATGTCTGCCTGCAGACGCACGGCGGCTTCGGCTTCGCCGCCGAGTACGACGTCGAGCGCAAGTTCCGCGAGAACCGGCTCTACCTCGTCGCGCCGATCTCGACCAACCTCATCCTGTCGTACCTGGCCGAGCACGTCCTGGGGCTGCCGCGCTCGTTCTGACGTGCTCGGGGCGCACGCCCATGCCGATGAGGCGTGCCGGTATCCGCGACAGGACCGGAAAAGCGCTCAGCAAGCGGATGAAGAGCGGCGGCGTGAAATCCTCCTCCGCCGTCAGCGCCCGCGCGATGAGCTGCTTCTGAATCGCGAGTTGAAGGCGCTGCGTGACGCGCGTCGGCCAGTCGCGGCGCTTCTGCACTCGTTTGAGATCCTCGACCTGCGCCTTCCCGGCGACCAGCGGTTCAGCGAGGATGTTGGCCGTGGCCACCGCGTCCTGGATCGCGAGATTGATACCCACGCCGCCTACCGGCGACATTGCATGCGCGGCGTCGCCGATGCATAGCAGGCCGGGCCGGTGCCACCGCAGCAGACGATCGACACGCACGGTCAGGAGCTTGATCTTGTCCCAATCGTCGAGCTCGACGACCCGGTCGGCAGCCCATGGCAGCCGCTTGGCGACACTTTGCCGGAACCACGGCAGGCCGCGAGCGCGAATCTCGTCCGCCGCGCCTTTGCCGATCACATAGGCGCACTGCCAGTAATCGCCGCGGTTGAGCAGGACGATTATGTTCCCCACACCGAACAGCGCCATCGTCTGCTCCGCGTCGCCCGCGCGGCGCGAAAGCCGGAACCAGAGCACGTCCATCGGCACGCCGAATTCCTCCGCGGGCAGCTTCGCGGCGGCGCGCACGGTGCAATGACGGCCGTCGGCGCCGATCACGAGATCGGCCGCGAGCTCCTCCGTGCCGAGGCGCAGTCCCGTGATGCGGCCGTCGCGCTCAAGGAGCCCGGTCACCTCCGCCTTCATACGCAGCGCGAAGCCCGCATGGCGCTTCGCCTCGCCGGCGAGGAAATCGAGGAAGTCCCACTGCGGCATCATCGCGATGAACGGCGCGTGCACCGGCAGGCGCGACAGGTTGGCGATGGTGACGTCGCGCTCGCCGAGGCGGGCCGCGAAACGCGGGATCTTCTCGTGACGCAGGCGCAGCAGGGCCTCGAGGAGCCCGAGCTCGTGCATCACCTCGAGTGTCGAGGGATGCAGCGTATCGCCGCGGAAGTCGCGCAGGAAGTCGCCGTGCTTCTCGAGCACGACCACCTCGACGCCCGCCCGGGCGAGCAGCAGCCCGAGCATCATGCCGGCTGGACCGCCGCCGGCGATCGCGACGCCCGCGCTCAGGCCTTGGCGAGGGCCGCTTTCACCCGCTCCGGATTGAGCGGCGCGCGCCGCAGACGCACGCCGGTTGCGTCGAAGAAGGCGTTGGCGACCGCCGCTGGGATCACGCGTATCGTCGGCTCGCCCGCACCGGACGATGCCACTTCCGGGCGATCGATCAGCGTGACGTCGATCGACTCCGGCGCGTCGGGCATGTCGAGGATCGGATAGCTCGCCCAGTCGACGCTCTTCACGGAGTCGCGGTCGAAGCGCACCTCCTCGAAGAGCGTGCGCGAAAGGCCCTGCACCACGTTGCCCTCGATCGTCTGCTTGAGGGTCAGCGGGTTGATGATTAGCCCGCAATCGTGTGCGATCCAGAACTTGCGCGCCCAGACTCGTCCCGTGGCGCGGTCGACCTCGACCTGCGCGACGACCGCGACCGCGGTGCCATTGCGATCGGCGAAGGCGATGCCTTTGCCTTTCCCGAGCGACGCCCAGCCCGATTTCTCCGCCACCGTCTTGACGACCGCCGCATGGCGCGGGTTCGTCAGGTATTTGAGACGGAACGCGACCGGGTCTTCGCCCGCTGCGTGCGCCAGCTCGTCGATGAACTGCTCGGAGCCGAAGTGGATCTCTGGGCCCACCGGGTCGCGGAAGTGCGAGGTACGTAGCGGCGAGCAGTGGTCGACGAATTGCGGGACGGTCTCCCAGCCGAGCAGCTTGTTCTCGAACCCGTAAGACTCGGACGGCGTGCCGAAGATTTGCGTCGGCTTCGGCGGCACGCCCAGTGACTGGCCGACCAGGCTGTCCGCCGGCTGCGATTCGTTCGTCGCGATGTGCTGACGGCTGAAGCCTTTGGAGATGAATTCATATGCCACCACTTTTCCGGACGAGTCGAGCGCTGCCCGCGCGCGATGCACGCAGGCCGGGCCCTTCGGATCCCACGCCGTGCCGTCGGCGCGCATGCCCTGCACGCGAACCGGCTTGCCGGTCGCCTTGGCGAGGAACGCGGCATCCATCGCCGCATCGCCCGCGTCGTTGCGCCCATAAGAGCCGGGACCGGCCACCCAGATGGCGCGCACCTTCTCGGGCGGCAACTCGAGGAGCCGCGCGACCCCGTCGCGCACGAAGTGCGGCTTCTGCGAGCCGGTCCACACGGTGCAGCTGCCGTCCTTGATCTCTGCGACCGCGCAGCCCGGGCCCATGCTCGCGTGCGACTGGAACGGCCATTCGTACTCGGCCTGGAGCACCTTCAAGCCAGCGCCCTTGAATGCCGCGTCGACGTCGCCCTTCTTCACTTCGTCCTCGCGCTTCACGACTCTTGCGTCGCGGATGTACTGGTGCAGCTGGTCCATCGGCGGAAAGGGTTTGTCCATCGGCTCCCAGTCCACCTTGAGCGTCTGCGCAGCGCGCACCGCGTCCCACTCCTTCGGCGCCACCACCGCGATGAAGTCCTTTTCGCGAATGACCCGCGCGCCGCGGATGGCCTTGATCGAGCCTTCGTCCACGCTCTTCACCTTGCACGCCGCGCGCGGCGGACGCAGCACGCGGGCGTGCAGCATGCCGGGCACGCGCACATCGGTGACGAACTTGTCGGTTCCGTACACCTTCCACGCCACGTCGCGCCGGGGTAGCGGCTTCCCCACCACCTTGTAGTCGGCCGGCGCCTTCGACTGCGCCGGCACCTTGATGTCCATCGGGTTGCCGACCTTGTTGTTCCACTCCACCTTGTGGTGGAAGTAGCGGCCGCCGACGAGATCCGCATAGCTCGTCTTGCCCTTGGGGCCAAAGACGACGCCGTCTTCCACGCGCAGGTCGGCCACCGGCGTGCCGAGCTTTTCGCTGCCGCGCTCGACCAGCACCCGCCGCGCTTCCGCCGCCGCGCGCCGCATCAGCCGCGCGCCGTTCGACACGCCCGTGCTGCCCGAAGCGCCGCCCTGGTTGCACGATGTGCTGCTGTCGCCCATAAGGACTGCGACCTTGTCGAAGCCGACATTGAGCTCCTCGGCGACGACCTGCGCGACCGCGACGTCGAGACCCTGCCCCATGTCCATCTTGCCGAAGAAAGCCTGCACGTTTCCATTCGGCAGCACGGCAATCCAGGAATCCAGCTCGCCCGGCACGAGCGCCGGCTTGCCCATGGTTTGGGCTATCGCATCGAACGACGGCGCGGCAAAGGAGACCACGAGAGCACCGGAAGTTTTGAAGAATTCGCGACGGTCCATGCGCCCTCCTACACCATGCTCGTTTGCGCGCGCTTGATGGCGCGCAGGATTGCGACGTGCGTGCCGCAGCGGCACTTGAGGCCCGCCAGCGCGTCGCGCAATTCCGCGTCGGTCGCCTTCGGATTCTTCTTCAACGCCGCGGCCGCGGTCATCATCCAGCCGTTGATGCAGTAGCCGCACTGGGGCACGCCTTCCTCGACGTACGCGGCTTGCAGCGGATGCGGTTTCTCCGGCGTGCCAAGGCCGGCGATGGTCATGACGGACTTGTTGGCCACCGCGGACACCGGCAGCACGCACGAGCGCACTGCTTCGCCGTTCAGGTGCACCGTACAGGCGCCGCATTGCGCGAGCCCGCAGCCGAAGTGCGGATTGTCCAGGCCGAGATCGCCGCGCAGCGCATAGAGCAGCGGCATCTCGGGTTGCGCGTCGACCGACACGCGCTTGCCGTCGACCGTGAACTTATACGTCGCCATGCTTCCTCCTCAGGAAATGTCGAGAACGATCTTACCCCTGCCGTGCGGCGCTTCGACGGCGGCGTAGGCCTGGTTCGCTTCCTCGAGATGAAAGCGCCGCGTCAGCTGCGGCCGCAGCCGGCCCTTGATCACCCAGTCGAAGATCTGCGCCAGGCGCTCGCGCGTCGCCTGAATGGCAGGTCTCTCCATTCTTACCCCTGCTGGAATCGTATGCGCCGGCACCGGCGTGGCGGAAAGCCCCACCAGGACGCCGCCCGGCTTGAGCGCATTGAGCGAGCGTACGTGCGCCTCGCCGCCGAGGGTGTCGAGCACCGCGTCGTATGGACCGGCGTCGGTAAAGCTTTCAGTCCGGTGATCGATGACGCGCTCGGCGCCGAGCTTCCGGCAGTAATCGACCTGGGTCGAAGTGACGACCACCGCGGCGCCCAGCTCGCGCGCGATCTGGATCGCGAGGCTACCCACCCCACCGGCGCCGCCGTGGACGAGCACGCGCATGCCCTTTTGTACCTTCGCCACCTCGACGAGCGAAATCCAGGCCGAGAGCCCGGCAACGCAGAGGCTTGCCGCCTCCGCGGCATCCATCCCGACCGGGACCGGTGCGATCCCAGCCTCCGGCAGCAAGGCGTATTCGGCGTGCGTGCCATCGCCGCGCGGATCGGCGACGCCGGCGACCAACTTGCCGTCCACCTCGCCGGCGCAATCGCGGCCGAGCGTCCGCGGAAAGGTGAGCGGAAAAATACCCGCGAGCAGGCCGCGGCGCATCTTCCAGTCGATGGGGTTGACGCTTGCGGCGCGAACCTTGACGAGCACCTGGCCCGCGGCCGGCTGCGGAGTCGGCACATCGTCGAGGCGCATCACCTCGGGGCCGCCATAGCCGTGAATGCGTACCGCGCGCATCTCAGCGCACCGTCTTCAACCCTGCTTCCTGGAGGATGCCGCGCATGCGAGCGGTGAACTCGTCGTAGAACTTGGCGAGGTCCGCCGCGTTCTGGTAGCCGTCCTCGAACTGGTTGTCGGCAAGGAATTTGCGCCAGGAAGCGGTCTTCGTGAGCCGGCGGAACACATCCTCCCAGTAGGCGACGTTCTCGGGCGGAATTCCCGGCGGTGCGACAACACCGCGCACTTGGGGTACCGCCGGAATGTCGAAACCCGCCTCCTTCAGTGTGGGCAAGTCAGGGAATCCCGCCAGCCGCGAATCGGCCACCTGCGCGAGCACGCGCATGTTGCCGGCGCGGATGTGCTCGCCCGCTTCCGCCGGCTCGATCACCATCATGTTGACGTGGCCGCCGAGCAGCGCGGCGATGCGCTCGCCGCCGCCGGTCTTGTTCACGACCTGCATGCGCACCGGCAGGAGCCGCTCCTTTTCGATCATGCCTGCCACGGCGCGCGCGAGCAGGTCACTACCGTCGCCGGGACCGGTGTGCACGACGACTTCGATGGGACGAGTCGGTTTGAACGCGAATGCCGAGCAGGAAACGATTACGGCGAGAAATGCGAGTGCGAGTTTCATGAGTCTCCTTGCTCCATTGCGCGCAGGCGCCATGTATTCAATTTCGAGAAAACCGGAACCAGCAGGATGAGGAGCGCCAGCGACAGCATCACCGCCGAAATGGGCCGCGAGACGAGGATCGACAAGCTGCCCTCCGACATCATCAGCGACTGCCGCAGCGCCCGCTCCATCGCGCCGCCCAGGACGAGCCCGAGAACCAGCGGCGCGCTTGGGTAATCGAGCTTGCGCATCAGGTAGCCGAGCAGTCCGAAGCCCGCGAGCAGCAGCAGATCGAAGAGGCTTCCCGAGCCGGCGTACACGCCGACGATGGAGATGCCGATGATCAGCGGGTAAAGCACGTATACCGGCGTGCGCAGCACCTGCGCGAAGAGCGGCACGAGCGGCAGGTTGAGCACGAGGAGCATCACGTTGCCGATGTACATGCTCGCCACCAGGCCCCAGAACATGCCGGGGTTCTCGGCGATGAAGAGCGGCCCGGGCCTGAAGCCCCACAACACGAGCGCCGCGAGGAGGATCGCCGTGGTGCCAGATCCGGGTATGCCGAGGGTAAGGAGCGGCACGAGCGCGCCGCCGGTCTCCGAGTTGTTGGCGCCTTCGGGGGCGGCGACGCCCTCGATCACGCCGGTGCCGAATTGATCGCGCCGCTTGGAGAACGCCTTCTCGACGCCGTAGGAGATGAACGAGGCGATGGTCGAACCGGCGCCCGGCAGGACACCCACCAGGAAGCCGATGACCGAGCCCTGCGCGAAGGCAAAGCGGCAATCGCGCAGGTCCTGCATCGTCGGCAGCAGGTTGCGCACGCCTTTCGGCACCGGCAGCGCCTGGGGCTCCTCGCGTGATTCCATGTTGGCGAGCACTTCGCCGATCGCGAAGATGCCGATCGCGACGACGACGAAGTCGATGCCTGATAGCAGCTCCATGCGCCCGAACGTGAAGCGCGACTGGCTCGTGAAGACGTCGGTGCCGATGCCGGCGATCCACAGGCCGAGGAGCATGGCGAGCAGCGCCTTCACCATCGAACGGCCGGCGAGCAGCACCACCATGGCGAGGCCGAGCGACATGAGCGCGAAGTACTCGGGAGCGCTGAAGGCGAGCGCGAGCTTGGCGAGCGGCGGCGCGACGAGCATCAGGCCCAGCACGCCGACCGTACCGGCGATGAAGGAAGCGATCGCGGCGATGCCGAGCGCGGGCCCTGCTCTGCCCTTGCGCGCCATGGCATAGCCGTCGAGGCAGGTGACGACCGAAGCAGATTCGCCCGGCACGTTGAGCAGGATCGAGGTGGTCGAGCCGCCGTACTTCGCGCCGTAATAGATGCCGGCAAGCATGATGATCGCGCCCGCCGGATTCATGAGGGCCGTCAACGGCAGGAGCATGGCAATCGTCGCCGGCGGGCCGAGGCCCGGCATGATGCCGACGATCGTGCCGAGCAATACGCCGACGAAGCACCACAGCAGGTTCGCCGGCTGCAGCGCCAGCGCGAAACCGTGCAGAAGCCCTGCGGCGATTTCCATCTAGGGAAGCGCCACGCCGAGCGCGAGCGGGAAGATGAGATAGAAGCCAGCGACGGCACAGAGCGCGACCAGCGCGGCCACGGCCGGCGGCCGCCGATACATCACCGCGACGATGAAGAACGAGAGCGCGCCGAAGCTCAACGCAAAGCCCACGAGCTTCAGGATCGCGACCGAGAGCGCGATCGCCGCCCGGACAGCCAGTGCGCGTCCGGCGCCGCGCCAGTCGACCCGGCCCGGGCCCGTCTTGCGTCAGGTAATCCCAACCGCGCGCCTGCGCGACGATGTACGCGCCAAGCGCAGCCAGCGCGAGCCCGGACCAGAGGTCCGGGGACGAGCGGCGCATCTACTACTTCTTCTTTTTCTTCGCTGCCTTCTTCCCGGGGGCCGACTTCTTCGCGTGCACCTTGGGCTTCTTGTAGCGCCCTTCGGGCACCAGCTCGCAAACGGTGCCGCCCGGCGCGCGGAACTTGACCGGCACGACGCCCGGATCGCTGATGATCTCGCAGCCGAGCGCACGGATGCGCTTCTCCGCCGTGCGCATGTCCGGCACTTCCACGGCGAAATGGTGGATGCAGGGCCCCTCGCCCGCGACGCGGGACTCCGCCGATTGCGTGCCCGCGTCGTACTTGATGAGCGCGAGGTCGATCGTGCCGTCGCTCAAGTGACGCGACGTGTGGTCGCGCACCTTGTCGGTGTTCAACTCGGCAAATCCGAAAACCTCCGTGTAGAACTGCGTGGTGCGCTCGAGGTCGTCCACCCTCAGCGCGAGATGCACGATGCGGCTCATGTCTCCTCCTTCTTTAGCAAGGGTCTCAATTTGCGCACGTTCGGCAGCTTGTCGAGCGCCCATATCGCGTCGCACAGGCGCCGCGCGCACTGTTTTCCGAAAACCGGCACGATGAGATCGTAAGCCTTCGCGTCGACTTCGGCACGCGTCATCGGATTCTCCGCCGTGCCGCGCACAGCTTTTACGTGGCGGCGCAGCTTCGTTCCGTTGCGCAGGACGACTTCGACGACACCCTGGCGGCTCGGCATGGCGCGGGTGAGATCGTCGTCGCCGAGGAGCTGGATTCTTTCCCGGAGTTTCAAAACCTGCGGATTACGCATGCGCCTGTCGTCATGCGCCGCCTTGAAGCTGACCGTGCCGTCCAAGACCATCAGGGCGCAGAGATGCTGCATGCAGATGTCCGGCATGGCGCGGTTATTGGTGGTGTTGGCACCCTGGTGCGAGACGCGGACGGTGATGCGCTCCACCTCGTCGGCCTTGAAAGGGTGTTCTTCCAGCAGCAGGAGCAATGCATCGAGCGGCGCCTGGATCGGCGAGCCGACCGACCAGCGCTTGATGTTGGTGTTCATCACCTCGAAGGTCTCGCCGAGCCCGGCAACCAGCTTTTCCGGCTCGGGCTTGCGCCCGTAGGCGACGAAGAAGCTGCGCTCCCCGGAGAGCGCATCTTCGACGCCGGTGAACCCGTGCGCGACCATGGCCGCGGCGGCGACGCCGTTGCGTGCCGGCATGCCGCCGAAGTCGAACGCCTTCTCGATGTGTTCCTCGTCGCGCATCCAGCACGAGATGCCGGAAGCCTGCTGCGCCGTAAACGACAGGCAGTGGCGGACCTGTCGCTCGCTCAGCCGAACGAGCGCAGCGCTCGCCGCGGCGGCGCCGAACATCGGGCCGAAGCTGTGGGTGGAGTGACCGTCTTCGCGGAACTCGTAGGCGTTTAATGATTGAGTCAACCTGCAGCCGACGTCGTAGCCGAGCGCCACTGCCCGAAGGAGCGCTTCTCCGCTCGCTGCCTCGCGCTCGGCCATGGCGAGCGCCGCCGGCACGATGCCGCAACCCGGGTGCGTGAGCGAGGGCGCGTGCGAATCGTCGGTCTCGTCCGCGTGCGCCAGCATGCCGTTGACCAGCGCGGCGTTCTCCGCCGTCGTCAGGACATTCGTGGAGACGACGCACGCCTCCTTGGTGCCGCCGCGCGTGCGCGCATAGGAGATGGCTTGCTTTCCCGGTGGCAGAGGTGCGCCCGACACCATCGCCGCGATCGTGTCGAGCACGTGGTGCTTGGTCTTTTCGGCCACCGTCGCCGGCAGCCGCTTTTTCGGCGCCTGCGCGATGTAGCTCGCCAGGCGCCGCATGACGGGTGAGACCGTCACGGCATGTATCCGCCGCCGTTGACGTGGATCGCCTGCCCGGTGATGTAGCGCGCGTCGGGACCGCAGAGCATGCGCACCATCGCCGCGACTTCCTCGGGCTCGCCGCGCCGGCCGATCGGCGGCGGCGCCACGCGGTGCGCCGGGCGATCGGGCACCCCCGGCAGGCCACGCTGACTGTCGATCGTGCCGGGAACGACGCAGTTCACCGTGATGTGCTGGGGCGCGAGGTCGAGGGCGACGGCCTTGGTCATGCCGGCAAGCCCCGCCTTGGCGGCGATGACGTGCGCGCGGCCGGTGGCACCACGATGGCCGGTGAGGCCGCCAATGTTGATCACCGTGCCGCCGCCCGCTTTGATCATGTGCGGCACGCAGGCCTGGGTGCAGATGAACGCCCCGTCCAGCACGACGGCAAGCACTCGATGCCAGTCCTCCAGCTTGATCTCGCCGAACGGCGTTTCCATTCGCACCGCCGCGTTGTTCACCAGCGCATCGATGCGCCCGAAGCGCTTGAGCGTCGCCTCCACCATCTCCGACACCGCGCGCGGGTCCGTGACATCGGCGATGTGGACCGCCGCCTTTCCGCCCGCGCTTTCGATCATCGCGACGGTTTCTTCCGCCTGGGCGCGCGAGGTATTCGCGTTCACCATGACCGAAGCGCCGCCCGCCGCCAGCGAGCGCGCGATAGCACGGCCAATGTTGCGCGCGGCGCCGGTGACGACGGCCACCTTGCCTGCCAATTCCTTTCCTGGAGTCCTTCCGACGGTCGACATGCGCCTCCTAGTGAGCGAGCGCCGGCAGCCATGTGGCGATCGGCGGAAAGATGATGATGAGGGCGATCAGCAGCAGCACGCAGGCGATGAACGGCATGCCGGCGAGATAGATGTCGCGCATGGTCGTGCCCGGCGGCGCCACGCCCTTCAGGACAAAGAGCAGGAGCCCGAAGGGGGGCGTGGTGTAGCCGATCTCCAAGCCGAGCAGCATGATGAGGCCGAACCAGATGAGATCGAAGTTGAGCGTCTTGGCGAGCGGGAAGAACACTGGCGCGGTGAGCAGCATCATCGACAGCTGATCCATGAAGCAGCCGAGGAAAAGTATCACGCCGAGCATCATCAGCAGCATGCCGAGCGGCGTCACCTCGAATCCGGTCGCCCAGCGCACAAGGCCGCTCGAGGCGCCCGTGAAGGCGAGGATCTGGCTGAACGTGGCCGAGCCGAAGATGATGAGAAAGGCCATCACGGTCACGCGCAGCGCGCCTTCCACCGAACGCTGGAACGAACGCCAGCTCAAGCATCGATAGCAGGTGGCGAGCACCAGCACTGCGACGCAGCCGATGCCGGCGGCTTCGGTCGGCGTCGCCCAGCCGGAGACCATGACGCCGATCACGACGACGATGACGAAGAACATCGGCACGATCTCGATCGCCACGAGCTTCAATTTGCGCGCGAGGGGCACGGGTTCCACCGGGTAGCTCGGCGCCGCGCTTGGATCGAGCCAAGTCCAGACGAAGATCAGCACGGCGTACATGACCGACAGCGCGAGACCAGGGACGACGCCCGAGATGAGCAGCGCGCCGACGTCGATCTGGCCGAGCGTCGCGAGCAGCACGGCGAGCGCCGAGGGCGGGATGATGACCGCGAGACCGCCGGTGCCCATGATCGGGCCCAGCGACAGGTATTTGCTGTAGCCGCGCTTCATCATCTCCGGCACCATCAGCGAGCCGAGCAGCGCCGTCGACCCCATGCTGGAGCCCGACAGTGCCGCGAAGCCGGTGCCGCCCGCCACCGTCACGTAGGCGAGCCGCCCCGGCACGTTGCCCATCAACCGATCGATGGCGTTGAACATGCGGCCGGCAAGACCCGTGTGATAGAAGAGCTCGCCCATCAGCAGGAACATCGGGATCGGCACCAGAGGGAAGCTGGTCATCGCGCCGAAGCCGTTGTTGACGATCTGCGCGATGCCGGCTGCGCCGCCCATGAAGAAGATCGCGGCGACGATGTTGGTGGCGAAGAACGCCATCGCCACCGGCACGCCGAGCATCATCAGGCCGACGCCGAGCCCGAAGAGCACCGCCGCCGCGGCGTACCACTGCATCGCTAGACCTGCCCGGTGTCGGTCGGCGATTGCGCGCCGAGGAAATTCTCTCCGCGCACGAAGAAGCGCAGGAATTCGATCGCCATCATGACGAACGACAGCGGGATGAAGCCGACCACGATCCAACGCGGCATGTCGAACGAGCGCACGTCGCGCTCGGCGCGAACGAAATCGTTGAGGGTGATCTCGCTGCCGTACCAGCCGAGAACCGCGCAAACGGCAATGCACACCACGCCGATCGCCTGTATCGCCGCAGCGCGCGCACGCGGGCGTAGCGACATGAGGAACATCTCCACGTAGATGTGGCCTTTCTCGCGCACGAGCCACGGTGCGCCAAGGCAAGGCACGGCAAGCAACGCGTACTCGGTGAACGAGAAGAAATGCGCAGAGCTCTGGTAGCCCAAGTTGCGCAGTACCACGTCGATGAAGATGGTCGTCATCATGGCGACCATCAGGAGGCCAGCGAGGCCGGCCATGCCGTACAGGACGGCGTCGTACGCCTTGCCTACATACCGCACGGGCCCGCGATTACTCGGGCGAGAGGAGTTTTACGACGCGGTCGTAGTTTTCCGTGCCGCCCGCCTTTTCCATCCGCTCTTTCATGCGGGCAAGGCTCGCCGCGCGCGCGCCGGCGACGAACTTCTTCGATGCCTCCGGCGACTGCGACAGCGTCTTGATGCCGCGCTTCTCGAGCTCGGCGCGCTCCTTCGTCCAGAGCGCCTGCAGCGCCTGCAAGCTGGCGGTCTCGTGCTCGATCGCCACCCGCTGCAGGATCTCCCGGCTTTTGGGCGAGAGCGCCTGCCATTTCTTCGCGTTCATGATGATCATCAGGTCTGTCTCGAAGAAGTCGGGCAGGACGCGGTACTTGATGTAGCGGTCCCAATTGAGGTCCATCAGCCCGATCTGCGTCCATGCCGTGATGTCGACCGTGCCGCGTTCGAGCGCCGTGTAGAGCTCGGAGGAGTTCAGGTTGATGACCTGCGCGCCAAGATAGTTGGTGAGGAACGCGTTGTAGATCGGATTGCCGCGCACCTTGAAGCCGCGGATGTCGATCTGGCCGTTGGCGTCGAACTTCGGCTCCTTGGTCGACCAGAGGCAGAAGCGGATGCCGCTATCCACCCAGCCGAGCAGCTTGACGTCCATGCGCTTCTGATGGATCTGGTCGAGCAGCTCGGTGCCGCCGTTCTTGCGCGCGGTCGGACCGTCCACGCTGCTCGCGCTCACCGCGTCGCATTCCGGCACCGCCGCCGCGTAGAACGCGCACGGCGAGTAGACCATGTCGACCACGCCGTCGCGCGCCGCCGCCGGCTGCTGCATCATGCCGATCGCCTCCGGACCGCCGCGCATTTCGATGTTGAACTCGCCCTTGCCGGCGTCGTTCGCCTTCTTCACGAACTCCAGGAAACTGCGCGAGTAAATCAGCGACGCTGGAAACACATGGGTCGCGGTGATCGTGTCCGCGGCGAAGGCCGAGGCGCTCAGCATGGTGGCGAGTGCGGCGCAAAATCCTCTGAGCATTTCCCCTCCCGAAGTTGTCCTCTAGCGGCGGGGCATCTTACCATCCCGTCCAGTGACGACGACGGTCTTCGCGGCGTTCGAGCAAACGGCCCGCGCGCACGGCGCCAAGCCCTTCCTGCAGTTCTATCCGGACAAGCTGCAGCTCTCTTACGCGCAGGCGCACGAGCGCGTTGCCGCCATCGCGCGCGTGTACTCCAGCAAAGGCTATGCGCCGGGACATCGCGTGGCGCTCAAGCTGCCGAACTGCGCCGACTTCCTGCTGCACTTCCTCGCGCTCAATTCCCTCGGCATCGCAGTGGTGCCGATGAATCCGGACTGTCAGAAGAATGAATTCGAATACGTCGTCGCGCACAGCGCGGCGGCGCTGGTCGTGGATTCGACCGAGCATTTCGACCCGCCGCGAGCGCCCCGGTCCGGCAATGCCACTGAATGCGCCCTCCTCTACACCTCCGGCACGACTGGCAAGCCGAAGGGCTGTTTGCTCAGCGACTTCTATTTCCTGAACGTCGGCCGGCGCTATGTCGACGAGGGCGGACTGTGCGCGCTGCGCTTTGGCGAAGAACGGTTGATCACGCCGCTGCCGCTTTTCCACATGAACGCGCTCGCCGTATCGACGACGGCGATGATCCTTGCTGCCGGCTGCGTCGTGCGGCTCGACCGCTTCCATCCAAAGACCTGGTGGCGGCACGTCGTCGACTCCGGCGCGACGATCGTCCACTATCTCGGCGTGATGCCCGCGATCCTTCTCCAGCTTCCCCCTGGCCCCGACGATCGCGGGCACCGCGTGCGCTTCGGCTACGGCGCGAACGCGAATCCCAAGGACCATGCGGCGTTCGAAGCGCGCTTCGGCTTTCCGCTGATCGAGGGTTGGGCGATGACCGAAACGGGCGGCGGCGCGCTGATCTGCGCCAGCCGTGAGCCGCGCCACGTCGGCACGAGGTGTTTCGGCTTGCCGCGCGACGAGCTCGAGGTGCGCATCGATGGCGGCGGCGAACTGCTCGTCCGGCAGAAGGGAGCCGATCCCCGGCGCGGCTTCTTCTCGGGGTACTTGAAAGACGAGAAGGCGACCGCGCATGCCTGGCGCGACGGCTGGTTCCATACCGGCGACGCAGTGCGGCGCGGGCCCGACGGCGCCATGCATTTCGTCGACCGCCTGAAGAACATCATCCGGCGTGCCGGCGAGAACATCGCCGCGCTGGAGGTAGAAGCAGCGCTCGCCGGTCATCCGGCGATCGCGCAGGTCGCGGTCATCGCCAAGCCGGACGATGTGCGTGACGAGGAAGTCATGGCCTGCGTCGTGCTCCAGGCCGGCAGCGGCGCGAGCCGGGAAACAGCCGTGTCGATCCAGGACTGGTGCCTCGAGCGCCTCGCCTGCTTCAAGGCCCCCGGCCACGTCGCCTTCCTGCGCGAGTTACCGGTCACGTCCACCAACAAAGTGCAGAAGGCGAAGCTCGCCGACTTCGCGCTCAATCCCGCGGAAAGCTTCGACCTCCGCGACCGCAAGCGACGCAAATGAGTCGCCGCAGCTACGAAGGAGTCGCGGTAGCGGTGCCGGTGACTGTTCCCTATGTGCGCTACTCGATCCGCTCGGCGCACTGGTGGCTGGCGAGGTGCCTTGCCGGCCTCCTTTCCGAGGCCAGGTTGAAGAAAGACGACATCGACGGCCTGTCCGTCTCGAGCTTTACGCTCGCGCCCGACACGGCGATCGGCCTCACCCAGCACTTGGGTCTCTCGCCACGCTGGCTGGACCACGTGCCCTTCGGCGGCGCGAGCGGCGTCGTGATGCTGCGAAGAGCGGCGCGAGCGGTTCAGGCGGGAGATGCGCAGGTCGTGGCTTGCCTCGCGGCCGACACGAACCACGTCGACTCCTTTCGCCTGACGCTCGCCAATTTCAGCCAGTTCGCGCGTGACGCGGTCTATCCGTACGGTGCCGGCGGACCGAACGCGAGCTTTGCCTTCCTCACCGCCTACTACATGCGCTCGTACGGTGCGAAGCGCGAGGATTTCGGCAAGCTGTGCGTCGCGCAGCGCGCGAACGCACTCAAGTTCGAGCACGCGCTATTCAAGAAGCCGCTCGCGCTCGAGGAGTACCTCGCGGCACGGCCGATCGCCGACCCGTTGCACCTCTTCGACTGCGTCATGCCCTGCGCCGGCGCCGATGCCTTTCTCGTCCTCACCGAGGCGCGCGCCAGGGCGCTCGGCCTGCGCTATGCGAGGCTGCGCGGGACGATCGAGCGGCACAACGCGTTTGCCTCCGATCCGGTGCAGATGCGCGCCGGCTGGGCGCTCGACCGCTCGGACCTTTACGAGCAGGCGGGCACGGCGCCCGATGACATGGATTTCGTCCAGACCTATGACGACTACCCGGTGATCTCGCTCATGCAGCTCGAGGATCTGGGTTTCTGCGCCAAGGGCGAAGGACCGGAGTTCATCCGCAAGCACACGTTCACTTGCGATGGCTCCTTCCCGCTCAACACGTCGGGCGGCCAGCTCTCGATCGGCCAGGCCGGTGCCGCGGGCGGCTCGCTCGGCATGGTTGAAGCGCTGCGCCAGCTCACCGGCGTTGCCGGGGCGAGGCAGGTGAAGGATGCGAAACTCGGCCTGGTGAGCGGATTCGGCATGATCAATTTCGACCGCGGGCTGGGTTCCGGCGCCGCGATCCTGTCGTGCTAGAGCGGCCCAAGCGGAAGAACCCAGTCCTGCGTACGCGGCTGCCGACGCTGCCGCCGGCGGCTCGAAGCCGCATCGCACTGGGGCTCACCGCTGCCGCCGCGCTCGGCCGCTTCGAGCTCCAGCAATGCCGCGATTGCGGCACGGTTCAATATCCGCCGCGTGAAGCGTGCCAGACCTGCCTCTCGGTCCGCCTCGACTGGAAACCGCAGCCGCAAGGCGGTGAGCTTCTCTCCGACACGGTCCTGCACCATAGCAACGACCTTTTCTTTCGCGAGCGCCTGCCCTGGCGGCTGGGCCTCGTGAAGCTCGACTGCGGCCCGACGGTGGTGGCGCACTTGCACGAGCGGGTTGGACCGGCACCGAGCAAGGTGGTGACGGAAATAAAGCTCGACCGCGCCGGCCAAGCCGTGCTCGTCGCGCTGCCCAATGGATCAACGCCTCAGGAGGCAAATATGGCGGACGATCGCCAGCTTCGCGAATTCACCTGCGACCCGAAGTTCCGCAAGGTGCTCGTTACCGACGGCAAGACCGCAGCCGGCCAGGCGCTCGTCAGGGCGCTCGCCTCGGCGGGCGCGGACCTCATCTGGGTCGGCCACGCCGAGCCCTGGAAGCAATTCACCGGCTTCGACGAATTGAAAGCGTTAAAGCCGGTGACGCTGCTACCGCTCGACGTCACCGATTCCAAGAACGTCCGCGAAGTGGCGGCCGAGATCGGCGGCAAAGTCGATATCCTCATCAACAACGCCGAATGCCACCGGGCTTACGGCATCGGTAATCGCGCCGGTGTGGATACTGCGCGTGCCGAGATGGACGTGAACTATTTCGGCCTGCTGCGTCTCGCCCAGGAATTCGGCCCCGCGATGCGCGGCCGCGGCGCCGACGGCCTGGCCAGCGCCACCGCATGGGTGAACGTGCTTTCGATCTACGCGCTCGCCAATTTCCCGCCGCACGGCACGTTCTCGGCCTCCAAGGCCGCGGCGCACTCGCTGGCGCAGTGCCTGCGCGCCGAGATGCGGCCAGCGGGCGTACGCGTGATCAACGTCTTTCCGGGACCGCTCGACGACGAATGGAATCAGCTCCTGCCGCCGCCGAAGGTGGCGCCTGCGGCGCTCGCGGGCGCCGTAGTGAAGGCTCTGCGCGAAGGCGTCGAGGACGTGTATCCCGGCGACGTCGCGCAGGAGTGGCTCGCCAGATGGCGCGACAATCCCAAGGCTTTGGAAAAGGAACTGTCCACTTGAGCGGGCTCGCCGATCTCGCCAAAGGGCTCGTCGCCGGCAAGATCAAGGTGGTCGATCTCACCGAGACGCTTTCGCCCGAATTTCCGTCGATCTCGCTGCCGCCGGAGATGGGCCAGGCCTGGCCGTTCCGCATCGAGGAGGTCTCGCACTACGACGAGCGCGGACCGGCGTGGTACTGGAACAACTTTTCCTGCGGCGAGCACACCGGCACGCACTTCGACGCGCCGGTCCACTGGGTTTCCGGCAAGGATCTGCCGAATAGCGCCGTCGACAGCATCCCACCCGAGCGCTTCATCGGACCGGCGTTCGTCATCGACTGCAGCAAGCAGGCGGCGAAGGATGCGGATTTCCTGCTGACGAAGCCGTTTCTCCTGAAGTGGGAGAAGGAGCATGGCCGCATCTCCGCGCGCTCGTGGGTGCTGATGCGCACCGACTGGTCGAAGAAGAGCGATGACCCGGTGGCCTACCAGAACTACGACGAGACCGGCCAGCACACGCCCGGCCCCGACACCGACGCCGTGCGCTTCCTGGTGGAGGAGCGCGACATCGTCGGCTTCGGCACCGAATCGATCGGCACCGACGCGGGCCAGGCCTATCACCTGCGTCCGCCTTATCCCTGCCATTACTACATGCACGGCGCGGGCCGCTACGGCCTGCAGTGCCTGCGCAATCTCGACCAGCTGCCGGCGACCGGCGCGATCGTCTTCGCCGCGCCGCTCAAGATCCGCAATGGCAGCGGCAGTCCGCTGCGCGTGCTCGCCTTAGTGGAGAAGAAATGAGCAAATACAAGATCTGGTTCCAGGGCGCGACCGACCGGGTTCACATGGCGCCTTACATAGCCAAGGTCGAGGCGCACCTCAAATCCATCCTCGAGCCGGACTTCTCCGCCACCTTCCACACGACGACGCCGCCGGCGACCACCACTCATGCGGTGACTGAATATCGCATCGGCCGCAATCTCATCAAGCACGCGGTCGAGGCCGAGAAGCAGGGCTACGCAGCCATGGCCATCACGCATTTCCAAGACGCCGGCCTCGCCGAAGTGAAGTCGGTGGTCGACATTCCGGTTCTCGGCCTGGGCGAGACTACCCTCTTCCATTCGCTGACCCTCGGCCGCAAGCTCGGCCTCGTCACCATCAATCCGGTGTTCATCCCCTGGCACGAGGACCAGGTGATCCGCTATGGCTTGCAGCAGCGCGTTGTCGGCGTGCGAGCCGTTCAGGCAACGGTGGCCGATTTCATCGATTCGTTCGCGAGCGACGCGGCGAAAGCCAAGCTCGCGCCGGAATGGGAGCGCGAGTGCCGCATCCTGCTCGACGCCGGTGCCGACGTGATCATCCCCGCCGGCGGCCTGCCGATGATGCTGTTCGGCGCCGAACGCGGCGCGAACATCGACGGCGCGCCCATCGTGAACGGCATCACGCTCATCGCAAAGAGCGCAGAGATGGCGATCAAGCTGCGCGAGACCGCCGGCATGGCCGCCGTCAGCCGCCGCTCGAACTACGTCAAGCCGCCCGAGAAAGCCCTGAAGGAGTTCCTCGAGCAGGGATGAGCCAAACGCTCGCCCAGAAGCTCGTCGCGCGCGCCGCCGGACGTCCGACGGTGACGCCGGGCGAGATCGTCACCTGCAAGGTGGATCTCGCGTTGGTGCACGACTCGAGCGGCGCGCGCCGCCTGAAGCCCATGCTCGAGCGCCTCGGCGCCAAGGTGTGGGACCCAAGCAAGCTCGTGGTGATCACCGACCACTATCTGCCGGAATACGACGACGACAGCCGCAAGATCCTGCGCATCACGCGCGACTGGGTGCGCGAGGCCGGCATCGACAACTTTCACGACGCGCAGGGCATCTGCCACGTGGTGCTGCCCGAGCGCGGACACCTCAAGCCGGGCATGTTCGCCGTCGGCGGCGACAGCCACTCGCCGACCGGCGGCGCCTTCGCTGCCTACATGTTCGGCATCGGCGCCACCGAGATGCTCGGCGTGGTGGTCACCGGTGAGATCTGGCTGAAGGTGCCGCACACCATCGCCATGGACTTCGACGGTGCGCTGGCGCCCGGCGTCGCGGCGAAGGACGTCATGCTGTTCCTGATCGGCCGTTTCGGTCTCGACGGCGGACAGTACCAGGCGGTCGAGTACCGCGGCGCCGCGATCCGCGCGCTGCCGATGCAGGAGCGCATGACCCTCTGCAACATGACCGCCGAGCTCGGCGGCCAGACCGGGCTCATCGCCTCAGACGACGTAACGCGCGAGTACCTCAAGGCTGGCGTCGAGCGCTGGGACAGCGATCCCGGCGCGCCCCTGCTCGCGCACCATCGCTTCAACGCGAACGAGCTCGAGCCGCAGGTCGCCGCGCCGCACAGCCCGGCGAATACGCGGCCGGTCTCCGACTTCCAGCAGAACGTCGACTTGGCCTACATCGGCGCCTGCACCGGCGCCAAGCTCGCCGACCTGCGCATGGCGGCCTCCGTGCTGAAAGGTCGCAAAGCGAAGTGCAAGCTCATCGTCGCGCCCGCGAGCCTGCGCGACCAGCAGGCCGCCGAGCACGAGGGCACGCTCAAGGTGCTGCTCGATGCCGGTGCCGAGCTGCTGGCGAACTCCTGCGGCATGTGCGCGGGCTACGGCGAGAACCAGCTCGGCGAGAACACGGTGGCAATCTCGACCACGGCGCGCAATTTCAAGGGACGCATGGGCGCCGCCAGCTCGCAGGTCTACCTCGCCTCTCCCTATACGGTGGCGGCGTCGGCCGTCGCGGGGCGCATCGCCGATCCACGGAAGATGCTGCAGTGAGAGCGTGGGTCTTCGGCGACAACGTCGACACCGACGCCATCGCGCCGGGCCGCTACCTCAAATTCGACATCGGCGAAGTCGCGCGCCACAGCATGGAAAACATCGATGCCTCCTTTGCCTCCAGTGTGCGCCAAGGGGACATCGTCGTCGGCGGCCGCAACTTCGGCGCGGGCTCCTCGCGCGAGCAGGCGCCCGAGGCGCTGAAGCACCTCGGCGTCTCGGCGCTGGTCGCCGAGTCGTTCGCCGGGCTCTTCTACCGGAACGCGATCAACCTCGGGCTACCGGCTCTCGTCTGCGCGCAGGCAAAGCGGATCCGCGCCGGCGACGAAGTATCGATTGACTGTGAAAAAGGAAGTCTCCGTAACCGCACGACCGGCGAGACGCTGCAATGCGAGCCGATCCCCGAGTTCCTGATGCAGCTCATACGCGACGGCGGCCTCGTGCCCCGTCTGGAGAAACGCCTACGTACGACCTCCTGATCAAGAACGTGCGCGTGGTGCGACCCGGCGAGAGCGCGCCGCGCGAAGCCGATATCGCGATCACCGGAGACAAGTTCGCCAGGGTGGCACCTAACCTGGGGACCGAGGCGAAGACCGTCTACGACGGCAAAGGCCGCCTGGCGTTTCCTGGCGTCGTCGATGCGCACATGCATACCGGGATTTACTCCCCGCTCGACGAAGATGCCGTGAGCGAGAGCCGCGCCGCCGCGCAGGGCGGCGTGACCTCGAGCCTGAATTACTTCCGCAGCGGCCAGTACTACCTGAACAAGGGCGGTCCGTATCGCGACTTCTTCCCCGAGGTGCTGCGCATCTCGCAGGGCAAGTTCCACGTCGACTACGGCTATCACCTGGCGCCGATGGACGCGACGCACATCCGGGAGATCCCGGACTTGGTCGAGCGCCACGGCGTCGCCTCGTTCAAGATCTTCATGTTCTACGGCTCGCACGGGCTGCACGGCCGCTCCGACAGCCAGCGCGACTTCCTGATGATCGGGCCCGAGGAGCGCTACGACTTCGCGCATTTCGAATTCGTCATGCGCGGCGTGCAGGCGGCGCGCCAGCGCTTCCCGCACAAGGCGTCGCAGATCAGCCTATCGCTGCACTGCGAAACGGCGGAGATCATGACCGCCTATACGAAGAGGGTGGAGTCGGCGGGGACGCTGCAGGGACTCGCCGCCTATCACGCCTCGCGGCCGCCGCACTCGGAGGGTCTCGCCGTCTTCATCGCCTCGTACCTCGCGAACGAAGCCGCGCTGCCGACCATCAATCTGCTCCATCTTTCCTCGAAGAAGGCGCTGCAGGCCGCGCTGCAGATGGCCCAGGTGTTCCCGCACATCGACTTCAGGCGCGAGGTGACCATCGGCCACCTGGTCCTCGACGTGAATTCGCCTGCCGGCGTGCTGGCCAAGGTGAACCCGCCGATCCGGCCGCGCGAGGATGTCGAATATCTCTGGCAGCAGCTCCTCGCCGGCAGGATCGATTGGGTGGCGAGCGACCACGCCTGCTGCCGCCACGAGACCAAGGCGGCGAAGAACGCCCTCGGCAACATCTGGCTCGCGAAGTCCGGCTTCGGCGGCACGGAATACCTGCTGCCGGCGCTCGTGTCGGAGGGTGCGAAGCGCGGGCTGTCGTACAACCGCATCGCGGAACTGACGAGCCGCAATCCGGCCCAGCGCTTCGGACTCAACGCCAAGGGCGACATCAGCGAGGGCTTGGACGCCGATGTCGTGCTCGTGGATCCAGGAGAGAGCTGGACCGTCCGTGCCGCCGATTCGGCCTCGACGCAGGGCTACACGCCGTTCGAGGGCATAGAACTATCCGCGCGCGTTAAGGCCACATTTCTCAGGGGGCAGCTGGTGTGCGAGAACAGCAACGCCGTGGGCCAGCCCCGCGGCAAATACCTCCACCGGCCGACGCCATGAGCGAGATTCGGAGCGGGCTAGTCGATTCGATCGGCCACACGCCGCTCATTCGCCTGCGCGGCCCGTCCGAGCTGACCGGCTGCGAGATCCTCGGCAAGGCCGAGTTCCTGAATCCCGGCGGCTCGGTGAAGGACCGCGCCGGCCTCTACATCATCCGCGATGCGGAAAAGCGCGGCTTGCTCAAGCCCGGCGGCGTGATCGTCGAGGGGACGGCGGGCAATACGGGCATCGGCCTCGCCATCGTCGGCAACGCTCGCGGCTACCGCACGGTGATCGTCATCCCGAACACGCAGAGCCAGGAGAAGAAGGACATGCTGCGGCTCTGCGGCGCCGAGCTGCGCGAAGTGCCGGCGGTGCCGTACAAGGATCCGAACAACTACGTGCACGTCTCCGAGCGCGTCGCGAAGGAGCTCGGCGCCTTCTGGGCGAACCAGTGGGACAACACCGCGAACGCCGACGGCCACTATCGCAGCACCGGGCCGGAGATCTGGACGCAGACCGGCGGCAGCGTGGACGGCTTCACTTGCGCGATCGGCACCGGCGGAACCCTGGCCGGCGTGAGCCGTTTCCTCAAAGAAAAGAAGCGGACCATAAGGATCGCGGTGGCCGATCCGGTCGGCGCCGCGATGTACAGCTGGTTCAAGCGCGGCGAGCTGAAATCCGAAGGCTCCTCCATCACCGAAGGCATCGGCCAGGGGCGCGTGACCAAGAACGTGGCGCAGGCGGTGGTCGACGACGCCTACCAGATTCCCGATGCCGAGGCGTTGCCGCTCATCTTCGACATGGCGAAGAAGGAGGGCCTGGTGCTCGGCGGCTCGAGCGGCATCAACATCGCCGGCGCGATCCGCCTGGCGCGCGATCTGGGGCCCGGCCATACCGTGGTGACGATCCTCGCCGACTCGGGCACCCGCTACCAGTCGAAGCTTTTCAACCGCGCGTTCCTCGAGAGCAAGGGCCTGCCCGCGCCCGACTGGCTCTAGGAAACGCCTTCCACGATGACCATGTGGAAGTCGGCGGCGCCCAGGCGATGCTTGCGCGCCTCCTGGTACTCGGGCGAGTGGTAGAACTTCTTCGCCGTCTCGACGTCCGGGAATTCGTTCACCACGATGCGCTCGAAGGGGATGTCGCCCTCGAGCGCAGTCTTCTTGCCGCCGCGCACCAGGAACCGGCTGCCGTGCCTGGCGTTGGCCGCTCCCGCCCGTTTCGCATATTCCTGGTATTTCTGCGGCTCTTTTATGTTGACCATTGCGATGATATAGGCCGGCATCGAACTCCTCCTTATAGGAAACGAAAATGGATCTGCGCCTGAAGGGTAAATCAGTTCTCGTGACCGGTGGCTCGAAAGGCATCGGCCTCGCCTGCGCCAAGGCCTTTGTCGCCGAGGGTTGCCGCATGCACATCGCCGCGCGCGACAAGGAACGCCTCGCGCAGGCGGCCAAGACATTGGGCGGCGATGTCAAAACCCATTCGGTGGATCTGCGCGACGGCGCGGCGCTGAAGAGCCTCGCCAAAGATTGCGGCGACGTCGACATCCTGGTGAACAACGCGGGCGACATCCCCGGCGGCACGATCGAGACCCTGGACGAGGCAAAGTGGCGCCATGCGTGGGAACTCAAGGTGTTCGGCTTCATCAACCTCACGCGCGAGCTCTATCCGCGGCTGAAGACGCGCAAAGGCGTGATCGTGAACGTCATCGGCATGGCAGGCGAGCACGGCACCTTCGAATACATCTGCGGCGCCACGGCGAACGCGGGCCTCGCGAACTTCACCAGGGCGCTCGGCCGCGGCTATGCGCAGCATGGCGTGCGCGCGGTCGGCGTGCACCCGCCCTCCACCCGCACCGACCGCATCATCACGCTGATGAAGGTGCAGGCGAAGGCGAAGTTCGGGGACGAGAGCCGGTATGAAGAGCTGATGGGCAACGTGATCGAGCCCGAGCAGGTCGGCGATGCGGTGTGCTTCCTGGCCTCGCCGCGAGCCGGGCAGCTTTCGGGCGTGATGCTCAACCTGGGCGCCTGATGAAACCGTGGCTGCAGGAATATCTGCGTCCCTGGAAGCTGGCCACGCTCGGCATCGGTATCGGCTTGCTGATCGCCGGCTCCTTCTACCAACCGGCGCCGGACTGGGATGTACCCGTCAGCCTCATCATGGCGCTGCTCGCGTATCTCACTGCGCCCTGGAGCCTGCACGTTGTGGTCGAGCGGCAATGGCGCTGGTGGCCCGCAATGCTCTTCGCCACCTGGTTCACCGTCGACGGCTCCTACTGGATCTACTGGCATTTCAAGAATCCGGTGGCGCTCGACCTGATGCGCGAGGCCAACTTCCCGGCGTCGCTATCTCTTTACGCGATGTGCGGCCTGGTCTGGTACTACCGCGGTAGCCTGCGCGAGGCGTTCAGAGAGGCTTCTTTATTAGTCGCGCGAGCTCGCCGATGATGCCGCGGCGGAACGCGAGCACGCAGAGGACGAAGATCGCGCCCTGCGTGATCGTCACCCAGAAGCCGAGCGTAGCGAGGTAGTTCTCCATCGCGAGCGCGACGAACGCGCCGACCACCGGTCCGAAAATGGTGCCGAGGCCGCCCACCAGGTTCATCAGCACGACCTCGCCCGACATGCCCCAGTGCACGTTGTTGAGCGCGGCGAGCTGGAAGACGAGCGCGTTGGTGGCGCCGGCGAGGCCGGAGAGCGCCGCGGAGATGACGAAGGCAGCAAGCTTATAGCGATCGGTGTCGTAGCCGAGCGAGATCGCGCGCGCTTCGTTCTCGCGGATCGCCTTCAGCACCTGGCCGAAGGGCGAGTGGATCGTCCGGTAGATGACCAGAAAACCCGCCACGAAGATCACCAGCACGGTGCCGTACATGGCCCAGACGTTCGACAGGTCGATGAGGCCGAAAAGCTTGCCGCGCGGCACGGCCTGGATGCCGTCCTCGCCGCCCGTGAACGGGGCCTGCAGGCAGAAGAAAAAGATCATCTGCGCGAGCGCGAGCGTGATCATCGCGAAGTAGATGCCTTGGCGCCGGATCGCGAGCAGGCCCGTGACGAGGCCAAGTACGCCAGAGGCGGCGGTGCCGGCAAGGATGGCGAGCTCGGGCGTGACTCCCCAGACCTTCGCGGCGTGGGCACAGACGTAGCCCGCAGTGCCGAGGAACATGGCGTGGCCGAAGGAAAGCAGGCCGACGAAGCCGATCAGCAGGTTGAAGGCGCAGGCGAAGAGCGCGAAGCACATCACCTTCATCAGGAACACCGGGTACATCCCGAGGGGTCCGAGAAGGAAGAACGCCAGCATCAGGCCGAAGGCGATCCGCTGCGTGCCGACCTCCGCGGTCTTCACGGCGGGCAGGACGGCGGCCACTAGCGCGGCGTCCCGAAGAGCCCGGCCGGACGGACCATCAGCACGAGGGCCATCACGATGAAGATCACCGTGTTGGAGGCTTCCGGGTAGAAAACCTTGGTCAGGCCCTCGATCACGCCGAGGCCGAAGCCGGTGACGATCGAGCCCGCGATCGAGCCCATGCCGCCGATCACCACCACGGCGAACACCACGATGATGAGGTCGGCACCCATCAGCGGGTTCACCGAGTAGATCGGCGCCGCCATCACGCCGGCGAGCGCGGCGAGGCCGACGCCGAAGCCGTAGGTGAGCGTGATCATGCGCGGCACGTTGATGCCGAAGGCGCGCACCAGCTCCGGGTTCTCGGTCGCCGCCCGCAGGTAGGAGCCGAGCTTGGTCTTCTCGATCACGAACCAGGTGGAGATGCACACCGCCAGCGAGAAGACGATGACCCAGGCGCGGTAGTTCGGCAGGAACATGAAGCCGAGGTTCTGGCCGCCGGTGAGCTGCGAAGGAATCGAGTACGGCAGGCCCGACGAGCCGTATTCGTTGCGAAACAGGCCCTGGATGATCAGGGCGAGGCCGAAGGTGAGCAGCAGCCCGTACAGGTGGTCTAGCTTGTAGAGCTGCTTGAGCATGGTGCGCTCGATGATCGCGCCGAAGATGCCGACGGCGATCGGCGCGATCAGGAGCGCCCACCAGTAGCCCACTCCCGTCTTGTTGAGCAGGAACCACGCGACGAAGGCGCCCATCATGTACTGGGCGCCGTGCGTGAAGTTGATGATGTTGAGGAGCCCGAAGATCACGGCGAGCCCGAGCGACAGGAGCGCATAGAACGAGCCGTTGATCAGGCCGATCAACAGCTGGCCGAAGAGCGCCTGCGTCGGGACGCCGAAGATCTCGGTCATGCTGTTAGTTCTTCCTCATTCCTTACCTTCATTTGACGAGTGGGCAGCCGCCCTCTTTCTCGGGCCGGAATGCCTGCTCCGCCGGGATGGCCGCGCGGATCTTGTAGTAGTCCCACGGACCCTTCGACTCGGAAGGCTTCTTCACCTCGACGAGATACGCGTCGTGGATCTTGCGGCCATCGGCGCGGATGCGGCCCTTGCCGAAGAGCGGATCGTCGGTCGGCATCTCCTTCATCTTGGCCGCGACCTTCGGGCCGTCGTCGGTCTTCGCCGCCTCGATGGCCTTCAGGTAGTGCAGCACCGCGGAATAGATGCCCGCCTGCACCATCGTCGGCATGCTGCCCTTGTACTGCGGCGCAAAGCGCTTGGCGAAGGCCCGGCTGGCGTCGTTGCGATCCCAGTAGAAGGTCTCGGTGAAGATCAGGCCCTGGGCGGTCTGCAGGCCAAGCGCGTGCACGTCGGAGATGAACACCAGCATGCCGGCGAGGCTCTGTCCGCCTTTCACGATACCGAACTCGGACGCCTGCTTGATCGAGTTGATCGTGTCGCCGCCGGCGTTGGCGAGGCCGATGACCTGCGCTTTCGAGCTCTGCGCTTGCAGCAGGAACGACGAGAAGTCCTGCGCGTTCAGCGGGTGGCGCACCTTGCCGAGCACCTTGCCACCCTCCTTCACGACCACCTCCTCGGTGTCGCGCTCGAGCGCATGGCCGAAGGCATAGTCGGCGGTGAGGAAGAACCAGCTCTTGCCGCCGGTCTTGACGATCGCGCTGCCGGTGCCGTGCGCGAGCATCCAGGTGTCGTAGGTCCAGTGGATCGTGTTCGGCGAGCAGGCCTTGCCGGTCAGGTCTGACGAGGCGGCGCCGGAGACGAGGAACAGCTTGTTCTTCTCGCGCGTCACCTGGTTGATCGCGAGCGCGACCGACGAGGTCGGCACGTCGACGATGACGTCGACCTTGTCGACGTCGTACCACTGGCGCGCGATCGCAGAACCGACTTCGGGCTTGTTCTGGTGGTCGGCGGAGATGATCTCCACCTTCATGCCCTTCTTCGCCGCGCCGAAGTCCTCGACCGCCATCTTCGCGGCGACGACGCCGCCCTGCCCCGAAATGTCGGCGTAGAGACTCGACTGGTCGTTCAGCACGCCGATCTTGATGACGCCGTCCGAGATCTGCGCATGGGCGGTGCCCGTTCCCAGCGCGATCGAGGCGGCCAAAGCCAATTTGCGAAATACCATTGCTTCCTCCTGGTTGAAAATCAGACGCCCAAATAGGCGTGAATCTTGTCCATGCTTGCGTCGAGCGCGGCGTTTGCGACCCTGTCGACGACGCGCCCGTGCTCCACGACGTAATAGCGATCCGCGACGGTCTGCGCGAAGCGGAAGTTCTGCTCGACGAGCAGGATGGTAAAGCCCTGGCGCTTGAGCTCGCCGATCGTGCGGCCGATCTGCTGCACGATCACGGGCGCCAGCCCCTCGGTCGGCTCGTCCAGCATGAGGAGCCGCGCCCCCGTGCGCAGGATGCGCCCGATGGCGAGCATCTGCTGCTCGCCGCCCGAGAGCTTGCTGCCCTGGCTCTTCAGCCGCTCGCGCAGGTTCGGGAACAGCTCGTAGATCTTGTCCAGGCCGAGCCCGCCGTCGCGCACCTTCGGCGGCAGCAGCAGGTTCTCCTGCACATTGAGGCTGGAGAAGATGCCGCGCTCCTCCGGACAGAACGCGATGCCGAGGCGCGCGATGACGTTGGACGGGAGCCGGATCAGCTCCTTCCCCTCGAAGCGCACCGAGCCCTCGCGACGCGCCACCATGCCGAGGATCGATTTGAGCGTGGTGGTCTTGCCTGCGCCGTTGCGGCCAAGGAGCGTGACGACCTCGCCTTCGGCGACCTCGAAGTCCATGCCGTGGAGGATGTGCGACTCGCCGTACCACGCGTTGAGGCCTTTCACCTCGAGCAGGCTAGGCATGGCCGGCTCCGAGATAGGCCTCGACCACTCGGGCGTCCTTGGAGACGGTGTTGTAGTCGCCTTCGGCGAGGATCTCGCCGCGCTGGAGCACGGTGATCCGATCCGACAGCGTCGACACCACCGATAGGTTGTGCTCGACCATCAGTACCGTGCGATTGGCCGCGACACGCCTCACGAGCGCGGTGATGCGCTCGACATCGGCGTGCGTCATGCCGGCGGTCGGCTCATCGAGCAGCATCATCTCCGGATCGAGCGCGAGCGTGGTGGCGATTTCCAGCGCGCGCTTGCGCCCATAGGCGAGCTCGACCGCCACGGTGTTCTCGAACTCCGAGAGCCCTACCGCGGCGATGAGCTCACGAGCGGAATCGTTCAGGGCGTCGAGCACGCGCTCCGAGCGCCAGAAGTCGAAGGAGTGGCCGCGCTTTCTCTGCAGCGCGATGCGCACGTTCTCGAGCACCGTGAGGTGCGGAAAGACCGCCGAGATCTGGAATGACCGGACAAGGCCCATGCGCGCGATGCTCGACGGGTTCGACCCGGTGATTTCGCGGCCGTTATAGAAGATCTGGCCGCGCGTCGGCGTAAGAAAATGCGTGAGCAGATTGAAGCAGGTCGTCTTGCCGGCGCCGTTCGGCCCGATGAGCGCGTGGATGCTGCCACGCCGCACTTTGAGCGAGACATCCTTGACGGCGATGAAGCCTTTGAACTCCTTCGTGAGCCCCCTCGTCTCCAGAATCGTCTCTTCCGCCATCAGTGACGCGGCGGTTTTCGTTTGTCGAGGAAGGCGTCGACGCCCTGGCGTCCTTCTTCGTGCGCGAAGCTCGCCGAGATCGCGCCCGAGGCGAGCTCATAGGCCTTGGCGGCACCGAGGTCCATCTGCTGGTAGAAGGCGCGCTTGCCGGCGGCAAGCTGCACCGGCGGCTTGTCGGCGAGCTCGCGGGCGAACTTGTCGGTCGCCGCGGCGAGCTCGGCCGGTGCGACCACGCGATTGACGAGGCCCCATTCCAGCGCCGTCTTCGCGTCGATCTGTTCTCCGGTGAGGAGCATCTCCATTGCCCGCTTGCGCGAGACATTGCGGCCTACCGCGACGCCCGGCGTGGAGCAGAAGAAACCCCACGTGACGCCGGGCGTGGTGAAGCGCGCGGCCTCGGAGGCAAGGGCGAGATCGCACTGCGCGACCAGCTGGCAGCCGGCGGCCGCGGCGACGCCCTGCACGCGCGCGATCACCGGCTGGGGCAGTGCGCTGATGGTCTGCATCATCCGGCTGCACTTGCCGAAGAGCTCCTCGATCTTCGGCAGCTCCTTCAGCGCCCGGATCTCCTTCACGTCGTGCCCGGCGGAGAAGGCCTTGCCGTTCGCCGCAAGCACGATCACCCGCACGCGCTTGTCCGCAGAGATGGCGTCGAAGGCTTCCTGCAGCGCTTCGAGCATCTCGGTCGTGAGCAGGTTCATCTGCCCCGGCCGGTTCAAGGTCAGCGTGCAGACGCCATCGCGGTCCTCGCGCAGCAGGATCGAATCGTCGGGCCGGGAAATGGCGCTCATGTATCGATCGCTGCGGTCGATCTTGCCTTGTCGCGCAGGAGAAACTTCTGGATCTTGCCCGTCGAGGTCTTCGGCAGCTCGCCGAAGACGATGGCGCGCGGCGCCTTGAAGCGCGCGAGCTGGCCGCGGCAGAACTCCATCAACTCCGCTTCTGTCACTCGGGCATCGGCCTTCAGCTCGACGAACGCGCACGGCGTCTCGCCCCATTTCGCGTCGGGCATGGCCACGACGGCAGCCGCCAGCACGGCGGGATGTCTGTACAGGACGTCCTCCACCTCGAGCGACGAGATGTTCTCGCCGCCGGAAATGATGATGTCCTTCGACCGGTCGCGGATCTTGAGGTAGCCGTCGGGCTGCATCACCGCGAGGTCGCCGGAGTGGAACCAGCCGCCGGCGAAGGCTTCGTCGGTCGCCTTCTTGTTCTTGAGATAGCCCTTCATCGTGATGTTGCCGCGGAACATGATCTCGCCCATGGTCTCGCCGTCGGCGGGCACCGGCTTCATCGTCTCGGCGTCCATCACGGTGAGGCCTTCCTCGACGTGGTAGCGCACGCCCTGGCGGCCGTTCAGCCGCACCTGGTCGGCGAGCGGCAACTGCTCCCACTCGGGATGCTTGGCGCACACGGCCGCCGGCCCGTAGACCTCGGTCAGGCCGTAGACGTGCGTAAGCTCGAAACCCATCTTCGCCATGCCTTCGATCATGGCGGCCGGCGGCGCCGCCGCCGCGACGAGGCCATTTACCTTTTGGTTGATGCCGCGCCGCATCTCCTCCGGCGCGTTGATCAGCGCTTGATGCACGATCGGCGCGCCGCAGTAGTGCGTGACCCGATGTTCCTTGATGAGGTTGAAGATCGCTGCTGCCTCCACCTTGCGCAGGCAGACGCTCGTGCCGGCGTTGGCCGCCATCGTCCACGGGAAACACCAGCCGTTGCAGTGGAACATCGGCAGCGTCCACAGGTACACCGAGTGGTGCGGCATGCCCCAGACGAGAATGTTGCCGACGCCGTTCAGGTAAGCGCCGCGGTGGTGGTAGACGACGCCCTTCGAGGTGCCGGTCGTGCCCGAGGTGTAGTTGAGCGAGATGGCTTCCCACTCGTCCTGCGGCCAGCGCCAGCCGAACTCGGGGTCGCCCTCGGCGAGAAGCGCTTCATAGGTGATCTCGCCAAGGCGCTTGCCGCCGGTGAACTGCGCATCCTCCGCGTCCACCACCGTGATCTTGCGCTTCGCGAGCTTGAGCGCCCCCTCGATGGTCGGCGCGAATTCCTTGTCGGTGATGAGGAGGCGCGCCTCGCCGTGGTCCAGCATGAAGGCGATCGCCTCGGCATCGAGCCGTGTGTTCAGCGTGTTCAGCACCGCCCCGGTCATCGGCACCCCGAAGTGCGCCTCGTACATCGGCGGCGTGTTCGGCAGCATGGCAGCCACGGTGTCGCCGATACCGATGCCGCGCTTGGCGAGGGCGCAAGCGAGGCGCCGGCAGCGCGCATAGGTCTCGCTCCAGGTATAGCGCTCTCCGCCATGGATCACGGCGGCGCGCTTCGGATACACGTAGGCCGCGCGCTCGAGGAAGGAGAGCGGCGTCAGCGGGGCGTAGTTGGCGGCGTTTTTTTCGAGATTGTGATCAAAAATCGCTGCTGCCATGAGCCAAGTATAGCGGTCGGCGGGTGGACGATTCACACGGTACGCCGTCGAATGGAGCCATGCGCAAAACCGCCCTCGTCATCGCGGCCATCGTTGCCGCCTCGCTCGCGCTGGCCGCATGGCTCGGTCAGGCGCTTCCCCAACCCGGCCTGCTCGCGCTCGGCCTCGCCCTCGCCGCGGTCGCGATCGCCGTCTTCGGCGTCTACAAGGCGCGGTTGCTCGAATTCGCTCCCGAGGTACTGGCCGGCGACGTCATCGTCCCGCGCCCGAGCCGCGCGGGCGGCGACCTCAAGCTGCTGCTGCCGCTCCAGTTCAGAAATTCCGGCTCCGCCGACGGCGTGATCGAGTGGGTGGCGCTCAGGCTCACGCTCGACGGCGACATCGAGCGCTCCGTGCTCCTCTCGCCCGTCGCCGAGGTCGACATGCAGCGCTTCATCCAGGCGAAGCGCCGGCTGGACAACGACAACTGCATCGAGCCCTTCACCGCCTTCGCGCTCGAGGGAAAGCGTTCGCTCGCCAAGTTCGTGCTGTTCGATCTCGCCGAGAAGCGCTCGCCGGATGGAATGCGGGAGGCGCTGCGGCTACGCTCCGGGCGCTGGTCCTTCGAAGTCTTCGTGAAATCGACCGCCCACCGCTCGCCGAAGCTCGAGCGCACCTTCGAGCACGTCGTCGAGAAAAAGCACGTCGATGAGTTCGCCGCCGACACGCCGGTCTACCTGATCAACTACCAGATCACCCTGCCCGCCGCCCGGCGCGAGATGGCCGGCGCGGAGTGGATGCCGCGGGCGGCGAAATACTCGAACTAATTACGGACGTTGTCCGGAATTAGGCGGCGAGCTTGCGCCAGACGCTCTTGCCTTTGCTTTCCTTCTCCATGACGTCGAGGTATTGCTCATGGAGGGCGACCTCCTCCGGTCGCGCCGGCAGGACGATGAGGTTCGAGAGGTCGACCTTGAAGAGCGCCGCGGCGGCCGCGGTCTGCGCCGGCGTGTCGAGCTCCATCACCAGGCTCTCCTGGCCGCGAGTCATGGCGAGGTAGCACTCGGCCAGCAGACGCGCGTCGAGCAATGCGCCGTGCAGCGTGCGGTTGGCATGGTTGATGAAGTAGCGCTCGCAGAGCGCGTCCAGAGTGTTCTTGCGGCCGGGATGCAGCTCGCGCGCAAAGGCGAGCGTATCGGACACCCCGGCAACGTGGTCGGCGAACTTGCCGAGGCGGCAGCGCCCCAGCTCCAGGTCGAGGAACTCGAGGTCGAACTCGGCGTTGTGGATCAGCACCTCGGCGCCCGAGATGAAATCGAGGAATTCCTTCGCCACCTCGGCGAACTTGGGCTTCTGCCGCAAGTCCTCGAGCGTCATGCCGTGGACGCGCGTCGCGCCCAGGTCGACGTCGCGCTCCGGGTTCAGGTAGGCATGGAAGTGCTTCTCCGCCACCTGCCGGGAGAGGATCTCGACACAGCCGATTTCGATGATGCGGTCGCCGAGCTTGGCGTTGAGGCCGGTTGTTTCAGTGTCCAGTACTACCTGGCGCGTCATTGTTGTTTGGAATTCCTTTGTTCGCCAGCGCGTCTGCGCGTTCATTCTCCGGATGCCCGGCGTGGCCGCGCACCCAGTGCCACTCTACCTCATGTTTGGCGGCGAGCGCCTCGAGCTCCTTCCAGAGGTCGACGTTTTTCACGTCCTTCTTGTCCGTCGTGCGCCAGTTGCGGCGCTTCCAGGCGTGGATCCAGGTGGAGATCCCCTTCTGCACATATAAGGAGTCGGTGTAGACGCGCACGCGGCTTGTCTTCTTCAGGGCCTCCAGGGCCCGAATGACCGCCATCAGCTCCATGCGGTTATTGGTCGTCGCCGCCTCCCCGCCGCAGAGCTCTTTCTCCTTGCCCTTGTAGCGCAGGATCACGCCCCAGCCGCCGGGGCCGGGATTGCCCCGGCAGGCGCCGTCCGTATAGATCTCCACCGCTTCATCCCCCATGGTGGTTTTTGTGACTACGCGCGGCGTTTCGCTGAGATACGGGCGCCAGCGCCCGGCGCCGCGCGCGCTCGACCCGCCACGCCGGCGTGACGAGCCGCATGCCGTGCACGCGCTTCACGGCGCGGATGACATAGATGCCGCCGAGGAGCGGCCACCAGCGCGCGCCGGCCTTGTCCATGAAGGCGAAGCGCTCGAGCCAGACTTTCTGCCGGAAAGGCGGCACGTAGCAGCCGAACTTGCCGCCGTTCAGCTCGAAGCCGAGCACACGCAGCCAGTCGCGCAGGCGAAGGAGCCCGATGAAGCGCGAATCCCAGGGACAGACCGACTTGTCCATGAACGGCACCAGCTGGCGCACTCGCCAGAGCGACGCCGTGTTGAAGCCGGAAATGACGACCTGGCCCTCCGGCATCAGGACACGCTCGGCTTCGCGTAACACTTCGTGCGGATTCGGATGCGACTCGAGGACGTGCGGCAGCGCGACGAGGTCCACGCTTTGCGACGCGATCGGCAGCTGCAGCGGGTCGCCGGCGACGCCCGCGCCCGGCTCGAGAGCAAGCGAAAAACGGAACGGAATGCGGTTTTGTCGCAGGAAATCGACCTCGGGTAGGCCGACCTGTACTGCCCTGAAACCGAACACATCATCGACGGCGCTGTCAAACTGTGCAAGCTCCCAACCGAGGACATACGCCCCTTGGGGCGTGCCGAACCACCCGGAAAGAGATGAGCGCTCGCCGTTATACTTTTGCGCCCCGTTTTGCACGAAAGATTGACGCATGGATGTCGGGCCCCGAATCGTTCCTTTGCGAGCGTTTAAGGACAATTATGTCTGGACGCTGCGCAATGCGACGCACGCCGCGGTGGTCGATCCCGGCGAAGCGCGGCCGGTGCTCGACTATCTCGCCGGCGAAAAGCTCAGGCTCGCCGCGATCCTCGCGACGCACCATCATCCAGATCACGTGGGCGGCATCGCCGAGCTGGTGCAGAGGTTCCGCGTGCCGGTGTTCGGGCCGAAGAACGAGCCGATTCCCACCCTTACGCAGCCGGTTTCCGAGGGAGACCGCGTCAGCATTCCGGAGCTCGACGTGAGCTTCTCGGTGCTCGACATTCCCGGCCACACGCGCGCTCACGTTGCCTATTATGGAGCAGGCGCTCTTTTCTGTGGCGACACGCTCTTCGCCTGCGGCTGCGG
>Ga0137407_10000049_pt1 | contig 107635 bp, 128 predicted proteins | sample CZOMad2_2_16fung_FD_108410 | JGI IMG/M metagenome (GOLD analysis project Ga0137407, IMG submission 108410) | Vadose zone soil fungal communities from Angelo Coast Range Reserve, California, USA - CZOMad2_2_16fungal (Illumina Assembly) | ecosystem: Environmental > Terrestrial > Soil > Vadose... | reverse complement strand
GCTCCAGCGGCACGCACAGGTAGAACGCGTCCATCAGGAAGCTCTTGCCGCGCCCGACCGGGCCCCACAGGTAGACGCCTTTCGGCAGGTCGGGATGGACCAGCAGGCGCTTCAGCGCGTTGTTGCGCCTGGCCTTGTAGGCCGTCCACTCCTCGTAGAGCCGCTGCAGGCGCTCGACCGCGCGCCACTGCGCCGGATCGGAGACGAAGCCGCGCTTCGCGAGGCTCTGCTCGTAGAGCGCGACGACATCCTGCGTCACGTGCGTGTCAGTAATTGATGGCGCGCTTGTCGACCGCGAGCGCCGCGTCCTTCATCGCTTCGGAGAGCGAGGGATGGGCATGGCAGATCATGCCGATGTCCTCGGCCGACCCTCGGAACTCCATCGCCACCACCGCCTCCGCGATCAGCTCGCCGGCAAAGGGGCCGATGATGTGCACGCCGAGGATCTGGTCGGTCTTCGCATCGGCGATGAATTTGACGAGGCCGCTCGTGTCGCCGATGGCACGCGCCCGCGCGTTCGCCGCGAACGGGAAGCTGCCGGTGCGGTATTCGGCGCCGCGCGCCTTCACCTGCTGCTCGGTCTCCCCCACCCAGGCAATTTCCGGCGTCGTGTAGATCACCCAGGGGACGGTATTGAAGTCGATGTGCGGCTTCTGGCCGACGATCCGCTCCGCGACCGCCACACCTTCTTCCTCGGCCTTGTGCGCGAGCATCGGCCCGCGCACGACATCGCCGATCGCCCAGACATTAGGCAGGTTAGTCCGGCAATCCCCGTCCACCGCGATGAACCCTCGCTCATCCAGTTTCAGGCCTACGGCGGCGGCGTTCAGGCCCTCGGTGTTAGGGACTCGACCGATGGAGACGACGAGCCGATCGCACTCCAAGGTTTTGGATGAGTTATCAGATGCAGTATATTGAACCTTAACGGTTTTCTTACGATCAATGGAGCCAACCTTCACCCCGACTTCTATCTTCAGTCCCTGTTTGGCGAAGATCTTGGCCGCCTCCTTGGCGATAGCCTCATCCGCCGCCCCGAGGAAAGCGGGGAGGGCCTCGAGGATGGTCACATCCGCCCCCAGCCGCCGCCAGACGCTGCCCATCTCCAGGCCGATCACCCCAGCGCCGATCACGCCGAGCTTCTTGGGCACATCGGCGACCGCGAGCGCGCCGGTGTTGCTGAGGATGAGCTTCTCGTCGAACTCCACGCCCGGAAGGGCACGCGGGCTCGAGCCGGTGGCGATGATCACCTGCTTCGCCTGCAATGTCTGCCCGCCGACGAGCACCTCCGTCGGAGATTTGCCGAAGCTGCCGCGGCCGTGGAAGAACTGGATCTTGTTCTTCTTGAAGAGATAGAGCACGCCGTCGTTGCTCGCCTTCACGACCTTTTCCTTGCGCTTCAGCATCTGCGCGAGGTCGAGGTCGAGGCCCTTGACCTTGATGCCATGGTCGGCGAAGCCGTGCCCGGCGTGCTCGTAGTACTCCGACGATTGCAGGAGCGCCTTCGAGGGGATGCAGCCGACGTTGGTGCACGTGCCGCCGAGCGCCGGCTTGCCGTCGGCGGCCTTCCATTCGTCGATGCACGCCGTCTTCAATCCGAGCTGGGCGGCGCGGATCGCCGCCACATAGCCGCCGGGCCCGCCGCCGATCACCACCACATCGAAGGCGTCCACGTCAGATCTCCAGGACCAGGCGCGCCGGATCCTCGAGCGCATCCTTGATCGCCACGAGGAACAGTACCGCCTCGCGGCCGTCGATGATGCGATGGTCGTAGGAGAGCGCGAAGTAGTTCATCGGCCGCACGACGACCTGCCCGTTCTCGACCACGGCGCGGTCCTTCGTCGCGTGCACGCCGAGGATCGCCGACTGCGGAGGATTGATGATCGGGGTCGAGAGCATCGAGCCGAACACGCCGCCGTTCGAGATGGAAAACGTGCCGCCGGTGAGGTCTTCCAGCGCGAGCTTGCCGTCCTGCGCGCGCTTGCCGAAGTCGCCGATCTTCTTCTCGATCTCGGCGAAGCTCAGGCGGTCCGCATCGCGCAGGATCGGAACGACCAGGCCGCGCGGGCTGCCCACCGCGACGCCGATGTCGAAGTAGCCGTGGTACACGATGTCGGTGCCGTCGATCGAGGCGTTGACCACCGGATAGCGCTTCAATGCGTGCACCGCCGCCTTGACGAAGAAGGACATGAAGCCCAGGCGCGTGCCATGCTCCTTCTCGAAGCGCTCCTGGTACTTCTTGCGCATCTCCATCACCGGCGCCATGTTCACTTCGTTGAACGTGGTGAGGATCGCCGCGGTCGACTGCGACTGCACGAGGCGCTCGGCCACGCGCTGGCGCAGGCGCGACATCGGCACGCGCTGCTCGGGACGTCCGGCGAGCAGCTGATCGACGTTGACCGGCGCGGGCGCCTGCGGCAGCGGCGCCTTCGCAGGCGCAGCCTGTTGCTGAAGGACATCGCCTTTGGTGACGCGACCGTCGCGACCGGTGCCCTGCACCTTCGCGGTATCGAGGCCCTTCTCGGCGGCGATCTTCTGCGCAGCAGGCATCACCGAGGGCTGGGACTTCGCGGCAGGCTGCGCCGGCGCGGCGGCGGGTTTTGCGGCAGGCGCGGATGACGCCGCGGCGGCGCTCGCCTTGGCTTCGGTGTCGATCTGGGCGATGAGGTCGCCCGAGCCGACCGACTCGCGCGCCTGCTTGATGATCTTGACCAGCACGCCGTCGGCGGGCGCCGGCAGCTCGAGCACCACCTTGTCGGTCTCGATGTCGATCAGGTTCTCGTCGCGCTTGACCGGCTCGCCTTCCTTCTTGTGCCAGTCGAGAAGCGTCGCTTCGGCGACGGATTCGGAAAGCTGCGGCACCTTCACTTCGATGATCGCCATCTACTTCCCCCGTTCAGTTTTTCCCCGGCTTCGGCTGAGCTTCCACCGGGTTGAGAAAAACCAGCGAGTAACTCGCCGGGCCGGGGACAGACCTTACGGTTTGTCCCCGCTACTTGTATTTGCCGAACGCTTGCTCCACCAGTGTTTTCTGGCGCTCGTTGTGGCGTGCCATGTAGCCCCCGGCCGGTGAGGCCGAGGCTGGGCGGCCCGCATAGTACAGGGTCTGGTCGCCGCGCATGTTTTCGCGGAAGTAGTGCGCCGTCTGATACCACGCGCCCTGGTTCTGCGGCTCCTCCTGGCACCACACCACTTCGTGCGCATTCGGATAGCGCTTCATCTCCGCCTCGAACTGCTTGTGCGGGAACGGATAGAGCTGCTCGACGCGGATCACGGCGACGTCGCTGCGCTGCATCTCGGTGCGCTTGCCGGCGAGGTCGTAGTACACCTTGCCGCAGCAGGCGACGACGCGCTTCACGCCCTTCTCGTCGACGCTCATCGTGTCGGGAATGACGGTCTGGAAGGTGCCGTTGGCCAGGTCCTCGATCGCCGAGGCGGCCTCTTTCTTGCGCAGCAGCGACTTCGGCGTCATGACGATGAGCGGCTTCCTGAAGGGACGCAGCATCTGCCGGCGCAAGAGGTGGAAGATCTGCGCGGCATTGCTCGGCACGCAGACCTGCATGTTGTGCTCGGCGCAGAGCTGGAGATAGCGCTCCAGGCGCGCCGAGCTGTGCTCGGGCCCCTGCCCTTCATAGCCGTGCGGCAGCAGCTGCGTGAGACCGCACACGCGCCCCCACTTGGTCTCGCCGGAGCTGATGAACTGGTCCATCACCACCTGCGCGCCGTTGGCGAAGTCGCCGAACTGCGCTTCCCAGACGACGAGCGCGTTCGGCTCCGCGGTGGAGAAGCCGTACTCGAAGCCGAGCACCGCCTCCTCGGAGAGCACCGAGTCGATGACGACGAAGTCGCCCTGGTCCTTGCCGATGTGCTGCAGCGGGATGTAGCTGCCCTGATCCCAGCGCTCGCGGTCCTGGTCGTGCAATACCGCGTGGCGATGCGCGAACGTGCCCCGGCCCATGTCCTGCCCGGACAGGCGCACGTCGTAGCCGTTGGAGAGCAGCGACGCGTAGGCCAGCGTCTCGGCCATGCCCCAGTCGACCGGCTGTTTGCCGGCGGCCATCTGCTTGCGCGCCTCGATGACGCGACCGACGGTCGGGTGGACTTTGAAACCTTGCGGAACGGTGGTGAGCGGCTCGGCCAGGCGCTGCAGCTCGGCGAGCGGCACGTGCGTATCCGCCGCGTCGGTCCACTTGGCGCCGAGAAATGGCGCCCAATCCACCGCAAACTTCGACTTGAAGTTCGACAGCATCGGGCTCACCGTCTGCTGACCCGCGTCGAGCGTGTCGCGGTACTGCTTGATCATCGCCTCCGGCTCTTCGGCCGCGATCACGTTCTGCGTGACGAGCTTGTCGGCGTAGAGCTTCCTCGTGCCGGGGTGCTGGGCGATCTTCTTGTACATCAGCGGCTGCGTCACCGAGGGCTCGTCCTGCTCGTTGTGGCCGAGCTTCCGGAAGCAGACGATGTCGATCACCACGTCCTTGTGGAACTTGTTGCGGAAGTCGAGCGCGAGCTGCGTGACGAACAGCACCGCCTCCGGGTCGTCGCCATTCACGTGGAAGATCGGCGCCTCGACCATCTTCGCGATGTCGGTGCAATAGAGCGTCGAGCGCGCGTCGCGCGGATCGGAGGTGGTGAAGCCGATCTGATTGTTCACTATCAGATGCACCGTGCCGCCGGTGCCGTAGCCGCGCGTGCCGGAGAGGTTGAGCGTCTCCATCACCACGCCCTGCCCGGCGAATGCCGCGTCGCCGTGCACGAGGATCGGCAGCACCTGGTCGCCGGTCTTGTCGTCGCGGCGCCGCTGGCGCGCGCGCACCGAGCCCTCGACCACCGGGTTGACGATCTCGAGGTGCGAAGGATTGAAAGCGAGCGACAGGTGCACCGGCCCGCCCGGGGTCGTGATGTCGGACGAGAAACCGTTGTGGTACTTCACGTCGCCCGAGGGCAGCTGCTGCACGCCCTTGCCCTCGAACTCGAGGAATAGATCCTTCGGCATCTTGCCGAGCACGTTGACCAGCACGTTCAGGCGCCCGCGGTGCGCCATGCCGATGACGATCTCCTGCACGCCATTGCCGCCGGCACGTTGGATCAGCTCGTCGATCGACGGGATCAGGCTCTCGCCGCCTTCGAGGGAGAAGCGCTTCTGCCCGACGTAGCGGGTGTGCAGGTAGCGCTCGAGATGCTCGGCCTCGGTGAGCTTGCGCAAGAGATGCTTCTGCTGCTCGGTGGTGAGCTTGGGCACGCCGCGCACCGGCTCGATGCGCTCCTGGATCCACTGGCGCTGCACCCGGTCCGAGATGAACATGTACTCGAAGCCGATGTTGCGGCAGTAGGTGTCGCGCAGTGCCTGCAGCAGGTTCCTGAGCGAAGTGCGGTCGAGGCCGACAAACGAGCCGGCGTTGACCGTCTGGTCGAGGTCGGCCTCGGCGAGGTCGTAGAAGCCAGCCTCCAGCTCGGGCTGCGGCGGGCGCGCCATGCGTTTCAGCGGATCGACCGTCGCCCAGCGGGCGCCTGAAATGCGATGCGCCGTGACCAGCAACAGCGCCGCGACCTGCAGCCGCTCGGGCGTGGACGGCTCGGCGCGCAGCGCCTTCGTGCCGCCCAGAACCCCCGCCTTCGCACGCTCGACGAACGACTGCTCTACCGGAGCGCGCGCGATGTCCTTGACCGTCGAGCCGGGCAGCGCCTGCATGCGGTCGAAGTACTCGCGCCATTCCTCCGGCACCGACTGAGGGTTCGACAGGTACTTCTCGTACAAGTCCTCGATGAACGGCGCATTGCCGCCGAAGAGGTACGAGTTGTCGATGAACTGCCGCATCACGCTGGACATGTGCTTACCTCGCCTAAACCAAAAAAGGGGTCAGAGCAATTTTCCTGTAACACCTGCGTTCGTCAGTCGTAACAAGAAAATTGCTCTGACCCCTTTTTCCTATCGTTTGTCGATCGGCTTGACGTCGCGCTTCGTCGGCCCCTTGTAGAGCTGCCGCGGCCGGCCGATCTTGTACTCGGGATCGGAAATCATCTCCTGCCACTGCGCGATCCAGCCCACCGTGCGCGCGAGCGAGAAGATGCAGGTGAACATCGCCACCGGAATGCCGAGCGCGCGCTGCACGATGCCGGAGTAGAAGTCGACGTTGGGGTACAGCTTGCGCGACACGAAATAATCGTCCTCCAGCGCAATACGCTCCAGCTCGATCGCCAGCTTGAACAGGCGGTCGTTGTGCAGGCCGAGCTCGTTCAGCACCTCGTGGCAGGTCTCGCGCATGAGCTTCGCGCGTGGGTCGTGGTTCTTGTAGACGCGGTGGCCGAAGCCCATCAGGCGCACGTGCGAGCTCTTGTCCTTCACCTTCTTGATGAACTCCGGCACCTTGGAGACGTCGCCGATCTCCTCCAGCATCTCGAGGCAGGCCTCGTTCGCGCCGCCATGCGCCGGGCCCCAGAGGCACGCGATGCCCGCCGCAATGCACGCGTAGGGATTCGCGCCCGAGGAGCCGGAGAGGCGAACGGTAGAAGTGGAAGCGTTCTGCTCGTGGTCGGCGTGCAGGATGAAGATGCGGTCCATCGCCCGCACCAGCACGTCGTTCGGCTTGTAGTCCTCGGCCGGGACGGCAAACATCATGCGCATGAAGTTCGCCGTGTAGGACAGGTCGTTCTTGGGGTACATGAACGGCTGCCCGATCGAGTACTTGTACGACATGCCGACGATGGTCGGCATTTTGGCGATGAGGCGGAACGCCGAGATGACGCGGTGCTGCGGGTTATTGATGTCGAGCGCGTCGTGGTAGAAGGCCGACAGCGCGCCCACCACGCCGACCATCACCGCCATCGGATGCGCGTCGCGGCGAAACCCCTGGTAGAGGCGCGCCAGCTGCTCGTGCACCATCGTGTGGTGGGTGACGATGCCGACGAATTCCTCCTTCTGCTTGCGGTTCGGCAGCTCGCCGTTCAGCAGCAGGTAGCACACCTCGAGGAAATCGCAATGCTGCGCCAGCTGCTCGATGGGGTAGCCGCGATAGAGCAGGATGCCGGCGTCGCCGTCGATGTAGGTGATCGCCGAGGTGCAGCTTGCCGTCGACAGGAACCCCGGGTCATACGTGAACATCCCGGACTTGGCATAGAGCGGCCGGATGTCGATGACCTCCGGCCCTGTGCTGCCGGAGAGCACGGGGAACTCCAGCGACTTTCCATCGGGTAGTTTCAGGCTGGCGGTCTTGTCGGTCATGGTCTTCCTCTCAGGTGGCGCCTCAGGTGGCACGCAGATGCGCCACGACGTTCTTCAAGTGCGGCTGATAGTCGTCGCTGCGGCCCGCGACGATGTCCCACAGGTCGTTGTCGGGCAGGTCCAGCAATTCGGATAAGCCGGGATCGGTCTCCCCGGCTCTGAGGTAGCGCTCCAGCACGATATCGAGCTCCAGCAGGCCGCGCCGGCATTTCCACTTGAGCCTTTCTCGCTCGATGCGTTCCATTCAGACGGCGCGCTTAACCAGCAGCTCCTTGATGTGGTTGATCGCCTTCGTCGGGTTGAGCCCTTTCGGGCAGACGTCGACGCAGTTCATGATCGTGTGGCAGCGGAACAGGCGATACGGGTCGTTCAGGTTGTCGAGCCGCTCGCTCGTCGCCTGGTCGCGCGTGTCGGCCAGGAAGCGATAGGCCTGCAGCAGGCCCGCCGGGCCGACGAACTTGTCCGGGTTCCACCAGAAAGACGGGCATGCGGTCGAGCAGCACGCGCAGAGGATGCACTCGTACAGACCGTCCAGGTGCTCCCGTTCCTGGGGCGACTGCAGCCGCTCGCGCTCGGGCGGCGGATCGTTGTTGATCACGTACGGCTTGATCGAGTGGTACTGCTTGAAGAACTGCGTCATGTCGACGATCAGGTCGCGGATCACCGGCATGCCGGGCAGCGGCCGCAGCGTCACGTGCTCCGGCAGGTCGGCGAGCTTGGTGATGCACGCGAGCCCGTTCTTGCCGTTGATGTTCATCGCGTCCGAGCCGCAGACGCCTTCGCGGCACGAGCGGCGAAAGGAGAGCGAGTCGTCCTGTGCCTTCAGCTTGACCAGCGCATCGAGCAGCATGCGGTCGTGCGAATCGAGCGCGACGTCGTAGTCCTTGTAGTAGGGCTGCGCGTCCTTGTCCGGGTCGTAGCGATAGAGGGTCAGTTTCATTCTTAGTAGGTGCGAACCTTGGGTTCCATCGTCTGTACGGTGAGCGGCTTCTGGTGCACCGGCTTGTAGTCGAGCCGGTTGCCTTCCCGGAGCCACAGCGTGTGCTTCATCCAGTTCTTGTCGTCGCGCTCGGGGAAGTCGGCGCGCGCCTGCGCGCCGCGGCTCTCTTTGCGCGCCTCGGCGCTGATCATCGTGGCCACCGCCGTCTCGACCAGGTTCTCGAGCTCGAGCGCCTCGACGCGCGCCGTGTTGTAGACCTTCGACTTGTCGGCGATGAACGTGCGGCCCGCGCGCTGCACCAGCTCTTTCACCTTCTCCACGCCCTTGTGCAGGTCGTCGGGAAAGCGGAACACGCCGCAATGCGCCTGCATCGTGCGCCGCAGGTCGTTCAGCACCTCGACCACGCGCTCGCCGCTCGTCGCGCTGTCGAGCCGGGCAGTGCGCGCGCGCGTCAGCTCACCCGCGCCTTTCGGCAGGTTGCGATGCGGCGTCGGCTGCGTGCGGAGATCCTTCATCACCTGCTCGCCCGAGGACTTGCCGAAAACGAGAAGATCAAGGAGCGAATTCGTGCCAAGGCGGTTCGCCCCATGCACCGAGACGCAGGCGCACTCGCCCGCCGCGTACAGCCCCGGAACGATCGATTCCTTGCTGTTGCCTTCCGGAACGACCACCTGCCCCATGTAATTGGTCGGGATGCCGCCCATCTGGTAGTGCACGGTCGGCACCACCGGGATCGGCTCGCGGATCGGGTCGACATTGGCGAACTTGATGGCGATCTCGCGGATACCGGGCAGACGGTGGTTGATCACCTCCGGCCCGAGGTGGTCGAGCTTCAAGAGGACGTGATCCGCGTGCTCGCCGCAGCCGCGACCTTCTTTGATTTCCGTCGTCATCGCCCGGGAAACCACGTCCCGGCTCGCGAGGTCCTTGGCGTTCGGCGCGTAGCGCTCCATGAAGCGCTCGCCGTTCTTGTTCAGGAGGTAGCCGCCTTCGCCGCGCACCCCTTCGGTGATCAGCACGCCAGCGCCGGCCACGCCGGTGGGGTGAAACTGCCAGAACTCCATGTCCTGCAGGGGCAGGCTCGCCCGCGCCGCCATGCCGAGGCCGTCGCCCGTATTGATGAACGCGTTCGTGCTCGCCCAGTAGATGCGCCCCGCGCCGCCGGTGGCGAGCACCACCGCCTTGGCGTGCAGGATCGAGACCTCGCCGGTCTCCATTTCCAGCGCGGTGACGCCGACGATCGCGCCGTCCTGCGGGTCGCGAATCAGGTCGAGCGCCATCCACTCGACGAGGAACTGGGTGTTGGCGCGCACGTTCTGCTGGTAGAGCGTGTGCAGCATCGCGTGCCCGGTGCGGTCGGCGGCTGCGCACGCGCGCATCGCCATCTTGGCGCTGCCGTAGTCCTGCGTATGGCCGCCGAACGGCCGCTGGTAGATCTTGCCGTTCTCGAGGCGGTCGAACGGCATGCCCATGTGCTCGAGCTCGACCACGACTTCGATCGCCCGGCGGCACATGTATTCGATCGCGTCCTGGTCGCCGAGGTAGTCGGAGCCCTTGACCGTGTCGTACATGTGCCAGTGCCAGTTGTCCTCGGTGCTGTTGGCGAGCGGCGCCGCGATGCCGCCCTGCGCGGCCACCGTGTGCGAGCGCGTGGGGAACACCTTGGTGAGCACCGCCACTTTCATGTTGCCGCGCGCCAGCTCGAGCGCTGCACGCATGCCGGAGCCGCCGGCGCCGACCACGATCGCATCGAATTTACGGACCGTCAGCGCCACAGGATCTGGATCGTCCAGCCGAGATAGGCGGCGATGATCAGCGCAAAAATCACATGCAGCGTAAAGCGCAGGCTGTCGGGCCGCGCGTAATCGATGAGGATTTCCTTCACCCCGATCCATGCATGCCAGGCGAGGCTGATGGCGAAGAGCAGCGTCGCCACGCGCATCCAGCCTTGCGTGAAGAGGTCCTTCCACACCGCGTAGCTGAGCGGACGACCACCCATCACCACCACCAGCATGATCACGCTATAGACCGCCATGATCACTGCCGTCACGCGCTGGGCGATGAAGTTGCCCAGGCCGTAATGCGCGCCGACGACGACGCGGTCCACTACCACAGGCGCCACCCGAAGTAGACCGTGATCAGCACGCTGGCGACGAAAACGACGTACGACGAAACACGCGCCGGCTGCTTGTCGATTCCCTTGTTGAGATCGAGCAGCAGGAAGCGAATGCCTGCGCAAAAGTGGTGCGCGTACGACCAGACGAAGACGAGCAGCCCGAGCTTGACCACCGGGTGCTTGAAGTAAACGTCGCGGACGTGGTTGTAGCCCTGCTCGGAAGCGAGGCTCATGTCGAGGAGATAAAGCAGCCACGCGGCGAGCGGAAAAACGAGCAGCGCACCAGAGATGCGATGCATGCCCGAGACCCAGGCCGTCACCGGCATGCGAATCTCGAACAGGAGCGCGGACAGGCTCAGGTACTTCGGACGTGGTTTCTTCGCGGCCGCAGTCGACATGAGGTTGGCGCCGGTCCCGCAGTTCCCCCTGCAGTTTCTCCCGCAGGTACCGAGCGATTCGATTATAGCGTCGCGGCGCAGCAACCCGCTGCGGTAAAATCGAAATCCACCTCATGCACCCTTAATCGCGCGGAGTCTCTCGATGCCCAAAGCCCCCGTTCGCGTCGCCGTCACCGGCGCCGCCGGCCAGATCGGCTATTCGCTCCTCTTCCGCATCGCGAGCGGCGAGATGCTCGGCAAAGATCAGCCGGTGATCCTGCAAATGCTCGAGATCCCCGACGAGAAGGCGCAAAAAGCGCTGAAGGGCGTGATGATGGAGCTCGACGACTGCGCCTTCCCGCTTCTCGCCGGCATGGTGCCCGCGTCCGATCCGACGGTGGCGTTCAAGGATGTCCAGGTGGCGCTGCTCGTCGGTGCACGTCCGCGCGGCCCCGGCATGGAGCGCAAGGATCTGTTAGAGGCGAACGGCAAGATCTTCGGGCCGCAGGGTCAGGCGCTCGACCGCGTGGCCGACAGGAACGTGAAAGTATTGGTCGTCGGCAATCCGGCGAACACGAACTGCCTCATTGCGATGAAGAATGCGCCGAGCCTGAAGCCCACGCAGTTCACCGGCATGATGCGGCTTGACCATAACCGCGCGAGCTCGCAGCTCGCCGCCAAGGTGAACAAGCCAGTCTCGGCGATCCGCAAGGTCACGATCTGGGGCAACCACTCGGCGACCCAATATCCCGACGTGTTCCAGGCCGAAGCCGACGGCAAGAAGATCTGGCCGATGATCAACGACCAGAGCTGGCTCGAGACCACGTTCATTCCCACGGTGCAGAAGCGCGGCGCGGCGATCATCGAAGCGCGCGGGCTCTCCTCCGCCGCAAGCGCCGCCAACGCCGCTATCGATCATGTGCGCGACTGGGTGCATGGCTCGCGCGACGGCGACTGGCTGACGATGGGCATCCCATCGGACGGCAGCTACGGCATTCCGGAAGGCGTGATGTACGGCTACCCGGTGACCTGCCGCAGCGGCAGCTACACGATCGTCAAGGGCATCGAGATCAGCGAATTCAGCCGCAAGCGCATGGACGCCACGCTGAAGGAGCTCCATGAGGAACGCGACGGGGTGAAGCACTTGCTCGGTAAATGAGCGCGGGAGCGAAGTTCAGGGAAGCCGTAAAGACGGAGCGGCCGCTCCAGGTCATCGGCACGATCAACGCCAACCATGCGCTCATGGCGAAGCGCGTCGGCTACAAGGCAATTTATCTCTCCGGCGGCGGCGTCGCCGCCGGGTCGCTCGGCATGCCGGATCTCGGCATTTCCACTCTCGACGACGTCCTCACCGATATCCGCCGCATCACCGAGGTCTGCGACCTGCCGTTGCTGGTGGATGTCGATACCGGGTTCGGCGCCAGCGCCTTCAATGTCGCGCGCACCACGCGCTCGCTCATCAAGTTCGGCGCGGCCGCGATGCACATCGAGGACCAGGTCGGCGCGAAGCGCTGCGGCCACCGGCCGGGCAAGGAGCTGGTCAGCAAGGACGAGATGTGCGACCGCATCAAGGCGGCCGTGGATGCGCGCACGGACCCCGGCTTCGTCGTCATGGCGCGCACCGACGCGCTGGCGTCGGAAGGCCTGGACAAGGCCGTCGAGCGTGCCCGCGCCTACGTCGAAGCCGGCGCCGACATGATCTTTCCCGAGGCGATCACCGAGCTTGCGATGTACAAAAAGTTCGCCGCCGCGGTGAAGGTGCCGACCCTCGCCAACATCACCGAGTTCGGCCAGACGCCGCTCTTCACAGTCGATGAGCTGCGCTCTGTCGAGGTGGCGATCGTGCTCTATCCGCTCACGGCATTCCGTGCCATGAACAAGGCGGCGCTCAAGGTCTACGAGATCGTGCGCAACAGCGGCACGCAGAAATCGCTGCTGTCCGAGATGCAGACACGCGAGCAGCTCTACGAAATCATCGGCTACCACGACTACGAGAAGAAACTCGATGAGCTCTTTGCCCGCGGGCGCTCCTAAACCCAAGAAATCCGTCGCCCTCTCCGGCATCGCGGCCGGCAACACCGCTCTCTGCACCGTGGGTCGTACCGGGAACGATCTCCACTACCGCGGCTACGACATCCTCGATTTCGCCGATCAGGCCGAGTTCGAGGAGATCGCCTATTTGCTGGTGTACGAGAAGCTGCCCAACCGGGATGAATTATCAAAATACAAACAAAAGCTACGGAGCCTGCGCGGACTCCCTGCTCCGCTCAAGACCGCGCTCGAGCAGTTGCCGAAGAGCTCGCACCCGATGGATGTGCTGCGCACCGCTTGCTCGGTGCTCGGCGCCCTGGAGCCCGAGAAGGAGTCGCACGCCGCCGAAGGCGCGCGCGCCATCGCCGATCGGCTGATGGCGAGCTTCGGCTCGATGCTGCTCTACTGGTACCACTACGCCAACAACGGCAGGCGCATCGAGACGGTCACGGACGACGACTCGATCGGCGGGCACTACCTGCATCTGCTCCACGGCAAGAAGCCGCCCGCTTCCTGGGTGCGTGCGATGCACACCTCGCTCATCCTGTATGCCGAGCACGAGTTCAATGCCAGCACCTTCACCTGCCGCGTGATCGCCGGCACGGGCTCGGACATGTACAGCGCCATCACGGGCGGCATCGGCGCGCTGCGCGGACCCAAGCATGGCGGCGCCAACGAGGTCTCGGACGAGATCCAGAGGCGCTACCAGGCCCCCGACGAGGCGGAAGCCGATATCCGCCGCCGCATGGCGGCGAAGGAAATCGTGATCGGCTTCGGCCACCCGGTGTACACGACGGGCGATCCGCGCAACAAGGTCATCAAGGCGGTCGCCGAGCGCCTGTCGCAGGGAGCGAACGACGTGACTCAGTATCGGGTCGCCGAGCGCATCGAGTCGGTGATGTGGGCCGAGAAGAAGATGTTCGCCAACCTCGACTGGTACAGCGCCGTCTCCTACAGCCAGATGGACGTGCCCATGCTGCATTTCACGCCAATCTTCGTGATCTCGCGCACCAGCGGCTGGTCGGCGCACGTGATCGAGCAGCGCGCCGACGGCAAGATCATCCGGCCGGCGGCGAACTACACCGGCCCCGAGAACCGGCCCTGGGTGGCCTTGGAGAAGCGTCCATGAATGTTTTCCTGCAACGAGCGTTCGATTTCATCGCCGGCCGGTCGGGATACCGCGAGACGTACGTGTCCGACGCTACGCGGTTCATGCAGGAGTACCTGCGTAGCCATCCCGAGGAGATCGACTCGCAAAAGCGCGGCCGGGCGATCTGGTGGGACAAGACGGCGGAAGAGCGCGCGCCCGCGCCCTCGATGCGCCATGCGCCGAAAGCCGGCGGCAACGAGCACACGTTCGTGCCGGTGCCGGAAGGCGGCGGCGCGGAATACATGTTCGCGCCCGACGACAACGCTCCTCTGAAGCCTTCCGCCTGATGTCGGCACCGATTTCCAACGTGCGGCCGGCGCCGGACCGGGTCCTCACCGACATCGCCGACTACACCACGAAGTACAGCATCGCCAGCAGCGACGCCTACGAGACTGCGCGCTACTGTCTGATGGACACGCTCGGCTGCGGGTTCGAGGCGCTCGAATACCCGGCGTGCACCAAGCTCCTCGGCCCGATCGTGCAGGGAACGGTGGTGCCGAACGGCGCGAAGGTGCCGGGCACGAAGTTCCAGCTCGATCCGGTGCAGGCCGCCTTCAACCTCGGCGCGATGATCCGCTGGCTCGATTTCAACGACACCTGGCTCGCCGCCGAGTGGGGCCATCCGTCCGACAACCTCGGCGGCATCCTGATGACCGCCGACTGGCTCTCGCGGCACACGAAGCCGCTCATCATGCGAGACGTGCTCACCGCCATGATCAAGGCGCACGAGATCCAGGGCGTGCTCGCGCTCGAGAACAGCTTCAACCGCGTCGGACTCGACCATGTCGTGCTGGTGAAAGTCGCCTCCACCGCGGTAGTCGCGCACATGATCGGCTGTAGCTACGACGAGGTGGTAAATGCAATCTCTCAGGCCTGGGTCGACGGCCAGAGCCTGCGCACCTACCGGCATGCGCCGAACACCGGGTCGCGCAAGAGCTGGGCGGCAGGCGACGCGACCTCTCGCGCCGTGCGGCTCGCGCTGATTTCCAAGACCGGCGAGATGGGCTATCCCTCGGTGCTGACGGCGAAAACCTGGGGCTTCTACGACGTGTCGTTCCGCGGCCAGCCGTTCAAGTTCCAGCGGCCCTTCGGCAGCTACGTGATGGAGCACATCCTCTTCAAGATCTCGTTCCCGGCCGAATTCCACGCCCAGACCGCCGCCGAAGCGGCGATGGCGGTCTCTCAGCAGATGAAATCCCGCGGCAAAACGGCTGAAGACATTAAGAAAATCCAGATCCGCACCCACGAGGCGGCGATCCGCATAATCGACAAGCGTGGCCCCCTCGCCAATCCCGCCGACCGCGATCACTGCATCCAGTACATGGTCGCGGTGCCGCTCCTCTTCGGCCGCCTCACGGCCGCGGACTACGAGGACGACGTGGCGTCCGATCCGCGCATCGACCGACTGCGCGACAAGATGAACTGCGTCGAGGACAAGCAGTTCAGCAAGGACTACCTCGACCCCGAGAGGCGCTCCATCCCGAATGCGCTCGCCGTCGAATTCAACGACGGCACCTCGCTGCCAGAGCTCGTGGTCGAATACCCGATCGGCCACAAGCGCCGGCGCAAGGAAGGCCTTCCGCACCTCGTTGAGAAGTTCGAGCGCAATCTCGCGCGGCGCTTCCCGGCACAGCAGCAGAAGGCGATCCTCGAGCTCTGCATGGATCAGAAACGGCTCGAGCAGGCCACGGTGAACGAGTTCGTAGACTTAATGGCCATATGAACACCTATCAGGAACAGAGACTCGCCGAGCTGAACGAGGAGATCCGCCACTACCCGGGTCCGATCGCGCGCTGCGACCAGCACCTGCCGGCGCTGCTCGAGGAACGCGCACAGCTGATGGCGGAGCTCGAACGCGAAAGCTGCCCGCCCGAAGCACGCTGGGGCCATGACGGCGGGCCGATAAACGACCAAGAAAGGGAGTAACGATGCCGCACAACACTTTCAACACCCTCCAGAAATTCAAGCACGGCCAGCTCTACTCGCTGCCGGCGCTCGGCAGCACGCTCAACATCAGGATGGCGCGCCTGCCGGTGTCGATCCGCATCGTGCTCGAGGCCGTGCTGCGCAACTGCGACGGCAAGAAGGTCACCGAGCAGCACATCCGCGAGCTCGCCGGCTGGAAGGCAGTGGCGCCGCGCACCGACGAGATCCCCTTCGTCGTGGCGCGCATCGTGCTGCAGGACTTCACCGGCGTGCCTCTGCTCTGCGACCTCGCCGCGATGCGCGGCGTCGCCGCGAAGATGGGCAAGGAGCCGAAGGTCATCGAGCCGCTGGTGCCGGTCGACCTCGTCGTCGACCACTCGGTGCAGATCGACCATTACGGCAACAAGAACGCGCTCGATCTCAACATGAAGCTGGAGTTCAAGCGCAACGAGGAGCGCTACCAGTTCATGAAGTGGGGCATGCAGGCCTTCGACACGTTCAAGGTCGTGCCGCCGGGCATCGGCATCGTGCACCAGGTGAACCTCGAATACCTGGCGCCGGGCGTGCACAAGTCGAAGGACGGCGTCTGCTACCCCGACACGCTGGTCGGCACCGACAGCCATACCACCATGATCAACGGCATCGGTGTCGTCGGCTGGGGCGTCGGCGGCATCGAGGCCGAAGCCGGCATGCTCGGCCAGCCGGTCTACTTCCTCACGCCGGACGTGGTCGGCGTCAATCTCAAAGGCAAACTCCACCCCGCCCTCACCGCGACCGACGTGGTGCTCACCGTCACCGAGATGCTGCGCAAGGCGAAAGTCGTCGGCAAGTTCGTCGAGTTCTACGGCGAGGGCACCGAGTCGCTTTCCGTCACCGACCGCGCCACGCTCGCCAACATGGCGCCGGAATACGGCGCGACGATGGGTTTCTTCCCGGTCGACCAGAAAACCGTCGAATACCTGCGCGGCACCGGCCGCAGCGAGGAGGCGGTCAGCCGCTTCGCCGAGTACTTCAAGGCGCAGGGCCTCTTCGGCATCCCGAAGAAGGGAGACATCGAATACTCGCAGGAGGTCGAGCTCGATCTCTCGACGATCAAGCCGTCGCTCGCCGGCCCGAAACGCCCGCAGGACCGCATCGACCTCGACAAGGTCTCGGCCACCTTCGAGAAGCTTTTCACCATGGCGCCGAAGGAGAATGGCTTCGGCAAGAAATCCGACGACCTGCGCAAGCCCTACAAGGCCTTCGACGGCACCGAGATCAAGAACGGCGACGTCCTGATCGCGGCCATCACGTCGTGCACCAATACGAGCAATCCTGGCGTGCTGCTCGCGGCGGGCCTCCTGGCAAAGAAAGCCGTCGAGCTCGGCCTGACGGTGAAGCCGCACATCAAGACTTCGCTGGCGCCGGGATCGCGCGTGGTGACCGAGTACCTGACCAAGGCCGGCCTCCTGCCCTATCTCGAGAAGCTCGGCTTCTATCTCTCGGCGTACGGCTGCACGACCTGCATCGGCAATGCCGGGCCGCTGGCGCAGCCGATCGAGGAAGGGGTGGTCAAGAACGACCTCGTCTGCGCGGCGGTGCTCTCGGGCAACCGCAACTTCGAGGCACGCATCCATCCGAATATCCGTGCCAACTTCCTCGCCTCGCCGCCGCTCGTGGTGGCGTATGCCATCGCGGGCTCGGTGTTAAAGGACTTCCGCACCGAGCCGCTCGGCAAGACGAAAGACGGCCGCGACGTGTTCATCGGTCACATCTGGCCGAACCACGACGAGATTCAGGCGCTGATGAAGCTGGCGATGGACCCGGCCACCTTCCGCAAGCTCTACGCCAATCTGGCCGAGACCAATCCGCTGTGGAAGAAGGTGTCCGCGCCCACCGGGCAGGTCTACAGCTGGCCCGCGTCCACCTACATCGCCGAGCCGCCGTTCTTCAAGGACTTCGCCATGACGCACGGCAAGCCCGGCAACGTGAGCGGCGCCAAGATCCTGGCCATCCTCGGCGACTCGGTCACCACCGACCACATCTCGCCCGCGGGCTCGATCAAGCCGACCTCCCCCGCCGGCATCTTCCTGCAGGAGAACGACGTCGCGGTGGCGGACTTCAACAGCTACGGCGCACGCCGCGGCAACCACGAGGTGATGATGCGCGGCACCTTCGCCAACGTGCGCATCAAGAACCTGATGCTCGGCGGCAAGGAAGGCGGCTTCACCCTTTACAAGGGACAGGAGGTGCCGCTCTATGACGCGGCGATGCGCTACATCGCCGACGGCACGCCCACCGTGGTGTTCGGCGGCGAGGAGTACGGCACCGGCTCATCGCGCGACTGGGCGGCGAAGGGCACGCAACTTCTCGGCGTGAAGGCGGTGATCGCACGGAGCTTCGAGCGCATCCATCGCTCGAACCTGGTGGGCATGGGCGTGCTGCCGCTCCAGTTCATGCAGGACTCGGCGGTCTCGCTGGGACTCAAGGGCGACGAGACGATCGATGTCGTGATTCCCGCCGAGATCCATCCGCAGCAGGAGCTGAAGCTGCGCATCACGTCTACGGACGGGCGCATAGCCGAGGTGCCGGTCAAGTCGCGCATCGACACCGCGATCGAGGTCGATTACTACAAGCACGGCGGCATCCTGCCGTTCGTGCTGCGCGAGCTGATGAGCCGGGCCGGCCCGGCGAAAGCCAAAGCCGCGTAACGGGGATTTACGCGGCCCGCGCCGCATCGTGCGGCGCGCGGCCCGTCTCGATCATCGACTTCATGCGCATGAGGTCGGCATCCATGTCGCTCTTCGGATCGGCGCCGAAGAGGGTCGCGACGGCATGCCCGAACGCGCCCGCGGGAGGCTGATAACACAAGCGCACCCTGACGCGCGTGCCGCCGTCCTCCATCGGCTCGAAGCGCACGTCGCCTTCCTGCTGCACGGCCGAATCCGGCGTGGAGCGCCACTCGATGCATGAATTCGGCTCCGAGGCCACCACCTCGGCGTCCCACTCCACCGCCACGCCCGCCGGTCCTTCCACCACCCAGTGCGAGCGGTCGCCGTCGACGCGCACCTCGCGCACCCGCGACATGAAGCGCGGGAAATTCTGGTAATCCGACCAGAAGCCGTACACCTGCTCGACCGGCGCATTCACGCAGATCGTCTTCTGCACCTCGATGCCGTTCTCCGGCGGCCCCATGCCGGCAAGCGTCGCGAAGTCGAGGTTGGTCGCTGCGCGGGCGAGGAGAGCAGCGCCGCCGAGACGCCCGAGCATGCTGCCGCGCATCAGCAGGCACAGGCCGATCGCCCCGACCGCAAGACGGGCAGCGGGCGACCAGTTGTCCTGGAACAGCTCGAAGCGCTCGCCGCGCCGCGGCACTCCGCCCTGTAGCGACGAGACGTTGCCGGCTGCCCTGTGCACCGCGAGCTGATTCGACGCGCGGCGCACGCCGGCGACCCGCTTCACCGCTCTCATCAGCGAGGGCACCTCATGGGCGAGGATCGGCCCGGCGAGGCTGACTTCGCCGGCGTTCGCCGTGACGTCGATGGCGTGCGGATGGGACACATAACGCCCGAGGGCGGCGCGCACCCGGCCAACGAGCGTCGCGTTGTCCACCGGCTCGCCGCGCAGGCGCCGGCCGACCGCCCCCACTTCCGCGCGCATGCCCATCGCGCGGTGGCGCGCGTCGCGCAGCGTGACGTCGTAGGCACCCTGCAGCCGCCGCGCGGCCCGCTCCGCCTTGTCGCGGGTCCTCGCCCGGCGACGCCGTCCGGCCTGCGGATCCAGGAAATACATCGCCAGCGCCCCGGCGCCGGCGCTCAAGAGCATGCGGTTCATGCGCGTCTCCTCGGCAAGAAAACTGCTAGTGATCTCGCATGACGACCACTTGGATCATCGCGGCCGATTCGAGCCGCGCCAGAATCTTGCAAGTTACGGACCGCGACGAGCACCTCGACGAGATCGAGGATCTCTTGAATCCCGAGGGCCGGGTGCACGACCGCGAGCTCATCTCCGATGCGCATCCGCGCTTCCACGGCGCGGGCGGTCCGGGCAGCGATCGCGAGGAAATGAGCGCCACGGAGCACGCGACCGAGCTCTTCGCCAAGCGCGTCGGCGAGTACCTCGACAAGGCCCGCTCCGCGCACCGTTACGATCGCCTGCACCTCGTCGCCCCGCCCAAATTCCTCGGGCAGCTGCGCAAGGAGCTTGACAAGGAAGTGCAGAAGCTCGTCGCCGAGGAGCTGCCGAAGGACCTGTCGTGGCTCAACGCGCGCGAGATCGAGCAACGCTATCTCGAAAGGAGCACCCGATGAAAACGATCACGCTGCTTGCCGCGGCGATCCTCGCAGGGCCGTTGGCCGCGTTCGCGCAGACGCCGCAGAAGGACAGCTCGCCGCACTGCAATACGCTCTCGGGCGCCGAGAAGGACCAGTGCCTGCGGGATGAAGCCGCGAAGACCGACAGCAAAGCCGAACCGGGTTCCGCGCCAAGCGGCGGCACCGCCCCCTCGGCAAGTCCGCAATCCGGCCAGGATCGCTCGCCCCATTGCGATTCCCTTAGCGGCGGCGAGAAGGACCAGTGCCTGAAGGACGAAGCCGCCAAGACCGACAGCAATGGTCCGGCCGATTCCGTTACCGGTGTCGCCCAAGGCGGGGACTGACCTGCGGGGCGCGCTATTGCGCGCCTAGCCCGGCGATGTAATCGACGAGGACCTCGATGTCCTTGTCGTTGAGCGCCTGCGCCGCGGAGGTCATGTTGCCGTCCATGTCGGCGCGCGTACCGGCCTTGAAGCCCTTGAGCTGGACGCGCAGGTACTCGAGCTGCTGACCCGCCAGGCGCGGCATCTGCTGCTGTCCGAGCAGCGCCGGCCCATGGCACTGCGTGCAATTGAATTTCTTCGTGAGCTCCGGCCCTGCCGCGGCATTCGCCGGCGCGCTGCGGTGCTTGGGCGGCGCCGCCTTCAGGCCGCCGTAGTACTCGGCGAGGTTGTTCATGTCGGCATTCGACAGGTTCGCCGCCATGGGCGACATCTGCGGATTCTTGCGGTTGCCCTCGCGAAACTGGAACAGCTGTGTGGCGATGGCCTGCGCGGGCTGGCCGGCGAGCGAAGGAATCGCCGGCTCGGTCGAGTTGCCGTCGTTGCCATGGCACGTGGCGCAGACCTGCGCCTTGATCTTGCCCGCCTCGGCGTCGGCACCGAACGCAATGCTGCAGAAAAGAAAAAGCGCGACGGCCGAAGCCGCCGCGCCTAGCCCGTGCATCACTTCTTATAGGTTACGCGGTACAGGATGCCGTTGTAGTCGTCGGAAAAGAGCAACGACCCGTCCTTCATCACCAGCAGGTCGACCGGCCGGCCCCACATCGGCGGATCGGCCTTCTCGTCGGTCATGAAGCCGGTGACGAAGGGCTGCATCTTCGGCTGCCCCTTCTCGTCGAACGTCACGCGCATCACGTTGTAGCCCTGCTTGGTGGTGCGGTTCCACGAGCCGTGCATGGCGATGAACGCGTTGTTCTGGTACTCGGCCGGGAACATCTTGCCGGTGTAGAAGCGCATGCCGAGCGGCGCGATGTGCGCGCCGAGCTTGAGCGCCGGCTTGGCGAACTCGGCGCACGAGCGGTTCTTGCCGTACTCCGGATCGAGCGTGTCGCCCTGGTGGCAGAACGGATAGCCGAAGTTCGGCACCGTCTTCGCCGCCACCCGGTGCAGCGTGTCGTTCGGCGAGTCATCGCCCAGCCAGTCTCGCCCATGGTTGGTGAACCACAGCTCCCGGGTCTTCGGATGCCAGTCGAAGCCGACGGAATTGCGCACGCCGCGCGCGACGGTTTCGAGCACGCCATTGGCCGGGTCGACGCGCATGATCGACGCCTGCGTGTAGTTGGGCATCACGATGTTGCCGGGGGCGCCGATGTTGAAGTACAGCTTGCCATCGGGCCCCATCGCCAGGAACTTCCAGAAATGCCCCGCCGCGCGGCTGGGATCGAGGTTATCGACCACCACCTTGCCTTCGGCCGGCTTGTCGAGCTGGTTCTCGATGCCGTCGTACCGCGTGATGCGGCCGCGCTCGGCCACGTAGAGCGTGCCCTTGTTGAAGGCGATGCCGTTGGGCGCATCGAGGCCGGTGAAGAGCGTCTTCACCTCGCGCTTGCCGCCGTTGTCCACCACCGCATAAACACTCTTCGAGAGGCGGTTGCTGACGAACACCGTGCCCTTGTCGCCGAGCGCGAGCGAGCGCGCCTCGGGGATGCCCTCGGCCCACACTTCGACCTTGAAGCCGGCCGGGACTTTCAGCGTGTTCACCGGCAGCTCTTTCGACGCGCGGCCGGTAAGGTGCGGGGCAAACGGGTGCAGCGTGGACTCCGACTGCGCCTGCGGCTTGCCCTGCTGCCACGACGGCGGCGGCGCGGCCGCAGGCTTGTCCTGCGCTTGAGCGGCGGTGAATGCTGCGGCGACTACGACGATGGCGAATCTCATGGCGCTCCTCCTCTCCAGGATGTGACTCATTAGAACTGAAGGCTCGCCTGGATGCCACCGCTCATGTTGCGGCGCGGTGCGGGCTCGAAGTAGCGGAAATTGGTCTCGTTGACGATTACCGAGCCGACGTAGTTGCGATTGGTGAAGTTATCGATGCGGGCGAACTCGCTGACACGCCATTGGCCGCGCCGCTGCCCGAGGCCCACCGCAAGGTTCCAGACCGTGAAGCCGTCCGCGAAGTCGCTGTTCGGATCGTTAACCGGCACACTCGAGCGACGCAGTGTCTCCACGGCGGCGTGGAACGGGCCCTGCCGGTAGCGCAGCTCGCCGTAGAGCTGATCGCGCGCCACACCGGGCAGCGTGGCGCCGGCCGGCACATTCACGGTGGCGGCCGTGGTGGTGATCGATGTGACGAAGCCTTCGCGGAACGTGGCATCAAGCCGGGTGTAGGCGGCGCGCAGCTGGAAGCGCCCGGGCAGCAGGGTCTCCGCGCCGATCTCGACTCCCTTGCGGTCAGTGTGGCCGACGTTCTTGAAGATCGCGCGGCCGCCGCTGTTGGTATCGACGACGATCTCATTGGATGTCACCACGTTGAAGAGGGCCGCATTCCATCGCACCCAGTTCGGCAGGATGCTCTTCACGCCGAGCTCGGCGTGGCGACTGCGGCTGGCGTCCAGCCCGAAATTGAGGCCGCTGCCGCCGTTACGGTAGGCGATCTCGACGAAGGTCGGCGTCTCGAAGCCGCGGCCGACATTCGCGTAGAAGCTCGAGGCCTCGGTGCTGCGGAATACGATACCCGCGACCGGCGTGGTGGCGCGGTAGCCCCGCTCGCCGCTGTCGTTCGGATTATTGGCGGCGATGAAGGAGTCGGCGGAATAGAAGTTGACGCGCGTATGCCGCGCGCCGCCATGGAGCGCCCAGCGCTCGGCGAACTTCCACTCGGCCTGCGTATACAGCGCGGTGCTGTTCACCGTGTTGTCCTCGTCGCGCTTGAGCGCGCCGGCCACGCCATTGTTGTTGATGAAACCCTTGCGCCGCTCGTACATCACGTCGTACTCCGCGCCTGCCGAGAGCCTCACGCCGCGGAAGCTCGTGAACCAGCGCAGCGCGCCGCCGCCGTAATTGCGATCGAGATTGACGATGCCACCGGAGTGGGTCGGCGCGTTCTGCGTCGCCACGGGGATCGCGAGGAACTGCTCGACCTGGCGCTGTCCGACGTAGAACATCGCTTCGGCGCGGCCTTCGCCGAGGCGTTGCTTGTAGGTGCCGCCGATCTGGTCCTGCGAAATGCTTTTCTTCGTATTGAACTGGATCGCCTGCGGCGTCGCTTGTCGTGGGTCCTGCTCGAGCTGCGTGCGCGCGAGCCCGAGCGGGTCCTGCGTGTCGGGTTGCCGCAGGCTGTTCGCGACGACGGTGAAGTTGCCGTACTTGAGCTTGCCGTTGAACTGGTCACGCGTCGCGGCGCTGTGCTCGCGATAGCCGTCGGTCTGGAAGCGCGACACGTCGCCGATCGCGTTGACCGCCCCATATTGCCCGCCGAACTTGAGCTCGCCGCGCGAGGTGCCGTAGCTGCCGCCGAGCACATCGACTTCCGCCATTGGCGTGTCGGGCCCATCCATCGTGTCGAGCACGATGACGCCGCCCGACGAATTTCCATACAGCGCCGAGAACGGGCCGCGCAACACCTCGATGCGCTCCGCGGTGCCGAGCGCGAACGTCGCGGCCTGGCCCTGCCCGTCGGGCATCGTTGCCGGAATACCGTCGGCGATCAGTCTTATGCCGCGCACGCCGAAGGTCGAACGCGCCCCGAAGCCGCGCGACTGGATCTGCAGGTCCTGGGCGTAGTTCTGGCGGTTCTGCACCGCGATGCCCGGCACGCGGCCGAGACTCTCGGACAGATTCACCAACGCGTGGTCTTCGCGGATCTCGTCGCCATAGATGCGGTCGACGGAGGCGGGAATATCAAGCGCGGACTGCGACACGCGCGTGGCCGTCACCACGATCGCGTCGTGCTCCTGCGCCGTGGCGCACGCGGACGCGGCAGCGAGCGCCAAGCCTCCCAGCTTTTTTCTCATTTCGTTTAGGCTACCGGGAATGCTAACCAGAGTCACCCTCGCGGCATTCCTCGCTCTCTACGCCATTTCCGCATGGCCGCAGGCCGATCCGGCGCTCGCCGCCAAGCTGCGCCAGGGCGGCTACGTGCTCTTCCTGCGCCACACTTCCACCGATTTCAGCCGCGACGAAGCGCGCAAGCTCAGTGCACAGATCGAGCGGCTGCGCATCCCGATCGGCCCGGTGCACGCCAGCCCTTTTTGCCGCACGCAGGAAACGGCGCGCCTCGCCTTCGGGCGCGCAGAGCGAGCCAGCGAAGCGCGCGGCGGACCCGCCCTCTTCGGCTCGCCCTATCTCGCCGAAGGCGAGATGGCGGTGGTCGATCCTTCAGCCTTCGTCGTCGCGGGACGCATCCGGCTCGACGACTGGCAAGCGCTCGATTAGCCGGCGATCGCGCTTCGTCGGCCGCCCCTTGAGCGCCGCCGCCGGCTCGGTGCCCCAGCGGCGCAGGTCACCGCGCCGCTCGCGCTCCGCGCGGCTCTCCGCGGTCTCTTCGTAGAGCTTCCTCGCCTCTTCCGCCGGCCCGCGCCGCCCGGATAGCGCACGCACCTTCACTTCCCAGCGCCAGTCGCCCACGCGCACGACGAGCCTGTCGCCCGCCTTCACTTCATGCGCCGGCTTGGTCCGGTCTCCATTCAACTGCACGCGGCCGCCCGCCACCGCTTTCTGCGCGAGGCTGCGCGTCTTGAAGAAGCGCGCCGCCCACAGCCACTTGTCCAGCCGCACGCTTAGCTCGCGGTGCCTACTCCCACCGGACAGGAAACGCCTGTGCCGCCGAGGCCGCAGTAGCCACCGGGGTTCTTGCCGAGGTATTGCTGGTGATAGTCCTCGGCGTAATAGAACTCCGGCGCCGAGCGGATCTCGGTCGTGATCGCGCCGAGACCCTTCTTGCCAAGGGCCTGCTGGAACATCTCCCGCGACTTCTGCGCCGCCTCGAGTTGCTCGTCGCCGTAGGCGTAGATCGTCGAGCGGTATTGCGTGCCGCGGTCGTTGCCCTGGCGCATGCCTTGCGTCGGGTCGTGCCCTTCCCAGAACACCTTGAGCAGCTGCTCGTAGCTCACGACCTTCGGGTCGAACACGACCAGCACCACCTCGGCGTGGTTCGTCATGCCGCTGCAGGCTTCTTCATAGGTCGGGTTCTTCGTCTGCCCGCCCGCGTAGCCGACGGCAGTCGAGTAGACGCCCTTCTGCTGCCAGAAAAGTCGCTCGGCGCCCCAGAAGCAGCCCATGCCGAACACCGCCTGCTGCATGCCCGCAGGAAACGGCGCCTTGATCGGGTGCCCGTTGACGAAATGCTTGTCGGGCACTTCCCACGCCGCGCTGCGCCCGGGTAGCGCGCTCTCGCTGGGAAGCAGTTGGGTCATCTTCTTCATGAACGAAAACATGGCGTGCTCCTCGTTTTCCCTAGAATAACACCGTGAAAATCTGCATCTACGGCGCGGGTGCCGTCGGTGGTTTGACGGCCGGCTGGCTCGCGCGTTCGGGACACGATGTCTCGGTCGTCGCACGCGGCACCCAACTCGAAGCGATCCGCCAATCCGGCCTCCGCGTGCGCAGCGGTGATGGCGTACAGAGCTACCCGGTGAAGGCGGAAAGCGATCCGCGCCGGCTCGAGCCGCAGGATTGCGTATTAGTCACGGTCAAGGCCCAAAGCCTTACAGACGTGGCGGCAAACATCGGCCCTCTGCTCGGACCGGAGACGAGCATCGTCACGGCCATGAACGGCGTTCCCTGGTGGTTCTTCGACCGCCTGAAGTTCGGCAACGGCAAGGAGCGACTGGAAAGCCTGGATCCGGGCGGCAAGCTCGCGCGCGCGATGCCGACCGAGCGCATCGTCGGCTGCGTGATTCACCTTGCCGCCTCCACGCCGGAGCCCGGGCTCATCAGCCACAACCTGGGCCGGAAGCTCGTCGTCGGCGAGCCGGGCGGCAACAACACCGCGCGCACGAAACGCATCGCGGATGCGCTCAAGGAAGCGGGCTTCGAAGTCATCGTCACCGACGCCATCGAGAAAGAGTTCTGGGTGAAGCTCCTGGGCAACGTGAGCTTCAATCCCGTCTCGGCGCTCACCGTTTCCACCGCCGACCGGCTGATCCAGGACCGCGGCGTAAAGGATTTCATGGTGAGCATCATGCGCGAGGTGCTGGCCATCGGCCGCGCGGTAGGCGTCGACGCCGCCATCGATCCCGAGGCGCGCATCGACATGGCGCGGGCACTGGGCAAGTTCAAGACTTCCATGCTGCAGGACCTCGAAGCCGGCAAGTCGCTCGAGGTCGATGGACTGCTCTCAGGCACGCTGGAAATCGCACGCAAAGCCGGCGTGAAGGCACCTTACACCGAGAGCCTATTCGGGCTCATCAAGGCGCGCGCGCAGGCGACGGGCCAATACCGCTAGCGTAGGTTCGGTCGCTTCCTGAGTTCGGGCAGGACTGCCCGCTCGTAGAACTCCACGCCCACCTTGGCGATGCGCTCGGCGCCGATCATCTGCGTGGCGCCTTCGCCGGCCCGCTTCCACGCTTTGTAGTCGTCCTCGTAAGGCAGTCCCATCGAGCGTGCGATGAGGTGGATGTAGTTGTAGACGTCGATCGCCCGCGCCGCGTCCAGGCCGACGATCTCGCGATAGCACTGGTGGAACGTGGTGACGACGGCCTCCGCGCCGCACGCCTTGGCCGCGCGCAGGGTATTGGCGTGGATATCCTCGAGCGCGTTTGGCAGCGCCGCGAATGAGGCGCACATGTAGCCGGGCGCGGTGTAGCCGCCGTCGACCACCTTCACGCCCGGCACCATCTCGAGCAGCTCCGGCACCATTCGATTTACCGGCACGAGGTCGTTGAAGCCGACATGCCTGTGCAGCATCACGCGCATCGGCACTTCATGCACGAGTAGTGGAGCGAGCTTCGCCCGATTCGCGTGCAGCAGGTCGACGAGATACGTAATGTCGAACTGCCGTTCGTTTCCCTTCTCCATGAAGTCGTGCATGTGCGAGTGGCAAGACGGGCACCAGGCGACCACCCGCGCGCCGCGATCGTTCAGCTTGCCGACGGTGCGCGTGGCCATGCCGCCGGCGCTCGTCTGGTTCACATCCTTCACGGTGCCGCAGCAGTAGTCCGGGCCGCCGACGGGCGATGGCTCGAAGCCGATCGCGCGCAGGATGTCGAGGCACGAATGGATGATGTCGCCGTGCCGGAGGACATTGCATCCGTACCAGAAAGTCACGGCTTCGCTCATGTCCAGTCCTTGAGCTCGTCGTCGGTGAGCTGAAGCTTGGCAAAGGCGCGGATGCGGTCGAAGTAATCTCGATCCTCCTTCGCCTCGATCTGCTTCGGCTGCGCGCGCCCGCCGAGCGCCGTCATGCGCGCAAGCCGCATCATCATTTTCGGATCGACGTTCTCAGGACACGCCGGCACGCAGACCCCGCTGCGCGTGCAGACACCGATCCAGCCGAGCGCCTCGGGCGTGCCCTGCTCGCCGCGCAGCACCGCCAAGGCGCCCGCGACGGTGGTCTTGGCATCTTGAGATGGAGCCTTGGAGTACTGGGCCATCGGGCACACCTCGTAGCACTTGCCGCACTGCGTGCACGCGCCGAGGATTCGCTTTACCTCCGCCGCCTGGAACTCCTTCAACCGCTGTCCGATGAGGGCTCTGTCGCTCATATAGACTCGCCAGGTGACTGTATCACCGCACCATCTTTGCGTGGCACCGATGATGGACTGGTCGGATCGCCATTACCGCTATTTCATGCGCCAGATCTCTACGCAGGCACGCCTTTACACGGAGATGATCACGACTGGCGCGCTGATCCACGGCGACGTCGAGCGCCATCTGGCCTTCAGTCCGGAGGAGCACCCGCTAGCACTGCAGCTCGGCGGCAGCGAGCCGGACGAGCTCGCTCGCTGCGCCAAGCTCGGCGAGGGGTACGGCTATGACGAGATCAACCTCAACATCGGTTGCCCGAGCGAACGCGTACAGCGCGGCGCCTTCGGCGCGTGCCTGATGGCGGAGCCGAAGCTGGTCGCCGCCTGTGTGTCCCACATAAAAGCGGCAGTGAAAATCCCGGTGACGGTCAAGCATCGCATTGGCATCGACCAGGTCGAGGACTATGAATTCGTGCGTGACTTCGTCGGCACCGTTTCGCAGGCTGGCTGCCGCACTTTCATCGTCCATGCGCGCAATGCGGTTCTGAAGGGCCTGTCGCCCAAGGACAACCGCGAGGTCCCGCCGCTCAAGTACGCCTGCGTCTATCGGCTGAAGCGTGAATTTCCGCAGCTGGAGATCGTCATCAACGGCGGCATCACCACGCGCGCGCAGGTCGAGAGCCAGTGGAGCAGGGTGGACGGCGTCATGCTCGGCCGGGCGGCGTATCACGATCCGTGGCTGCTCGCGGATGCCGGCAAGACGCGAGCGGATGTTGTGCGCGCGATGGTGGCGTACGCGCCGCGGCATCTGCCCTTGCGGCAGGTCGCTCGGCACATGCTCGGTCTCTATCACGGCATGCCGCACGCGAGGATCTGGCGCCGCATGCTTTCGGACAGTGAGCGGCTGCGCGCCAATCGGCCGGAGCTGTTGCTCGAAGCGCTCGAGCTCGTCGAGCGGCCGGGCTACGTGGAGTACGCGCCGGCCTAGCTAAGGCGAGGCGTGGCCGACTGCGGTTAGGGCGATGCGCGCCCCAATTCCTGCGGCGGCGAGCCGTGAGCCGGTCGGTGTCGACCCAGTGCTCGGCCCCATGGATCCTCCAGTAGTCGAACACTTCTGCCGAGCAGGTGCCGGCCGACGCCCCAGACGTGCTCGTATTTGCCGCTCGCCCGCAGATGATGGTTGCCGAGCATCAGATCGTCGAAGTTCTGCACTTCGAACGCGAGATGGTTCAGGCCGACCTTCTCGCCCTCGAAGCAGAGGAACGTGTGGTGATCGACGTGTCTTGCGCCGCGGTCGCAGCGGTTGAACGTCGCGATGATGTTCTCCTTCGGACCGGCGTAGACCTCGTCGGACGGAATGAAGCCAAACATTTCGCGGTACCACCTGCGACGCGCCCGGCTTGATCCGCAGCAGCTCGCCTGCCTTGCGCGTCACCGCACGGGTGAGTAGCGGCTTCAGCTTCTTCATGCCGTAGATCGCTTCCATCTCGTAGCCGTGCGGGTCGCGCACGCGCACGCGTTGCCCGCCGCCGAGCTGCGTGACATGAATGTGATGCGACGGCCCGGTGCCGCGCATGTAGAGCGCGGTCGGGGTGCGCGCGGCGCGCACCATGCCGAAGTCCAGCCGGAACTGCTCGGCGCGATCCAGATCGGGCGACTGCAGCCGCGCGAAGGCGATATCGCTCACTTTGACGACAGGCATGTCCTTCCTCCTCTGCCGGAATTATGCGCGTATCATTTCGCCATGAGCGCGAACCTCAAGACCGTCGATTCCCCGTCCGTCCGCGACCGCGTCACCAAGGAAGAGTGGCAGATGCGCGTCGACCTCGCCGCCGCCTACCAGCTCGCCGCGATCTACAAGTGGACCGACCTCATCTACACGCACTTCTCGGCGCGCGTGCCGGGCACCAAAGACTTCCTCATCAACCCCTACGGGCTGATGTTCGACGAGATCACCGCCTCGAGCCTGGTGAAGATCGACCGGGACGGCAAGATCATGGACGACCCGGTCGGCATGGGCGTGAACGAGGCGGGCTTCATCATCCATAGCTGCATGCACCTCGCCCGGCCGGAGATCAACTGCGTGATCCATACGCATACGCGCGCCGCCGTGGCGGTGTCGGCGATGAAGTGCGGGCTGCTGCCGATCAGCCAGCACGCCATGCGCGTGCAGGAAGAGATCACGTACCACGATTACGAAGGCGTCGCGCTCTACAAGGAGGAGCAGGCGCGCATGGCGCGGGATCTGGGCAAGAAGTCGAAGGCCATGATCCTGCGCAACCACGGCGTCCTCGCGCTCGGCGACACGGTGCGCGAGGCGTTCGAGATCATGTATTACCTCGACTGCGCCTGCCAGATCCAGGTCGACGCCATGGCCGGCGGCCTGCACAACGTGCAGCTCATGTCCGATCAAGCGGCAGAGTCGTCCACCGCAGCCCTGCAGCGTCCGATGCGCCCGGCGGCGCACAAGGACTGGCCGGCGCTCCTGCGGATGCTCGAGCGCCGCGGCATCAAGTACGCGCAGTAACGAAGCGCGTCACCGCTTCCAGCGTCTTTTCGGGCTGCTCGCGAAACGGCGCGTGGCCGCAGTCCTCGAGCTTTAGGAGCTCGCACGATCCCTTCACGCGCCGCTCGATCTCGTCGAGCTGCGCCATCGTGCCGTACACGTCGCCGTAGCCCTGGATCGCCAGCACCGGACTTGTGATCTTCGGCAGATAGTCGTCGCGGATGTCCCACCTCGTGAAGTTCTCGTCGAGCCAGACGTCGGCCCAGCCATAGAACGTCTTGCGGGCGTCGCGGTGGTAGCGGCCGAGCTTCTCGGCGAAATCCGTGCTTTCGAACTGCTCCGCCGCCGTGTCGATCGACTTGAGACAGAGCGGCTCGATGAACACGTGCGGCGCCATAGCGACCACACCGCGCACGGGATAGCCGGCACCTGCGTGAATCAGCGCGATCGAGGCACCGTCGGAGTGCCCGATGAGCAATGGCTTTTCTATACCGAGGTTACGAAGCAGTTCAGGTAATGCGACGAGCGCCTCGTCGTGCATGAAGCGCACGTCGCGCTTCGGCTCCGTCAGCACATCCGACTGGCCGTAGCCGTAGCGATCGTAAACGAGTGCCCCGCAGCCGGTGGCGGCCGCGACGTTCGCCGGAAAGTCGCGCCATTGCCGGATCGAGCCGAGTCCCTCGTGCAGGAAAACGAGCGTCGGCTTGCCGCCCTTGGCGTCGCCGACCCATTCGACCCATTCATAGGCGATCGAGCGGCCTGCGACGGTTGCAAAAGGCATGCAGCGAATCTAGCACGCGATAATCCAGGCCCTCATGCGTTTCACGACCTGGCTCGTCCTCATCGCCACGCTCTTGCTCTGGTCGGGCAACTGGATCGTGGCGCGTGCGGTGCGCGCGGAGATCTCGCCGGGCGTGGCGACGGTCGGTCGCCTCGCCTTGGTGCTCGCCATCCTGCTGCCATTCGCGTGGCGCGGCCTTCGGCAGAAATTGCCTGCGCTGCGCAAGCGCGACTGGATCGTGCTCGTCGCGCTGGGAATGACCGGCGGCGGCCCGCACCTTGGACTGCAGTGGCTAGGGCTGCACTACACCACCGCCGCGAGCGGCATCCTCTATCTCTCGACCACGCCGATCTTCATCCTCCTCATCACGCTCGCGCTCGGCGAGCGCATCGTGGCGCGTCAGGGGATCGGCGTCGCGGTCTCCTTCACCGGCGTATTCCTGATCGCGACGCACGGCGAGCCCGCACGCCTTTCGTTCAACGTCGGCGACCTGATGGCGCTCGCCTCGATGGTGATGTGGGCCGGCTACACGATCCTGCTGCGCGTCAGGAAAGATCCGCTCGAGGTGATCGAGCTCCTTTGCGTGGTGTGCATCTTCGGCGCGTGCTTCATGACGCCGTGGCTCGCCATCGAAGCCATGAGCGGCCTGACCTTGCGGTTGTCGGAGCGGGGCGCGCTGGCGGTGCTCTACTCGGCGATCGGCTCGCTGCTCCTTGCCTACGCCGGCTGGAGCTATGTCGTCGCGCGGCTCGGTGCGGCACGTGCCGGCGTGACATTGCATCTGATGCCGGCGTTCGGTGTTTTGCTCTCAGCGGTTTTTCTCAGCGAATACCCGGAATGGTTCCATTTCGTGGGCATTGCTCTAATCCTCGCCGGTGTCGCGCTCTCTGCACTCAAGGGCGCACTGCCCGACCCCCTGATGAGCAAATAATTGGGGGGTATATACTTTACAAATACGACCTCCAAGGAGAAAATTACGGTCATAGAGAGGTAACGCCATGACCGACAAGACCAAAGACCTGACCCGCGAACCCGCCCGCCATACTGAGGATCGCTTCCATAACGAAGCCGACGCCCGCGCCTACCTTGAGGCTGTCCGTTGGCCCAAAGGCCTGGTGTGCCCGCACTGTGGCGGCGCGGATCGCCAGAGCCGCATTGAGGCCAACCCTGCCAAGAAAGTGCGTGCGGGGCTTCTGGCGTGCGGCCACTGCCGTTCCCAATACACCGTGACAGTCGGCACCGTGTTCGAGGATTCCAAGATTCCCCTCCACAAGTGGGTTTACGCGAATCACCTGATTTGCTCGTCCAAGAAAAGCATCTCGTCCAAGCAGCTTGAGCGAGTGCTTGGCGTGACCTACAAAACCGCGTGGTTCATGTCGCACCGTCTGCGCGCTAGCATGGACGGCACGCCTACGGGCCAGCTCGGCGGCGGCGGCAAAGTGGTTGAGGTCGATGAGACTTACTACGGCCGGAAGCAAGGTCGTCAGAAGCGCCGCGCTTTCCACCATAAGAACGCCATCGTTTCGCTGGTCGAGCGTGGCGGTAAGGTCCGCTCGTTCCATGTTCCGAGCGTCACTGGCGACAACCTACGTCCAACACTTCGCGCCCATATCAGCTATCTGAGCGAGATACATACGGACGAGCTTAGCGTGTACGCGAAACTGAATCGCGACTTCGCGGCGCATGAAACCGTCAACCACAATCGCGACGAATATGTGCGCGGCACCGTCACGACCAATACCGTGGAGGGATTCTTCTCCATCCTTAAGCGCGGCCTGACGGGCATCTACCAGTGCGTGAGCGAGCAACATCTGCAACGCTACGTTGACGAGTTCGACTTCCGATACAACCATCGCCAGGCGCTTGGGTATAGCGACGATCAACGCGCCGTTGCTGTGCTTAAGCAACTCCACGGCAAGCGGCTCACGTATAAGAGGGTTAACGCGACGACGCACTGATATGCGGCGCGCGGTCATTGTCATGCTTCGCCTACTGCTGCGCGAGCCGCCCAAGGGGCAATTGCGCTTCGATTTTGAGCGCTGACATGCCTTGGTACGTGCAACGCGATCACTCTGGAAAAATCTGCGGCATTTCTCGTCAACCACAAGTCCAGCGCGATGGCCATTGCCTGACCGAAGCAGACCCTCTGCCAGACAATAACGAAGAAGTACTGGCGTTCCAAAAACGCAATGAAGAACTCTCGCCCCTACCCGCATGGGACAAAATTGACTTCGAGGAAATGCATCGGCAGCACGAGATAAATCAGAAGGAAGCACGCGAGTTAGAACGCCTGATGCTTCGCCATTTTCAGGAGATGGCGGAGCTAGAGTTAGCTTTGGGCGCATTACTTCAGGTCATCCTGCGCGTCCCGCCGCCCGGTAACAACGTCGCTCGCGCCGTTTATTTCAGCATTCCGGGTTTCGATCAAAGGACAACGACTGTCGGGAAGGCATTGGTCCAGTTTGTCGAGGACTACATGTCGGCTGATAGGGCGCAATACGGCGAGATGGAATTCCTTATTGCTGCTTGGGGAAACGTGGCCACCGGGCTGCATGAAGTAAGAAAAATTCGAAATGTCATCGCTCACGGCAGCATCAGCCTTATCCCGCACGCCGGAAAACACAATGCGCGGTTGACTGCCCCGGTGTTCGACCCCATTAAGGTCGGCAATCTACTGATGAAGGGAAGCAATCCTGGGCTTGGGGCTTCTGACATGAAGGAGGCTCTTAAGCTAATGCGGTGCGTCGCGGATTGCGTCGATAGAATCAACGAGGGCATTACCGCCCTTCACAATTTCGGGCTCCCAGCATTGCTAGAAACACGCGCTCGACTAGAACGAAATCTTCTGGCATTGAAAAGTCTCGCGTGAGATCGCCGCATCGCATGAGAACGCGCACGCCCGCCTCTGTCATTTGCGGAGTAACCTCCATCGATGGATGAAGAAGCGAACCTGCGCCGCCTTCTGAACACGCCCCCGGAGCATCGGAAGGCGAAGAAGCCGAAGGCTGCGAAACCGAAGAAGAAAGCGGCGAAGAAGCCCCGCCGCTAGGGTCGCTACCGGCCTGTCCGGACGGACCTTGCCCCTTAGGCAGTGTATTTGTCAAGTATACACTCCCCAAATAATTACGGACGTTCTCCGGAATTCAGAGCTTCATCGGTTTCCAGTATCCGGTGAGCTCGAGATAGCCGCGGCCCACCTCCTCCTTGTTCCGGAAAGCCCGCACCGCGCCTTCCCAGTAGATCGTACCGACGCTCGCGCGCGCGTCGAGCTCCTGGTCGTCCATCAAGGGCTCGAGGCGCAGATCGTTGACCTGCATCGAGACCGGATACGAGACGCCGGTACGCGGCGACTTCCACCAGCGCAGCGGCTTCATCGATGCGCCCGGCGGTGCGTAATGAATGCCGCCGGACTTGGCGCGCATCTGGAAGGCCATCAGCGACTGGCCGTTGAGGAAATTGATCCCGCACCAATCCCAGCCGGCCGCCTCCGGCGCGAGGTACGCGCTCGACCACTCGTGATCGAGCCAGGCGGTGCCGGTGACCTGCTTTCCGTTTGCTCTCCCGAAGACCGCGAGCTGCGGCCGGCTGTAGTAGTAGCTCGCCTCTTCCGGCCGCTTGCCCTTGCGGCTGAAGCCGCTCTCGCCTTGCAGCACCGGCTTGTCGGCGGCGAGGAGCTTCAGGTCGAAATCGAAATCGCGCGCGGTAACCCTAGCGTGATAGCGATTGCCCTCGAGGAAGAGCGACCAATCATCGATCCACACGCCGGTGCGCTGCGTCTCCGCCTCGGCAAGCGAAAGACCGGCGCGAGCGGCAATCTGGTCGTGCAGTAGATGCCCTCGCTTCGGATCCGAGACCGCCGCATGGGCGAAGAGCACCTGGCGCGGGTTGAAGCTGCTGCGGTTGTCGCTTTGCTCTTCCGGCCGCGCGCGGAAGAACGTGATCTGGAAGCCGAGAGGTCCATCGAGCCATCCCGTCACGTACCACCACTCGCTGCGGAATTCCGGGTGAGCGCCATGGTCGCGGGGAAACACGAGCGGACGAGGCCGCGCCGCCGGGTAATGGACCTTGTCGGCCCAAGCCATGCCAGGAAGCAGCGCGAGGCCGAGAAAAGCTCTACGCCGCACTTGGGTTCACCAGTCTTCTCGGACCGCCCTCACGGGGCCCATGCCCATGGCCTCTCGCGCTGAGAGGATGGCCGTCACGACAGCGAGGGTCAGCAGCACCAGCACTAACGACGCGAGCAGCATGAAAGGCGGATGCAGCTCGATGCTCCAGTTGAAGGACTGGCGGTTGACCACGTAGACGAGGACCAGGCTGATGGCCGCGCCGCAGACAAGGCCCGCGGCCGCGCCCACCGCCGCGAGGAGCGCGCCTTCGGCGGCGAGCATGCGGCGGATCTGGCCGCGCGTCAGTCCCAGGTGCCGCAGCATGCCGAACTCGCGCCGGCGGGCGAGCACCACGGCGCCGAGGCTGGACGAGAGACCGAAAAGGCCGACCAGCACCGCGACCGCCTCCATCGCGTACGTGATGGCGAAGCTGCGATCGAAAATCCCGAGTGACAGTTTGCGGATCTCGCCGGAACCGCCCATGTCGAGCTGCTCGCCGCCGGGCAAGGCGCGCAGCGCTTCCATCACTGACGCGGGCGTCGCGTCAGGCGTGAGCCACAAGGCGCCATCGTTCACCCGCTGGTCGCCGGTCAGCGCGGCGTAGTCGGCGCGGTCGAGCAGGAGCGCGCCATGCTGGCGCGCGTAGTCACGGAACACGCCGGCGACGGCGAATGGATAGCTCTTGCCTAGGAGCGGCAGCTGGACAGTCATGCCGGGCGCGAGCCCGTAGATGTCCTTCACCGCTTCGCTGACCCAGAGCGCGTGCGCAGGCACGGAAGGCGTTTTCGCCACCAGGGGAAATGCGCGCTCGGCGTGATCGCGCGCGATGAGCACGAGCGGCGGACGCGATGGATCGAGCATGACGCGCCCGCTGCGCAGAAAGTCCACCCGGGCTATGCCGGGGATGGAGCGCACGCGCTCGACGAACGAGGGTTCGAGGAATCCGGTATCGCCGGCGTGCGTGGTGCGGAAATAGAGATCGGCGGGCAGGACGGTGCCGAGCCAGTCGTCGACCGACTGCCGGAAGGACGACACCATGATCACCATCGCCGCCATGAGCGAAAAGCTCGCAACGATCGCCGCGAGGCTCACCGCGGCCTGCCCGGGCGCCGCGCGTAGCTGGGCGAGCGCCAGGGCGAGCCCGGGGCTGCGCGGCAACGGCAGCAAATCGAAGAGCGCGCGAGACACGCGCGGCATCAGCGCGATTGCGCCAATCAGCAGGCAGGCGATCGATGCGTAGCCGAAGAGCGGGAGTCCATTGACCGCCGGGAGAAAGGCGAGTAGCGCGCCGGCGGCAAGCAGGATCAAGCCGGGAAGCGGCGAAGACGCACGCGCGAACATCTCCTGCTCGTCGCCCGCCTTCAGCGCCTGCGCGGCCGGCGTCCGAGCGGCGTCGCGCGCGGGAAGCAAGGCGCCCAGGACCGATACGGCGATGCCGGCGGCGAAATAGACCAGCGCGCCAATCGGCGAGAACGAGACGTGCGGGAAGACGTTGCGGAACTGACCCGCGCCGAGATCACCGCCGAAAGCGCGTGTCGCGGTGACCGCAAGGCCATAACCGAGCGCAAGGCCGAGTACCGCGCCGATCGCGCCCAAGGCGGCCGCTTCGAGCAGGATCAGCCGCGAGACGCCGCGGCGCTGCAGGCCGAGCACCCGAAGGAGCGCATGCTCGCTGCGGCGGCGAGCCGTCTCGAGCGCCTGCGCCGAGAAGACGAGGAAGCCGCCGGTGAAGAGCGCGACCATGGCGAGCACGTCGAGGTTCACCCGGTAGGCGCGCGAAGGATAGGCGCTCGCCTGCTCCAGGCTTTCGACCGGCGCTGCGTGGGCGCCGGGTGGCAGCAGCGCCTGGATTTGCTGGACAAGGGCGGCACGCTCGGCGTGCTCGGCCAGGCGAATGTCCAGGCGATTGAGCTCGCCCAGGCGGCCGAAGCGCCCCTGCGCCGTCGCAATGTCGACGAGCGCGGCCTGGCCGCGCAATGCCGACGCCGGTAGTACGCCGGCGACATGGAGCTCGATCGCGCGGGAACCGACGATGACGCGCAGCGCGCCGCCCTTCTCGAGGCCCAGCGCGGCGGCTGCACCTGCCGAAAGGAGGACGTTATCCGGCGACAGGAGCTCGAAGCGATCTTCGGTCGCGAGTGCGGGCTGCAGGACTGCCGCGCGCAGGATGTCGAGACCGATGACGCGCAGCGTCTTTTCCGTGCCGGCGATGCCGACGTCGAGCTCGAGCGCCGGGCTCACGGCGCGTATGCCCGGCAGCCGCGCGATCCGTGGGTAGAGCGCCTCCGCAAAGCCCGAGCGCCCGCCTCGCACCTCGACGTCGGCTTCACCGGCGACCGAGCGGACCGCCGCGGCGACGTCCTCCACCGCGGACCGGTTCACCAGGTGGACCGCATAGCCGAGCGCGACGCCGAGCGCGATGCCCGCCACGGAGAGCGCGATCCGGCCGCGCGGCCGGTGCGCGTTGAAGAGCATGAGCAGGCGCAGCATGCGCGGGCACTATACGCGCCCCCTGTCGGCAGCGAGCGTCAAGCCTTTGGAACTAGGCGCGCTCGGTGGCAGCGTCTTGCGCCGATAGGCAGTTTGGCGCCATGGCACGCTACCTTGCGATTTTCTTTCTCGGCGCGTGCTTGCCGCTCGCCGGCTGCGAGACGGTTGCCCTCGCCGTGCTTGGCGCCGGCGCCTCGAGCGCCATTCGATACAACCTCGACGGCATCGCCGGCCGCACGTTCACCGCGCCGCTCGACGTGGTGAAGAACGCCTCGCTCGCTGCGCTCGAGCGGATGGGCCTTTCGCTCGACAGCACATCCGCCTTCGACACGGGTGAGACGATCTACGCGCGCGCGCCGAATCGCGATATCGAGCTCGAGCTCGAGCCGATCACCAAGCAGCTCACCCGGCTTCGCGTGACGGCCAAGGGCGGCGGCATCTTCTATGACAATTCGACTGCGGTCGAGCTCGTGGCGCAGACCGAGAAGCAGCTCGATGCGGCAGTTGCGAAGCTCGTGCCCGCAGTGCCCGCACAAGCGCAGATGCCGGCGACCGCCGGCGCCGGCGCCTCCAAGATCGGTTTTTAGCTAGCGCCGAAGGATTTCGGCGTCTTCGTCGGAAACCTTGGCGGTCTCCGGCTCGCGCGCGAGCAGCAGCTCGAGGCGCGTCACGTGGCGCTGCTCGTCCGCCGCCATCTCGGCGGCAAAGGCGCACACCGTGTCGTCCTTGGCGTGCTCGGCGACGTCGACGTAGAAGTTCCGCGCGCGCCGCTCGGTGGAGAGGGCGAGCCTGAGCGCGTCGCGCGCGCTCTTCGGCGCGGCGGGCTTGTCGAGCTTGACGCCGAGGTAATGCCAGGCGTACTCCCAGTCCTCGATCGGCGGCAGCTCGCGCTCGGCGGTGCCGAGGGCGAGCGCCTGGTACTGCTCCTGCTCTTCCCTGCCGATCTTCTCGAACTCGTCGGCGAGGTGGTCCATGCCCGCGTCGCGCATGAAGCGCTCGAGCTGGATGAATCGCTTGTACGCCTCGCGCTCGATGGCGAGCGCGTGCGCGTACAGATCGATCAGGGTTTGCGGCAGTAGTCTTTGGCCCATGGCGATGGATTTCCTTGGGCGTAAAGCTAACGTCAGCAAAGTTACGCACGACGTTGGGGCGCAGGCCCTGCCATGGCCCACAGAGTCTGTCGCCGCGGTTGTTAAACGAATTCGGCTATAGGAGTACTACGGTGTCCCTTTGATCCCCGCCTCTCGGATCACCTTGCCCCACTTTTCCTTCTCGGCGCGCACGAAGGCGGCGAACTCCCCGGGGGTATCGGCCGCCGCATAGGCGCCGCCGCGACGTAGCTGCTCGCGCACCTCGGGCGCGCTGTAGGCGCGCACCAGCTCGCGATGCAGCGCCTGTACGACCGGCGCCGGGGTGCCGGCCGGGACGAAAACGCCGTTCCACGCCACCGCCTCGAGCTGCGGCATGCCGAGCTCCTTGACGCTCGGCACGTCGGGCAGGATGTCGAGCCGCTCGCTTCCCATCACCGCGAGCGCGCGGAGCCTGCCCGAGCGGATGGCCGCGAGCACGACCTGCGGCACCGGGAAGGCGACGTTCAGCTGCCCGCCGGCGAGGTCAGGCAGCTCCGAGTTCACTCCCTTGTAGGGCACCTCGAGCAGCCGCACGCCGCGCTCGAGCTTCAGCATTTCGCCGACCAGCTGGCTCACGCTGCCCGGTCCGTGCGAGGCATAGGAGAACGCCTCCGGCCTGGACTTCGCCTGATCGAGGAACTCGGCCAGCGTACGTGCCGGCACCGCGGGATTGACGACGAACAGGAGCGGCGTCATCGAGAAGCGCGACACCGGCATGAGCTCCTGGTTGAGGCGGCAGCACGTCTCCGTCGTCAGCAGGTCGGCGACCGCGTTGTTGATGAGCGCGAGGAAGAGCGTGTGGCCGTCGGCGGGCGATTTTGCCGCCTCGCGCGCGGCGATGAGGCCGTTCGCGCCCGGCCGGTTCTCGACGACGACCGGCTGGGCGAACGCCTCCGATAGTTTCGCCGCGATCTGCCGCGCCCGGATATCGGGCGAGCTGCCGGCGACCGAGGGCACCAGGACCTTGATCGGACGACTGGGAAAGCTCTGTGCGAAGGCGCTGCAAGTGGAAAAAACTACAACCAGCAGCGAGAACAACACTCGGACTGGCAATTCGACCCTCCTCGCGGCATCATAGCTGCAAGGCAGGATTGGGGAGACTTGCAATGGCCGATGACAAGATAGACACGACGAGCGGCTTACGCCGCATGAGCGCGCTCGAGGCGCTTCGCAAGCAGGCGGCGTCACGACCGAAGCAGGAAGACCCGGCAGTCGTGCGGGCGAGGGCCATCGAGGCGCTCAACAAGGAAATGCGCGAGGTTTCGCAATACCTCGGCCAGATCGGCGGCGAAATCAGCAACGTGAAGCCGCAGGCGGGAGCGCCTTACGAGGTGCTGTTCCTCGGCAAGATCCCGGTGACGCTCGCCAACGCCTGGGTCGACAGCCGGCCGCGGCGCGTCGACGGCCAGGACTGCTGCGAGCGGGTGTACATGCGCTACCAGGTGAATCCCGAGTCGCCCGCCAGAGCGACGCTTCTCGCCGGCGACATCGCCCAGCTCGAGCAGCTCCTGAAATCGCTCGGCGCCGAATACCAGATGACGGTCGAGCAGAAGAACGACTTCGGCCAGCCGCGCAAGGCGACCTTCACCCTCAACGGCAAGATCCTGAACGAGATCGAGATCCTCGCCGACTACACCAACCTCGCCGTGAACGTCGAAATGACCAACCTGTGGCGCCCCGGCAAGCGCCGGAACCGCATCCCGGCGGAGAAGTTCAAGGAAGTCGGCGACGAGGTCGCGCGCTACATCCTCGGCGTCGACACCGACTTCGAGCAGCGCCTCAAGTAACGCTCACTGCGACAGGTAGGCTTTTGCGAGCGTGAGCTCGGGGCGCGCCTCGCCCTTGCCGGCCATTTGCACCAGGCGTGCGTAGTGGCGGCGCGCGGCCTCGGCATCGCCCGACATTTCGGCAGCGAGCGCCGCGCCGTAGATGCCGCGGAAGCGATTGGGCTCACGCGCCTGCGATAGCTCGTACTCCTTGAGCGCCTCGGCCGGCCGCCTCATCTCCATCAGCAGGTCGCCCAGCAGCTCGCGCGCAGGCAGGATGCGGCCCGGCGTCACCGGGTGCTTCTCGTTCTTGTCCTCGAGGTCCGCTCCCTGGCGCATGAGGCCGAGCGCCTCGTCCGCGCGGTTGTCGGCGAATGCCGCCCACCCGGCCCCCGAGAGGCGCATCACTTCCGCTTCGGTCGCCCAATAGTCGTTCTTTGCCTCACGCAGCGCATCGCGCCGCTTGGCGATCTCCTCCACCGCCGTCTTGGCCGCCGCAGCGTCGCCCATGCGCGCGGCGCCGATGGCGCGCGCGTGATAGGTCACCGCCTCGGTGAAGGGGAACTTGCTCTGCATCGGCTCGAGCTGCGCTGCTTCGCGCCAAGCGCCGCGCTCGACGGCCAGGCGCGCCGGCATGGCGGCCAGCGGATACGGTCCGATGAAGCGCGGCGTCGAGGGCGTGATGCGCGCCGCTTCCTCGTAGGTCTTGCGCGCTTCGCCGTCGCGGGCGAGCTGCAGGAAGGCATACACGGTGTAGTCCAATGCGTGCAAGGCGTCGTCGCCTTCGTTGCCTTTCAGCGCAGCGTCGGCCGAGCGCCGGTTGGTCGCCACGGAATCCTGCCAGGCACCCACGCGCGTGAAGATGTGCGAAGGCATGTGCAGGGCGTGCGGGGCTGAGGGCGCGATGCTCGCGTAGCGCTTGGCCGAAGGCAGGCCTTTCTGCGCGATCGGCGGCGCGTCGTAGGCGTGGATCAGGTAGTGCGCCACGCCCGGATGGTTCGGATATTTGGCGAACTGCTTCTCGAGGATCGCGACCGCCTTGAGCGAACTGCTGTAGGTCTGGTCGGATGCCTGCTGGGTGGCGATGAGGTAGAGCGCGTTGAAGATCTGCGCCTCGTCGTCCTTCGGATACTTCGCGGCGAGAGCTTCATAGGCCTTGGAGCGCGCGAGCGAGCGCTGGCGCTCCGGACGGTTGGCGAAATCGTCCCAATATGCCGCCACCGCCTCGAGGTAGTCCCTGTCGCGCTGGCCGGCTTTCATCTGCCGGCCCTTCTCGATCGCGGCCTGCGCGCGGGCCACGTCTTTCGGCGGCACCGCACCGACGAACGGGTTGTACATCAGGATCGAAGCGAAGCCCCATGCCGCGACGGCGCAGTTCGGGTCCTCGGTTGCGATTTCCTGGAACGTCGCCTCGGCCTGCGGCCACCAGAACGAATGCAGCATCGCGACGCCGCGCGTCACGTTCTGCTGGACTTTCGGGCTGCACGAGCTCGGGAAATTCACCTTGCCGAGCTGGCCTTTGCCGGCGTCGTCTTCACGCGCAAACGCGCTCGCAGCGAACAACGCAACGATGAGCGTGGTGAGCTTGCCGAGCATGTGTACTCCTCCCGGGGGAAACGTGAGGCGAGTCTACGCCGGAGGCGTTGCAAGAGGTCGTTTTGCCGATTCGCGCGTGATTTCAGAGGCTTCCCGTTTAAAATTCGCGTGTGAACAAACCGGGATTTCCTTCCGCGAGCAATTTCATCCGCCAGATCGTCGAGGCCGACCTCGCCGCCGACAGGTACAAGGAAGTCGTCACGCGCTTCCCGCCGGAGCCGAACGGCTATCTCCATTTCGGCCACGCGAAATCGATCTGCCTCAATTTCGGCCTGCCGCAGCAGTACGGCGGCCGCTGCCACCTGCGGTTCGACGATACGAACCCAGTGAAGGAAGAGCAGGAATACGTCGACGCCATCAAGGAAGCCGTGCACTGGCTCGGCTTCGAGTGGCAGCCGCACGAGTATTTCGCTTCCGACTACTTCGGCAAGCTCTATCAGTACGCCGAGGCGCTGATCGAGCGCGGCCATGCCTACGTCGACTCGCAGTCGGCGGACGAGTTGAGCAAGAGCCGCGGCACGCTGACCGAGCCCGGCCGCGACTCACCTTTCCGCAACCGCTCCGCGGCCGAGAGCATCCGGCTTCTCGCCGAGATGCGCGACGGCAAGCACCCGGACGGCTCTCACGTGCTGCGGGCGAAGATCGACATGCGCTCGCCCAACATGAACCTGCGCGATCCGGTCATGTACCGCATCCGCCACGCGCACCACCACCGCACCGGCGGAAGCTGGTGCATCTACCCGACTTACGACTGGGCGCACGGCCTCTCCGACTGCATCGAGGGCATCACGCACTCGCTCTGCACGCTCGAGTTCGAGGACCATCGCCCGCTCTACGACTGGTTCAACGAGCGCGTCGCCGAGGCGGGTTTCTTCGAGCGGCCGCTGTCCAAGCAGATCGAGTTCGCGCGCCTCAACCTGACCTACCTGGTGCTCTCCAAGCGGCGCTTCATCCAGCTGGTCGAAGAAAAGCACGTCACCGGGTGGGACGACCCGCGCATGCCGACGCTGGCCGGCGGCCGGCGGCGCGGCTATACGCCGGGCGGCTTTCGCCTGCTCGCCGAGCGCGTCGGCGTCTCGAAAGCGCACCAGGTGATCGAGTTCTCGATCCTCGAGGACTGCATGCGCGAGGACCTGAACGAGATCGCGCCGCGCCGCATGGCGGTGCTCGATCCGATCAAGCTGGTCATCGACAACTACCCGGCGGAGAAGGTCGAGCACGTCCAGCTGCCCAACCATCCGCAGAAGCCCGACTGGGCGAAGCGCGATGCGCCGTTCTCGCGCGAGCTCTGGATCGAGCGCGAGGATTTCCAGGAGAAGCCGGAGAAGGGCTACTTCCGCCTGTTTCCGGGCAACGAAGTGCGCCTGCGCTTCGGCTATGTCGTGAAATGCGTCGGCATGAAGGATGGCGCGGTGCATTGCACCTACCACCCCGAGTCGAAGTCCGGCACGCCCGGCGCCGATAACTACAAGGTGAAGGGCAACATCCACTGGGTCAGCGCGCGCCATGCGGTCGAAGCGGAGGTGCGCCTGTACGATCGCCTCTTCAAGGTGCCCGAGCCCGGCGTCGAGCACGATTTCCTGCTCGACCTCAACCCCGCGTCAGTGAAAGGGGTAAAGGCGCAGCTCGAGCCCTCGCTCGGCGATGCCAAGCCGGAGCAGCACTTCCAGTTCGAGCGCCACGGCTACTTCATCCGCGACCGCGACGGCGGCTTCAACCGCACCGTCACTCTGCGCGACTCCTGGAAGTAGGTTCGCTGGAAATAATTCCTTCGCCGGGTGGCGCACGATTCATTAGGCTGCGCACATGGAGTTCCGCGTCGGCCGGATCAGCGCCAAGTGCCCGAAGTGCGGAGCCACGCAGTTCAAGATCCCCGTCGAGGAGCATTCCGGCCCGCGCATGAACTACCAGTGCGCTGCATGCGGCCACGCCACGGAATACGCCAAGCTCGTCAGGCAGATCGGCCGGCAAGTGATCGCGCAACGCAACGTGCGCCTCTCCGGCGAGCGCGCCGACCGCGTCCGCTCCGGCCTTAGTTAGAGCTCGACTTCCGCTCCTTCCGGACCTTCGTCCGGTTGCAAGCGGTTCACCTCGTCGTGCTCGAGGTTCTCGAGCGGCGTAACGCGCTCCTTGAAGCCGTGCGGCTGCATGAGCTCGCGCACCGGTGTGCCGCCGCGATAGAGCCAGACCTGTCCGAAGCGTTGCGGGATCATCGGCGTGATTCTATTTGGTAGCGCCCCCGCTTTTGTCCCAGAGGACGGTGTCGGGCATGCGGCTCGCGATGAAGGCGGCGAGCGCCGCGACACAGCCGGCGAAGAAGAAAGCACGATGGAAGGCGTGCAGGATCGACGCCACGTCGGCATCGTTGGCGGCCTGCAGTAGAGCGCTGCGGTCCACGCCGGGAATCAGCGCGAAAACCACGGCACCGAAGAGTGCTGCGCCCGCCGCCCCGCCCGTCGAGCGCGCAAGTCCGTTCAAAGCCATGACGACGCCGAGGCGCTCGCGTCCGGCCACGGTCTGCACGGTCACCTGGATGGTCGGCATGACGCAGCCGAAGCCGAGGCCGCACAGGATGCCGAGCAGGATCACCACCGCCATGTGGTCCGGGACGACGCCGAGGAGAAGGAGCGCGGCCGCGGAGCAGCTGAGGCCCGTCACCGGGATCCAGCGCGGTCGTCCCGTGCGGCGCAGGATCTGCGCCGAAGCCACGGCAGCGACGACCATGCCGCCGGTGATGGGCAGGAGGAGCAGTCCCGCGTACTGCGCGCTCACGCGGTGGCCGAGCTGCAGATAGATCGGCAGGAAGAACACCACCGCGAAGAGGCAGGCGGCAAAGAGGAGCACCACCACCGACGAGAGCCCGATGGTCCGCTCCCGCAGCAGGTCGACCGGCAGGAAGGGCGAGAGGTGGCGCCGCTCGTGCCATACCAGCGCTGTGAGGCTCGCGACGGCGAGCACGACGAGCGCGAAACTTTCGCCGGAGCGCCAGCCGAAGCGATGGCCGACCGAGGTGAACCAGAAAAGCGCCGACACGGCGCCGATCGCGAACAGGATGTGGCCGGGAATGTCGGTCCGCGTGTCGTGCGTGCGCTGTCCCGTGCCGCGCGGCAGTTGCCCCAGGCGCCACGCCGCGATTGCCGCGAGCGGCAGGTTGGCGAGGAAGAGCCATCGCCAGCTCACATGCGATACGACGATACCGCCGAGCACCGGCCCGCCGATGCTCGCAGCGGTGAACACCGTGGCGAAGTAGCCCTGGAAGCGCGCCCGCTCGCGCGGCGGCACCAGCTCGCCGATCAGCGCCTGCGAGAGCACCATCAGCCCGCCGCCGCCGAGGCCTTGCAGCACGCGCGCCGCGACGAGCTGCGGCAGCGTCTGCACCACGCCGCAGGCGAGCGAGCCGAGCGTGAAGACGCCGAGCGCGACGAACAAGAGGTCGCGCCGCCCGTGCAGGTCGCCCAGCCGGCCGTAGACCGGGACGATGGTCGCCGACGCAAGGAGATATCCGACCGCGATCCACGAGGTGTCGCGCAACCCCCCGAGCGTCGCCGCGATCGCCGGCGTCGCGGTGGCGAGCAGCGTCTGGTCCGCCGCCGCCATGAACATCGGCAGGAACACCGCGAGAAAGAGATTCAGGAACTCCGCCCGCGAGACCGTGACGGGCAGCGCTTCAGGCTTCACAGACACCGCTTTGCGATTTCCATGCCCGCGGAGACTGCACTACATCCGCTGGCGATCCCTCTCGGCGAGCTTCAGCTGCTCGATGAACGACCGCGCTGCGGGCGCCTCGTCCCAGCCGACGAGCTCCACGTCGGGCCGGCCGCGCGCGTCGCGCGACCTGGCGAACAGAATCATCATGCGCGGCGTCGCCTCGTCGGTCAGCACCACGCCGAGCACCTCGGCGCCCGGGCGCTCGCCGAGCTCGCGCATCAGCCGCGTGCCTTCGGCGGGCGGCAGATAGATGAGCGTGCGGGCGATGGTAAGGCGGGTGAACGGCGCGAGGTCGATCTGCGCCGGACCCGCGGCGCGATACGTGCCGTCGAGAGCACACCCTCCGAGCGCCGCTGCCAGCACCACCAAGTTCAGGACTCGTTGCGTGGCGAGCCTCCCTTTTGCCAAGTCTAGTCCTTTTCGAATCGCCGCAAGACTTCGCCCGGGCCGCGCTCGGGCGAGGTTAGCTTCGCGCCATCGAACACCTGCGCGCCGTTGACCCAGAGGCCGTGCACGCCTCGCGGATCGCGCAGCATGCGCGTGCCGCCGCCGGGAAGGTCCTTCACCCGGCGCATCGGCGTCACACCGATCTCCTGCGGATCGAAGAGCAGCAGGTCGGCCTTGTATCCCGGTGCGATGCGCCCGCGCTTGGGGATGCGGTACTTCTGCGCCGGGTCGCTCGTCAGCCGCCGCACGCCCTCTTCCAGCGTGAACGTGCCCGTCTCGCGCACCCAGTGCGCGAGGAAATGCAGTCCATAGCCCGCGTCGCAGAAATAGATGAGATGCGCGCCCGCGTCCGAGAGCGCGATCACGCCCGCCGGATGCTTCAGGAGCGGCGCCACGCCGGCGTCGTCGTTCTGGTAGAGCTTCGCCACGAGCTGCACATCGAGCGGCAGATCGAACACGTAGTCGAGCGCATCCTTGCCTTCGCGCTTCGCAAGCTCGGTCACCGGCAGGCCGTCGCGCTCGACCTGCGACCAGTCGCCGTAAAAAAGAATGCCCTGCTTCGGCTGCCTGAAGTTCTCGCGCAGCCTCGCCCTGAATTCCCCTTCAGCGTAAATGCGCGCCCGATCCTGGGGAGAAGCTGCTTTCACCCGATCGAAAGCGTCGTGGGAATAAAGGAGATACGGCTCGCGCAGCGTGAAGTCGAACGAGAGCGGCTGGCAGTTGGCGTGGATGTACACCTCGTGCCCGCGCCCGAGCGCCTTTGAACAGCGCTCGTACATCTCGAGCGCCCGCTCGGGCTGCGCCTGGTTGTACATCGTCAGCACGGTGACGATGAACATCGGCCGGCCGGTCTCGGCGGCGAGCGATTCCATGAACTCCGGCGTCGCGCGCGGCCCGGTCGCCATGACGAAGATGCCGCGCTGCTTCTCGCCCAGCACGCCCGCCAGGGCACGCAGCTCTTCATCGGCGGCGATGGTCGACGGCATCGGCCGTCCGCCCCAGCCGCTGTGGTTCGGCGAGAAAGACGATGCGAATCCCGCGGCGCCGGCGTCCATCGCCTCGGCCACCAGTCTTTGCATTGCTCCTAGTTCATCAATCGAGGGGATCTTGCGCACCGAGGCGTCCTCGCCCATCACGGCGTTGCGGATGGTCGAGTGCTGCGCGAGCACCGCGACGTTCGCCTGCGGCCTCTGGCGCTCGAGCATGTCGAGGTACTGCGGGAAGGTCTCGAAGTCCCAGCGCGTGCCGGCGAGGAGCGCCTCGACATCCATGCCCTCCACCACCGAGAGGTTGCGCAGCAGCGTCTCGCGAAGCGGCGGCGGGCACGGTGCGATACCGAAACCGCAGTTGCCCATCACCACGGTCGTCACGCCGAGGGAAACCGAAGGCGACAGCGTCGCGTCCCAGGTGATCTGGGCGTCGTAGTGCGTGTGCACGTCGACGATGCCCGGCATTAGTGCGAGTCCGCCCGCCTCGACCGTCCGGCGCGCCGGCTCGTCGGTCCGGCCGACCGCGGTGATTGCGCCGCCCCTTATCCCGACGTTGCCGTGGACGGATTTACCACCGGCGCCGTCGTAGATGGTGGCGTTGCGAATCAATACATCCAGCACCGCCCAAGCCTAAGTCATAATTGCCGCAGCGTTCAACACTCGGGGGAGGAACGTGAAAACCATTCTTGCGCTGCTCGCTATGTTGCCAATTGCGCCGGCCCATGCCGCCAACGACGGCGAGCTCTGGGAAAGCACTGTGCAGATGAACATCCCAGGCATGCCGGCCGGCATGGGCGCCCGCAAACAGCAGGTGTGCACCGAGAAGGGTGACGTCAAGAAGGCTGCGCAGAAGGGCAACGAGAAGTGCAAGGTGACCGACGTCAAGGAGAGCGGCAACAAGACCACCATGACGATGCAATGCCCGGAGGGCACCGCGGTGATGGAATGGAACTACAACGCCGCCCACACCGAGTACACCGGCAGCATGAAGATGAAGACGAAGGACGGCGACATGGCCATGACCATGGCCGGCAAGAAAATCGGTGCCTGCGACGCGCAGGCGGAGACGGCCAAGCGCGACGAAAGCACCAAGAAGGCGCTGGCGGCAGGCGCGGCGCAGCAGGCCGAGATGAACCGCCTGTTTGCGCAGGGCAGGCAGAAACGGCTCACCGAAATGAAAACCGCCTGCGAAGAAGGCTTGAAGACTATGGATTACCAGAAGTTCGTCGGGCCGCTTTGCCTGGGCAAGCAAACCGCCGGCAGCATGGAGTGCCATCCGGAGCAGATCGCCGACGCGAAGTCGCGCGAACTGGTGGCGCTGCCGCCCGAGGGCAAGACGTTCTGCGAGGCGAAGAAGACGGAGTTCTGCAAAAACCTGCAGACCGAGGCCGGCTTCAACCTGGCGACGAAGACCGAACACGTCCGGACAGGAGAGGGCGAGGACGAGAACGGCAAAGTAAAGATCCTTCCCGCCGCGCAGCGCATTCCGGACACGAGCGCATTCTGCGGTTTCAAGAATGCAACTGTTGCCGCCAACCTTTGCTCGAAGGCGGTTGAAGGCGAATCCTGGGGATTCCTACGCAGCAGCTGCCCCGTCGAGAGCAAGTCGGCGGCGGCGAAGCTCTGTCCGCGGGCGCTCGCGACGGAGCACTACCACTACCTCGGCGCCTATTGCCCGGCGGAGGCTAAGCCCCTCTACGTCAAGTACTGCGCCGGCCGCGACTACACCAGCATGTACAAGGGCGACAAGAAACAGTTCGCGATGTGCTCGAACATCGGTATCGCGATGGAGGAAGAGAGAGAGCGGACGTCGCCCAAGGGCCGTGTCAACGCCGCCAAGGAGACCGTCAACACGGGCGTGCAGCAGGGCCTCGGCAAGCTCAAAGGCCTATTCGGCAAGTAATCGCCCTCGCAGTCCTCCTCGCCGCGTGCACGCTGCACGCGGCTGAGGACCGTTTTCCCAAGATCGCAGACGCCTATCTCGTCAAGCGCGACGGCATCGTCATCTGGGCCGGCCACGAGCAGTTGCGCATGGCGCCGGCGAGCCTCACCAAGATGATGAGCGCGCTCGTCGCCCTCGAGTCGGGGCACCTGGACGACGTGGTCACCGTGAGTCGCGCGGCATCGCGCGAGAGCGGCAGCCGCATCGGCCTAAAGGCCGGCCAACAGCTGCGCGTTCGTTCGCTGCTCGCCGCCATGGTCGTGCGCTCGGCGAACGACGCCTGCCGCGCGATCGCCGACTATTTCGGCGTCACCTTCGTCACGCGCATGAACCAGCGCGCGCTGGCGATGGGCCTTCGCGACACGCAGTTCGTCGATCCCTGCGGTCACGACAAGCCGGGCCAGTATTCCACGGCAGCCGATCTTGCGAAGATCGCCGAGCAGGTGATGCAGAAGCCGGAGTTCGCGCAGCTGGCGCGTACCGAACGCGTCACCATCACGACGACCGACGGCAAGAAGAAATTCCACTTCACCACCACCAACGCGCTCCTCGGCCGCTATGACGGCGCGATCGGCGTCAAGACCGGCACCACCGGGCGCGCCGGCAATTGCGTCGTGGCACTCGCCGAGCGAGACGGCGTGCGCGTGCTCGTGGTGCTGCTCAACGCACGCAACCGCTGGTGGAACGCCGCTGGCCTGCTCGACCGGGCCTTTGACCTCGGCTCGTAAAGACCTGGCAATACTGGTTGCCGTGGCGCTGGCGGCGTACTTGCCGTCGCTGCTCGGCCCGTTCCACTTCGACGACTACAACGTCATCGTCAACTACCCGACGGTGCACTCGTGGAGCACGCTCTTCGAGCGCGCGAGCGGCGGCGTGCGCGCCGTGCTGAAGGCGAGCTACACGCTCAACTGGACCATCGACCCCGATCCGTTCGGCTTCCACCTGGTGAACATCGCGCTGCACGCGGCGAACGCGGTGCTGCTCTACTTCATCGGCCGCCGCCTGATTCCGGACAACGTCCGTAATTATTCGTTGCTTCCCGCGCTCCTCTTCGCGCTGCACCCGATGCAGACCGAAGCGGTGACGTACATCAGCGGACGCTCGTCGTCGCTCATGGCGACGTTTTATCTTTCATCACTTCTTATTTACTTGCGCGGCGCGCACTGGGGCTGGAGCTGCCTGCTGTTCGTGCTCGCGCTGGCGACGCGCGAGACGGCCGTGACGCTACCCGCCGCCCTGCTCCTCGTCGAGATCTGCCGCCGCACCGACTGGCGGACGATTGCCCGGCGACAAGGCGCCCACTGGGCGCTGCTTGCAGCGGGCGGCATCTTTATCCTCCTCAACGAGCGCTACTTCGATCTCATCGCCTATGGATACGGCGAGCGCAGCCTGCACGACAACCTGCTGACGCAGATCGGCGCGGTGTCCTACCTGGTCTGGCATCTCGTCAGCCTGAGTGACTTGAACATCGATCCGGCGCTGCCGACGATTACCGAATGGACGCCGACGCTCGCCTTCGAGGCGGGACTTCTCCTCACGCTGCTTGCCATCGGCATCCACAACCTCCGGCGGCGGCCCTGGCTCGCGTTCGGCATCCTCTGGTTCTTCCTGCAGCTCGTGCCGACGAACAGCGTCGTGCCGCGCATCGACGCGGCGAACGATCGGCAGGTTTACCTCGCCTGCTGGGGACTCTTCTTCGCGCTTGCCACGCAGATCGAATGGCCGCGCGCGGTGGCGGTGGCGCTCTGCCTGGTCTTCGCGGCGACGAGCATCGTGCGCCAGCTCGACTACCTGGACGAGATCACGCTATGGGAGGCGAGCGTCCGCTCGGCGCCGTGGAATCCGCGGGCACACAACAACCTCGGCTTCGCCTACTACGAGGCCGGGCGGAAAACGGACGCCCGTCGCGAGTACCAAACCACTCTCCTGCTCGACCGCGACCACCGCAAGGCGAAGGCCAACCTGGTCCTGCTGGACTGGAAATAATTACGGACGTTGTCCGGAATTGAGCCAGGCCTGCGCGGCGTTGGCGATGAGCTGCAGGTCGAACTGGACCGGCCGACCGCTCTGCAGTACCTCGGAGATCTTCACGCCGAATGGATTGCCCGCCTTTGCAGCGGCGTCGAGCCACGGCCGCGCCTTTTCCAAGTCCGGCTTCACGCCCTGTCCCGCCGCCCAGCACAAGCCGACGACCAGGCCGGCGGCCGCATCGCCGGCGAGCGCGGCGCCGACGAGATCGGGCTCCTGGCTGAGCTTGAGCGCATGCCACACCGAGCGCAGCTGCCGCGAGAACTCGTTCAGCGCGGCGTCCATCACCGGCCTTTTGCCGGTGAGCTGCTCGACCTCGGCCGCCGCGCGCTCGGCGCCCGGCTTGTCGCCGGCCTGCAGCTGCGCATCCATGAGGCGCACCAGTCCGTCGGCACGATCAGGATCGGTCGGCGCGAGCCGGCGCCGCGCATCGGCGAGGCCCTGGAACGCCTTGAGCGATTCCTGGTGGCGGCCGAGCATGCGGTAGAAGTTGCCGAGAAAGTAGCGCTGCGAGAGCGGCTCGTCGTGATCTGCGCCGAGCACCTTCTCCATCACCTCGAGCTCGGCGAGCAGCAGCTTCTCGGCGAGCGCCTGCTTGCCCTCGGCCATCAGGCCGTAGACCTTGCCGGGCACGCCGCGCTCGGCGCTGATCACGGCGCGATCCATCTCCGGCAGCGTCGCCGCGAGCTCCATCATGCGCCGGTAGTGCGGCTCCGCCTCGGCCAGCTTGCCGCGCGCGAAGTAGTGCCGGCAAAGATGCACCAGCCGCACGCCGAGCTCCCCGGTGGTGATGTTGGGCGCGTGCAGACGCTCGAGCAGGTAGCCCTCCGCCTTCGCTTCGAACGTCGCCTCCTCCAGGCGGCTCAACGCCGTGCGCACCATCGCTCCGGTGCCGCCGCCGGGACCTTCGAAGTCGAGCGCGATGCGCTGCGCGGCGAGCAGCAGACGCTCCGCTTCGTCGTATTGCTCGGTGCGCGTGAGGAGCATGCCGGTGTTGAGGAGCGGCATCACTCGCTCCGGATGACCCGGCGCGAGCGCCGCATGCTGGATCGCGAGCGCGCGCCGCAGCATGGTCTCCATCTGGGCATCGTTCTTGTAGGACGCGATGGCGCCGAGCGTGTCGGCGAGGTTGTGCACCATCAGCCCGACTTCCGCGTGCGAGGCGCCGAGCTCGGTTTCGAGCACCGGCAGCGCCTGCTGCAAAAGATCACGCGCCGACTGGCGCTCGCCCAGCACCGTGAGGACGATCGCCACCTGCCCGCCCGCGCGTGCGAGGTCGAGGTCGAGCGGATTGCTTTTCGCGCGCGTCACCCAGTCGAGCACGAGCTCCGCCAGCTTCTCGTGCTGCGGCGGCATGAACTGGAAGAAGAGGCTCTGCAGCATGAGCGTCGCGGGCCCATCCTCGCCTCGCTCCATGGCGGCGACGGTGGCGTTGCGCACTTCATCCCACGCTTCGCCCATCCGTCCGCGGAAGCCGAGCACGTTCTGCAGCCGGCCGAGCGCGCGTGCATAGCCGCGCCGATGCTGGCCGGCGATGGCGAGGTCCTTCGCTTCGCGAAACGCCTTCTCGGCCTCGTCCAGCCGCAGCGCGTAGAACGCCTGGCGACCTTCTTTCAGCAATGCCTTGGCTTTATCGCTCATGTTTCGGGCTGCATAATGCCACCATGAACTGGAAGTTCGACGGCGTGCGCGTGGTCAAGTCGACCGAGCTCGACATCAACACCGCGCAGACGCCGGGCATGAATCGCGCCGCGGCGATCACCCACGCGCGCAGCGGCGCCGAGAAACTCTGGGCCGGCACGGTGGTGATCCACCCGAAAGCCAAGACCGGCGCGCATCACCACGGGCCGGTCGAGAGCGTGATCTACGTAGTGAGCGGCAAGGCGCGCATGCGCTGGGGCGACAAGCTCGAGTTCGTCGCCGAAGCCGGCCCCGGCGATTTCATCTACGTGCCGCCCTACGTGCCGCACCAGGAGATCAACGCGAGCGACAGCGAGCCGCTGTCGTGCGTCCTTTGCCGCAGCGGACAGGAGCCGGTGGTCGTCAACCTCGACATCCCGGTCGTCGAGAAGCCCGAGGAAGTCCATTGGGTGGACAACATCCACCCGGCGCCGAAGAAGTAGCTAGCGCAGCGCGAAAGCGATCGCGGCGAATCCTGCGAGCGCAGCCACGGCGACGAAGGCCAAAATATTCCACGGCGCACGCAAACGCCTGGCGTCCGGCTGCCAGCCCGGCGCGACGATCATGTAGTACGCGCACGGTATGAACACGAGCGCGGCCATGACCACGGCGACCTTCTGGCCCGATGGCGGCAGGTTCGGAACGAGGACGGCGAGCACCAGGCCGACCAGAGCGACGATGATCGGCACTTCGAGCAGGTAACCCCGTTGCCGACGTTTCATATTCATGCTCGGATCGTAAAGTAAGATTCGCCGAACCCAGGAGGACGACAACGCCATGCTGCGCATCGCCATCGCTCTGCTCGCGGCCGGAATCACCGCCGCCGCGGCAGCCGACTACCCGACAAGACCGGTGCACTGGATCGTGCCCTACCCGCCCGGCGGCACGACCGACGTGCTGGCGCGCCTCACCGCGCAGTGGCTGCAGGAGAAGCTCGGCCAGTCGATCGTCATCGAGAACAAGCCGGGCGGCGGCAACAACATCGGCGTCGACTACGTGGTGAAGTCGGCGCCCGACGGCTACACCATGCTGCTGGTCAACCCGGCGAACGGCATCAACGCCACGCTCTACAAGGACCTGCCTTACAACTTCATCCGCGACATCGCGCCGGTCGCGGGCCTCGTGCGCGCGCCGAACGTGATGGAAGTGCCGGCGACGCTGCCGGTGAAATCGGTCGCCGAATTCATCTCGTGGTGCAAGGCGAATCCCGGCAAGGTGAACATGGCGTCCTCGGGCAGCGGCACCTCCGTGCATCTCTCCGGCGAGCTGTTCAAGAGCATGACCGGCTGCAACATGCTCCACGTACCGTACAAGGGCGCCGGTCCCGCGCTGCCCGCGCTCATCGCGGGCGAAGTGCACGTGATGTTCGACAACCTGCCCTCCTCGATTCCGCACATCAAGAGCGGACGGTTGCGCGCGCTCGGCGTGACATCAGCGCAGCGCGATCCGAACCTGCCCGATGTGCCGACGGTCGCCGAGACGGTGCCCGGCTATGAAGCGACCGCCTGGTTCGGCATCGGCATGCCCAAGGGCAGCCCGCGCGAGGCGATCGACAAGATCAACGCCACGGTCAACGCCGCGCTTTCCGATCCGGGGATGCTCAAGCGCTATGCCGACCTTGGGGGCCGCCCGATCGGGGGCACGCCGGAAGATTTCGGCAAGGTCATCAAGGCCGAGACGGACAAGTGGGCCAAGGTGGTGATTTCATCGGGCGCCAAGGCCGAATGACCGAGAAGCCGCCGCGCGGGCCGACCAAGGCCTACCACAACACCGGCTTCCTCAACAGCAAGGACGCCCGGGCCCTGCGCATGCTCTCGGAGTACCTCGAGCCGAAGAGCCGCTTCGATCGCCACCACGTCGAGGACACCGTGGTCTTCATGGGCTCGGCGCGCATCCGGTCGCGCGAGGACGCCGGGGCGCTCGTGCGCGAGGCCGAGCTCGGCAAGGGCGATCTCGACACGGCGCGCATGGCGCTGCAGATGTCGGCGTACTACGAGGCGGCGCGCGAGCTCGCCGCGCGGCTCACGCGCTGGTCGAAGGAGCTCGGCGAAAGCGAGCGGCGCTTCGTGGTCTGCACCGGCGGCGGCCCCGGCATCATGGAAGCGGCCAACCGCGGCGCCTCCGAGGCGCACGGCATGAACGTCGGCCTCACCATCTCGATCCCGATGGAGGAGTTCGACAACAAGTACGTGACGCGCGAGCTGTCATTCCACTTCCACTACTTCTTCATGCGCAAGTTCTGGTTCGCCTACCTCGCCAAGGCGGTGATCGTGATGCCGGGCGGCTACGGCACGCTCGACGAGCTCTTCGAGCTGCTCACGCTCGTGCAGACGCGCAAGATGCGCAAGCCGATGCCGATCGTGCTCTTCGGCACCGAGTACTGGAACAAGATCGTCGACTTCGACGCGCTCGCGCACCACGGCATGATCAGCAAGGACGACCCGGGGCTCGTGTTCCGCACCGACTCGGTCGACGAAGCCTACGACTGGCTGATCCTGCAGCTCGCCGAGAAAGCCCTCGCCCAGCCGGGCGCGACCCTTTAAATAGGGACAGGCCTATTTAGGAATCTGAGCACCCACGGTCAGTCGCCGCATGCGGCGGCGCTGTCCGTGATAGTCGTTGACCGCGTTGTGCAGCGTGCAGCGGTTGTCCCACACCGTGAGCGTGCCCGGCTCCCAGCGCACACGGCAGGTGAACTCGGGGCGCGTCATATGGGCCTGCAGCCAGTCGACCAGCGGACGGCTTTCCTCTTCCGTCATGTCGCGGAAGCGGACGGTGTGGCTGCGGCTCACATAGAGCGCCTTCTTGCCGGTCTCCGGATGCGTGCGCGCCGCCGGATGCTCGGCTTCGTACTCCTCGGCGGTCTCGGTGTCGTGCACCTTCATGCCGCCGATTTTCGAGTGCATCTTGCTGCGCCCGCCGCCATATTTCAGTCCGGCGCTGTTCACGCCGACCAGGGTTTCCACCAACGCCCTCATCCCGGGCGAAAGCGCGTCATAGGCAGCCCGCGTGCTCGCGAAGAGCGTGTCGCCGCCGTGGTCGGGCGTCTCGAGCGCATAGAGCAGCGTGGCCAGCGGCGGCTGCTGGAGATAGGTCGTGTCGCTGTGCCAGTTGCCGCCGAAATTGGTCTTCTCGTCTTCCGCCTTCACCACCTCGAAGATGTACGGGAAGCCTTCCAGCCCGGTGACGAACGGGTAATGGCACGGCTCGCCGAAGCGTCCGCCGACCTTCATCAGGTCCGACGGCTCGAGCTTCTGGTCGCGGATCACCAGCACGGAGTAATCGAGGAACGCCTTGTGCACGTCCCGCCAGCCGGCGTCATCCATCCGCAGGAGGTTCACCCCGCGGATCTCGGCGCCAAGCGCCCCGGCGAGCGGATGGAGGTTCAAGGGCCAAAGTCTAACGAAAAAGGGTCAGAGCAATTTTCCGGTAACTACTGACACGCGTAGGTGTTACAGGAAAATTGCCCTGACCCCTTTATGATGGATGGATGGCTAAACGAATCGCAGTAGTAGGAGCAGGAGCGCTCGGCGGCTACGTCGGCGGCACGCTGGCGCATCTCGGGCACGACGTCACGCTAATCGACCCCTGGCCCGAGCACGTCGAGCTCGTCCGCTCGCGCGGCCTCGAGCTCGACGGCATGACGCCGGAAGAGCGCTTCACGGTGAAGCAGGCGAAGATCCTGCACGTCACCGAAGCGCAGTCGCTGATCAAGACGCCGATCGATGTCGCGATGGTGTCGATGAAGTCCTACGACACGGCGTGGGCCACGCACCTCATCGCGCCCTACCTCTCGCCGCAGGGCTTCATCGTCTCGCTGCAGAACTGCCTCAACGAAGAGACCATCGCCGGCATCGTCGGCTGGGGCCGCGTGGTCGGCGTGGTCGCTTCGCTCATCTCGGTGGATCTCTATGAGGCGGGCCGCATCCGCCGCACCGTGCACAAAGGCGGCGACAAGTACACGATCTTCCGCGTCGGCGAGCCGCACGGCCGCGTCACCGCGCGGATCGAAGAGCTGGCCGAATGGTTCCGCGGCATCGACAGCTCGAAGACGACGAGCAATCTGTGGGGCGAGCGCTGGTCGAAGCTCTGCCAGAACGGCATGGGCAACGGCGTCACCGCGGCCACCGGCCTCTCGACGCCGGCGTGCGCCAACAACACCGCCATCCGGCGCTTCCAGATCAAGCTCGCCGGCGAAGGCGTGCGCGTCGGCCAGGCGCTCGGCTATCAGCTGGAGAAGATCCGCGGCATCGAGCCGGAAAAACTGGCGCGTGCCTCCGAAGGCGATCCCGAGGCGCTCGCGGCGGTCGAGGGCGCGCTGATCCCGAAGGCCGGCTCCAATCCCCGGGCCGACATCCAGCGGCCGTCGATGGCGCAGGACATCATCAAGGGCCGCCGCACCGAGATCGAGCAGATGAACGGACTCATCGCGCGCAAAGGCGCCGAGATCGGCGTGCCGGCGCCGAGTCATGCCAAACTGACGGAACTCGTGACGAAGGTGGAGCGTGGGGAGCTCAAGCCGTCGCCTTCGCATCTCGGGGGTTGATCCAAGCAAGGGGAGAAACGGGGAATGAGCAAGAAGAAGCCGGAGGAGCGCGATCCCGACGAGACCGTGAAGATCACGCCCGAGCAGGTCGCGAAGCTGAAGAACGAAGACTCGGAGCAGATCGAGCGCGCCGTCTACGACGGGATGCAGGACCTGCGGGTGAAGAAGCCCGCGCCCACAAAATAAATCGGGTCCAGGACCCGATCAAGGGGAGGATCGCATGAAGCATCTCATCCTGCTGCTCGCCTTCGCGGCAAATGCGGCGGCAAACGCCGCGTTCGCCCAGAACTTTCCAGCGAAGCCCGTCACGCTGGTCGTGCCGTTCCCGCCCGGCGGCTCGACCGACACCGCGGCACGCATCATGGCCGAGTACATGCGCGCACCGCTCGGCCAGACGGTGGTGGTCGAGACGGTTGGCGGCGCCGGCGGCTCGATCGGCGTCGGCCGTGTGGCGCGTGCGAACCCCGACGGCTACACGATCGACATCGGGCAGTGGGACACGCACGTCGGCAACATCATCTTCCCCATCACCTACGACCTCGCGCAGGACTTCGCGCCGATCGGCATGATCACCATCAACGCGCAGCTCATGACGGCGCGCAAGGGTTTCCCCGCCGACGACCTGAAAGGCATGGTGGCGTGGATGAAGGCCAATCCCGGCGCAGCGACGATCGTCGACCAGACGGCGGCCGCGCACGTCACGGGCGAGATGCTGAAGAAGCTCACCGGCGTGGACTTCCGCTTCATCCCTTATCGCGGCGCCGGCCCGGCGCTGCAGGACATGCTGGCCGGCCAGGTGGATCTCCTCGTCGTGCAGGCCGCGGCCGTGATGCCGCACGTGAAGAGCGGCGCGCTCAAGATCCTCGCCAACCTCTCGCCGCAGCGCTCCGCCGTGCTGCCGAACGTGCCGACCTCCGCCGAGAGCGGCGTGCCGAACCTCTATGCCGCCGGCTGGTTCGGCTTCTTCGCGCCGAAGGGCACGCCGAAAGAGGCGATCACCAAGCTGAACAGCGCCATGATGACGGCGCTCGCCGACCCCACGGTGCAGAAGCGCTTCGCCGACCTCGGCCTCGACGTCGCGCCGCGCGAGCTGCAGACCCCCGACGGCCTCGCCGCGTTCCACAAAGCGGAAACCGAGAAGTGGTGGCCCATCATCCGCGCGGCTAACATCAAGGTCGAATGAAGGAGGAGCCGATGAATGACCAGCGCCGCACCATCCTCAAAGGAATGACCGCCATGGCCGCCGCGGGCGTTTCTGGCATCGCCACAGCCAAGTCTGGCTACGACCCGAAAGCAAAGTTCGAGCTCAAAGTGAGCAAGGTGCCGTTCCGCAAGAACGCGAAAGGCCGCCAGTTGATGGCGCGCATCTACCAGCCCGTGGGCACAGGGCCGTTCCCGGTGGTGCTCGATCTCCACGGCGGCGCCTGGCAGCGCAAGGACCGCACGGCGGAAGAGCCGATGGACCGCGCGATCGCCGCGAGCGGCGTGCTGGTGGTGGCGATCGACATGACGCTCTCGGGCGAAGCGCCCTACCCGGCCTGCATCCAGGATGCGAGCTACGGCATCCGTTGGCTGAAAGTCCGCGCCAAGGAATGGAAGGGCGATGCCTTGACGCTCGGCCTGTACGGCAGCTCGAGCGGCGGCCACGTCGCCGAGATGCTGATGCTGCGGCCGAACGACGCGCGCTACAACGCCATCCCGCTGGAAGGCGAGGCCAAAACCGATACGAGCGTGGCCTATGTCGCCACGCGCTCCCCGATCAGCGATACGTTCGCGCGCTGGGAACAGGCTGTGCGCAAGCCGAACGAGAACCTGCAGAAGGCGAGCAAGATGTTCTTCAACCCGTGGGAAACGATCCACGAGGGCAATCCGCTCGAGATCCTCGAGCGCAAGGAGAAGGTCGGCATGCGGCCGCTCCTCATCATGCAGGGCGCGCTGGACGACAACGTGCTGCCCGCGGCGCAGGAGAAGTTCGTCAGGACGTTCAAGGCGGCGGGCGGCGACGTGACGTTCAAGATCTTCGAGAACAGCGTGCACGAGTGGGTCGCCGAGCCGGGCCCGCAGACCACGGCGGCGCAGGAGATGGTCAAGGCCTTCATCGCCAAGCAGCTCAGCGTTTAAGCATGATCACGCAGCGCCGATGGCTGATCGCCGGCATGGCGCTGGCGCTCATCGCCGGCTCGGCGTCAGCGCAGCAGTATCCGGCGAAGCCGGTGCGCATGATCGTCCCCTTCCCGGCGGGCGGCGCGGCTGACAACGTGGCGCGCGTCGTGGCGCGCGGGCTGTCCGATGGGCTGGGGCAGCAAGTGCTGGTGGACAACAGGCCCGGCGGCGACGGCGTGATCGCGGCGAATGCGCTCCTCCAGTCCCCGCCCGACGGCTACACGCTCCTCATGGGAACCGCGACCGGCATGAACGCCGTGCCCGCGCTGCGCAAGACCGCGCCCTACGATCCGGTCGAAGATTTCACCGCCATCTCGCTGCTCGGGAATTTCACGCACCTTCTCGTCGTGCACCCCGACGTGCCGGCGCAGACGCTGCTGGAACTCGTCGCCTATGCGCGCGCGAATCCGGGCCAGCTCAACTACGCCACCACGAACTTCTCCGCGCACGCCGGCACGATCCAGCTGATGCGGGCCACCGGCATCAGCATGGTTCACGTTCCGTACAAAGGCTCCGCGCAATCCATCCCCGACCTGATGACCGGGCGCGTGCAGGTGAGCTTCGATTCATCGCCGGCGCTGTATCTGCCGCACGTGAAGGCCGGCAGGCTGCGCATCCTCGCGACGATGATGCAGCACCGCTCGCCGCTCGCGCCGGACGCGCCCACGCTCGCCGAATCCGGCATCGAGCCGGTCAGGACGCTGCCGTGGGGCGGACTGTTCGGACCCGCAAGACTGCCGAAGCCGATCGCCGAGCGGCTCTCGCGCGACGTGAGCCGGACGCTCGAGCAGCCGGAGGCGCGCAAGCGCCTCGACGATCAGGCCTTCGAGCCCGAGGCATCCGCGCCCGAGCAATTCGCCGCCTTCGTCAGGACTCAGCTCGAAGCCTGGCGGCGCATCGCGAAAGAAGGCGCGATGACGATCGATTAGTCGCTAGAACGTCTTCGCCGCCGAGACGCCGAGGCCGAAGTCCGGGCTGCCGTTCGCGAGGCCGAAGAGCACGTAGGCCTGCAAGCGCGTGTCGCGGTCGGCGCGCCGGTTCCAGAAGAACGTGACCTCGCGCTGCGGCGCGCCGCCGACGCTCGCCTTCTGCCGGCCGTCGAGGCTCGCGCCGAGGCTGTCGCGCTCGTTCATCTTGCGGCTCGCGCCGATGCCGTAGTTGACCGCGTTCTTGAGCTCGACGTAGTCGGAGTGGCCGAAGAACGTGTAGCCGACGCCGGCAAAGAGCGTGAGCTGGTCGAAGCTGCGATAGGTGTCGGCCTGCAGCCCGAAATCGGTCGAGCCCGTGCCCAAGCCCTTGCCCGCGTCCGCGGTCGGCAGCTTCACGCGGCCGGTGAGGTCGAGTCCGCGCTCCAGGTCGTCGTCGTACCAGAGGTTGTACGTCGCGGCGCCGACGATGTCGCCAAGACCCGTTTCGGTCTTGGTGCCGGCGAAGTTGCGCCGTTTGGACTTGCCGCTGTTGTCAACGCGGCCGAGACCGGGGATGACGTCCGCCGGAGCCTTCACTTCGAGCCACGGCACCGTCACCTTGTACGTCCAGCGATCGAGCTCGTAGCGCGCCGTGAAGGGGATGGAGAGCGTCGAGCTCTCGGTCGAGCCGCCGTACGTGCCGCGCGAGTAATCCGCGCCGACGCCGAGCCTGAGCTCGGCATCGTCCGCGGCGCAGGAAAAAGAAACTGCGCCCATGCCGAACGCAAAGGCGCAGCCCACTACCCATCCTTTCTGCATTGTTCTTGGTCTCCCGGGGTCTGCTTAACGGCCGCCGCGCGCCGCGCGATCGGGACGCTCGGGCTTCTCGGGCTTCTCGCCCTTCTCCATCCTTTCGTGCCGCTCCTCGCGGCGCCCGGCTCGATCTTCGCGGCGATCGCCGTCCTTGGCAAGAGTGGCGCGCTCATTGCGGCGCAGGTCGCCGAGCTTCACGCCCATCGAGTTCGCGATCTCGCCCCAGCCCTTGTGCTGCGCGCGCTGGTCGAGGATTCCACTGACCGCGGTCTTCAGCTGATCGGGCGTCGGGTTCGTGATGCCCTGCTTTTTCAGGCTCTCCTGCGCGAGAAGCAGCGCGTTGTCCACGCTGCCGTTGCCCATCTTGCCGGTCGGCGGCGTGAAAGTGGTCGTCGTCGTGCCGCTGGTAAGCGTGACCTGCTTGCCGTCGCGCAGGCCGGTGACGAGCGACTTGGCGTTGGCATCAGAGCCGGCGAGATTTTCCCACTGCTCTTGCAGTTTCGACTCGGACTGCGCGCGCACGGCGAGCGGCAGCGCGAGCGCGAGGCTCGCCGCGACGATCATTGGAACGCGTTTAAACATGGTGACTCCTTGCGTTGATAGAGGGACGCTGCAATCTTAAACAGGAGTTGTTTCGCGCCTAGGAGTTTTTGTAACGAGAGTTTGCAACTTGAGCGCGAACGTGACTTCCGCCACGCCATGCTGTAGCCAAATCTCTACTTTCATTCGGGGTCAGGTCTTGAATTAGCGCATCCTCGATGAACGCCGCGAATTCCTTCGGGTTGTACGGAAGCGCCGAACCGCGGTGATCGCTCTTGTGGTCGCTCCAGTCGCTCACGGCGCCGCTCGCCTCGAGCACGTACCAGCGCCCGCGCTCGAGCGCGACGTTGCCCGTCACCTTGACCGGCCGGTCGTTCGGGATGGTGAGCGTGTCGATCACGCCCGTCTGTGCAAAGGCGCTGCCCGCCGACGGGGCGAGCGCGAGGAACAGCAGCCGTGCCACCGAAACCTCCCCTTAAGGTTTGCGTGGGTGCCGTTCTGCTTTTTCTATTCTGTGGAAAGTATAGGCAGGCGCCTCGGTCGCGTTTGTCAAGATCATTCAGCCGGCGTCGACCTCGAGCGCCTTCAGCAGCCACGGCGTCGTCACGCGCTTGAAGATCACCGGGTCGGGCCAGTTCGCCCGGTCTCGCCCCATGTGCCCGCCCTTCGGATGCAGCCAGATCTCCTTCGGCGATTCGCCGGTGCGCATGAGGAGCTCGAGGTCGGCGAGCGGCACCTGCGTGTCGAGCGCGCCGCCGATGACGAGCATCGGCGCCATCGGCTGGTCGAGCACGCCGCGCGTCTCGAGCGACATCGGCTCCTTCAGCTGGACGAGCTGCTCCACGCTCGCCGCGCCGTAGGTGAACATGTGCGCCGGCACGTAATCGAAGAGATATTCGCGGTTCTTCGCCAGCCCCTGGGTGTGCTCGCGCGAGAAGTACTCGTGCACCGGCGGCGACTGTGCAACGACGGCGCGCAGCCGCGGCTTTTCAGCGGCCGCGAGGATGGCGGCCCAGTAGCCGCCGAAGCTGCCGCCATAGAGGGCGACGCGCTTCTTGTCGATCTGCGGCCGGGCGAGGATGACGTCCATCACTTGCGACAGGGACTTCTCGACGCCCGGCGCGGCCTTCACGCCGGACTGCCCGGTGCCGGGAGAATCGAGCGCCAGCACGCCGATGCCGCGCTCGGCGAGCGGACCGAAGCGCTCGATCATCTCTTCCTTGCGGCTGTCGAGACCGGCGATCGCGATGACGAAGGGAACGTTCTTGGCGTTCTTCGGCATGCGCAGGTAGCCGACCACTTCGCTGCCTTCGTATGGCACGCGCAGTATTTCGAGGGGCGGGTCGTATTTCTTCGCGTACGCCCAGTAGGCCTCCAGCGCCTTGTCGTACGCGCGCTGCTTGCCCGGCGAATTCGGCACCGGCCAGCGCGCGAACGAGTAGTAGAGCCAGGCCTGGTGGAAATCCTTCTTCGCCATGTACCGCTCGCCGATCTGGCTCCAGGACGCCGCCCACTCGTCGCGGTCCATGCTGGCCAGCCGCCCGAGCGCCTCGCGCACCTCGTCGGGCTTGAGGCCGATGAGGGGATACGCATTGCGATCGGCCCTCGCCTGCGTCTCGGCCTTGAGCTCTTCCAGCGTACGGCCGGATTGGGCCTGAACCGCGACTGCGAATGCGAATCCGATGAAAAGAGTCCACAGCACGCGCATAGCGCCTCCTTTTGGCGACGACCGAGTCTACGCCTGCGAAGACGTCCCCTTGTGGGTGCCACGCGAGGCTTTCTGCGATACGCTGCTCGGGGAAGATCAGCGTGCATCAACTCAAAACAGGTTGGTGGTATTGGATTCTCGCTGCGGAAGTGCTGACAATCGCAGCATGCCAGACACGTGGTGGCTTCGAGCGGCAGCTCGCCACCTGGAAAGGCCGTCCGGTCAAGGACTGGGTGGCCGAACACGGCGGGCCGAACGGGATCGCTGCTCGCGCTCGCGTTGATGCGCCCGAGGGGGATGGATGCGTCGCTTCCGCGCCTTAGCGGTATTCGCTCTCCTCCTGCGTGCTGCGCCGTGCGGCGCGCAGGACCTGCCCGATCCCGGCCGGCGCCTTTCCGACCAGGAGCAGCACGCCGATCCGGACAAACGCACGCCGCAGAAGCAGTCCGGGCCGTTCGATCCTTCACCGGTGCCCAAGCGCAATGCGCAGGCGTGCGAAGGCGCGCGCAAGAACTACCAGATGTCCTGCAGGGCGGTCGGTTCGTTTGCGTCGCACAGCCAGGCCTGCGCCGAGGCGTACGCGATCTACCGCCAGAACTGCCCCTAAGCAAAACAGAGACATCGCGCGCCTTCGACACGCAACCGCCGCGATATGAAAGCCCCCGCCGCCGCCGTGCCGTGCGCTTGCGGAGGGCAACCCAATGCAAAGCTTCTGCGACGCATTTCGGCGCGACGAAGACGGTTCATGGGTGTGCGTGGAGCCGGCCACGATCCAGGGCCCCGGCGCTCGTATCGGCTGCGCGCCAGGCGAGATGAATGCCGCCGGCGGCGAAGCGAATGGCGTGAGAGCAGGCGCGCCTGCACGGGCGTGCGCATTCCGAATTTCAACGACCAGTACGCCGCGCCCGACCTCGGCGCCCATCAGTCGGGCACGTCGGCGATGACTTTCGGGGTCACCGGTCAGGGCACTTATCTTGCGGGTTGGCGCAATGTGCGGCGCAACCTATTCGTGACGGTAAAAATGCTGCAGGCCGGCGGCTTGGCCGCCGATGTAAAGTTCGCCCGCGGCCTGATCGAAGTGCAGGTAGACCAGCACCGTGCCACGTTTGCCGCGTCGAAGCCCGGCAAGGCCGCCGACTGGCTCGTCGCGTGCGCGGTGATGAATTATCCGGAGTCGGATCTGTCGAAGCTCTGGCGCATGCTGGCCACCGCCGCGGGCGGCGCGATTCCGTTCGGCAGCCGTTAGGAACGGTCATTGCAGCGCCGTGGGCATGAGCGACGCGGTGCAATCGCTGACAGGAACCGCGGGATTGGCGGCCTGGATCCTGGTCCTCGCCGTCGTCATTGGCGTTGTGTATCTGATGCGCTTCCTCGTCAATCACGACGGCGCCGGCATGGGTATTCGTCAGCTTTCCCTGATCGTGCTCGCGAGCGTCCTGGTGCTCGTGCTCGCCGGCGGCGGCGGACTGCTTCTGCTGCGGGCCGCATGAACCCATTCCCACTGGTTCCGCCGCGCGACCAAGCACCTCATCGGGCCCAACAGCCCGCTGACGGCTATGACGCCGGCGCCTGCCTGAACGACTGCCAGGATCACCAGGTCGCGCCGATATACATCCAGTTTTTGTAATCCTGCAGCGGCCTGAATCCTGCAATAAGACCAGCATGAGCCTCTTAGTGCGCACTTCCACCGCGGCGCTGTCGGCGCTGGCGATCGCGGCCGTGACCTGCAGCTGCGCCAGCCAGGCACCGGCTGGCGATAGCGCAGCGGACTCTTCGAAGAAGAGCTCCGTCGAGCGTTATGTGGGCGACGCGGCGCTGACGACGAAAGTGAAGGCGGAGCTCGTCAAGGATGTCGGCGCCAAGGCGGCGACCGAAGTCAGCGTCACGACGGAAGGTGGGGTGGTGCAGCTCGCCGGCTTCGCTTCGTCGAGGGACGAGGCGGACCGCGCCGTCGCCGCCGCGAAGAACGTGAGCGGTGTGCGCGACGTCAAGGACGACATCCGTCTCAAGTAGGAACGGCAATTGCAAGACGTTGATCGTTACTTTTGACGGAGGACTTCATGTCGAAACTATCGATTGGAATCGTTGTCTGCGCGGCACTCATGGCCCTCGGCGGCTGCGCGTCGCGCGCTGAAACCGTTGGCACGGCGGGCGGCGCGGTGCTTGGCAATGCAGCCACCGGCGGCAGCGGCCTGGGCACGGCGGCCGGCGGTGTCATCGGCTACGAAGCCGGCAAGACCTACGACCAGAAACACCGCTGACCCCCTTCGCCTCGCGGCCACGCGGTGGTCGTGAGGCATTGCCCCGGATGGACCGCCTGAAGGCGTTCGCCGTCGCGGCCGGCGTCCTCGCCGCGTGCGCTGTTGCCGGCTGCACCACGAGCCTTGCAGACGCGAGAGACGCCAAGGGCTCCGGCGCCGAAAAAATCTACGACCAGCCCTTCGACACCGTGTGGAACGCGGTGATGAAGTCGATCAAATCGACCCGGCTCGAGCTGGTCCTCGACAACAAGGAGAAAGGCATCATCCTCGGACAGGGCAAGGTCGGACCCTTCACCCACGGCGAGAACGTCGCCATCTTCGTCGATGACCTGGGCGGCACCCGCACGCGCGTCGAGGTCGTCAACAAGCGCGCTTCGGCGATGAACATCACCGCGCGCGATTGGCAGGGGCGAATCTTCGAGGATCTGGACAAGCGCCTCGATTGAGCGATGATTATTTGCTCTTTGCCTTCTGTCTCCTGGCGGCTCGACACTCTTGCGCATCGAGCCGATCCTTCCTTTTCGCATCCGCCTGCGAAAGCCACTGCACGTTGGTCGGACGACCGGGGCCGCCGGCGCACAGCGGCTTGACGTAATTCAGGGCGTAGCCCGGGCACGCGCCTCGCGTATTGCCGTTCGCCGGGCACGGGTGGCGCTTCATGTACATCACCCGCGCATCGGGCTCGGGCAGGTGCGTTGTTTGCGAGAGCGCCCACCCCATCAGCCCGCCGCCAAAGATGAGCAATCCAACCAGCACGAGAGCGCTGCGTCGGTTCAGGTCGGTGGCAAACACGGATGTGGTCATCCGCGATTATCGCGGCTGCGCCCCCTTACAGCAGCCCCATTCCCCGCAAGCCCAGGAAGACGCACCCAATGCCGCACACGTTCAGAAGCGCGAACGTGAGCACGGTGCCGAAGAAACGGCCGAACCACCACTTCGGCGTGAAGGACAGGGCGATGCCGTGCAGCAGGCGTGCGATGACGAGGGTGATTCCGATGGCATGCAGCTGCCAGGCTGCGGCGCGCTGGTACTCGAGCAACGCCATCATCACCAGGATGAGCGGCACGTATTCGGCGAAGTTGGCCTGACCGCGCATGCGGCGCAATACGACGGGATCGCCGCCGTCGCCGAGGCTCACGCGGCCGCGCACCGCGACGACCCGCATGCTCAGCGCGAAGAAGAAGATCGCCAGCAGGCCGGCGTAGAACGGCGTGACACTCATGCGCACCTCCCGAATTCCGTACGTTGTCCGTAATTATCTGGCGTCATCGCCGCGCGGGCGCCGTGCCGTTACCAACGGTTACAGCTCCTCGAGGAATAGTCGGGTGAAATAGCTGTCTACATCATTAAGGCGTCTACCCAACGGAGGACGCGATGATTGGACGCACTGCAGCATGCATGCTCGCCGCCGGGCTCTTGAGCCTCGGGCCCTGTGACGTTGCTTATGGCGCCCGCCTGGGTGGCGGACGCGGCGGCGTGGCTGGCGGGGGCTTCCACGGCGGCGGCTTCCGCGGGGGTGGCTTTCACAGCCGCGTCTTCATCGGCGGCGCTTTCTTTTCGCCGTTCTATTTCGCGTCGCCTTACTACTATTACCCGCCTGCCTACTATCCTCCGGCTTACTACCCGCCTGCGCCGGCGGAATACGCCGAGCCAGCGCCCGCTCCTGCTGCCTCGTACTGGTACTACTGCCCGGGCGCGCGAGCCTACTATCCCTACGTGAGGGAGTGTCCTGGGGGCTGGCAGCAGGTGGCCCCGCAGCCGCAGTGATGTAAGGTTTGACGCCGCCGGTCATTGAGCGGCGTTCTCGAACTTCGCGTTCCGATCCGCGCGCGCCACGATGCGGTCGATGTCTTCCTCGAGCAGGTAGCCGTCCTTCGCGAGCGTCTGCGCCGACTCGCGCACCTTGGCGAGATAAGTCTGGCGGTCCGTGTAGCGCTCGGCCATCTTGGCTGGCGCGAAGGGAATCGTCTGCCCGTCGAGATAGCAGAGCTCGCCCTGCCCGCCCTCCTGCTGCGAGCGCAGCGACCAGCCGGTGCTGGTCTGCGCCGGCACCGCCTGCTCCGGCAGGCGCAGCCCGCCCGTTTCGTTGCCGTCGGCGTCGACCGCCGGCACGAGCGGGATGTAGCGCTTCTTCAACGGCTGTGGCGGCACGGTGCCGTAGTTGAACTGCGTCATCGGATTCGGCCCGCGCGGCGCCGTCATGCCCGAAGGGAACTTGACCTGTTGCGCCACGACCAGCGTCTTGTCCGCAATGCGCGGATAGCGCGAAGCGGGCGGCGTGGCGCCGCTCTTCACCCAGCGGTCGAGCGAGACGATCGCCGCGCGCAGCGCCGGCCGCGCATCCACCGCCGTGTTCGGTGTGCCGACGCACACGCCCTTCGGCATCGTGGCCGTGATCACGTGCTCCGTGCCGGCCAGGTGATAGATGCGCACGTTCGCCGGCGGCGCCACGTCCCTGAGACCGAGAAGATCGGTCGTGTTGAGCGAGTGCCCGCCCTGCCAGTACTCGGTCGAGCTGACCGTCTGGATGATCTTCGGGCAGTTCTTGTGTGCCGTGCAGCGCTCGAGCAGGCTGTCCATGCGGCCGGTGATGGTGTCGCGCATTCTCGAGTACGAGAACGGGAACGACGCATCGGGATAGCCGACGAAGCCGAAGCCCGCGCTGTAGAGCCGGTTGGGCTGCGCGAAGCGGTGGTTGAGGAAGATCCGCGCCGAAGCGATGTGCGGCTGCATGCCGTCGAACACGACCTTGCCGTTCTCCGTCTCGTTGAAGCCGCGGTAGAGCATGTCGCGCAGATAGCGCCCGCTCTGCGAAGTGCCGTGCGCAATCGCCACCTTCGCCGTGCCGGCGAGCGGGTTCTTGTCGCTCGTGTCGTAGCGCAGGAACGCGATCAGGTCGCGCGTCGCCGCGAAGCCGATTCCCGCCACCGGCGGATCCTTCGCGACATAGGTGAGCTGATAGATCGCGCCCGGCCGGAACGCCGTGCCCAGGGGCAGGAGGCGGATCGAGCCCGAGTCGGCGAACTCCCACGCCGCCGGCTGGATCACGCTCGGCGTGTCCTCGTTCCGGTCGCGCACCGTGAGGCTCGCCTTGCGCTGATCGTTGTTCACCGGCGTGAACGTGAGCCGCGCCCTCGTCTGCCCGTGATCGTTGAACAGAAACTCGTCCCACACCGCCTGCTGCACGCCCTTCGCGTTCGGCACCTCGAGATGCAGCAGATTCCCCGCCTTCGGCAACCCGGCAATCCAGCCGCTCCACACCACCGTGAAGCCCTGGCGCATCAGGAACCCGTCGCCCGCATCGGAGGACTTGTCGAGCGTATTGCTCGGCGCGGTGTCATTGAAGTTACCGACCGCGAGCTTCCTGCCGCGGTTGTTCACGTCATAGAAGAGCGTCCCGTTTCCCTTCGCCGCATCCGCCGGCCGCAGGATGTCGAAATCCGCCGAGTACTCCACCTTCCCTCTCGCATTCCTCGGCGCCCTCGCCAGATCCACGATCCCCTTGTTCGCTGGCAGATTCGGATCGAGCTCGCCGTAGAAGCGGCCGGTGATACGCGTGTACGCGCCGACGTCGCCGAACGCTTTTCCTTCGGCAAACGAACCGCTGGAGAGCACTTCGAGCTTAGTGACGCCCGCTTGAGCACCACCGAAAAGAGAAACCGACGTAAGAAACAGGAAAGCTAGGTAACGCATGTACACCTCCGCCTGCGGGAAGTACCGAGTCTACGCTCGTCGCTTCTGCGTCACTGTTCTGGGAGTTCCAAGCGCGCCGTTGCAGTTTTCTGAGCAACTAACCACAGTTCGAATCCCCGTGGTGCTGCGAAGTACCGATACTCAGTCCGAATTTCGGCTATCGATCTGAAGTGGGCGCTCGGGCCCTTATCCAGTCGTCCAATAGACGGCGTGACGTTTGTCGACTACGCTCGTCCGACGCCGGGTCATTACGACTAACAGCTAGTTGACCATCTAATTCCGGCGCACCCATAGTGGTTCGAGCAACGATTTTTGGGAGGGGTCATGAGCTCGATAGTTGATTTCATCGTTTTCTGGAAGAACCTGATCACCGGCGTCTTCGTAGATCACACGTTGGCAGCGGCGCTGGTCACCATTGTCGCTATTGCGGTGTTCCTCTTTCTGGACAAGGAAGTTCGCAAGGGCAAGAGGCCTACGAACCTCATGATCGTTCTTGTCGGATGGGTAATTCTTGTTCCCATCGTCGGCATGGTCATGACTGTACTTGCAAAGATATGGGCATTCTTCGAGAAAGTAATCCCGATGGTTACGGACGTTCTGAGCTCTTTCTACAAGATCTACGAACGTCACCCACTGCTAGTCCTGATCCTTATTTTGCTCGGCTTTGTCACTTACTTTCTGTGGGCGAAGTTTCGACCAGGAGTCCTCCCCAATCGAACGCTACGCATCGCCGGAGTCGTAGTCGCCGTGGTGGTTGCGGCGCACATCGCGTCGCCCCTAGCCAACTTGGTCGCTCCAAAGGGGTCGCCGTCCCAGGAAAAAGACGCGAAGGCAAAACAACCGGAATCACCAGCTACTACGTCGTCAGCCCCAGTTATCCCAAAAGTTACGAGCCGTGTCCTCTCCCCGAGCGCTTCGGACGCCCCACAACCTATAACCCCTGCGAGCGTGCAGCGTGCGCCTTCTGTTCCCCAGCGCAGCGCACCTCCTGCTACGTCTCAGTCGAGCAAGTGAGCGTGCTAGCGGCGCCGCCTACCTGCTCCCAAACTGCCACCCCGGAGGGCGGACGTTTTAGCTGGTACAAAGCTTGGGGTTCCGGGACGCCAGACCTCTGGAAGCCAAGGATTGTTCACCAGGCTTCGCGTCGGTAGTGCCGGCGCGCGATGATTTTCATTACGCGCGCCGGGTCCGACGCTGACTAACGCCGCTGCTTCGCCTCGGCGAGTTGCACCTCGAGGATCGCTTGCGACACGATGTTGTACGTCATCCTCCACGCGATGGAGTTGCGCCCGACGTACTCTGGCCTGCTGTTCTCTTGCTCGTGCACGTCCTGGATTGCGAGCACCAACTGCTGGATACACTTGTCCAGAAGTTCGTCGAGAGGAACGGTCCAGCTGAACGACCCCTTTGGCTTGTTCCACTCCACGTTGGCGCGGAAGGCGGCCAACATCGGCATGACCCAGCCCAGAGGAATCTTTCCGTTGACCTTCTCGTTGAGAAACACTAGGTGGTTTTCACGGTGCGATTCGCTGCGCACGCGGGTACTCTTGCCCGCCTTGAAGCGCCCGACCGGCAAGGCGACTGCACGCTTCTCCATCGCGTCGCGTAGCCAGAGAATCTCGGGCGCTTTCGTGATGAGGATCCGGAAAGAATCGCCGGCATCCTTCTTCTTGGCGGCCTGGTCAGCAAAGCGGCGGACGATACCTTCCTTCCTTCCGAAGAGCCTGACGGGGTGGGACTTTTCATTCCACTCAGAGCAATCGAACACCGCCAAGTAGTACAACACCTCGCGCACGTCCACCGGCTTGTTCTCGAACATCTTGTACGCGATGTCATCGGCGTAGGACTCCTTGGCAAGTACCTTTTGCAGCTGCGAGAAGTGCTCGCGTAGGTTTTCGAGGCTCTTGAGATCGACTTGCTCGCTAGTGTTCAATCCGCCCGCGATCTCAGCAATCTGGTCAGGTTCGACGCCGGTCAACGCTTTGATGAAAACATAGGCAGGCCAACCGTTTTCCGGGGGTTCCTGCTGTGTCCGCAGGATCGCATCCAAGGTATGCGCGCCGTCGACCACACCATGCTGCTTGTTGTCATCGAGCGTGAGCACGACCTCCTTTTTCTTCTCGTCGAAGGTCAGGTCCTGGGCGATGACAGTGATGCCGCGGTTGCGCTCGTGGAAGCGCTCGGGTTCGTCGGTCAGGGTGTGAATGATCTTCCCGTACACGGAGCTCGTACGCTTTATTTCGCGCGGGTTGACGTCGCGCCAATCGAACAATTCGACCGGAACCGACGCTGCTTCGGTGAAAAACAAGCCGACTTTGGCTTTGCCCGTGGGGGCAGGAATAGAACGGAATTGCGACGAAGGAAAACGAAATACGGCCATCTTTATCTCCTAGGCAGGCTACACGCAATTGAATAGCCGCCACTTAGTGCCCTACGGATCGCGCTCCGGCACCCGTGTGCCAAGAATCACGTCAGAGGACGCGCAGATCGTAATCCCGGTATCGGCGCTCCGTCAAATGGTGAAGGTCGAAATACCGCCGTCAACCCACCTACTCTTGTTTTTCGCCCAGATCCCAATACACCCCCGCCATGATGCGCAGCCCTTCGCGTACGACGGGCGCGAGGAGGTGTTCGTTGGGTGCGTGCTGAGAGCACGCGGCGTAGGAGTGAGGGATCCAGACGGTGGGAAGGCCGAGGATGTCGGCGAAGACTTCGTTCGGGAGTGAGCCGCCGAGGTTCGGGAGGATCGCGGGCTTGGTGCCGGTCGTGCGCTCGATCGAAGCGGCGGCCCACTTCACCCAGGGCGATTCGGGGTCGAGGCGAGTCGCGTGGAAGATGGCTTCGCGGGCGGGCGCGACGGTCACCATCGGGAAGCCGCGCTTGTCGAGGTGGCGGCGCAGCGCGGGGATGATGTCGTTCGGGTCGATGCCGACGACGTAGCGGAGCTGGCAGGTGGCGCTCGCGCGGGCGGGGATGGCGTTCACGGGCTTGTCGGGATTGCCGGTGACGAAAGCGAGCACCTCGAAGCTGCACCAGCCGAAGACGCGCTCGGCAGGCGTGAGGCCGGGCTCGCCCCACTCCGCGTCGATCGTCGGGCCGTCGTCGCCGCCTGAGATTTCCGGGAGATCGGCGAGCGCGCGCTTGACCGACGGCGTGAGCGTGTTGGGGCGCCATTCGGGGATGCGGATCGAGCCGCGAGCGTCGGTGATCGAGGCGATGGCGTGCGCGAGGATGATGCCGGGGTTCGCGAGCAGCCCGCCCCAGTTGCCGGAGTGGTGGGCGCCTTTGCCGGGATCGACCGTCAGGATGAAGTTGAGCGCGCCGCGCGTGCCGAGGTAGATCGTCGCGTGGCTGGGCTGCAGGCGCGGGCCGTCGGAGGCGATGAGCGCGTCGGCTTTCAGCAGGGCCTTGTTACTCTCGCAGAATTCCTTCAGGCCGGGCGAGCCCATCTCTTCGCCGGTCTCGAGCAGCACCTTCAGGTTGAAGCCCAGCTTGCCGCGCGTGCGCAGCACCGTCTCGATCGCCGCGAGGTTGATGGTGTGCTGGCCCTTGTTGTCGGCGGTGCCGCGGCCGTAGATGCGGCTGCCTTCCTGCTTCACGTCCCAGGGGCCGAGGCCCGCGCGCCACTGCTCGTCCTGGCCGCGGATGACGTCGCCGTGTCCATAGAGGAGGACGGTCGGGCGCTTGGGGTCTTCGATCAGCTCGGCGACGAGGAACGGGCCGCCCTTCCCCGCTCGGAAAATGAGGGGATTCGGAAAGATGCGCACTGTCATGCCGAGCTTGGAGAGCGATTCGGACATCTCCACTTCGAGGTAGCGCTCGAGCTCGGCCTGGCGCTCGGGGTTCTGGCTCTCGGTCTTGATGGCGACGCGGCGGCCGAGGTCGGCGAGGAACGATCCGTTGTCGAAGTACTTCTCGATCGCGGCGATGGCGGCTGCGCGGCTCATTTCGTCCCCTTATCGAGCACGCACACGCGACCGGGGCAGCAGCGAAGCAAGGTGCAGATTCGGAACATCCCGCAGAGCGTTGCAAACAACCACAGGACCCCTCGCATGACGCTCACTCGACGGCTGACAAAATAATTACGTACTTAGTACGGAATTGGGCACGGCGATTGCAGCAATCAGCGATAGGACGCGCATCGATGCCTCCCCTTGGGCGCCAAGTGTAGGGGATCGGCGACATGCGAGGTCGCGGTTTCCTCGAAATTCCGGACCCGGCCCCGAACTCGTCATCCTCTGCAACGCTGGTGCGTTACAGGAGACACGAGCAGTCCCAAACCAAAGGAGATCCGTATATGAAACTGCAAGCCATGGCGCTCGCCGTACTCGTTGCCTTCGCGGGCTCGGCGCTCGCGCAAACCAGCACCAGCCCGTCGAGCCCGGCGACTTCCGCCGCGCAGGATCAGGTCAAGGCCGACAAGGACCAGATGAAGCAGGACAAGGCCAAGGTGAAGGCCGACAAGAAGGCCGGCGACAAGCAGGCCGCTGCCGCGGACAAGGAGCAGGTCAAGTCCGACAAGGCGAAGCTGAAGGCCGACCGCAAGGCGGCCAAGGCCTCGAAGAAGGAAGCGAAGAAAGAGAAGACGGGCTAAAGCCGCAGTTCCGGACGTCGTCCGGAATTCCCGGGGTCAGCGCTCTATCGAGTGCTGGCCCCGATTCATTTCTGGCGTCTGCGTCGCTCGATTTGCACCACCGAGTCGTCCAGCATCCGCGCAATGTGCTGCAGGTCGCCATCGATCAGGATCAGGTAGTCGACGATCCGCGCGATCCTCGCATTCCCCTCGGCATCGTCCGGAAAGTGCTCGAGGTCGAGGAAACCGTTGGCTCGCAGCGCTTTCACCGCGTGGTCCAGGCCTTCGACGGCAACGTCGGTGATCGCCCTGCCGCGTTGCACGCCCAGCACGCAGAGGATGGGGATCTTGCGGTATCGCGAATGCGATCTGATGTCTCCGAGAAGAGAGAACATCTGCGATTCGTCGAAGTGCACGCTGATGAGGACGATCTTGAAGCGCTCGCCCTGCAGCGCCTGGAGCGCCTCGCTCGCGCTTTGGACCTCCACGAGCTCGTGGCGCTGCAGGACGCGCTCGAAGCGCTCTCGCAGGTCGGACGTCACGGCGACCAGAATCCGCGATCTAGCGGGCGGGGTGTAGCTCTCCATGGCGCGCCTTCCTCGCAAGGTTTGTTCCCGGCGCGCCTTTATTTACTGACCTCGCTTGGGCGCGGCGGTGCCCGTTCCCACGTCCGGCGGGAGCGTCGGGTCGAACAGGTTCGGCGATGGCAGCGCAGACGACGCGGGATTGCCGGTCGTGTCGATGCCGGTGCCGAACGCTCCGGGGGTCGTTCCCGTCGCCGGCGCGACGATGGTGCCAGTCGCGCGCCCCGGCGCGGTGCCGCCTGCGGCGCTGCTCGGAGTACCGATGGCGTCGCTGCCCACTACGCCGATCGGCGTGCCGGGTGTCGAGCCCACGTTGGACCCCGAGTTAATTCCCGGTCCGACCGTCGTGCCGGGCGCTGCGGTTGCGGCGGACTGCGAATAGGCGGCCGTCGAGAAAGCCGTCAATGCCGCAATGGTGGCTGCGTCGAGTGTCCGCGTGCTCATGAGTGCCTCCTGGGGATGAACACCTACTGCGGTGCAAACGCTATGCCACCAGCCGTAGCTGACAAAACAATTACGCACTTAGCACAGAAGATGCCCGTCGGAGGTTCTCGGTCGTGGGGCCGTTGCCGTCCGGCGCCCAGCCGGGAGGCCCGAACAGGAATCCGGCGATTTCGCGCGGGCTGCGGGCCTGCCGAAGGTCGCGAAGGATCTCGATCCAGTAGAAGAACGCGATGCGCAGCGGGTTGTGGCTGCGCAGCGGCCTCACGAGGCCGTAGCGACACGGCACGTGGGTCCTCTGCGGGATGTACGTGCCGAACAGCCGGTCGAAGATCATCAGCACGCCGCCATAGTTGGCGTCGAGATACTCGAGGTTCGCGGCGTGGTGCACGCGGTGCGCCGACGGCGTATTCAGGATCCCTTCCAGCGGACCGAGCCGCGGAATCCACTCGGCGTGAATCCAGAACTGGTAGAGCAGATTGATGGTGAAGGCCGCGGCGATCACGGCCGGCGGATAGCCGAGCCACGCGAGCGGCAGGAAGAAGAGCAGCGAACCGCCGATGCGGCTCGTCCAGCCGAGGCGATAGGCCGAGCTGAAGTTGAGGCTGTTGGAGCTGTGGTGCACCGCGTGCGTCGCCCAGAACCAGCGCACGCGGTGAGAAGCGCGGTGAAACCAGTAGTAGAAGAATTCGACGCCGAGGAGCAGCAGAGCCCAGCTCCAGGCCGAGTCGAGCGGCGGCGTCCAGATGCGGTGCGCATAAAGCCAGAAGCTCGCCGGGAAGGCGATGGCGAGCGGCAGCAGGTTGGTCAGTTCACGTCCCACGGCGACGCCCAGCGACGCCGCCGCTTCGCGCCAGTCGTACGCTCGTTTCGCTCCCAACAGGATCGCGGCCTCGACGAACGAAGCAACGACGGCGATCGCCGATACGGTGTACAGCGCAACCTTGATCCCGTGCAGGGTTTCCGGATTCATTTTTTAGAGGCCCGCGATTCCAGCCAGCGCGCCGGCGGCCATCAACCATAGCGGATTCATGCGCGTCGCGGTGGCGACGATGAAGGTGACGAGCGCGAGGCTGTAGCCCGGCACGCCGTGCCCGACGGAGCGCAGGAGCAGCCAGCCGCTCGCCAGCATGAAGCCGAGCGCCACGGGCGCGAGTCCGCGGCGGATGGCGAGCGCGATCGGCGCATCGGGGTGCTGCGCGTGAAACACGCTCGCGACGAGCGAGAAGGTGGTGGCGGGGATCAGCACGCCGAGGGTCGTCGCGATGGCGCCGGTCCAGCCGGCCGCCTGCATGCCGAGGAGCGCCACCCACAGCGCGCCCGGCCCGGGCGCCGCCTGCGAGAGCGCATACATATCGGCGAACTGGCGTCCGGTGACGAGTCCCTGCTCGTCCACCACGTAGCGATACATGTCCGGCATCACGGTGGAGACGCCGCCGACCGCGAGGCAGCCGAGAAGCAGGAAGTGGAGGAAAAGCGCCATCAGCGCTTCTTCCAGGCGCTCGCCATCGCGAAAGGCGCGAGTCCGCCCATCACATAGAGCAGCGGCCAGCGCAGGATGCCGGTGCCGATGAAGGCGAGCGCGAGGAAGAGCCAGGGCAGGAAGCGCTTCGGCAAAGCGGTGGCGATGCCCACGGCGTTGGCGAGCAGCAGGCCGGCGGCGACCGCGGTCATGCCCGTCAACGCGCGCTCGAGCACTGGAATCGCGGCGAACTCCCGGTAGAGCAGGCCGAGCGCCACGAGGCACACGAGCGGCGCGCCGGTGAGCCCGGCGATCGCGGCAAAGGCGCCGCGCACGCCGCCGAAGCGGTAGCCGAGCATCACCGAGAGGTTGTAGACGTTCGGCCCCGGCAGGATCTGGCCGACGGCGAGGCCCTCGAGGTATTCCTCGTCGTTGATCCACCGCTTCTCCTGGATCAGCACGCGGCGGAGCCAGAAGTTCACGCCGCCGAAGCTGGTGGCTCCGATGCGCGCGAAGGTGAAGAAGATCTCCCTAGCGCCGGGCGATGATCTCGGCGGCAATGCGGTGGGCGTCGTTGGCGGCCGGAATGCCGCAGTACATGGTGAGCATCAGCAGCGCCTCGCGGATCTCCTCGGGCGCGGCGCCGTTCGCGAGCGCGCCGCGCACGTGCACCGAGAATTCGGCGGGCCGGTTGATGGCCGCCATCATGCCGAGCACCCCCAGGCTGCGGATCTTCGGCTCGAGGCCGGCGCGGCTCCAGACATCGCCGCAGGCGTAGGCGTTGATGATGTCCTGCAGCGGCCGGCCGAAATCGCCCGCCGCGTTCATGCGCTCCTTCACCGCCTTCTCGCCGAACATTTTCGCGCGCAGCTTGAGGCCGCGCTCCTTCAGCCCCCGGGTATCCATGTGCGCCTCCGTCGATGCATGATAAGGGCCTGCGCGCGTTCGAGGCCACGCTGCGCGCGGTTTAGCGACCGAAGCGTTGTTCCAGCGCGTGCAGGATGACGTTGGCGAGGACGACGAGCACCGTGAGGAACAGCGCCCAGCCAAGGAGTCCGAACCCGGCGAAGACGCCGACCGCGCAAGAGCACCACACCGTCGCCGCGGTGTTGATCCCGCTCACCGTGCCGTTGTGGTGCCAGATGAGTCCGGCACAGACGAAGCCCACGCCGACCACCACCTGGCCGACGATGCGTCCGGGCGCGGTCGGATCGCCCATCGCCATCGCGGCGATCACGTAGGCGGCGGCGCCGAGCGCGACCAGCGCGTTGGTGTGCAGGCCGGCCGGATGCTTGCGCACCTGCCGCTCGAGGCCGATGACCGCGCCGAACACGATCGCCGCGACGAGGCCGATGGCCTGCTCGATGCTGAGATCTGCAAAGTAGTCCATTCACTCCACCTTCACGCCCGAGAGCTTGATGAGCTTTTCCCAGCGCTCGTAATCCTTGAGCAGGAAGGCGGCGAAGTCGTCCGGCGTGTCGGCGACGACCTCGAACCACTGCCTGTCGAGGGACTTCTCGCGGAACGCGGGATCGTTCAGCACCTTCTTCACCTCGTTGTAGATGGCGTAGGTCACCTCGCGCGACATGCCGGCGGGGCCGGCGAGCGCGAACCAGGTGCCGGCCTCGTATCCGGGAACACCGGATTCCGCGATCGTCGGCAGGTCAGGCAGGCGCGCAATGCGGTTCGGCGTCGCGGCGGCGATCAGCCGCAGCTTCCCTGCCCTCGCGCGCGGCTCGACCAGCAGCGGCGTGACCATCATCATCTGGATCTGTCCCGCGAGGAGATCGGTGACGGCGGGACCCGCCCCTTTGTACGGCACGTGCACGATGTCGATGCCGAGCAGCTTCTTCATGTAGTCGACGCTGATGTGCCCGGACGAGCCCGTGCCGAACGAGCCGTAGGCGAGCTTGCCGGGATGAGACTTCGCATAGGCGACAAACTCCTGGAAGTTGTTCGCCGGGATCGATGGATGGATCGCGACCACCCAGGGAAAGCGCACGAGCAGCGTGATCGGCGTGAACGCGCGCAGGCCGTCGTACGGCAGCGTCTTGTGCAGGATCGGGTTCATGATGAACGTCGCCGCGTCCGACACCATGAGCGTGTAGCCGTCGGGCGGCGACTTCGCCACGTACTCCCCGCCGATGATCTGCGTCGCGCCGGGCTTGTTCTCCACCACCACCGGCTGCCCCCACAGCTCCGACAAGCGCGCGCCGATCGAGCGCGACAGCGCATCCGTCGCGCCTCCAGCGGTCGCGGGTACGACGATCTTCACCGGCTTCGACGGAAACGGCTGCGCGAAAGCGAGCGACGCCCAAAGCAGAGAAATAGGGACAGTCCCTATTTTTCTCATTTACTCGATCACCTTGTCCGCCCGCAGCAGGATGCCTTGCGGAATCGCGAGTCCGAGCGCCTTCGCCGTCCGCGCATTCACATACAGCTCGAACTTGCTCGGTTGCTCGACCGGCAGCTCGGCGGGCTTCGCGCCGCGCAGGATGAGATCGACGTAGGACGCCGCGCGGCGGAAGAGCTCGGTGCTGTCGACGCCGTAGGACATGAGACCGCCTTCGAGCGCGATTTCGGCGCCGTAGTAGATCGCCGGCACCTTGCGGCGGGCCGTCGCCGCGACGAGCGTCTTGCGATGCACGAACATGAAGCTGTCGGTCATCGCGATGATGCCGGTGGCGCGGTCGCGGCTCACCTCGAGCACGGCCTCCTCGATGTCCCTCGGGCTCGTCACCGCCGCGATGAACGAAGTGATGCCGAGCTGCGCGGCGGCGGCATTGAGTCCCTTCATGTAGTACTCGGCGTAGGGCGCCGTCTTCGGGTTGTACATCACGGCCACGCGCCTCATCTTCGGCGCGACCTGCGCCAGGAGCTCGATCCACTTCTGCGCGAGCGACGACTCGAGATTGACGAGGCCGGTGACGTTGCCGCCCGGCCGCGCGAGCGACGAGACGAAGCCGCTGCCCACCGGATCGGAAACGACCGTGAAGACCACCGGGATGGTCCTCGTCTCTCGATGGACGGCCGCGGTGACCGGCGTCGTGTTGGTGACGATTACCTCGGGCTGCCGCGCCACCGCCTGACTCGCCAGATCACTCGCGCGCTGCGCATCACCTTCGGTCCAGTACGCGTCGAGCTTGAGGTTCTTCCCCTCCTCCCAGCCTTTCGCGGACAGCCCTGCCTTGAGGGCGCCGTAGCGCGTCTGCGCCGCCGGATCCCCGGGGGAATAGCCCATCAGCACCGCGACTCGCCGCACCCGCTCGCTGAAGAACTGCGCATAGGCGGCGAGCGGCGCGAGGGAAGCGGCGACGAGGAGCGCGCGCCGCGATGAAAAATAGGGGCTGTCCCTATTTAGCTTCACTTTTCGGCGGCGACGTTGAGCGTCATCTCGCCGATGTGCTCGATGCGGCCTTTGAGCTTGTCGCCCGGCGCGAGCCTGGCGACGCCCGCCGGCGTGCCGGTGGTGATCAAGTCTCCTGGTCTTAGCGTCAATACCGAACTAAGGAAGCGGATGTGGTCGCGCACGCCGCAGATCATGTCCTTGGTGTGCGCCGTCATCACGTGCTTGCCGTTGAGCTCGACCAAAATCCGGGTGTCCTGCGGCTCGGGCAGCTCGTCCTTGGTGACGATCCACGGGCCGAGCGCGCTGAAGGTGTCGAAGCCCTTGCGGATGTTGCGCGTGTTCTGGCGGTTGCGGCCCCAGGGGTCGCGCTGGCTGATGTCCCAGCAGATGGTGTAGCCGAAGACGCAGTCGAGCGCCTGGTCCTCGCTGAGATTCCGGGCTTTCTTGCCGATCACCGCGCAGAGCTCGGCCTCGTAGTCGACGTGGTTCGAGAGGCGCGGGATGACGATCGTGCCGCCGGGGCCGATGATGGACGAGCTCGGCTTCAAGAAGAACTCGGCCATCAAATCATCCTTGGTAAAAGCGGAGCGGTCGGGACCGCCGGAGGCGGCCTTCATCTCGGCCTGGTGGTCCTTGTAGTTCGCCGCCGCCGCCCAGAGCGAGCCCGGGTTCTCGATCGGCGCGCGGAGCTCGACCTGCGCGAGCGGGATCGGGCGGCCTTTCAGCACCTCGCGCACGCAATTCATCGCGGCGGGCTCGTTGGCGAGCGCCTCGATCACCTCCTGCATGGTGTAGCCCTGGCGCAGGTGGCCGGCGCCGATGAGCGTCGCGCCGATGGGATGGACCTTGTCGTCCTGGACGACGCCCGCTTCGTGGTTGTTGTAGTGGCAGAGCTTCATGCGCGGCATTGTAAGCTCCGGCCATGCTGAGGCCCGTCGGACTGACGCACGGCCACTACGAGTGCCGCTCGCTCGACCAAACGCTGCCGGTGTTCACCGATCTGCTCGCCATGCGAGTCGTCGAGCGCGCGGAGAAGCAGGCGGTGGTGGAGCATCCCAATACCGCGTGGCGCCTCGTGGTGCACGAAGGCGGCGCCGCCGCGCCCGACAAGCCGCACAACAACCACTACGGCGTGCGCGTCGCGCACGAGGCGGAGATCGACGCGGCGCACGCCTATCTCGAGGCGAACAAGGCGCGCTATGGCCTCACGCGCGTCTCTCCTCCCCGCAGCCAGCACTTCGCGCGCTCGGTCTACTTCGAGGAGCCCGGCGGCAACACGCTCGAGATCGAGTACTACGCGCCGCAAGCGGCGGCCGAAGGGCGGAGCATCGCGCGGCCCCACTGGGACCGGGAACTAGAAGATAAAGACGGGCGCGGCTACATGCCCCAGGCGCTGACCCACGGCACGCTCGAGTGCGACGACAAGGAGGCGAGCGCCGCCTTCTACAGCGGCGTGCTCGGCCTCAAGATCGCGGGCGGCGGCCGCCTATCCGTCTATGTGAAGCACGAAGCGACGCCGTGGTATCTGGTCGTGCTGCCGATCAAGCGCCGCAGGAAATTCCTCGGCCCCGCCAACCGCTTCACGCTGAAGCTCGGCTCGGCGCACGACGTCGAAGCGGCGCATGCGCGGCTCGGCTCCATGAGGGGCGTGAGCGAGCTGCGGCCGCTCGAGCGGGCGAACGGCGCGGCGTCCTTCCTGCTCGCGGACCTGAACCGGAACTGGTGGGAGATCGCCGGCGGATAGTTCGGGACTCTACGGCTGGCGCTCGGCGGCGAGATGCGACAGCACGATGCGGCGCAGCTCTTTCTTGGCGGCCTCCCGGCGGCACCGCTCATGGACCCGAACCTCGCGCTCCGCCGTTGCGGCGGCAGAAAGCCTTCAGGATTGCTTCTCTCGCTCGGCGCTTAATCATTGCCAAGTTTTCTGGGCTGAATAATTACGGACGTTGTCCGGGATTGCGCTGGTAAACTGCGTCCTGTAAGAAACAGCGGCCGCAGAGCCGCGTCGAAGGGACGGACGTCTTGAAACTCTTCCAGGGTCGTATCCAGGGCACCGCGCGTCCCGCGGCCGGCGCGCCGCCGGCGGGTTTGCTCGCCTTCTACTGGTATTTCGTACGGCAGACCAAAGGCTGGTTCGCGGCGATGTTCGCGGCGAGCCTGGCGGTGGCGCTGCTCGACACGGTGATCCCGCTCTTCATCGGGCGGCTGGTGTCGCTGATGGAGGCGGCCGACCGCACGGCGGCGCTCGCCGCGCAGGCGCCGCTGCTCATCGGCATGGTGGCTCTGGTGCTGGTCGTGCGGCCGCTCGTCCTGCTGATCGACGTCGCCATCCGCCACAACGCGCTCATTCCCGGCGCGACCTCGCTCATCCGCTGGCAGAGCCACCGGCACGTCATCCGGCAGAGCTGGCCTTTCTTCCAGAACGACTTCGCCGGACGCATCGCGAACCGCGTGATGACCACGGCGCATGCGCTGCGCGAGAGCACGATGGCGAGCATCCGCGCCGTGTTCTACATCGGCGCGCACGGCGCGGCGGCGTTCGCCCTGATGGCGCTCGCCGACTGGCGCCTCGGCCTGCCGACGCTCGCCTGGTCCGCGGGCTACATCGCCTTCCTCTGGTACTTCGTGCCGAAGATGCGGGACCTGGCGCGCGCCAGCTCCGAGATCCGCTCGATCGTCATGGCCCGCGTGGTGGACAGCTACACCAACGTGCTCACGGTGAAGCTCTTCGCCCGTCTCGCCGACGAGGACGCCTACGTGCGCGAGTCGATCGACGAGCACCAGGCCGCGATGGGACGCCACATGCGGCTCATCACGCAGTTCCACTTCTCGCTCACGGTGATGAACGCCGCCCTCCTCGTCTCGACCGCCTCGATCGGCATCTGGCTCTGGGCGCACGGCCAGGTCGGCGCCGGCGTGGTCGCCACCGCGCTGCCGCTCGCGTGGCAGGTGGCGAACGTCTCCGGCTGGGTGAGCTGGGAGGTGACCGGCATCTTCGAGAACATCGGCGTGGTGCAGGAAGGCATGCAGACCATCGCCGTGCCGCACTCCGCCGCCGATCGGCCGCACGCAACACCGCTCGAGGTTTCGCGAGGCGACATCCGCTTCGAGGACGTCACTTTCAATTACGGTCGTACCGGCATCGCGCCAGTGCTCGACCATCTGGCGCTCGAGGTCAGGCCCGGCGAGCGCGTCGGGCTCGTCGGCCGCTCCGGCGCCGGCAAGTCGACGCTCGTCAACCTGCTGCTGCGCTTCTTCGACCCGGAGCAGGGCCGCATCGTGATCGACGGCCAGGACGTCGCGGGCGTCACGCAGGAAAGCCTGCGCGCCGCGATCGGCCTCGTGACCCAGGACACTTCGCTCCTGCACCGGTCGATCGCGGCCAACATCCGCTACGGCAGCCCGCAGGCGACCGATGCCGAAGTGGAAGCGGCGGCGCGCAAGGCACAGGCGCACGACTTCATTTGCTCGCTGAAAGACTGGCGCGGGAACACGGCTTACGCCGCCCATGTCGGCGAGCGCGGCGTGAAGCTCTCCGGCGGCCAGCGCCAGCGCGTCGCGCTCGCGCGCGTGATCCTCAAGGACGCGCCGATCCTCGTGCTCGACGAGGCGACCTCCTCGCTCGACAGCGAAGTCGAGGTCGCGATCCAGGAGGAGCTCCTCGACCTGATGCAGGGCAAGACGGTGATCGCGATCGCGCATCGCCTGTCGACGATCGCGCGCATGGATCGCCTGATCGTGCTCGAGGCAGGCCGCATCGTCGAGCAAGGCACGCACGCCGAGCTGCTTCGCATGGGCGGACACTACGAGAAGCTGTGGCGCCACCAGTCGGGCGGCTTCCTCGCCAATGATCCGCTGCCGAGCGAAGCGCAGATGGAGCAAGCGCGGGCCGCCTGAAGGTGCGGAACGTCGCTTGCTATAAGCCGTCAATAGCAAGCGTGTTGACCAAAGTTCCCGAAGTCACCCTTACGTTCTGGATCATCAAGATCCTGGCGACGACGCTCGGCGAAACCGGCGGCGATGCCGTGACCATGTCGATGAACCTGGGCTATCTCGACGGTACTTTCATCTTCGCCGCCATTTTTGCGGTGGCGGTCAGCGCCCAGATCCATGCCGGGCAATTCCATGCCTTCCTGTACTGGGCGGTAATCGTAGCGACCACGACGGCCGGCACCACGCTGGCGGATTTTCTCGACCGCTCGCTCGGCATCGGGTACGCGGGGGGTTCGATGATCCTGTTTGCCCTTCTGCTCGCGACTCTCGGCCGGTGGCATAGGTCGCTCGGATCGGTCTCCATCAATACGATCAGTTCACGCAAGGCCGAAGTCTTCTATTGGGCGACGATCATGTTCTCGCAGACGCTGGGCACGGCGCTCGGCGACTGGATGGCAGACCCAAACTCCGGATTCGGCATCGGGTATGACGGAGGCGCGCTCGTTTTTGCTGGCGGCCTCGCCATCGTCGCGGCTGCTTACTTCTGGACCCGCGTGTCGCGTACGCTGCTCTTCTGGATCGCGTTCATCTTGACGCGCCCGCTCGGCGCGACGCTCGGCGATCTGCTCGACAAGCCGCTGGCGAGCGGCGGCCTTGCATTGAGCCGGTATTGGGCCTCGGCGGTCCTGGCGATCGTCATAATCGCCTGCATCTTCTTCTTGCCGCAGAAAGCCGAGCGAACAGTGTCCGCCGGGCATTAGCCATGCAATCGATACACGTCCCAAAGCTGGGACCCCGCTATTGGTCCGTCCTCTGTCTCGCCAGCATTTTCGGCGCGAACATGGGGGACTTCTTTGCTCGAGTCCTTGGCCTCGGCCATATCCGGGGCGTGCCATTCCTGGCGGTCGCGCTGGTGGCGGTGCTTCTCCTCGAGCGGCGTGCCAAGCCCGTGACTCAGGTTTACTACTGGCTCGCGTGATCACCAGCCTGATCGTCTCGACCATCGCGTTCTTCGTCGCGAGCTATTTCATCAAGCGCTGGATGGACGACAACGACATCCCGAAGGGCATGACGCGCAACGCCACTGTCTTCACGCTGGCGCTCGCCATCGCCTACGGCGCAAGCTGGCTGGTCGATCGCGTGATCGGCTGATGGATCCGCTCGCCACCCGCATCGCAAAGCTGCTCACGGAGCGCAAGCAAACGCTTGGCGTGGTCGAATCCTCGGCGGGCGGCCTCATCAATGCCGCGCTCGTTGCCGTGCCGGGCGCTTCGGGCTTTTACCTTGGCGGCTGCATCGTCTACACCGAGGCGAGCCGCACGGGATTACTGGCAATCACTCGGGACGAAATGCGAGGCATCCGCTCGGCGAGCGAGCCCTACGCCCAGCTCGCCGCGCGCAGGATTCGCGAGAAGCTCGGCGCGACCTGGAGCCTTTGCGAAACCGGCGCCTCGGGGCCGACCGGCAACCGCTATGGCGATGCGGCGGGCCACGCGTGCCTCGCGGTGAGCGGCCCGGTCGAGAAGGCGATCACGCTCGACACCGGCAGCGCCGATCGCGAGGCGAACATGCGCGCCTTCGCACAGCGGGCGCTCGAGCTGCTGGAGTCCTGCCTCGGCTAGCGCTTGCCGGACTGCATCTCGCGCGATTCCTTCTCCAGCTTCGGCTTCATCTCCTTCTTCTTCGCCTCGGCCTTCTTCTTGACGTCGCCCTGCTTCATGCCGGGCTTCCTCATCTTGGTCGCCATCGGCTCGTTCGCCTTCTTCGCCGGCTCCTCGGCATGCGCCGGCAGCGCGAGGATGAGGGCGACGAGCAGCAAGCGCATGCCGCGATTCTAGCCGCCCGCCGAGCGGCGCAGGTTGTAGGCCATCACCGCGGCGCTCTGGAACTCGTGCTGGCCCACGCCGGCACGTTGCGCACGAGGCCGCTCTCATCCGGCGACGGCGGAATGGCCGAAGGTACGACCCCGTACTCTTCGGGGTAGTCGACCGCGGCCGCGTTGCCTGCGGCGAAGGCAACGGCGGTGAAGGCGATGGCGGCAAATCTTTTCATGCTGATGCTCCTTTCCTGAAACCTTCGTATCGCAGATCGCGTGCCATGCGCTGTTGCCGCTGTTGCGCGGCAACAATCCACAAAGTGTCCGGGCGCGACGACGAATTCAGCACTGGGCCGAATGCCGGTGCGTACGCGGTCGTTACGCACCGACAAGCCTTGAAAAAATTACGTACTTAGTACGGAATTATTCGAGGTGGATGTTGGCGGCCTTGACGATCTCGGCGTAGCGGTCCTGCTCGCGGCGCAGGAACCCGGCCATCTCATCGGGTGAGCTCGGCGCGGGATCGAGGCCGAGCTGGGCGAGCTTCTCCTTCATGTCCGCCTCCTGCAGGATCTTGTGCATCTCGCCTGACAGGCGCTTCAGCACCTCGGGCGGCGTGCCGGTCGGGGCGGCGTAGCCGATCCAGGCGGCGGCGTCGAAGTTCTTGAGGTCGGTCGACTCGGCCAGCGTCGGCACGTCGGGCAGCGCGGCCGAGCGGTGCTGCGTCGACACGGCGAGCGCCTTCAACCGCCCGGACTTGACGTGCGGCAGCGTGGCGGCGACCGTCTCCATCAGGTAAGTCACCTCGCCGTTGATGACGTCGGGATCGCCGGCGCCGTGCCCTTGTATGGAACATGGCGTGCCTTGATGCCCGCCGCGTGGTTGAAGAGCTCGGCGAAGAGATGCGCCGTCGCGCCGGTGCCCGATGAAGCGAAGGTGTATTTGTCCGGACTCGCTTTCAGCTCGGCAATGAACTCGCGGGCGCTCCGGGCCGGGAAATTCGCATTGGTGACGAGCACGTAGGCGTTGCGGCAGATGAGGCTGATCGGCGCGAGATCCTTCAGCGGATCGTAGGGCAGCTTCTGCAGCGACGGCATGATGGAAACCGGCCCGCTGGAGGCCGCGAGGAGCGTATAGCCGTCGGCCGCGCTTTTCGTTGCCGCATCGGTGCCGATCGAACCGCCGGCGCCCGGCTTGTTCTCGATCACGAACGGCTGGCCGAGCGACGCCTGGAGCCTTTCGGCCACCACGCGCGCGGCGATGTCGGTCGCCTGCCCCGGCGGCCAGGGCACGATCACTTTCACCGCATGGTTCGGATAGCTCTGCGCCCAGGCAAGGACCGGCAGCGCGGCGAGGATGAAGAAAAACCGTTTCATTCCAGGGGCTCCACTTTCACCAGCGTTGCATGGTGGTTGTTGCCGACCCAGAAGGTCGGCGGCGTGGTCGAGTTGTCGACGAACACGCGGCGGACGTTGGTTTGCGAAGGCAGCGGATACTCGACGTAGTCGCCGCTCTCGAGATCCATGCGCAGCACGCGGTCGGTGTTCATGCCGGCCGTCCAGACCTTGCCTTCCTTGTCGCGCACCACGTCGTAGGGCGCGGTGTAGGGCGTCGGCACCTTCCACTCGCGGAATTTCTCGGTCTTGGTGTCGAACATGCCGATCTGCTCCGCGCGCCACTCGGCGAACCAGACGCGGTCCTCCGAATCCATGCGGCCGCGGCGCGGGCGCGACCGTGGGGTCGGTGTTGGGAACAAGGTCAACTTCCCCGTCTGGGCGTCGATGCGCCCGACGTTCTCGCCGCCGAAGTCCATGAAGAAGATGTTGTTCTTCGAGTCGGCATAAATGCCGTACACGGAATGCGGTCCCTTCACGTTCTCGTAGGGCTTCCACGTCTCCCACTTGCCGGTCTTCATGTCGAGGCGATGCATGCCGGGGATGCCGGCGTCGTTGATCCAGAGCTTGCCGTCCACCGTCCACTGCTGCGGCCCGACCATCGATTGCTGCGAATGCTCGTTCACCCGGTCGGCCGGCAGCGGATAGGTGGTGAACTTCTGCGTCTTCTTGTCGAACTTGACCGCGCCCGACTGGAACATGTGCGACATCCACAGGTTGCCCTGGGGGTCGACCTCGAGGTCGAGCGTGCCCTTCGGATAGTCGGGGCGCAGCACCGGGATCGCGAACTCGGCGAGCTTCCCCGTCTTCGGATCGAAGCGGCCGAGCTTCTGCTCGTCGAACTGCGTGAACCAGGCGATGCCCTCGCCGTCGACGATTACGTCGTGCGGCATGAGCGGCTTGCGCGGCAGCTCGTACTCCGTGATCACCACGCGCGTGCTCTTGCCGGAGACGCGCGGCATCGGCTGCGGCGAGTAGGACCAGGTGTCGCCGCTGAGATTCACCGTCGCGAGATACTCCGCGTCGCGCGCGATGTTGGGGCCGAAGTCGCGCATCGGGTCGCGCGCCACGAGCCGCACCTGCGGCCGCTCGACGTGGCTGTTGTTGGCGTAGCCCGCCATGCGCTTCATCACCTGCTGGAAGCCGGCGGCGTCGTACTTCGACTTGGCGATGCGCTCGAGCGTGTGGCAGCCGACGCAGCCGTAGAGGAATTTCTTCTGGTCCTCGCTTCCCGGGAAGCTCGCGATCCACTCGGCGTTCGTGAGCTGCTTGGTGATATCCGTCGTCTTCTTCAGCGCGAGCTCAATGGGTCGAGCGCTATTGGTCAGTTCGACCGATTGCGGGCCGTCCAGCTCGTAGCCGGTGGCGCGGATGCGAAGCGCATATTTGCCCGGCGGGAGCTTCGCCGCGGGAAAGCTGAATTTGCCCTCGGCTCCGCTGACGACGCTGACCGTGACCGCAGAGCCCACATGGCGGGCGCTGACCACTACGCCCTCGAGGGGACCGTCCGGAGAGACTATGCGGCCGTTGAGCCCGGCCAGGGCCGGGATCGTTACGGCGGCGAGCAGCAGAAGCATCAAACGCATAGTCACGATGGACCTCCTCCGTCGGTTTGAGCGCGATCGTATACGAACTGCCGTCACCCGCGCGCTATGGCTGTCGGCGCCCCGCTACGACGCCCCTTGCCGACTGGCGCATCGTCACTTTTACCCGCTGCTAGTACTGTTGGTCACTGTGAAAGGGACCTCCTTCTTCGCTTCGGGAAGCACCGTCGTAGCACTCGCGCTTTCGGGCTGCTCGTCGCTCCTGCCGCAGACGAAGGAGACCAGCGGTCCGGCGGGCGGCGGCTGGAAGAGTTACCAGGATGCGCAGAATGCGTTCGACCGCATCGAGCCCGGCAAGACGACCGCCGGCGAGCTCGCCGCGATGCAGCTCGACCCGCGCGCGAATCCCAACGTCACGCTTCTGCCACGGCACGAGGTCCTGCAGCGCTTCATCGCCAACCAGTCGGTGTCGATGGCCGATCTCGACCAGGGCGTGCGCGAATGCCTCGAGGCGCGCGAGCAGTGCCGCGCACTGGAAGTGAACCAGGCCGCCACGCAGACCAAGCGCACCGGCAACGCGGCGCTCGACATGGCGAAGCTCTACCGCGAGACGCACACCTCGGGCTGGCGCTTCTGCGGCCTGCTGCTCGTCAAGGACGGCGTGGTCATCTACAAGCTGACGAGCGGCCAGCCGGGGATCCACGAGATCGCGGAGAACAGCGACGTCCTCGGGCCGCTGCAGATGCTGTCTGCCAAGCTCAAGCTCGACTTCAACGGCATCGCCAGCAGCAACAATCCGAGCGAGTCGCAAGTCACCCCGGTCGCGCCGGCAGTCGCCGCACTGCGCAAGAAGTAATTATCATCTGGAGCATGGACCGCCCCGTCGTCAGCATCTCGCCGAACAATCCCGTCTTCGATCTGCCGATCTACGTCGCGCGCGACGAAGGCCTGTTCGAGAAAACCGGCCTCGAGGTTCGCTTCGGCGCCAAATACTCGCAGCGCAACCCGTCGGACGCCGATCCGTTCAAGCGGCTGAAGGAAGCGCTCTTCGAGCAGGGCAAGGCCGATGTTTACAACCTCTGCGAGTGGGCGGGCATCGACCGCAGCGAGCACAGCGCGCGCGGCGCGCAGGTGCTCGCGCTGCGCCCTGCCGTCGGCGCGCAGGCCATCCTCGCGTTCGACCCGCGCCTGCAGGAACCGCGGGACCTCGCTGGCGTGCCGGTCGGCATCAACGACAAGACCGGCTCGCACTACACCACGCTGCAAAGCCTCGAAGGCGCGTTGCCGCGCAATGACATCGTGGTCGAGCATGTCGGCGTGCCCGAGCGGCGCTACCAGGCGCTGAAGGAAGGCACGAGCCGCGCGGTGGCGGTCATGGAGCCCTTCATCAGCCTCGGCCTGAAGGAAGGCGCGCACCTCGTGGACGTCACGTTCTACCGCGGCGCCGAGGTCATCGCCCCGCATCTGACGGCCGAGCAACGCGCCGCCTACCTCGGTGCGATCAACGAGGCGGCCGACCGCATCATGGGTGACTTCGGCAGATACAAGCACTACGTCACCGAGCAGACCAAAGGCGCGCTCGCTCCGCAGGAAATGGCGAGCCACTTCGCGCGCTACACGCACTACATGGTGTACGAGGCGAAGCGCTTCGAGCAGGTCTACGAGTGGATGCGCTCGTGGGGCCTCGCCTCCGGCGACGCCGACCACGCCCGCGTTGTAGCGACTCTCTAGGTTACGGACGCCGCATCATGCCGGCGGTGAGGAACGCCGCCGCCGCCGCCATGAGGCCGAAGATCGCCCAGCGCGCCTGATGCAGGTCGGTCAGCAGATTGACCGGCGTGGATACCATAGCTCCAACGAAGGACAGATAGGCCAGCCTGAACATGCGCTGAGTGTGCGCTTTCTGTTTGCTGGCGCCATGGCCCGTCAAGCACCGTGTCCGGCCCTTCCAGACTGTCGCTAAACGCCCAAACCCCCGGCGCGGGCCTAAAAAAAGGCGGGCCATGCGGCCCGCCTTATGACTTCACTCCAAGAGAACTAGTCGCGCCCCTGCTTCTCGCGGGCGTTGTCGCGTCCCCGCTTGCCGTGCTCGCCGGCCGCCTGGTCGGCGCGGTCTAGGCCGCGCGCTTTGTCCTTGTCTTTGTCATTGTCGCGGTCCCCGTCCTGATCGCGGCCCGAGCCGCTCGCGCCCGCTGCGGCGGACTGGTCGGTCGTCGCGGAGCTCGTGCTGCCGCTGGCGCTCGTCGAGCCCGGCGCGCTGCCGGAGCCGATGTTGACGTCGGGGCTTGTGTTCGCGCCCGCGTTCACGTCGGTATTGCTGATGCCGACGTTCGCGTCTACGCCCACGTTGGGGTTCACATTGGTCGACGAGGACGAGCCGCTCGCCGCGCTAGGCTGCGAGGACTGATCCGTGCTCGACGACGTCTGGGCGAAGGCCGGGGCGAACGCGCCCATCACGGCCGCCGCTGCAATAGTTACCGCGAAGTTGTGAAGTCTCATGCACTCTCCTTGGTTAAGGTCACGCCAACGAGTAGCCGCAAGCCTCATGCCTTTCGGCGCCTGTCGGCCATCTCCCCACATTTCGGTGGAAAATCTCCCCTCATGACTGAGCACAAGCGCCCGCACGACATGGCGGCGAGCCGGGCGGCCCGATCGACACCGGCCGGGCCGCGTGCACCGAAGGCTGGAGCGAGGAACAGCTCGCAGCTATCATCACGCGCGACGCGCTGGTTGGCGTCACGCTGCCATTAACTCGGAGATACCGATGATCAAGTTTTACTACAGCACCGCGCCCAACCCGATGAAAGTCGCCCTCTGCCTGGAGGAGATGGGGCTCGCCTACGAACCGATACCCGTAGACACGCGCAAGGGTGAGCAGCACCAGCCCGGCTACTTGACGATCAACCCCAACGCCAAGGTGCCCTCTATCGTGGATGGCGAGGTGACGATCTTCGACAGCAATGCCATCGTGCTCTATCTCGCCGAGAAGACCGGCAAGTTCCTGCCGAAAAAGGCGGCGGACCGCGGGCCGATGCTCTCGTGGTTGATGTTCGTCGCCTCGGGCATCGGGCCGTTCACCGGCCAGTACGTGCACTTCAAGAACTACGCGCCGGAGAAAATCGCCTACGCTACCGAGCGCTACGAGTTCGAAGCTCTGCGCCACTGGGGCATCGTGGACGCGCGCCTGGCGAAGAACAAGTATCTGGTCGGCGATACTTACACTGTCGTCGACATGGCGCTGTGGGGCTGGGCGCGACTGGTGCCGAACATCCTCGGCGAGCACGCCGCGAAGCTTGGCAACGTGAAGCGCCTGGCTGACGAGATCAGCGCCCGCCCGGCAGCGCAGAAGGCGATCACCCTCAAGGACCGCCACGCCTTCAAGACCGAGATGGACGACGAGGCCAAGCGCGCCATGTTCCCGGGCAACTACAAGGCGCAAGCTGCCGATAGCGGACGTTCGTTCGACTAGCTCAGCGCACTGAAGAACGCGGAAATCTCGTCGGCGAGCGCCCGCGGCTCCTCGAGCGCGGCGAAGTGGCCTCCGCGTTGCATGACGGTCCAGCGCCGGATGTCGGTGTAGGTCTTGGACGCGAGCGAGCGCGGCGGGCGCAGGATCTCTTTCGGGAATTCGGCGTAGCCCACCGGCACGCTTACGGTCTCGAAGGGCCACGGCCGATGCAAGCGCGCGTGGTAGGGCCAGAACGATGAGCCGATGGCGCCGGTGAACCAGTAGAGCGAGATGTTCGCCAGCATGTCCTCTTCGCGGATGCCGCCATCGCTCCAGGTGCGGAATTTCTCGGCGAGCCAGGCGGCGAGGCCGGCCGGCGAATCGGTGACGCCGTAGGCGAGCGTCTGCGGCTTCGTGCCCTGGATCGCCTGGTAGCCGGTCTCTTCCTTGAGCCAGTGCGCGAGATGCTGCAGGTAGGCCGCTTCCTCGGGCGTGCCCGGCGGAATCTTCGGGTCGCGACGCACCGCGAGCAGGTTGAGGTGCAGGCCGATGACCCGGTGCGGATATTTCGCGGCGATGCGCGAGCCGATGAACGCGCCCCAGTCGCCGCCCTGCACCGCGAAGCGCTCGCAGCCGAGGCGCGTCATCAGCTCGGCGAAGCAGTCGGCGATCTCCTCGACACCGAAGCGCGGCTGGCCCGGCTTGAAGGAAAGCGTGTACCCCGGCAGCGACGGCGCCACGAGGGTGAAGCGTTCCGTGAGCAGCGGGATGATGTGCAGGAACTCCACGATCGATCCCGGCCAGCCGTGGCAGAGGAGCAGCGGCATGGGCTTTGGCCCACTACCGGGCTGGTGGATGAAGTGCAGGTCGATGCCGTGCACCGACTCCGTGAACTGGCGCATCGCGTTGATGCGCGCCTCGTGGGTGCGCCAGTCGAAGTTGTCCTTCCAGCGCGACACGAGGCCGCGCAGGTACCCGAGGCTCGTCCCGGTCGACCAGGGCTCAAGGGGCGGCTCGTCCGGAAAGCGCGTGCGCGCGAGGCGCTCGCGCAAATCGGTGAGCATTGTTTCCGGAATATGAAGATCGAAGGGGCGGATATGGGAAATTGTGCCGCCAATTCCGCAGCCTAGCTTGACGCGTCATGTGCGCCGCGCCAACATCCGGCGCATGCCAAGCTCGCTTCAGTTCATCTGCAACAGCTGCAGGGCGTTATCGAGCGTACGGACGTTCGAGCACGCGCCCGACGGGTCGTACTTTTGCCGCTGCGACGGTTGTGGGACGAAGAACCAAGTGGTGCACACCGGCCAGACGCCGAGCCAGCCCGGCCTGCTGCCGGTTACTGGCGTGATTCAGTAGCCGTCAGCTTCTCCAGCCGTAACTTCAACTCCTTGGCATCAAGGAAGACATGCAGCGCGCGGGTTCGCGCGCCGCACGGCGGCAGCTCGTTGAAAAGCATCCACGCGTTGTCCTCCACCTGCTTCAGTTTCCGGAGGATTTCGACCTCGCCGCTCGATGGATCCAGCATGAAGCCACGCTAGCAAAGTGCGGCGCCGGGCGCAGTCGCCGCGCCCGGAAAACGGCGTCACCGTTTCACGACAACTGAAATCCTAGCGTCGCCCGGCGAGCATGAGGAGCGCGCCGATCACGATGCCGACACCGAAGCTCGCGCCGACCGCGGTCCACGGATTCTGCTGCACCGTCTCGTCGGCGTAGCGCCCGTACTCGCGCGCGCGCTCGTTGACGGTGTCGAGGACCTCGTTCAGCTGCTGCTTCGCCGACTTGAGCGTCTCCTCGGTTTCCTGCTGGGAGTCGCGGATATCATTCGTGCCACCGTACTGGGGCTGGTTCGGGGTCATGGTTCCTCCTGTTGAGAGTGAAGCGGGAATGGATGCGCGAAGAGCAAACAGCGTGCCTTTGAAGGCAATCGCATCCATTCGGAACGCGGCGCGCGGCGCGGGCTTGATGTTCTCGGAGCTCAGCATCCGCTTCCTGGCCGCGGCTACCGCCGGCACCATCGCCGTCGGCGGCGCGCGGCGCGGGCTTGATGTTCTCGGAGCTCAGCATCCGCTTCCTGGCCGCGGCTACCGCCGGCACCATCGCCGTCGGCGGCGCTCGGCGCTCGAGTGGTGCGCCATCGTCCTCGCCCTCAGCCTCGTCTGGGCGGCCGAAGGCCTGAACACGGCGCTCGAGCGCCTGACCGACCTGGTTTCGCCCGGTTTTCATCCGCTTGCGGGCAAGGCCAAGGGCATCGCGGCCGGCGCCGTGCTCCTCGCCTCGGTGGGAGGGTTTCTCACGGGGCTGATCGTTTTCCTCTCCCACCTCGTCTAACATCGCGCCTTTCAAGGAGGACTCATGATCGATCTCTACGCCGCGGGCACTTCGAACGGCATGCGCGCGCGCATCGCGCTGGAAGAGTGCGGCCTCAAGTACAACTGGCACCCCATCGACCTCACCAAGGGCGAGCAGAGGACGCCGCAGTACCTGGCATTGAACCCGATGGGACAGATCCCCGTCATCGTCGACAACGAGGCACCGGGCGGCGGCAAGGTCACGCTGTCGCAGTCGAGCGCCATCATGATGTATTGCGCCGAGAAGGCCGGGAGATTCATCCCGAAAGATCCGGCGAAGCGCGCGGCGATGCTCGAGGCCTACATGAGCGCCTCGACCGACATCACGCCGGGCTTCGGCTCGGTCAACGCGTGCGTGCGCGCGAAGGAGCCGCACGTCGCCGCGGGCGAGATGTTCAAGGAGCGCCTGAAGGGCTACTTCAAGGTCTGGGACGGCTTCCTCGCCAAGCGCAAGTACGCCGGCGGCGACGAGCTGACCATCGCCGACCTGTCGCTCTACGCCGGCTACTGGCGCACCAAGGGCGCCTTCCCCGAGCTGGTCGCGGGCATGTCGCACCTCGAGCGCTGGGGCAGCGAGATCGGCGCGCGTCCGGGCGTGCAGCGTGCTCTCAAAATCTAAGTCCATGAAGACACGGCAGGCCGGCCTTGGCGCCTTCGGCAGCGGGGTGGTCCTGATCCTGTTCGTCGCGGGCGGCTATTACGTCTACAAATATGCAATCGAGCCGGACAGCGTCTCGGCGGTGAGCTGCAAGAGCCAGCAGAACACCTGCCTGGCGAACTGCCGCAAAACGACCACCGAAGCGCCGCAGGCCCAGGCCTGTCAGGAGGAATGCACTCGCAAGGCCGCGGCTTGCGTCGAGCCGAAACGCTGATTTCCGACGTTGTCCGGAATTAGTCTTCGTCGGAAGCGGCGCCGCCGCTCGCGACGATGTCTTCCTGCCTGATCTTGTCGACGTTGAAGCGCTCGACCTTGCCGCGGATGGTCTTGATCAGGTCTTCGAGCTCCGGCGCTTCCTTCATGAACCGCAGGGGATTGGAGCGCGCGACGACGAAGGTCTTGAGGTAAGGGCTGACGAAGCCCTTGGCCTTCAGCTTCTTCACCACGTCGGCGACTTTCTCGTCCAGCTCGAGGAGCATGCCGGCGATCTTCTCGTGCGCCTTTAGCGCCTTCCCCAGGGAGTCCTCGGAGAACTCCGTCAGGCGCCGAACGAACGAGTTGTAGACGGCGCCGCTGAAGCGCGGGTTCTTCTCGTAGCAGAGGCCCATCGTGACGAACGAGGGCTCTTCCAGGTAGTAGGAAAACTCCTTCTCGGTCTTGCCCGGCGTCTCTTCCATCAGGTTGCGGAAAATGCGGATCACCTCGAGCGACTTGTCGCGCAGGTTGTGCGCCTTCTCGGTGTTGAGCGCGAGGATCTGCCACGCCACCTCGCGCTTCGGCACGACCAGCGCGGTGATCGCTTTCGCGCCCAGCCGGCGCATGGCTTCCAGCCGGTGGCGGCCATTGGGCGTCCAGAATCCCTTCCGCGGCGCGGTCACGGCGATTACCGGATCGAGGAACATGCCGGTGCGATCGAGCACATCGCTGAGCCGCTTGTGGTGCATGTCCGACAGGTCGCGCTGGAACGGCGTCGGCTCGATGGCATCGATCGGCAGCACCGCGAAGATCAGCGGATTCTTGCCGAGCGGATCGTTGTAGCCGCCGAGGACGTAGCCGCCTTCGCTCTCGACCCGCGACTTCACCTCGGCCGCGTCACCGCTCAGCGTGTCGAGCTTGCTTTCGAGCGCGGTGAGCCCGCGCGTTCCTGCCTTTGCCTTGCGGGGTCTGCGCCGCGCGGGTGCGCGCTTCTTGAGGGTCGCCATGAAGCATGATGCTACTGCGGAACTATTTTTCTGGCGGCACCGGGATCTTGGGCGCCCAGGCGAGCCATTCCTTCTTCGGCTCGTCGTAGAGGAAGAACACGGTGCCCTGCTCCGCGCGCGCCGTGCCGGGCGGCGTGGCGAACTCGATGCCGCCGTTGATGAAGGCGCGCAGCGACTCGAACTCCACTTCCATGCCTTTCAGCACGCCGCCCTTGATGTTGAGCCCGCTCACGTCCCAGAAGGACGAGCCTTCGCGCACCAGCGAGGTGAAGCGCGGATAGATGACGACGTAGATGTCCGCGGAGAGCGAATTCGGCGCGAGGTCGAGCTTCTGCACCATGCCGACCTCGACCCCGCGGTAGTAGACCGGCGCATCGGGACGCATCTTCGGACGCGCCGCGCGCACGATGAGCCTGAGCCCGCCCTCGATGGTGGAGGGCGGATTCTCGAGGCCGGTGAACTCGAACACGGGCTTCGCGCCTTCCTTGCCGGGAATCACGTCGATCTCGGGCCCCGAGAGCACGGTGCCGAGCCCCGTCACTTGGCCGAAGCCGACGTGCGGCCGAACGATCCAGAACCGGCTGCCCTCGCGCGCGATGCCTTCGGCCGAACGGATGAGCCGGATGCGCACCAGCGCCTTCTTCTCGTCCTTCGACAGGCGCACGTTGGTCACCTCGCCCACCTGCACGCCGCGATAGCGCACCGGCGTCTGGCCCACGCGCAGGCCGCCGCCGTCGCTGAACGCCACGGTGACTTCCGGGCCGAAGTCCTGCATGCGGTGGAACACGAGGTAGGCCGCGACGGCGACCGCCATCACCGGCACCATCCAGATCAGGCGGAACAGCCGCCGGCGCCTGACACGAGCCTTGGGGATCTCGTCGCCGGTCATGGTTTGTTCCAGATCAGCTTCGAGTCGAAGCTCTGCGACGCGAGCATCGTCAGCACCACAACACAGGTAAACGCAAGCAGTCCCGGTCCCGGGATCACGCGCGCGAGGTCGCCGAGCTTGACGAGCGCGACGAGGATGGCGAGCAGGAACACATCCAGCATCGCCCAAGGCCCGATCGCGTCGATGAACTGGTAGATGCGCGTGCGCCCGCGCAGGCGCCGGCCCTTGCCCCACTTCACGCTCCAGACGAGGAACAGCAGCCCCGTCAGCTTGAGGAGCGGGATCACTATGCTCGCGAGAAACACGATCGCCGCCACGAAGTACTCGTCGTGCTGCATCAGGCTCACCACGCCGTCCCAGATCGTGTTCTCGGAGTCGTTTCCGTACAGATGCATGGTCAGGATCGGGTAGATGTTCGCCGGCAGGTAAAGCACGAGCGCCGCGATGGTGAGCGCGAGCGTCGTGTCGGCCCCGCCCCGCGCGCGCGCCGCGACGGTCGAGCCGCAGCGGATGCATTCGGCGCTCATGCCCGGCGCGAGCGGGTCCACGCGCTGCGTGAGCCCGCAGGCGTCGCAGGAGAGCACGGCTTCCGCAGAGGCCATCGCACCTGCGCCCGCAATCTGCGTGCCCGGTAAAATGGACCTACACACCCTTCCGAAGGACCTTCTCATGAAGCGCTTCGTCGCACTCCTTTCCACCCTGGCCGTGCTTCTGCTGACCGGCTGCGGCTATAACCCGATGCAGTCGGGCGATGAGCAGGTGAAGGCCGCCTGGGCGGAAGTGGTGAACCAGTACCAGCGCCGCGCCGACCTGATTCCCAACCTCGTGAACACCGTGAAGGGCTTCGCGCAGCAGGAGCAGCAGGTGCTGATCGGCGTGACGGAAGCGCGTGCCAAGGCGACTTCGATCCAGGCGACGCCGGAGCTGGTCGACAACCCGCAGGCGTTCCAGCAGTTCGTCGCCGCGCAGCGCGAGGTGACGGGCGCCCTCTCGCGCCTCCTCGCGGTGGCCGAGAACTATCCGCAGCTCAAGTCCGACCAGAACTTCCGCGACCTGCAAGCGCAGCTCGAGGGCACCGAGAACCGCATCGCCGTCGCGCGCCAGCGCTACATCAAGGCGGTGCAGGAATTCAACACCCTCGTGCGCACTTTCCCCAACAACCTCACCGCGATGCTCTTCGGCTTCAAGGCCAAGCCACAGTTCTCGGTCGAGGACGAAAAGGCCATCGCCAAGCCGCCGACGGTCGATTTCGGTGCCAAGAAGTGATTTCGCTTTTCCGTGGGTTGGTTTTCAGAAAGCCAACAGCGGTGCTTCTCTTTGCTCTCCTCATCCCGCTCATCGCAGTCGCCGTCGACATTCCGCCGCTCAAGGCGCGCGTCACCGATCTCAGCGGCACGCTGAATGCGCAGCAAAGCGCGGCGCTCGAGCAGACGCTCGCGGAGTTCGAGGAGCGCAAAGGCGCGCAGATCGCGCTGCTCCTCGTCCCCACCACGCAGCCCGAGGCGATCGAGCAGTACGCCGTGCGCGTCTACGAGACATGGAAGCTGGGCCGCAAGGGCGTCGACGACGGCGTGCTGCTCGTCGTCGCCAAGAACGATCGCAAGCTGAAGATCGAGGTGGGCTACGGCCTCGAGGGCATCCTGCCGGACGCCATCGCGAAGCGGATCATCGAAGACGACATCGTGCCGCGCTTCAAGCAGGGCGATTTCTACGGCGGCATCCGCGCGGGCGTTGATCGAATCATGCGCGTCGTCGAAGGCGAGAAGCTGCCGCCGCCCGCTGTGCGCACCCATCCCCAGTCGCCCGGGTTCCACGCCGACTGGCTCATCCCGCTCTTCTTCATCGGCGTGTTCGTCAGCGGCATCTTGCGCATGGTCGTCGGCCAGGTGGCCTCTGCCGTCGTAGTCGGCACGCTTTTCGGCCTCGGCGCCTGGCTCGTCACCGGCTTTGTCCTGGCGGCGGCAGTGGTCGGCTTGATCATCTGCGTGTTGTCGTTGATCTTTAGCAGCGGCGGCAGCTGCGGCTGGAGTAGTGGCGGATTCGGCGGCGGCGGGTTCAGCGGCGGTGGCGGCTTCAGCGGCGGCGGCGGCTTCAGCGGCGGCGGCGGCAGCTCGGGCGGCGGCGGCGCGAGCGGGAGCTGGTGATGAGTCGCATCTTTAAACACCTGTTGACGCCGCATTGGCTCGCGCTGCGGCCCTTGCCGCGCTCGACGCTTGCCACGATCCAGCAGGCCGTGAAGGCCTCCGAGCGCGTGCACCGCGGCGAGATCCGTTTCGCCGTGGAAGGCCCGCTGCACCTCGCCCAGCTGCGCCTCTCGACCCGCCGCCGCGCGCAGCAGGTGTTCGGCGAGCTCGGCGTGTGGGACACGGAGGAGAACAGCGGCGTCCTCATCTACGTGCAGCTCGTCGATCGCAAAATCGAAATCGTCGCCGACCGGAGCATCGCGGCGCGCGTCGAGCAGGCAGAATGGGATGCCGTGTGCCGCGCGATGGAGCGCTCGTTCAAGGCTCGCCGGTTCGAAGCCGGCGCGCTCGAAGCCATCCAGTCGGTGACGGCGATCCTGGCGCGGCATTTCCCGCCGGGTGAAAAGAACCCGAACGAGCTGCCGGACAAACCAGCGGTGTTATGAGATACGAGCTCTATTACTGGCCGAGCGTGCAGGGACGCGGTGAATTCATCCGTCTTGCGCTGGAGGACGCCGGCGCGGACTACGTCGACGTGGCGCGGCGACCGCGCGGCATGCAGGCGATGATGGTGCAGATGAAGCGCACCCAGGTGTTCGCCCCGCCTTTTCTGCGCGCCGGGACTACGGTGGTCGCGCAGACCGCGCTCATCCTGCATTACCTCGGCCCACGCCTCGGCCTCGCGCCGAAATCGGAAGCGGGCCGCCTGTGGCTGCACCAGCAGCAGCTCACGATCAGCGACTGGCTGGTCGAGGCGCACGACACGCACCATCCGATCGCGCCGAGCCTCTATTACGAAGACCAGAAGCCCGAGTCGCGCCGGCGCGCCGAGGATTTCCGCGCCAGCAGGCTGCCCAAGTTCCTCGGCTACTTCGAGCGCCTGCGGCGTCCCAAGGCCTTCACCTATCTGGACCTGTCGCTCTTCCAGATGGTGGAGGGACTGCGCTATTCGTTCCCGCGCGCCATGCGCTCGCTCGAGCCGAAGCATCCGAGGCTCGTCGCGCTGCACGATCGCGTCGCCGCGCGGCCGCGCCTCGCGGCGTACCTCGCCTCGAAGCGCCGCATCGCGTTCAACACGCAGGGCATCTTCCGCCACTACGCCGAGCTGGACCCTTGAGCGGCCTTTCGTTCGTGGCGCTGCGGCAGCCGGTATTCCGCTCGTACTTCGCCGGCGCGGCGTCGCTCATGATGGCGGACTCGATCGAGCACGTCATCAGCTACTGGATCATGTTCCAGAAGTTCCATTCGCCCGCGCTCGCCGGCTTCGCCATCATCTCGCACTGGGTGCCGTTCCTGCTTTTCTCGATCGCCTCCGGCGCCGCCGCCGATCGCCGCGACCCGCGCCGGCAGATCCAGATCGGCGCGATGGTCTTCATGGGCGTGTCGATCGCCTGGGGCCTGCTGTTCCTCGCCGACGCGCTCGAGATGTGGCACGCGGCAGCGCTCCTCGTCTTTCACGGCCTCGCCGGCGTGCTGTGGGGACCCGCGTCGCAGGTCTACATCCACGACCTCGTCGAGCCCGAGCACCTGCCGAGCGCGATCCGGCTTTCGGCGACCGCGCGCTGGCTCGGGCTCCTCATGGGTCCGGCCGTCGGCGGCGTGATCCTCCTCGTGCTCGGGCCTGCCTGGGGCATCCTCTTCAACGCGCTCATCTACCTGCCGTTCATCCTCTGGCTGTGGAAGGCGCCGTACCGCCATCGCCCGCACGCCGCTGGCGTGCGCAGCTTCGCCGATGTGGTGGCGACGTTCCGCGCCGCGGCGAACAGCAAGGTGATCGCGTCGATGGTGGTCCTCGTCGGCGGCGCCTCGCTTCTCGTCGGCAACGCTTACCAGGCGCAGATGCCGGAATTCGCGAACGACCTCGGCCACGGCGGTGGGCGCCTGACCTACAGCATGCTCTTCGGCGCCGACGCCGCGGGTGCGTTCACCGCGGGCCTGGTGCTCGAAAGCCGCGGCTTGCTGCCGCCCGCGCCGCGCACCGCATTCCTCCTTGCCCTCGGCTGGTGCGTCGCCATGGGGACATTCGCGTGGACCCGCTCTTATCCGCTTGCCCTGTGCCTGCTCTTCGTATGCGGCTTCCTCGAGCTCTCGTTCTATGCGATGGCCCAGACGCTCGTGCAGCTCAACGCCCCGGCGCCGATTCGCGGGCGCATCATCGGGCTTTTCAACATGTCGGCGCTCGGACTGCGGTCGTTCAGCGGCGTGACGGTGGGCCTCACCGGCAGCCTGATCGGCATACACTTGTCGCTCGCCTTGAGCGCGAGCCTGCTCCTCGCCATCATCCTCGTCATGCTCTGGACCCTGGTGCCCCGCCAATGAAAGAAGCGCACTTCTTCCTGGTCGTGCGCTTCTGGATCGCGCCCGGCGGCGAGCCGCAGGTCATGCGCTGGCTCGAAGGCGGTCACGTGGCCGAGGTGCTGCGCCAGCCCGGCTTCCTCTGGACGCGGCGCCTCAAGCTGCCGAAGGAGGATGCGACCGGCGGCTGGAGCGCGCACGCCATGATCTACGGCATCGAGTCGCGCGAGCACTATGAGAAATACATGGCCAACGCACAGCTGCACGCCAAGTTCGCGAAGGAGCGGGAGCCCTTTGCATCGAGGCTGCGCGTCGAGCGCTTCGCCGGCGAGGTCGACTTCGCGCTGTGAAGATCGAGTGGAACACCGGCCTCATGACGCACCTCGGCATCGAGTTCGTCGCGGTGACGCCCGACCGCGTCGTCGCGCGGCTCAAAGTGAGCGAAAAGCTGATCACCGTCGGCGGCACCGTCCATGGCGGCACGCTGATGGCTTTCGCCGACACGATCGGCGCCGCCGGCACCGTGGCGAACCTGGCCGAAGGCCAGCGCACCGCGACGCTCGAATCCAAGACCAACTTCATCGCCGGCTGCCGCGCCGGCACCATCCAGGCCGAGGCGAAGCCGATCCACAAGGGCAAGCGCACGCACGTCTGGGAGACGCGCATCACCGACGAGGCCGGCAAGCTGCTCTCGGTCACGACGCAGACCCAGATGATCCTTTGATGGACGTACAAGGCCACCGCGGCTGCCGCGGCTACCTGCCCGAGAACACGCTGCCCGCCTTCGCGCGGGCGCTGGAGATGGGCGTCAACACGCTCGAGCTCGACGTCGGCGTCACGCGCGACGGCGTGGTCGTCGTGCACCACGATCGCGGCTTGAATCCCGGGATCGCGCGCGACCCAGACGGGAAATGGGTGACCCGCGCCACGCCGATCAACCACATGACGTTTGCCGAGCTGCAGCGCTACGACGTCGGCCGCCTGGATCCGAACAGCGCCTACGGCAAGAAGTTTCCGCTGCAGAAGCCGGTGGACGGCACCCGCATCCCGAGGCTCGCCGACCTTTTCGCCCAGGTGGGCGAGGTCGACGTGCGCTTCAACATCGAGCCGAAGAGCGATGCCGACAAGCCGGACGAGACGTGGCCGCCCGAGCCCTTCGCCCGCGCGCTGATCGCGGAGGTGCGCAAGGCGCGGATGGAGCGGCGCACCACGGTGCAGGCCTTCGACTGGCGGCTGCTCAAGGTGCTCGAGCGCGAGGCGCCGGAGCTGCCGACGGTGTACTGCACCGAGGGCCGCGGCTCGGAGCCGGCGCGCGTGCACGACGCCGGCGGCAAGATCTGGTCGCCGGATTTCGAGCGAGTCACGCCGGAGAAGCTGGCCGCCGCGCGCCAGTGGGATATGTGGGTGACGGTGTGGACCGTGAACGAGCCGGCCGATATCGCGCGCATGATCGCGATGGACGTCGACGGCATCGCGAGCGATTATCCCGACCGGGTTCTTGCACAGTTGAGGAAGCGATGAGGTTCGCTGCATTACTGACCACCTGGGCCATGGCTGCGGCCGCGATCGCACAGCCCTACCCCAGCAAGCCACTCAAGATCGTCGTCGGCTATCCGCCGGGCGGGTCGGGCGATTTCCTCACCCGGCTCGCGGCGGACGAACTGCAGAAGGAGCTCGGCGTCGCCGTGATCGTCGAGAACAAGCCCGGCGCCGGCAGCAACATCGCCAACGACTACGTGGCGCGCGCGCCGAACGACGGCTACACGGTCCTCAATGCCGGCCACATGGAGATCAACCGGGCGCTCTACAAGTCGCTGACCTACGATCCGGACAAGGATTTCGCGGCGGTGTCGCGCATCGCCACGGGGCCGACGCTCGTCTGCGTCAACAACGACCTGCCGGTGCACGACCTGAAGGAGCTGATCGCATACGCAAAAGCGAACCCCGGGAAGCTGTTCCACGCCTCTGCCGGCTTCGGCTCCGCGCCGCACCTCGCCTCGGTGCTGTTCGAATCGGTGGCGGGAATCAAGTTCACGCACGTGCAGTTCAAGGGCGGCGGCCCCGCGACGCAGTCGCTCCTCGCGGGCGACACGCAAGTGAACTTCGCGACCGCGCCGACCGTGATGGGCTTCATCCGCGCCGGGCGCGTGCGCGCGCTCGCGGTCAGCTCGCGCGACTCGTCGCCGTCGATCCCCGGCATTCCGGGCGCCGAGAAGGCCGGACTGCCGGGCTATGACTTCACGTTCTGGTTCGGGCTTTTCGTGCCCAGCGGCACGCCGCCGGCCGCGATCCAGAAGCTGCACGCGGCGATGGCGAAAGGCCTCGCCAAGCCCGACGTGCGCGACAAGATCGCGCTGCAGGGCATGGACTCGACGCCTTCGGCATCGCCCGCAGCGTTCCAGGCCGAGATCAACACCGAAACCCCTTACTGGGCCAAGCTGGTGCGCGAATCCGGCGCCAAAGTGGAATAAATAAGATCGCTCTTCACCCTTGCCGCCTGTAACGCAGTGGCTGCTGATCGCGAACGTCGCGGTCTACGTGCTGGAGAACTCCGGCATGATCGGCGTCGACCAGTTCGCGCTCTGGCCGCCGGGCGGATTCGACTCGCCGTTCGAGCCGTGGCAAATCGTCACCTACAGCTTCCTGCACGGCAACCTCGCGCACATCTTCTTCAACATGCTCGCGCTCTACATGTTCGGCGGCGAGATCGAGCGCCTCTTCGGCTCGCGCTTCTTCGCGCTCTACTACTTCGCCTGCGTGGTGAGCGCCGCCGTCTGCCACCTCATCGTCACCTCGGCCCTGGGCAGCCCGCCCGCGCCGATGGTCGGCGCCTCCGGCGGCATCTACGGCCTGCTCCTCGCCTTCGGCATCTACTTCCCGCACCGGCGGGTGCTGCTGCTCTTCCCGCCGATCCCGCTTCCGGCGCGCGTCTTCGTCTTCGGCTTCGCCGCGCTCGAGCTCTTCCTCGGCATCACGCAGACGGCCGCCGGCATCGCGCATTTCGCGCACCTCGGCGGCATGCTCGGCGGCTGGCTCATGATCCAGTACCGCCGTAACGGTTTCCCGTTTCGGATGTAGAGCCACGGCTACCGGCGTCCAAGCCGTCGAGGAATCCCTTACAACGCGCTAGCCCTGACACATTTTTCGTCGTAGCGTCGTTGGGCATGCAGCACGCGCTCCAGCTTTACCAAGAAGAAACCCGCCTGCTGGACGGACTCACCGAGTTCGTCACCGCCGGGCTGCGCGCCGACGATGCCGTCGTCGTCATCGCCTCGACGCCGCGCTGGCAGCTCCTCGTCGAGCAGCTGCGCAAATCCGGCGTCGTCGCGCGCGAGCGCGTGCTGAGCGGCCAGCTCAGGCTCTTCGGCCTGCAGGTGATGCTCGGCGTGGCGCCGAACCGGCAGCGCTTCAACGAGGTGATGAACGGCGTCCTCGCGCTGGCCCGCGCCCGCCATCCGCACGTGCGCGTGTTCAGCGAGGTCACCGATGCGCTCTGGCGCTCGGGCGGGCGCGCCAGTGCCCGGCGCTGCGAGAACTATTGGCGCGCGCTGCTCGGCGTGCACGAATTCCAGCTCCTGTGCGCGTGCCCGATCGACAGCCTCGAGGGCCACGCCTACGACGGATCGCTGCAGGCGCTCTGCGCCGAGCACACCCATGTGTGTCCGGCATTCGACGAGGCGGCCTTCGAGAACGCAGTCAGCGCCGCCGTTGCCGAGGTCCTCGACCCGGAGCTCGTCCGCATGCTCGCCGCGCTGTCGGCGGCGCACCGCCCCTCGGCGCAGATGCCGGCCGGACAGGCGATGCTCTTCTGGCTGAACGACCACATGCCGCGCACCGCCGAAAAAGTCCTCAGCCGCGCGCGGGCGCGCTGGACCGAGCAGTAGTTCTGTACTAAGTACGTAATTGTTTTGTCAGTCGAACATAATTACGTGCTTGGTACGGAATCCGTGAAGACCCAGGTCATCGCCCTCGAAGAGCATTACCTCGATCCCGAGATCGCCCGCCATTGGAAGGAAGGCGGACCCGAGGCGCGGCCCGGACCGCTGCGCGAGCGGCTGGAAGACGTCGGCGCGCTGCGCATCCGCGAGATGGACGAGGCCGGCATCGATATCCAGGTGCTCTCGCACAGCGCGCCCGCGACGCAGCGCCTGGATGCGGAATCGGCGCCGGCGCTGGCGAAAGCGGCGAACGACCGGCTGCGCGAGCGCGTCCAGGCATCGCGCGGCCGCTTCGAGGCCTTCGCCGTGTTGCCGACCGCGAATCCGAAGGCCGCAGCCGACGAGCTCGAGCGCGCCGTCACGAAGCTCGGCTTCAAGGGCGCGATGGTGCACGGCCTCACCAACGGCGTCTGGTTCGACGACAGGCGGTTCTGGCCGATCTTCGAGCGCGCACGGGCGCTCGACGTGCCGCTCTACATCCACCCGGCGGTGCCGCACCCGGCGGTGGTGGAGGCGTACTACCGTGACTATCTGAAAGAGTTCCCCGCGCTCCTCACCGCGGCATGGGGATTCACGGTGGAGACGGCGACGCAGGGCATCCGCCTCGTTCTTTCGGGCGTGTTCGAGAAACATCCGGGCGTGAAGCTGATCCTCGGGCACCTGGGCGAGTCGCTGCCCTTCTCCCTCTGGCGCATTGACATGGCGCTGTCCCGGGACAAGAAGAGCGCGTTCCGCGACACATTCCGCGAGCACTTCTGGATCACGACCAGCGGCAACTTCTCGACGCCCGCGCTCATCTGCTGCGTGCTCGAGATGGGCGTCGACCGCATCCTTTTCTCCGTCGACTATCCCTTCGTGCCGAACCCGCCCGGCGTGCGCTGGATGGACCACGTACCGCTGGGTCCCGAAGACCGAGCGAAGATCTTCAGCGGCAACGCAAAAAAGTTGCTCAAGATCTAGCGGCATGTAAGTTGCAAGCGGGGGTGCATGCTGCCCCGCCTGCTCGCCGCCGCAGCGCTGGCGTCCTGCGCATTCCTTGCGCATGCGCAGGCGGCCGATCCCAATTTGCAAAATCTGCTCGCCGGACTGATCGACGGCACGCAGGTCACGCTGATCACGCCGCTCACGACCGGGATGACCCAGGTGACGAGCTTCCGCGCCCCGGGCAAGCTGAATGCGGCGGACGCCGTGGCGTATGTGGAGCGTGCGCGGCAGCAGCTGGGGCTGCTCGGCGTAGCCGAGCCGACCGCCGAGGAAGTCGCGCGCCTGCTCGCGGGCGGTCCGCTCGACGTGCCGGCCGGTCGGGTCAGCGTTCCCGGAATCCTCAATCTCGCCGGCGTCCAGGCGAGCATCGCGAGCCAGATCGTCGCGGCCGGCACACCGGTGCCGGGTTATGGCACCTCGGCCGCGGGCGGCTCCGCGCCGACGCTGCCGGTCCCGGCGCGCGACGAAGCGCTCAGGCAGCTTGCCGGGCTCGGCATCATCAACCCGTCGGAAGACCAGATCCGCACCGCGCTCGTCGGCGGCACGATCACGACCGTCAACGGCGTCTACCCGCTTCCCGGCGTTCTCCCGAGGTAACGACCATGAGAACTCTCGCTCTTCTTTTCCTGTTCGCGCTCAGCGCGAGCGCATTCCCGCAGGCGGCGATGCAGACGCAAATCCTGCCTCCGACCATAGCGCTCTCGAATCCGCTCGAGGTGCAGCGCCTCGCGCCGCAGCTCGTTGCCTTCGCCGGCGGCCAGGCCAACTTCGACAACCTGGTGAACGGGCTCGCCTCCGGCATTCCGATCTCGTTGACGACGGCGCTGCCGACCGGCGGC